>Ga0136614_10003575_pt1 | contig 9997 bp, 9 predicted proteins | sample AntDrymUQ2792106_2_FD_106643 | JGI IMG/M metagenome (GOLD analysis project Ga0136614, IMG submission 106643) | Polar desert sand microbial communities from Dry Valleys, Antarctica - metaG UQ279 (21.06) | ecosystem: Environmental > Terrestrial > Soil > Desert | place: Antarctica: Dry Valley... | reverse complement strand
GATGAGCGTTTTGCCGATTTCGCTCAGGAGCCATAACAACCGCGCGTGCCTGCGCTCGTGGCCCGAGCGTCGATCGACGCCCACGTGCGGCATGTGCGCGACGCGCCGGTCGGTGCCCGACCGCCTGTCGATCGCGGGCCGCGCGTCCGGGGCAGCCTCTCCGCTCTGGTCCTGCACGTCGTCGGGAGCCCACACGCCGAGGCGCGCGCTGTTCGCATCGATGCGCCGAAGCAGCGTTCCCGAATCCTCGAGCATCTGGTGCGCCTCGGACAGGAGGTCCGCGGCTTCGACCGACTGCTCGATGGACAACGCAATCTGCCCGCACTGGAATATGTCGCCGACCGTCAGGTCCGCGCGGCCGACGACCGGCGCGCCGTTGAGGATCGTGCCGAACCGGCTGCCGGCGTCCGCCAGGACGCAGCGGCCGTCACCGGTGACGGTGATCCGCGCGTGCTGTCTGGAGACGCTGTTGACGTTGAGGACCACGTCGCACGACGGCGCGCGGCCGATCAGCGTGTCGCCGGCCCGGAGCACTACGCGCCGTGCGATCCCCGCGCCGTCGGTATATGTGAGCGTGAACAGGGTCAGTCCTTGGGCGGTCGTCCGGTAACGCGGACCACTTTGAGGCCGGTGCGCGCCTCCAGCGCTTCAATGATACGCGCGAGATGAGAGGATTCAGGACGCAGGGCGGTGAATTCTGTCGGCGTCCGGATCGTGAGCCAATCCCGATCACCTCTGAGGAATCCGAATCTTCCGCGGTCGACCTTGGCAACAGGAATAACAATCCCGGTCGGTCCCGTCCACCGCGGTTCCGGCGACCGCGAGTAGAACAGGCCGACGACAGTGTTATAGGGAACATTGGCCAGACTGGCGCCTGCCGAGCGGTCAGTCACCGCGACGTCCTGCTCTGCGAGCCGGACGGTCACGTCGCGTTCGCGCGCCTTGCCGCCTGTGAACACGACAAGCTTGAGGGGCGTGAAGACGACGGGCGGCAGGACAGCCAGCGGAGGGCGGCCAGCCCCGGCGGACGCCGCGTCAGCGGACTCGCCGGACGCCGGGGAGCCGGATGACGCGGACGGAGGTGTCGGCGCCGGCGGCGCAGGTGGCGCTGGTTTCGCGGCACCGCGAACCGGGGAGGTCGCCTTGGCATTGGGCACGGAGGGGAGCGCCGGCGGCACAGGCAATTCGACCGGAGTAGTCTCGGCCGCCGGAGTCCCGCCGGAAGGAGAACTGGTCGCGGCAGGCGGCGCAGGCAAGGCAGATTCTGCCGTCGGAGCCGGAGGAGGAGTGCGTCGCAACATAAACACCGCGAGCAGCACCACGCCAGCAAGAACGACGGCCGCCAATGCCCCGCCCGCCGCGACGTGCGACTTGCGAAGCACGGCGGTTTTCTCACCGTCCGGCGTTCGGACCCCGGCAGTGTCAGCAGGACTCGATGCTCCGACATCCGAGATGAGGCCCTGGGCGATGGCTGGCTCGGCGGTGCCTCCAACGACCAGAGGCTGATACGGGTGGGCAGATGTGTCCGCCGGATTGAAGGCCTGCGTGACGTCCGCCGCTTCGGCGTCGAGACCGAGACGGAGTCGTTCGGCGGTACCAACGGGCGTCGACGAGTGTGTTACGTCCGCGTCGAAGGAGTCATCCTCCGGGACGTTCCTGCGCGCCAGCGGCATCAACATCGAATCAGGAGGGACCGTCATTTCCGGATCGTCGTTGCCCACCGTCCGCGAATGGGCGGCACTCGCCGGGCCGGACAGCACCTCGGTCACTTCCGCGACCGGCGCGATGGCGACCGACACTGCCAGCGCGCCGCGAAACTCCGCCGCCGTCTGATACCGGTTTGCCGGCGGCTTGGCCAGCGCCCGATCCAGGATCTGCTCGCACCACACCGGCAACTCCGCACGGAACTGCCGCAGCGGAGTCGGCGCATCCTTGATCTGCTTCTGGATCATCGCGACCGCGGTATCCGCCTTGAAGGGCAGGCTGCCGGTGAGCAACCGGAACAGCACCACACCGATCGAATACAGATCCGCACGTCCGTCGACCTCGCTGCCCATCACCTGCTCGGGCGCCATGTAGGCCGGGGTTCCCATCATGTAGCCGTCGGTGGTCAGATGCTCGGTGCCGACCATTCGCGCGATGCCGAAGTCCATGACCTTCACCACGCCGGACTCCGCGAGCATCAAGTTGGAGGGCTTGAGGTCCCGGTGCACAATCCCGGCGCGGTGCGCGTGGGTCAGCGCATCGAGGACCTGGGTGCACAAATACGCAGCGCGCTCGAACGGCATCGGGCCGACGCGATCCGACAGCTTGTCGAACGTTTCGCCGCGCACGAACTCCATCACCATCAGGAGCTCGTCTCCCTGCCGACCCAGCTCGAACAGCGTCGCGATGTTCGGGTGGTTGAGCCTGGCGAGGGTGACCGCCTCGGCGCGGAACCGCTTCAGCAGATCGCTGTCGGCCAGATCAGGATTCAGTACCTTGATCGCGACTTCGCGCTCGAGCGTCTCGTCGACCGCCTTATAGACCGTGCCCATACCGCCGCGGCCCAGCCGCGACACGATGCGGTATTTGCCAACCGTCTGACCAATCATGGGCAGTCCTGAATCGGCGATCGCGCGATCGCGCGATCGGGTGATCGGGTAATTGCATCGAGCAATCGCAGAATCGAGCAATCGCGTGCGATCGCCCGATCGTGAGATCGCCCAATCCGATCACCCGATCACCGATCGCGAGATCGCCCGATCTTCGGGAGCCGGTCAGTGTACTACAACCGGAAGCCGAACCGCAGGGGGTCCCGGTCGTCTATGAGGATGGTGCTTTCCCCCGTGATGAAGGCCTCGCCCTCGATTTCCGGCACGATCGCCGGTAGATCCCCGACGGCCGTCTCCCCCGTCACGCGGCCACGGAACGTCGTCCCGATGATGCTCTCGTGCGTGAACGTCTGCTCGGGACCGAGCAGGCCCATCGCCGCGAGCACCGCCATGACCGCGCACGTCCCCGTGCCGCATGGAGACCGGTCCACCTCCGCGTCCGCGAAAATCGTCACGTTCTTCAGGTCTGCGCCCGGCACGGACGGCGGGCCGGTGAAGATCGTGCCATAGATGCCGCTGAGCAGCGGCTCTTCCGGGTGTACGACGCGATGCGCCGTCTCGATTGCGTGCTTGATCTGCATGCCCGCGCGGCGGAGGTCGTCGAGACGTCCGGGTATCACCGGAATGCCCGCCGTCTCGCTGTCGACGATGGCGTAGAATGCGCCCCCGAACGCGACGTCCGCACGCAGCTCGCGACCGCCGAGGCGTACGGGGACGGCGGGGAGCAGGACGAACGATGGGACGTTCTGAAAACGAACGCCCGTCACGCGCGACCGTCCATTTTCCGTCGTCGTCTTCGCCCGCGCCCGAATCGGGCCAGCAGGCGAGTCCAGCACGATCTCGTCGCGCCCGTGCTGCACGGTGAGCAGCCCGCGCTCGAGACCGATGGTCACGACGGCAATGATGCCGTGGCCGCACATCGTGCTGTAGCCCTCGTTATGCATGAACAAAACGCCTGCGTCCGATCCTTCGTGCTCCGGTTCGGTCAGCAGCGCGCCGTACATGTCTGCGTGGCCGCGCGGCTCGAGCATCAACGCGGTCCGTAAATGATCCGCATGGACGCGGACCCATTCACGACGCTCCAGCATCGTATCGCCCTCGACGCGCGGGAACCCGTCGACGATCAGCCGCAATGGTTCGCCGGCGGTGTGGGCGTCGATGGTCCGCAGGGTCATCATGGCTATGGGCTTTGGGCTTTGGGCTTTGGGCTTTGGGCGTTGGGCGTTGGGTTGGTGGAGTCGGGAGAATTATAATCCTGGCCGCCAATGCCCACGCCCAAAGCCCATAGCCCATATGCCTCTGCTGCTTTCCGAAAAAGACATCCAGTCACTGCTGTCCATGGACGACCTGATCGACGCGATGCAGATCGCGCTCGTGCAGTTTTCCAGCGGGAAGGTGCGGCAACCCCTGCGGACGGTGCTCGAGGTCGGGGCGCAACAGTCAGTCTATGCGGTGATGCCGGCCTTCATCGCGGATCCGCCGGCTCTCGGGACAAAGCTGGTGACCGTGTTCCCGCGCAACGCCGAGGTCGGTCTGCCGTCTCATCTCGCATCGATCGTGCTGCTGGACCCATCTACCGGGGCGCTGCTCGCCGTCATGGACGGGCGGTTCATCACCGAAGCGCGCACCGCGGCGGTGTCCGCCGTGTCCACGCGTCTGCTCGCGCTCGAGGACGCGGGGACGCTGGCGATCATCGGCAGTGGAGTTCAGGCGAGGAGCCATCTGGAAGCCCTGCGCCTGGTGCGTTCGCTGCGGCAGGTTCGCGTCTGGAGCCCGAATGAGGAGCGGCGCAGGCTGTTCGTCCTCGAGATGGAGCCCCACGCGGGTGCACCCATCATCGCGGCCGCGTCTCCGCGCGAAGCCATCGACGGTGCAGACCTGATCGTCCTCGCCACCGCGTCGCGAGAGCCGGTAGTCCTCAGCGAGTGGGTGGGGGACGGCGCGCACATCTGCGCCGTAGGAGCGTGCAGGCCCGATCAGCGCGAGATGGAAACGGCGCTCGTGCGACGGGCCCGGGTCTTCGTGGACTCGCGCACCGGCGCGATGGCCGAGGCTGGCGACCTCGTACTGCCAATGAAGGAACGGGCGTTCACCGCCGAGCACATCGCCGGCGAGTTGGGGGAACTGGCCGCCGGACGCGTGCCGGGGCGTCAGTCGCCCGCTCAGGTCACGCTGTTCAAGTCGCTGGGGATGGCGGTCGAGGACGTAGCGGCCGCGCACCTCGCGTACGAACGGGCGACGGAGCGCGGCCTGGGTCGGCGATTCGTGCTGTAACTCTTCGGAAACGGCGGTCAGCCCTTTTTTCTGCGCTCCGCCCAGCGCTTCTTCATCATCTCCGAGATCCGTTTCCTGGCTTCCGCCGACATAGCGCGCCGGCGACGTGGGCCTTTCCGTTTGCGTCCGGCCACCGCGGGTTCGTCGAAGGCCGCTGCGGCGGCGGGGCCCCTGGGCTGCGCCGTTCGGACACCCGCGCGTCGCCGGAGCTTGTGAGCCTGGTCGGTCAGCGACGCGAGCCGCGCGCGCGTCATCGCGATTTCCCGCTCGATACCGCCGAGCGCCCAGCCGATGAATTCGGCGGATTTCATCAGCACGTCGTCTGGATTCTTTCTCGGTCGCCCACGAGGCATGTCGATTCCTCCTCTGAAACACACTCTCAGCAAAACATGATGCAGCGCTGAACGGCTATCATAGCCTCATGGACTCGCGGAGGCCAACGCGCGCCGCGTGCGCCATCCTCGTGCTCGGCGTCGCCGTCATGCCGCACGCACTGCGCGCGCAGGACGCGGCGGCACTCAGGCAGGAAGGGTTTGCGCTCGCGTACAACCTCGATTACGAGAAAGCCGCGGCTCGCCTTCGGACGGCAGTGTCGCTCGCCCCTGACGATCCCGCCACGCACAGAAGTCTCGCGACCGTTCTGTGGCTCCACATGCTGTTTCGCCGCGGTGCCATCACGGTCGACCACTATCTCGGTTCGTTTTCGCGAACGCGCGTGGACCTGAAAAAACCGCCGCCGGAGCTCGACGCGGCGTTTCGGGCGCACGTTGCGCGTGCCATCGAGCTGTCCGAAAAGCGCACGGCCGGCAGACCACGCGACCCGCAAAGCCACTTCGATCTCGGAGTGGGCGTCGGTCTCCATGCGTCGTATCTGGCAACCGTCGAAGGTCGCATGCTGGCAGGCTTCAATGCGGCCCGCCGCGCGTACGACGAGCACGAAAAGGTTCTGGCCCTCGATAGCGCCAGGAAGGACGCGGGCCTCATCGTCGGTATTTATCGATATGTCGTCTCCACGCTGCCGCCGCCGATGCGGATGATGGCGTACGTCGCCGGCTTCGGCGGTGGACGCGATCGCGGCCTGCAGATGATCGAGGAAACCGCTGCCCGCGGGGGGGAATCCAGGACCGACGCGTTGTTCGCCCTCGTTCTGGTGTACAACCGTGAACGACGCTACGGTGACGCGCTGCGCGTTCTCGAGGAGTTGCGGCGGATGTACCCGCGCAACCGGCTGGTCCTGCTCGAGGCGGGCGCGACGGCAGTGCGGGGAAAGCGTGGAGCGCAGGCTGACGCGCTGCTGACGGAAGGATTGGCGCTCACGACTGCCGACTCAAGGCCGAAGATGCCGGGCGAACACGCGTTGTGGCGGTATAAGCGCGGCGCGGCCCGCGCGCTGATGGGACGGACCGAGGGCGCGGAAGAGGACTTGCGCGCGGCAACGTCAGCCGACGCCCAGCCCTGGGTGAGCGGGCGCGCTCGAGTCGAGCTCGCACGCCTCGCCCTGGCACGGGGGGACCGCACGCGAGCGGCCCGCGAGTCGACTCAGGCCGAAGCGCTCTGCGGACAGGGCAACGATTCAGCCTGCGTCGCCGACGCCCGAAAGCTCTTCAGGAGCGCACATGGCCGGTAAGGTGAAGACCTGGGTTTGGGTCGTGGTCGCGATCCTGGCTGTCGGGATTCTCGGGGTGATCGCGATCGCCGGCGTCAGCCTGTACTTCTTTTCCCAGCACATCGATACCCGCGAGAGCTCCCCCGCGCTCGCCGCGCGCGAGTTCGAGCAGGTCAACACGCGATTCACCGGACAGAAACCGCTCATCGAGCTCGACGAAGACGGGGAATTCAAACGTTCGAACACCGATCGTGCTCCTGGCCCTTCCAGCGCACGGCCCGAAAACCTCAACGTCCTCGCGTTCGACCCGGACGACGGCCGGATCGTCCGCGTGACGATCCCGTTCTGGCTGCTGAGATTGAAGATGGGTGGCACCACCATCGATTTCAACGGCGGTCGAATGGATCTCGAGGACCTGAAGCTGACGGTCGAGGACCTCGAGCGCTATGGATCGACGCTCATCGTGGATCACAAGTCCCCGGGAGGCGAACGTGTCCTCGTCTGGTCGCAGTAACTGTCCCCTCCCCGCGACCAACCCCCATCGCCGGCCCCGTTTGCTGGGAGTTTTCGACGCTTTCTGAGGGCGCGGTTTTTGCGCTTCAGCCTCGCGGGAGGAACCCATGCAGATTCGACGTTTCCTGTTCGTGCCGGCCTTTGGCGCCGCCGCGCTCGCCCTTTCAGTCGCCGCGCAGGCGCAGCCCGCGCGCTGGACCGATAACACCCGCACTACCGCAGGTCCGGCAACGACGATGGTCGAGCGTCATACTTCGACGTCCGCCGGACGGCTTACGACAACGGCTTTCGTGAAGGGCTGAAGCAGGGCGAGAAGGACGCGCGCAAGGGCTCGCAGTTCGAGTATCGGGACGAAAAGACGTTCCAGCGGGCGGACAAGGGTTACCACCGCACGTATGGCGACCCCGACCGATATCGTCAGACCTTCCGGACCGGATACGCGGAGGGGTACTCCGATGCGTATCGACGGATGTCACCCGGTTACGGCCGTAACGGAAGCTACGGTCGTAATGGAAATGGACGCGCGCGCGGGAACCCGAACAACTCGCGGTATCCCGACAGCTATCCCACGTATCCTGGCCAGAGCCGCGGCGGTTACGGGCAGTATCCCGGCCGGTACGGCTACACGCCGGCGTTCGACAACGGCGTCAGGGACGGCTACGAGAAAGGACGCGAGGACGTCCGCGACAACGATCGCTACGACCCGCGCCGGCACAAGTGGTATCGCGAGGGCGATCACGACTACAAGCGCGAGTACGGCCAGCGTGGAGAATACAAAGACGTGTATCGGCGCGGCTTCACCGAAGGGTACGACAGAGGCTATCGCGAAGGACGGCGCTGAGCCGACAGGCGAAAGCGCGAAGGCCTTACTGAAGGCCGAGGAAACGCTTCATTCGAGACAGGAACGTGTCCGGGGCGTCCGCGACGGCGGCGCCCCGGCCGGCCGCGAGAACCTCTTCGATCTCCGCACGCCGTGAGAGCGCGGCGACGCCGATCTGCTCGATCGCCGGTTGATGCTCGGCCCCGAGCCGGCGGAACAGCTCCGCGTCAATCTCCAGCACCACCACATCCCCACGGGCAATCACCGTGGCCGCGCGCGCCTCGCCGGTCAGCAACGACATCTCTCCGAAGTAGCCGCCCTTGTCAATCGTCGCGATCTCCTGGCGATCGGGCTCGAGCACAACCGACGCTTTCCCCGAGCAGAGCAGGTACATGGATTCACCGGCATCACCCTGCCGCACGATCGTCTCGCCGTCGCCGTAGACGCGGGTGACGCTCTCGTCAGCAATGGCACCTCGCTGTTCGCCCGTCAGGGACGAGAAGATATCGACACCGGCGATCGCCGCCTCTCTTCGTCCCTGCTCCACGGCCGGATCCAACCCTGGCGGCGGAGACTCGTACTGGACCTGTATGGGGAACGGGATCTCGATGCCTCGCCGGCGAAACACGTAATAAATCGCTGTACGCACTTGATCCCGCGACGCTTCGTCGCGCTCGTAGTCCTCGATCCAGAAGCGCCCCCGGTACGTGATCGACGAGCTGTCGAAGCTCATGAGCATGACGTCCGGCGAGGGGGCCGGCAGTACGAGGGACGACTGGGCCATCGCTTCGAGCATGGCCGCCTTCACCGCGCTCGGCGGCGCGGCGTAACTCGCGCCCACCTCGACGTGGAGCCGCGTCGGTGCCACAGGCTCCGAGTAGTTCGTGATCGCTTCCTTGGCGATGATGTTGTTGGGGACGATGACGAAGTTCCCGTTCTTCGTTCTGAGCTTCGTCGCACGCCACGTCACCTCTGCGACGCGACCCTCGAGCTCCGCGACCCGGATCCAGTGACCGAGCCTGAACGGCTTCTCGCTCTGTAGCGCGAGCCCGGCGAAGGCGTTGCCAAGCGTGTCCTGAAGCGCAAAGCCGATGACGACGGCGCTGACCGCCGAGGTGGTCAGGAGCTTCTCATTGAAGAGAAACGTCGAGACCAGGAACAGCAACCCGATGACGATCGCGTCCTGCAGGATGGTGGGAAACGCGTCCGGCACGCGATCGGCGCGCAGCGGATTGATGAGCGAGATGACGAGGAGGCTGATGAGACCCGCGCCGAACGCGAGTCGCTCGAACGATCGAACCTCCTCCTCCGCAGCGGCCCAGAGACCGGGTTGGAGCGCGAGAACGATGTGGAGGACGACGTACACGCCGAGCAGGAAGACTGAAAGCTTCAGCTTCCGCTTGACGAAATGGTTGACGGTGAAGCCCGAGATCACGAGCGTCGCGGCCAGCGCCGCGACGCCCATGATCAGGTGCCCGGGGTAGTGCTGCATCAGCGTCCGCGGGCGCCCGCGTGCCCGATCAGGCGATGCCCTTCTTGAATGCCTCGAGCTCGGCGGGCGAAACCTTCACGATCTTCACGGACGGGTTGCCGCCGCCCTTCGCGTCGCGATCGGGAACGCCCCCGCGTGCGCCTGCCGACGCGACCGTCTGGCTGTTCTGCGCCTGCTGGCCGCTGGTCAAGCCGACCTTGCCGAGAAAGCCACCCTTCTTCTTACCCTCGTCCTTCTTATCCTTGTCCTTGTCGTCTTTCGCCGGCTCGCCGCCCGCGAGACCTCGCGCGCCAGCCTCGGTGATCGCGATTTCCGAGAGCGGCTTCGCGTCGAATGCGATCACGCCCGTGTAGCGCGCGGCAACCGTCGCGGAACCGGTCAGATTCTGTTCCTTGATCGTCTTCTCGATACTGACGATGCGGTCCTTGATCAGAGGATGCGAGGCAAACATGCCGTTCGGCTCCGCCTGGTCCTTGTTGCGATCCGCGATGCTCGTCAGGACCTCGGCCAGACCGGTTGGCGCGTAGCCCAGTTTCGCGGCGAGCTGCACGCCGACGCGATCCGACTCGTTTTCGTCGCCTCGATCGAACTTGTTGTTCAGGATGTTCTTGTACGCCGCCTGCGCCAGCTTGGAGATCATCGCCCCGGTGAAGCCGCTCTGGTTACCCGCCTCCTCGGCCGTGAACGACACCATGTTG
>Ga0136614_10003574_pt1 | contig 9997 bp, 5 predicted proteins | sample AntDrymUQ2792106_2_FD_106643 | JGI IMG/M metagenome (GOLD analysis project Ga0136614, IMG submission 106643) | Polar desert sand microbial communities from Dry Valleys, Antarctica - metaG UQ279 (21.06) | ecosystem: Environmental > Terrestrial > Soil > Desert | place: Antarctica: Dry Valley... | reverse complement strand
GGACAGATGATGCTTTTTCATTTGCTGGCGCACGCGCTCGGCGAAGCGAACACATCTTTGAACAACACGAGCGCCCGTTCAGCTTTTGAAGCGATCCCCGAATGGACTGCCCGCGCTCTCGCTTTGCGCCCGCAGATCGAAACGCTCGTGGAGCGTTACGTCTTCATGGAAAACTGCGTCGTCGTCGGGCGCGGACTTTTGTACGCTAACGCTTACGAACTCGCGCTCAAATTGATGGAGACGTGCTACGTCGTCGCCGAGCGGTTTTCGTCCGCCGATTTCCTTCACGGCCCGCTCGCCATGGTCGAACGCCACTTCCCCGTCGTCCTCTTCGCCGCGCCCGGTCGCGCCGCGGAGAGCGCGAAGACTTTGCTTCAACGCTTACATGAACTGCACGCCGATACGCTCACGATCACGGGCGACGCTGAACTCGCTCGACTCTCGACGCGCAGCATCGGATTGCCATACGAGATTGACGAATTTCACGCCGCGATTCCCTACATCGTGCCGGGTCAACTTTTCGCCGCCTTGCTCGCCGACGCGAAAGGCTTGAACCCCGACGCGCCGCGCTCACTGTCAAAGGTGACGCGCACATTGTAGAAATCAAACGCTTAAGTTTTTCATGTTACACGTCAACATTTCTTCCATCACCGCCGAAGAGACACGCCCGCTTCGACGCGCGGTTTTAAGACCGAATCAACCGGCTGAGGAATCGATCTATCCGGGCGATGATGCTCCTGACACACTGCACCTCGGCGCTCGGCTGAAACATGAGACGGTTGGCGTCGCTTCCGTCTATCACGAACCGCCGCCGAACGAAGATGATGAAACTGCATGGCGTTTGCGCGGCATGGCGATCCGGACGGAGTCGCAGCGGCAGGGTTATGGCAAAGAATTGTTAGAGCAATGCCTCGCTTACGTTTTGGCGCAAGGCGGAAGCACGTTGTGGTGCAACGCGCGCGCAACTGCCGCGAATTTCTATCGCGCGTTTGGCTTCGAGGTCATCGGCGAAGAATATGAACTACCGGGCATTGGAATGCACTACATGATGCAGCATCGTTTAGACGGTTCGCCGCGGAAGCGTTGAATTAGAATCTCTGCCCCGACTTTGATCACAGCTTGTGGATGAGTTAATCAAAAATTTGCGCGCGGTGATGGGCGAGGGCGGCGTGCTCACCGAACCGGATGAACTGCTCGTTTACGAATGCGACGGCTTGCCGCAGCACAAAGCACGGCCGCGCGCCGTCGTGTTTCCCCGTTCGACGGAAGAGGTGGCGGGCGTGTTGCGTCTGCTTGCGCGCGCGCGCGTGCCATTCGCCCCGCGCGGGGCAGGCACGGGACTCTCCGGCGGCGCGTTGGCGTTGAATGATGGCGTGATCATCGAACTCGCGCGGATGCGGCGGCTCATCAACCTTGATGTTGAAAATCGCACGGCGCGCGTTGAGATCGGAATGACAAACGCGGAAGTCTCACGCCTTGCCGCGCCGTTTAAGCTTCATTACGTTCCCGATCCTTCGTCAGGCGCGACCTGTACCATCGGCGGCAACATCGCCGAGAACGCAGGCGGCATTCATTGTTTGAAGTACGGCATGACGGTTGACCACGTGCTCGCCGCGCGCGTCGTGTTGGCAAGCGGCGAGACGGTTGACTTAGACAACTTGCAAACGCCGGGCTACGATCTGCTCGGCGTCTTCGTCGGCTCGGAGGGCACGTTCGGCATTGCGACCGAAGCGACGCTTCGTCTAACTCCCCTCGCCCCTTGTGTGCGCACGCTGCTCGCTGATTTTCAAAACGTTGACGACGGCAGCCGTGCCGTCTCCGCGATCATCGCTGAAGGACTCGTTCCCGCCGCGCTGGAGATGATTGACGGCCGGACGATCCGCGCCGTCGAAGCGAGCGTCTTCGCGGCCGGATTGCCTGTGGATGCCGAAGCCGCGCTGCTCGTCGAACTCGATGGGCTTGAACCGGGGTTAGATGAAGAAGCCGCGCAAGTTGAAAGCATCTGCCGTGCACACGGGGCGAGAGAGGTAAGGCGCGCGGGCAGCGAAGTTGAGCGGAAAAAGTTTTGGACGGCACGCAAGGGGGCGTTCGGCGCGATGGGACGCATCGCGCCTGATCTGATGTTGCAGGATGCGGTCGTGCCGCGCTCGCGTCTGTCGGAAGTTCTTGCGGCGATCAATCGCATCAGTGCGAAATACGATCTGCTTGTCGCCAACGTCTTTCACGCAGGCGACGGCAACCTTCATCCGTTCATCTGCTTCGACTCGCGCGACGCCGAACAAGTTAAGCGCGTCAAAGAGGCAGGGCGCGAGATGATGAAAGTTTGCGTCGAGGCGGGTGGGACGATCACGGGCGAGCACGGCGTCGGGCTTGATAAAAGCGAATACCTTTCGATGATCTTCTCCGCAGACGATATGGACGCGATGCTCCGCGTGCGCGCCGCGTTTGATCCGAGCGGACTTTGTAATCCCGGCAAGATCATACCCATCGCGCGCAGTTGCGGCGAAGCGCGCGGCGCAAGAGCGAATGTGATGATGCGAAAAGAAGAGTCCGTGCACAACGTCGCCACCGCATCACAACAGAAATTACAGCTTCAGCAAACGCCCGCATCGCAACAAAGCGCGGACTCAATCGTTGATTACGCGAATGACGACGCGGCGCAAACTCCGTCCGCTGCTTTGAGTGGCAAGGTTAACAATTTCAATGTTGATGCGGCGCATCAGAGACTCGCACGGCTTGTCGGCGCTGAAAACATTTCTGCTGCAAAGGATGATCGCAGATTAGTCGTCGCGCCCGCTTCCGCCGACGAAGCGCGTGAGGTTTTGCGTCTCGCGCACGATGAAAGTTGGACGGTTGCGCCGATGGGCGCGGGAACGTGGTCCGATGCGGGCAACCCATACCGCGCCGATCTATTCATCACGACACGCCGCATGAATCGCATTATCGAACACGAACCGGCCGATCTTGTGGCGACGGCGGAAGCGGGCATGACGCTCGTGCGTTTCAACGAAAGCTCAAGTCGCGCCAGACAATGGTTGCCGCTCGATCCGCCTGACGACGGGCGCGCCACGCTCGGCGGCGTCGCGGCAGTTGGGATGGGTGGTGCGCAAAGTTTCGGTTACGGATCACCACGCAGCTACGTGACGGGGATGCGCGTGCTGCTCGCCGACGGAAAGCCGGTGAAAGCAGGCGGGCGCGTTGTGAAAAATGTGGCGGGTTACGATCTCTGCAAACTCTTCGTCGGAAGTTACGGCACGCTGTGCGTGATCACGGAGTTGACGTTTAAGTTGCACCCGCAACCTGCGACGCGATCAACCGTCATCGTCTTCGCCGATTCTTATTCTTCTCTGTTTGACGGTGCGCGCATGGTGCTCGCTGCAAATCTTCTCCCCGTCGCACTCGAAATTCTTTCGCCGCAAATAAGCTTGAACATCAACGCAGAAGCCGCACCCGCCGCTTTCGCTTTGTTGATCCGCTTCGCCGGAAACGGGCAGACCGTCTCTTACCAAACCGCTCGCGCCCGCGCCTTGCTCGAAAGCGAAGCGCGAACCGTAACAGTTTCAGACGATGACGAAAGCTTGTGGCGCGACTTGGCGGCAGTCCCTTTGCGTCATATTGACAAAATGATTTGGCGCGCCGCCGTGCGACCCGCCGCGCTCGGCGTGTTTCTCAACGTCGTGTCTCAAAACGGCGGCGATGCTTTCACTTCATCTTCGTGCTGGCACGCGGGCGCGGGCGACGGACGGTTGCGCGTCATCAGTTCGCTTCCCACGTCGAAAGAACCTTGCATACGTTCGCTCGAACTTTTGCGCCGCGAAGCGCAGTCGCTCGGCGGTTCGCTCGTCGTTGAGAGTGCGCCGCCTGAGATCAAGGGGGCACTCAATGCGTGGGGCGATGCGGGTCACGCCGCAGGGTTGATGCGAGAGGTGAAAGCACAACTCGATCCGCAAAACCTTTTCTCTCCCGGTCGCTTCATCGCAAGCATTTGAGAAATTGAGCATAAAGCGACGGGTGATGAATAAAGAAAAAGTGAGTTTTTGCGGTTCATCATTTTAGCGTTCATACTTCATCATCCTTCATTTGCGTTTATAATCTGACCGGACGCACAATTGTTCGACTTCAAACTTGCCCGTTGTTGCACGCGAGGAAGCAGAAATGACAAAGAACATTTTCATTAAATTCAATCGCATTGTTGTGGTGAGCGTTTTATCGTTCGCGTTTCTCGTCGCGCCCGTCACGAGCTTGCGAACGGGCGGCGCGATTTCAAACGTCGCAGCCGCTTCACGTCAGCCCGTTCGCGCCGCGCGCGGGATGGTGGCGTCCACAAGTCGGATTGCTTCGGAGGTCGGCGTCGAAGTTATGCGGCGCGGCGGAAACGCCGTTGATGCGGGCGTAGCCGTCGCCTTTGCGCTCGCGGTCACGTATCCGGCGGCGGGAAACTTAGGCGGTGGCGGCTTCATGATGATTCGTCTGCGCGACGGGCGCACGACCGCGATTGATTACCGCGAGATGGCGCCCCAAGCCGCGACACGCAACATCTATCTTGACAAAGATGGAAACCTGATCGAAGGCGAAGGCTCTTCAACAATCGGCTATCGCGCGTCGGGCGTGCCGGGCACAGTGAGGGGCATGGAACTCGCGCTCGCAAAGTACGGTTCAGGAAAACTCACGTGGTCACAGTTGATCGAACCCGCGCGCCGTCTGGCCTCCGAAGGCTTCGCGCTTCCCTACTCGCTCGCGCGCAGTCTGCGCAACAACGATAAATATCTTAGCCGCTACGAAGACGCGCGCAAGATTTATCTCCGCAACGGAAACTTCTACGACGAAGGCGAACTCTGGCGTCAGCCGGAACTCGCAAACGTCTTTGCGCGCCTGCAACAAAACGGCGCGCGCGAATTTTACGAAGGTGAAACGGCGCGCTTGATCGCCGCTGATATGAAACGCAACAACGGCTTGATGACACTCGAAGATTTGCGCGGCTACGTGGCGAAGGAGCGCGCGCCTCTGCGCACGACGTATCGCGGACACGAAGTGATCTCGATGCCGCCGCCATCTTCGGGTGGCGCGGTTTTGATCGAGATGCTGAACATCCTCGAAGCTTACGATCTCACGAAGATGAATCCGTCTTCTTCCGAAAAATATCATCTCGTCGCCGAGGCGATGCGCCGCGCGTTTGCCGACCGCGCCGAATACATGGGCGACGCCGATTTCGTTTCCGTCCCAATCGAGGGGCTGATCAGCAAAGACTACGCCGCACGCCAGCGCAGCACGATCAACGCGGAACGCGCCTCGACAAGCGTTGAAGTGAAAGCCGGAAAACCCGTCGGCGCAGAATCCGAAGAGACAACTCACTTCACCGTCGTTGACGCGCAAGGCAACGTCGTCTCAAACACCTACACCTTGAACAACAGCTACGGCTCGGGCGTCGTCGCCAAGGGCACAGGCATTTTGATGAACAACGAGATGGATGACTTCGCGGCGAAGCCCGGCACGCCGAATCTCTACGGACTCATTCAAGGCGAACGCAACGCCGTCGCAGGGCGCAAACGTCCGCTCTCCGCGATGACGCCGACATTTGTTCTGCGCAAAGACGGCACGCTCTGGTTCGCCGTCGGCTCACCCGGCGGCCCGACGATCATCAACACCGTGCTCCAGACGATCATCAACGTCGTTGATCACAACATGGACATCCAGCAGGCGATTGACTTCCCGCGCATCCACCATCAATGGCTGCCCGATGAAATCGTCTACGAACCTTTGGGAATGTCAGCCGACACCGAACGTGCCTTGCAAGCGCGTGGGCACAAACTAACAGAGCGTCCGCGCTACATGGGCGATGCGCAAGGAATTATGATCGAAGAGAAAACGGGCGTCCGACTCGGCGCAAGCGACCCGCGCAACGACGGCGCACCCGCCGGGTATTAGAAGGCGTAATACTGCCTTACTGAGCTAATTCTTGTGTGGCTGATTTGGGCTTAACCGGATGGAGAATTTAATGTCCAGAAAAACTTGGCTCGCATTAACATCTCTAACGATAATGGTTGCTTTGCTGATGGCTTGGGCGGCAAACGCAACGCGGTTTTCTCCCCGCGCGGTAACTAGTGAAACGCAAAATTCTTTTCCCGCCCCGACGCCGCCGCGCAAGGCGAACGACTCTGCCTTAGCCGCTTCGCCTTGTGTGAATGCGCTAGAGCAGCGCGCCGTGTGCGTTGCGGCGAATAAACGCGCCGCCGCGATCATGAGCGCAAACCGCCTCAAAGCGGTCACAGTAGTTCAAGATGTGCGGACGGGCGCACTCGTCGCTTTCGCGGCATCTCATCCATCAGAACTGGATGTCACTAGGCCGGTAAATCCGCTCTCTCTTTCCAAAATATTACTCGCTGCATCTTGGTGGGATAACCGCCAGCCTGATTTGAGTTTCGACAGCACAAGAGGGACACCGAACGCACAGAACCCTGCATACAGGTCGCGTGTGACAGTTCACGAAATGCTCGTCGGCGGAAGCGACAGTGCCGGAAGGCAAATGGCGGTCGCTCTTCGCAAATTGGTCGGGGCAAAGGCAGTGCTAGAGGATTTCAAGCGTTACGGCTTCGGTCAACGAACCGACTCGCCGCGAGATGATGCGTTCTGGGGAGAACTTGCTCCGACTTGGGAAACGCGCCTGATACCTGCTCCGGCATACCATTCGTTAAGCGACGAAACAAAAGATGCGGAATGGGCGGAAACGCTGTCCATCGGTGAAGCTAGCATGAGCATTACGGCGTTGCACATTTCTCGCTTTCTTCAAGCCGTCGGTAATAACGGCGTAATGTTGACGCCAGTAGCGAGAGAAGAGCAATCCACTCCATCAGCCACGAAGTCACTTTCGTCGCGTCGTCAACTCAAAAATCCAATACGTATTATGCAGGAAAGCACGTCGCTCCGGCTTCAAGCTGCGATGCGCGACACGGTTCAGCGCGGCACGGCGAAAAGCATTGCTAAAGCCTTAGAAGATATCGGCTGGCAAATTGGCGGCAAAACCGGCAGCGGCACGGCTCTGCTGCCAAAGGGCGCGCAAGTTGACGGGTGGTTTGCGGGATTGATTTTCGATTCACAAGGGAAGGCGCGATTCACAGTTGCCACATTCGTGAGGAGCAGAGGATATGGAGGAGAAAACGCTGCGAAGATTTCAGTAAAGTTAGCCCGCCACATCATAGGCGGGAAAACTGCGGTAAGCCGGTAAACACCCGAACAATCCTTGATGGAAAATTCGTTACAACCTGCAGGTGCGCTACATGCGGCGGAAGATAAACTGCTCGCCTGTGTGCACTGCGGTTTGTGTCTCGAAGCGTGCCCGACCTACGTGCTGACGGGAGATGAAAATGACAGTCCGCGCGGGCGTATCTATCTTATGCGCGGAGTCAAAGAGGGACGGCTTGCGGCAACGGCAACGACTTTTAAGCGTCACATCAATCGTTGCCTCGGTTGTCGCGCGTGCGAGGCGGCGTGTCCGGCGGGCGTCGAATACGGGCAGCTTCTCGAAGCCGCGCGCGAGGATCAAACGCGCGCCAGCCAGCCACGAACAATCACGACGCGACTGCTGCATTTCGCGCTTCGCCACGTCTGGATTCATCCGGCGCGGTTGCGCCTTGCGTTCACTGCGGCGCGGCTCGCGCGCGACACGAACCTCACGAAGCTATTGCTGAAAACAAGGCTTGCCCGTTTCGTTTCGCTGCGTCTGGAATTCGCGCTCTGGCTGCTCGAAGCCTCCTCCGCTGTTAAAGCAACTGATAAGTCGGGTGCGATCCAACGAACCCGTAGCGTTTCGCAGAACGAAAATTCGTCTCAAGCTACGCAACCCGTTTCGCTTTTCACCGGGTGCGTCACGGAAAGTCTTTTCGCGCGCGTTAACCACGCGACGCGGCGCGTGTTGGAAGCGAACGATTGCCAAGTCACCGCACCGCAAAAGCAAGTTTGTTGCGGCGCGCTACACGCGCACGCGGGTGACATGGAAGGTGCGCGCACGCTCGCGCGGCACAACATCGAAGCTTTCGCCGACGCGGGCAGCGCGCCCGTCATCACCAACGCGGGCGGGTGCGGCGCGATGCTCCTGTCTTACGATCATCTGCTTGCCGACGACGAAAATTATGCACAACGAGCGCGACTCTTCAGCCGCCGCGTGCGCGACATCAGCCAGCAGTTGGAGGCGATAGAGAACACAAACGGCGCGTCGCTTCGTCAGGGCGCAAAGTCGGATGAAAGCGTAACGACCTACGACGCATCGTGCCATCTGCTCTACGGGCAACGGGCGAGCGAAGCCCCGCTCAAGATGTTGAGTTTGATTCCCGACTTGCGTTTCGTTCCGCTCGCGGGCAGCGAGGTTTGTTGCGGCGGCGCGGGCGTTTATAACCTTTTAGAGATGGAGATGGCAGAGCGCGTGCTGAAGGAGAAGTTAGAGCATATTAAAGAGACGGGCGCGGAAGTTTTGGCGACGGGCAATCCCGGTTGCCACATGCAGATCGCGGCGGGCGCGCGACTCGCCGGGATGAACCGTTTGCGCGTGTGTCATCCGGTTGAACTTCTCGACGAATCATACGAACGCGCCGGACTTTATCAGAAGGAAAAATAGAAAAACAAAGATTAGGACGAAGCTTGGGCTTTGATTTGAGACAAAAGAATTTCAGATTTGAAATGAACAATCCCAAATGACGAATTTCATGTTAAAGACTCATGCCTTCCGGCGTGTTATCGTTTTTGCTCTTTTACTTTTGCCTTCCGTCAAAGGCGACGCTTCCGCTGATGATCGTTAATCTCACATTGCCCTCCGCGTCTAACGCAACGAGGTCGGCGCGCTTGCCTTCCTCAATCGTCCCGCATTCCCCTTCAACGCCGAGCAAGCGCGCCGGATTAAACGAAGCCATGCGAGCAATATCCTGATCGGACGCGCCGATCTTGCGCATCGTGCGCGCGGCATCAGCCATCGTGATCACGCTTCCGGCGATGCTCCCCGCCTCGTTGCTTGTGCGCCCGGCCTCGACTTTGATCGTTTCATCCCACATGCGGTATTCGCCGTCGCCCAATCCAGTCGGCGCGACCGAATCGCTAATGAGCGCAATGCGCTCTGCCGTCTTGCAGCGCATGATCAGTTGCAACATCAAAGGCGCGACGTGCACGCCGTCGGCGATCACGTCGCACGTCACGTCGTCGCGCATGAGTCCCCAGCCGACCGCGCCGAGCGTGCGGTGATGAAGCGGCGACATCGCGTTCATGAAATGCGTCATGTGACTCGCGCCCGCCGCGCACGCCCTGTCTAAAACTTCCGCGTCGGCGCACGTGTGACCGATGGCAACGACGAAGCCGCGTTTTCGCAATTCACGGACGAGCGGGATTCCGCCTTTCACTTCCGGTGCAAGCGTGATCATGTGTTTCGCATTGTCAAACTCAACCGTGCGGAGAAAATCGAGCGCAGACGTTTCAGAGAATGTGCGGAAGTATTTTGTGCGCAGCGCGCCGCATTGCCGCTCGCTCACGAAAGGACCTTCGTAGTGCAGGCCGAGCACGCGCGCTGCCGTCTGGCGCTTTGCTTGATCGTTCATTAAAGCCCCAATCGAATTCACGGCGCGCGCGTAATCTTCATCCGGCGCAGGTACGAGCGTCGGCAGCCACGCAGTCACGCCGTGACGGGCGAGAAAGCAGGAGACGCGGTGTAGATCGTCCGGCGAAGCTTCCATCACGTCAACTCCCGTTGCGCCGTGAATGTGTACGTCAATGAAGCCGGGGAAAAGAGTTAGCCCGTCGAGATTTAACGCTTCGCCCGTCAACTGGGAGTGGACCGCCCCCCGTTCAAAGATTCGCCGGATGCGCCCCGCTTCAACGAGCAGTTCGGCTTCAATCGAAGCGTCGGGCAAGACAAGGCGCGCGCCGCGAAGCACGAAAGTTTCCGAATCGCTTTTCATAATTTCTTTCAGAGAAAACGCGCCACGAACGAACCCGAACAACTTACCGCAGACACGCGGTG
>Ga0136614_10003571_pt1 | contig 9998 bp, 7 predicted proteins | sample AntDrymUQ2792106_2_FD_106643 | JGI IMG/M metagenome (GOLD analysis project Ga0136614, IMG submission 106643) | Polar desert sand microbial communities from Dry Valleys, Antarctica - metaG UQ279 (21.06) | ecosystem: Environmental > Terrestrial > Soil > Desert | place: Antarctica: Dry Valley... | reverse complement strand
TGTTATCACGAGCGACAACGCCGACAAGGTACGCACGCAGCTCGTTGTGGAGGCTGCGAACGGCCCCATCACGCCGGTGGCCGACAAGATCCTCGCCGAGAACGGAGTGATGGTGGTGCCGGACATCCTGGCGAATGCCGGCGGCGTCACGGTTTCCTACTTCGAGTGGGTCCAGAACATCCAGGAGTTCCGGTGGGAGATCGACAACGTAAATTTCGAGCTCAAGAAGCGGATGACCAAGGCGACGGAAGCAGTCTTCTCGCGCTCCGAACACGACGAAACGTCACTGAGGGACGCGGGCTTCGATATCGCCGTCGAGCGGGTGGCCCGCGCCGCCGAGCTGAGGGGCTACGTCTAGGCCGAGGCCCGCGCAGCACCATTTTCGGGCCTCCACGGCACCCCTGCTGAGCCCGCTGCGAGCCCCTTTGGAGCCCGTCAGGGCACCCGATAGGGTCGATTCGCCCGAAGAGTGCAGAATGGACGGCGAAAATCCGGCCCGCCTAGCAGGAACTACGTCCCGCCGGTCGAATACCCGCTATCCAAGCCCTACCGGGGCGGACTGGTAAGAACGGCGGTCTGACGATGAAAGAGGCCCTGCGGGCCGCGCGGATAGTGGTCGTCGATGACTCGGATTCGATCGTTCAGTTGCTGACCGAGGTCCTGGCGCTGGACGGCTACCTGAACGTGATCGGAGTGACGGATCCGCGCCTCGCCATCCCCACGATCGAAGAGAGCGACCCAGACCTGTTGATCCTGGATCTGCACATGCCACAGCTGGGGGGGCTCGAGATCATGGCCGAGATGTCGCGCCACGCCTCACCCCACGCACCTCTTCCGATCCTGGTGCTGACCGCCGATCTGTCACCGGAGATCCGCCAGCGAGCCCTCTTGGGAGGAGCCAAAGAGTTTCTGACGAAGCCGTTCGATAGCGCCGAAGCGCTGCTCCGCGTGCGAAACCTGCTCGAGACGCGCATGTTGCACCAGACCTTGAAGGACGAGAATCGCGTGCTGGAGCTGGCGGTGCGAGAGCGGACGCGCGAGCTGGAAGACCTGAGGGTCGAGATCCTTCAGCGTCTTGCGTTGGCCGCGGAGTATCGCGATGACGCTACCTTGCGGCACACCGAGAGAGTCGGTCGCACGGCGGCGCTCCTGGCGCTCGAGCTCGGGGTGGCCCCGGACGGCGACGGCGACCTGGTTTTCCGTGCAGCCCAGCTACACGACATCGGAAAGATAGGGATCCCCGACGCCATCCTGTTGAAGGAGGGGCATCTGTCTCCGGCTGAGTTCACCCGCATGAAGGACCACACCGTCATCGGCGCCCGCATCCTCTCCGAGAATCGCTTCGAGCTATTGCGACTGGCCGAGGAGATCGCGATTACTCACCACGAGAGATGGGCCGGCGGCGGCTACCCGCGGGGGCTGGCGGGCCCGGAGATCCCATTGATCGGACGAGTGGTGGCGCTGGCGGACGTCTTCGACGCACTTATCCACAAGCGGCCCTATAAGCAGGCGTGGAGCCTCGACCGGGCTCTCGAGGAGATAGCAGGGGAGCGCGGACGGCAGTTCGATCCGGAGGTGGTGGACGCATTCGACCGCATCCGTGACGAAGTGATATCTCTCCACGAGGTCGCAGCCCTCTAGTTCTTATGTCCGCACGCGGCGGGTTGCTGCCGCAACCCTTGCTCCACGGCCGGCATTCCATGCCGGCCTGCGGCAACCCCTGGGGGGATCGGTCGTCGAGACGACCTACTCCCCCCAGACCCCCCTCGGGGGGAACTTCTCGGGTGGGATGAGAGTTCGCGTTGCTTGTTTCGTTTGGAAAAGTTTTTCTTGGGTGTTTCGGACATAAACGGGCATGCCCGGCGAATGGGAATCATGCTTTCCGCATATGTGGGAAGAGATACGTCATGGATCAAACACGTAGCTGTCCGTGGCTCTCCGGCCCCCGAAATGCTTCGTTGAAGCTGCCGGCGACGAAGTGGTGGTTCGCGATCTCACGTGACGTGCTTGCGAAGGATCACCGCCGCCGCGCGGTGGCCGCGCACCGTCCGTCCGTCCGTTGTCACCGGACTCCCACCTTTACGTCGCCGATCGCGCGCTAACGCGCCCTTTATGGCGGGGCCCCTCGCGCCGCCAACTAGGATGACCCCAGTTCCGAAAAGGGGGTAGCGCGATGTCGATCGAGAAGTCCATAGACCTTACGGCGACCGGAAGCACGATCGAAGAGGCCGTGGGTTCGGCGGTGCACCGAGCCAGCCTGACGCTCCAAGGAGTGACAACTTTCGAGGTCGAACGCATCGACGGCCTGGTCTCGGACGGCGAGCTCAAGTACAGGGTTCTCGTTCGCATCTCGTTCGTCATCAAAGAACAGCTGCACGAGTAGGACTCGCCGGGTGCAACCTAGAGCGAGTCGTCTTTGAGACCACCGCGCCGGCGGGAGCCGTTGCCGGGTGTCTTCCGCCTGGTACTTCCACTGCCTTTCCCCGGACTCGATCGCGTCAATGCGTACCTCTTGACGGAACCTGACGGCGCGACGCTCGTGGACTGCGGGATCTTCGCTCCCTCGGAGGAGGACGATCACGGTTGGGACGCTCTGGTGCGCTCGCTCGAGGTCTGTGATGTCGCCGTAGAGGACGTTAGCAGGCTGGTGATCACGCACACGCACATCGATCACTACGGCATGGCGGCTCGAATGGTAGAGAGAAGTGGATGCGAGCTCTGGATGCACAAGGCCGCCAAGTTCGATCTCGGGTTCTACCGGAACCCCCAGGACACGATCGCTCGCCTCCGGAAGACATTCGCCGAGCATGGTGTGGGGCCCACCGAGGTCCAGGAGCTCACGGCGTTCGAGGATTGGAGCCCCTTCATCTCCGGGGTCGTCGACGCCGGCACGTGGCTCGAGGGGGGCGAGGAGATAGCCGCAGGGAGCCGCACCTGGCAGGTCATCCACACGCCCGGCCATTCGAGCTCCCACATCTGTTTATGGGCACCTGAAGAACGGGCGCTGCTGTCGGGCGATCATCTTCTCGCGGCTATCACACCTCACATCGATTTCCGGCGCGGAGAGACGGACGATCCTCTGGGCGAGTTCCTCGCTTCCCTGGACAAGATCGAGGCGCTGGACCCCGCTCTCGTGCTTCCCGGTCACGGTCGCCCCTTCGACGACGGGGGAGGGCGCGCGCGCGTTATCGCGCGGCATCACGATCGTCGTCTCGGCTCGATACTGCAGGTGATCCGTCACGAGCCACGCTCGGCGGACGAGATCACGGATGAGATCTTCGGCACCACGCTATTGAACTTCCAGCGCCGCCTGGCATTGGGCGAGGCCCTGGCCCACCTCGTCTACCTCATGGAGCGTGGCGAGATCGAACGGATCGAACGCGAGGACGGGACCTTCGCTTTCAAGAAGTCAGATCGTCGAGCGCGAGACCGAGGCGACTGATGAGCTCTCTCGTGCTACGCGATGCGGCGTCGCTTGTGCCCTTCGCCGCCGTTCCGGTGCGCGGGCCGGACCTGACCTCGATCGATGTCCTAGCCAACGCTTCGGTCGCCTTCGAGGAAGATCGCGTCGCTCAAGTGGGACCGACGGTTTCGGGCCAGGGGGGTTTCGACGCCTCCGGCTGCACGGTCGTGCCGGGTTTCGTCGACTGTCACACGCATCTTCCGTTCTTCGGATGGAGGGCCGACGAAGACGCGGCGCGGTTGGGTGGCGCGCGGTATGAGACCTTGCACGGCGAGGATGGTGGGATCTTCCGGTCGGCCAGGATGCTGGGTGAGGCATCCGACGCCGAGGTCCTGGAGTTCGGCGAGTCGCTGGCGAACTCGATGCTCGAGCGAGGCACCACGACATTCGAGATGAAGTCCGGCTACGGCCTGTCGATAGCGGCAGAGATCAGGCAGCTGCAGCTGGCGCGGACGCTGGCGTCCCGGGTAAAGCAGACGACCACCACCACGTGCCTCGCCGCTCACGCGATCCCGAAGGAGAAGTCGGCGGGGGAGTGGATAGGCGAGGTGGCTTCGGACCTGCTGCCTAGGATCGCGGAAGAGGGCCTGGCGGAGGCCTGCGATATCTACGTCGAGTCGATCGCGTTCGCCCTGGAACACGCGGCCCGGCTGGCCGAGGCGGCGAGACCCCTGGGTTTGCGGATGCGCATGCACGGCGATCAACTCGAGGATGGTCAGGCGGCCTCATTCGCGGCCCGATGGGGGTTCGCTACCGCCGACCATCTCAATCACACCTCACCCGACGCGATCCACGACATCGGGGCCGGTGACACGGTGGCCGTTCTCTTGCCAGGCGCCACCTTCACGCTGCGCCAGCAACGGAAGCCCTCCGCGCGCAACCTGATCGACGCCAATGCCATCGTGGCCCTCGGCACGGACCTAAACCCGGGTACGTCTCCTATCCTTTCGATGACGTTCGTCATCGCGCTTGCATGCCGCATCTATGGGTTGCGTCCACTCGAGGCTCTGGCTGCATCCACGGTGAACGCGGCGTTCGCACTCGGCCTGGAGGATGAGGTCGGCCGCCTGGTTCCCGGTCTCCGTGCCGACGCCGTGGTGGTCGAGGGACCAAGCTTCGAACATGTGCCGTATCGCGCCGATCACGATCCTGTGGCGGCGGTGGTATGCGGCGGTGAGCTCGTCTACGTTGCCCCCGGGCACGAATGGCGGACGAGGAGTTTGAGTTCCTGACGCTGACCTCCTAGCGAAGAGATCCCATTTCGGATTCCACCGTCGCGAGCAGGTCCCCCGAGGCTATGGCGGCCGAGAGTGCCTCGATGTCGCCCGACAGGGGACGATCGTCGTCCAGCCTCGGCGACAGGGTCCTGATGAAGGAGCGGCCCGCTCCCGTTCCAGGGGCGGGCTCGAGCGGCTCTCTCAGGTCGAGACCCTGTGCGGCCGCGAGACCCTCGATCGCGATGACGTGCTCCCCGTTCGCCAGGATCGAAGCTGCCTTGCGCGCCGACGTCATCCCCATACTGACGTGATCCTCCTGGCCGGCGGAGCTCGGGATCGAATCGGAGGACGCCGGCCAGCACAACGAACGATTCTCCGAAACGAGAGAGGCTGCGGTGTATTGCGTGATCATGAAACCGGATCGACGGCCCGGATCCTCGGTGAGGAATGCAGGTAGTCCGTTGTTGAGGTCTGGATCCACGAGACGCGCCACGCGCCGCTCTGCGATCGTTGCGAATCCGGTGAGGCACAGGCCGAGATGGTCGAGCGCAAGTCCGAGCGCCTCGCCGTGGAAATTCCCCCCGGAGAGGACTTCATGCGTGTCTACCATCACCGAAGGATTGTCGATCGCCGAGCCCAACTCTGCTTCGAGCATGGATCGGACGTAGGCAAGACCGTCCCTGTAAGCACCGTGTACTTGAGGGATGCAACGTAGCGAGTAGGCGTCCTGAACGAGGTGTTCGGAGTGGCGATGTGAGGACACGATCGCGCTGCCGGACAGCAGCGCGCGCAGGTTGGCTGCTACCGACACCGCGCCGGGATGTTTGCGGAGCGCGATCAACCCTGGATCGAACGCTCTGTCCGTTCCAAGGCACGCCTCGACGGTCATCGCGCTGATCACGTCGGCGGCGCGCGCCAGTCGTTCGGCGCCGACAACCGAGAGGATCCCCAGTGCCAGCATGGCTTCCGTCCCGTTGACCAGCGACAGGCCCTCTTTGTGAGTCAACGCGAACGGATGGAGGCCTTTCGACCGGAGGCCACTAGCGCCGTCGGTGACCCGTCCGTCGATCTCCACTTCGCCTTCGCCCATCAGGGGTAGCGCGAGGTGAGCCAGCGGCGCGAGGTCTCCGGAGGCACCGAGAGACCCCTGAGACGGAACTACGGGATGGACCCCCGCATTGAGCATGTTAACGAGACGCTCGAGGATCTCGAAACGGATACCGGAGATCCCGAACGCGAAGGTACGGGCGCGTAGCAACATCATGGCTCTGACGACGTTCGTTGGAAGGCGTGGACCGACGGCGGTCGCATGAGATCTGACGATGTCGCGTTGTAGGCGTTCCGCCTCCGCAGGATCGATCCGCACGTTAGCGAGATCGCCGATGCCCGTTGAGATGCCGTAAACGGTGCGTTTCGCAGCGACGACCTCCGCAACGATCCGCCGAGCGGGCTCCATCCGATCCGCTACATCCGGGGCGATGGCCACCTCAGCACCACCGGTGGCTACCGCCACGACATCCTCGAACGTCAGATCCTTGCCAATCAGAACAGTCACACCGGCACTTTAGTCCGGCGCGGTGGGCCGCCGCTGAAATCCCTCTATCCTCTGAACCGCCGAGCGACGAACCACCGAAAGGCGGGCCACCCGTGAGTTTTCGTTGAGCAGCCGAGCGAGGACTACCGAAAGGGAAGACGACGGCACATGAAGTGAAGGCCCTCACCGCCGAGCTGATCCACGTCGGCGACGGATTCGCGTCGGGGCGCGCGATCCTGATCGAGGGCGATCGGATCAGCGACGTCGTGGAGAGCGCGTCCCTGGGCGATGACGTAGCCCTTGATGATTGGGGCCGGACCGCCATAGTCCCGGGGACGGTGAACGCTCACGGCCACGCGTTCCAGAACCTGTTCAAAGGCTTCGCCGACGACCGACCCTTCTCGAGCTGGCGGGACGACGTCCTGTATCCGTTCTCCGAACGGCTCGATGCCGACGCCATCTATACGGGGGCTCTCTTCGCCTTCGCAGAGGCGCTGCTGGCAGGGGTCACAACGACCGTGGACTTTTTCTATCTGCACGACGCTGCGGACGGGAACGCGGAGGTGGTTCTCAAGGCCGCCGCCGATCTCGGCATCCGATTGGTTTTCGCCCGCGCCTTCTACGATCCCGAGGCGCCGACGGCTGCTCCATCCCGCTATCGTGAACCGGCTCTCGAAGCGGCAGATCGCTGCCGCGCTCTCGCGCGTCGGCACCATGATGACCCCTTGGTCTCCGTGCAGCCGGCGCCGCACTCGCTTCATGCTGCGACGCCGGAAACGATCGCCATCGCACTCGACCTAGCGCACGAGCTGGATGTTCCATGCCACCTTCACCTCGCCGAGGCAGCGTACGAGAGAGAACAGGTCGAGGCTCGATACGGCGATACGCCGGTCCGACTGCTTGCTCGAGAAGGACTGCTCGACCCTCGCCTCATCACGGTCCATACGGTCTGGGTCGACGACGCGGAGATAGACCTTCTGGCGGAAGCCGGAGCGGGCGTGGTGCATTGTCCCGGCGCCAACGCGTTCCTGGGCGACGGGATAGCGCGCGTCCCCGAGATGTTGAAGCGCGGCGTGCGCGTCGCCCTGGGACCCGATGGCGGGTGCGCGAACAATCGCCAGAGCGTGTTCGATGAGATGAGGATGGCCTCGCTCGTCGCGAAAGCCAGCTTGGTCGATGGCGGGGCGCTCGATGCGGCCACGGCTTTCAGGCTCGGCACCAGCGCCGGCGCGGACCTGCTCGGCCTCGACTGCGGCGCCATCGAGGCAGGAAGGTACGCCGATGTCGTCGGCCTGGACCTCGACGATCTCTCGCTGCAACCGTTGAGCATGCTCGACCGCAACATCGTGCACTCGATGCAACAGACCGCCATCAAGTCTGTGATGGTCGGTGGTCAGACGGTTGTCGAGCGCGGAAGGCTGGCGAACATGCCGGCGACGGAGATAGCCCAACGGATAGCGGAAGTCACCGCCGGCTGGAGCCGCCCCTGACTTCCAACCTGCCGGCGACGAGCTCTGGCGGGCGCCGCCTCGGCCGTCCGAGGTAATGCCGGGTACGCCTTTCGACCCGTGTGAGATAAGCCTTCGACGTGCGAATACACCTTCGACCCGTGCGAGATACACCTTCGACCCTTCGACCCGTGCGAGATACACCTTCGACCCTTCGACCCGTGCGAGATACACCTTCGACCGCGCCGCATGCGAGGTATGAGAGGTTTGCTCTTAACCCATGTAGGTGTGCTGGTTGCTGTCGTACAGGCGGCCCACCCCGATCGGCGGCTCAAGGTCTTTGCTCTCGCGCCGACCTTACGGATAGATGTGACGGGCCGCGCCGGTTCCCCAATCCGGCGTAGTGCGGGAGGCGACAAGCGAGCCATGAATGAGGGCCTCGCTGGCCGGCGAGCTGGTGCTCGCTCCGACGACAAGACGAACGGGAGGAAGCGATCTTGACGCGTGCCAGACGGAAGACCTCAACCCGAGTCGCCGCGCTCGTTGCAGCGGCGTTATCCGTCTCGGCGCTGCCGGCAAGTGCTCTCGCCCAGACACCCAGCTCGACCCCCTCCGCGGACCCGAGCGCATCACCCTTCGTAAGCCCCGATCCATCGGGCCTTCCCTCGCCGGGCCCGGTCCCGTCGACCAGTCCGACCCCTCAACCGGGTTGGCAACACGATCACTCGACGCAGATGATCCCTCATCGGCCTACGGGCCTGTACGGCTTGAAGCAGTTGTTCGGTCGCCACTGCGGGCGCCGCGCGAACGATGCGCGGACCTACTATCCATCGGCCGGGGGTCGCGGCACGGGAGGCTATCTCTACTCCCACCAACGCCTGGGGCGGAACATCGGGCACAACGTCATCGGCCACATGCGCAAGGCGGACAAACTCAAGTCCGCCGATTACGGCGTCTGGGGCTATGCATGTCGGGCGAAGACCGGCGGTACTTCGTGGTCGGTTCACTCCTGGGGCGTGGCGATCGACACGAACACGTTGCGCAACCCCTGGACCCAGATCTGGTGGAACGGCCGAGGGTCGAACGGCCGTTCGTACAAGAGATTCCTGCCTAGCGTGTGGATCGAGCACAACTTCTACTGGGGGCTCTGGTTCTCGAGCACGAGGGACCCGATGCACTTCCAATACGTGAGCGGTTACTAGCGATGCCTATGAAGAGCAAGACGGAGAGCATGCCCCTTACGATGAATAGAAAGCTGACGATTCTCGTGATGGTTTCTTTCGCCGGTATCGCGATCCTGGCGACCCTGCTTGCTTCGACGCAGCCGGCCTCCTCGGCAACGGGCGCGTGCGGTCGGGCCGCCACCCGTGAACAGACCCGGACACGCGCTGCGGCCAGTGCGGGCGATGCGCTATTGACCGCGAGTCGTGGCCGAGTGATAGCACCCGAACTGAGTGGCTCGTCCTGTGTCTTCGCGGCGCGCGGGATGTTGCGGCACGTCGCGACCGAACCGGGTGCCGGCACGGCGTTCGTCGAGGATGGTGAGGGGTCCGATACCGTCGTCATCGTCGATCAGGACGGCGTGGAGCGCGTCGCAGTTCCCGGCGAAGTGACTCATCCGAGCTGGTCCCGCGCCGGCGCCTTGGTGTGGGCCGAAGACATGTCGAGGCTCGAGCTTCTGGCCCCCGGCTCATCAGTTTCCCGCTCGATCGGTCGCCCTCGCGGAGCGTCGGCCGTCTTCTCACCCGTTTTCACCGGGACCCGCAGCCTCGTCTCGGTGGTTCAGGAGCCCGTGGGAGGGCTGACGACCGGCGAGGATGACGGCCTCAACAACCTGTGGCGTTTCGATCTCGCAGAGTCTCGTTGGCGGCAGCTGACCAACTTCGACGTCCGCGGAACACGATGGTCACTCATCCGTACACCGGTGGTCGCGCCGGACGGTTCGCTTCTGTTCGTACGCGTGACGGGTGATGCACTCGAGACCCGGCCGCCGGCGTTCGAGCTCTGGCGCTTCGCCCACGGGCGCGCCGCGAAGGTGGGACCGCTTCCCGGCGAGATGTTCCTCGCCGGCTTCGAGGGCCGGTCGCCACTGTGGAACGCGTTCACCGACGATTGCGGAGGCGACTGGGGCCTCTTCCGAGGTAAGGGTTCGTCCCTCCGAGCGGTCGGGTGCGGGGCTGTGATGGCCGATCCGGTCGTCGAAGCCGACCCGGATGTATCGGCGGATGAAGCTCACGAAGCCGGGGACGCTGGGGCGATGATCGCAGCGCACGACGAGCCCCAGTCTCCCAAGCGCGTCGGCATCCTGGTCGGGGACTTCAAGACCAGAACGGAGG
>Ga0136614_10003570_pt1 | contig 10000 bp, 6 predicted proteins | sample AntDrymUQ2792106_2_FD_106643 | JGI IMG/M metagenome (GOLD analysis project Ga0136614, IMG submission 106643) | Polar desert sand microbial communities from Dry Valleys, Antarctica - metaG UQ279 (21.06) | ecosystem: Environmental > Terrestrial > Soil > Desert | place: Antarctica: Dry Valley... | reverse complement strand
GTCCATCCGCGTCGGGCCGAGCAGGCTGACGGTCCCGAGGTTCCGGTGCCGGAGGCCGTACGGCGCGCTTACGAGCGAGATGCTCTGGAGCCCCGGGTCCGCCAACTCTGCCCCCACCCGCACGAACGGGCGCTTCGACATGAGACTCGCGCGCATGAGCTCGAGCAGAGCCGCTCGCTGCTCGAGAACCTCGAGCAGCCGCCTGTAGGCGTGCAGGTCGTCCGCGCGGAACTCGTCCAGGAGCCCGGCGGCGCCTCCCACGTACAAGGTCTGCTCCCCGGTCTCGACGAGGTCCGTGAAGGCCGGCCGGAGCTCTTCCAGGAACGTGCGCTCGCGTGAGCCGCCCTCGACCTCGTCGAAGCGGCTCCGCAGAAGCCTCGGACCGAGATGGAGACCGGCCAGGCGCTCGTTCAGGTACTCGCTCGCCCATTCGGCCAGCCCGGGGTCGACCGGGTCCGCGAAGGCGAAGAGCCTCTTGCTGACACCGCCTGTCGATGTGATCACGACCACCATGACGAGCTGCGGCTGGAGCACCAGCACTTCGACGTGATGGACCTGGGTCGACTCCAGGGGAGGAGCGGAGACGAGCGCGAGCAAGTGCGTCAGCTGCGAGAGCGCCTCCGTGGTCGCCCGGAGGGCCGAGTCGACCTGGCTACGAGCGTCGGAGAGATCGAGTAGGAGCTCGGCCGGCTTCGGCTCGAGCCGCTCGAGTAGCTGGTCGACGTAGAAGCGGTAGCCGATCTCGGTCGGGACGCGCCCAGCCGAGGTGTGCGGATGCATGAGGAGTCCCTGCTCCTCGAGCACCGCGAGTTCGTTCCGAACGGTGGAGGCCGACGCCTCGATACGCGCGCTCTCGACGAGCTTCTTGGAGCCGACCGGGGCCCCGGTCGAGACGTATTCCTCGACCACGCGCGCGAGGATCTCCTCCTGCCGCGTCGTGAGCCTGGGACTCGGCCGTAAGTGCATGGTCCGTTAAAGAGTAGCCATTTCCAGGGATTCCTTTAACAGCTCGACCGTCACGGCGCCTCCGAGGAACCGTCCGCGACGCGTGAGGATGAGGCCGCCGGGGGGTCGCTCGACGAGCCGGAGGCGCTCGAGCCGCAAGAGAGCTTCGGCGTTCACCGCCCCCGCCACGTCCACGAATGGCACCGGCTCGTCGAGGCGGAGCCCGAGCATGAGCCGCTCCCGGCTGCGCGTGCTGGCGTCGATCGGCTCGAGCTCTCTCGCCGGCGCCCGGCCGTCCTCGATCGCGCCGAGATAGCCGCCGAGGCTCGGGGCGTTCCGCCACCGCAGCCCGGCGACGGTGGTGACCGCCCCGATGCCGAGCCCCAGGTAGTCCCGTCCGAGCCAGTAGCCCAGGTTGTGCCGGGACCGGCGTTCGGGCCGGCAGAAGTTGGCCGTCTCGTACCAGCGATATCCGGCTGCGACCAGACGCTCGACGACCCGCTCGAAGTAGCCCTCCATCGCCTCCCCCTGCCGGGCGAGCTCGTCTCCGTAGGCGTGCGTGAACCGGGTCCCAGGCTTCGCCTCGAGTTCGTAGCAGGAGAGGTGATCGGGCTCGAGAGCGAGCGCCTCGTCCAGGTCGCGTTCAAGGTCGGAGGGCTCCTGGCCGGGGATCCCGTAGATGAGATCCAGAGATATGTTGTCAATCTGGGCATCACGAAGATGGTAGACCGCCCGGCGGACGTCGTCCGGTTGCGCTCGGCGCTCCAGCACCTCCAGGAGCCGCGGCTGGAAGGTCTGCACGCCCAGCGAGACCCGCGTGACGCCCCTCCCCACGAGCAGCTTCGCGAGCTCTGGCGTGACGGTCTCCGGGTTCGCCTCGATCGTCACTTCGCTCGCAGAGGGAAGAGCCTCGAGCAGGCCCCGAAGCGCCGCTGGCTCCGTGAAAGTCGGCGTCCCGCCTCCGAAGAAGATGGTGTCGAGCGGCTCCCTGAGGAAGCTTCGTTCCAGCTCGAGCTCGCCGAGGAGAGCGTCGACGTAGCGCGCGTGCTGCTCGGGCCTCCCGACCAGCGTCACGAAGTCGCAGTAGCCGCACCGATGGGCGCAGAACGGCAGGTGGACGTAGAGGTGGCCGACTCCGACGCCGACGTCTCCGGGCGGGGCCGTCACGAGCGCCGCTCCCCGTTCAGGTCGAGCACGGCGAGAAACGCCTCCTGCGGGATCTCCACGGTTCCGACCTGCTTCATCCGCTTCTTCCCCTTCTTCTGCCGCTCGAGGAGCTTGCGCTTCCGGCTGATGTCGCCGCCGTAGCACTTGGCGAGCACGTCCTTCCGGCGCGCCTTGATCGTCTCGCGCGCGATGATCCGAGTACCGATCGCGGCCTGGATGGGCACGTCGAACATCTGCCGCGGTATCTCCTGCCGGAGCCGCTCGACGAGAGCGCGCCCCCGGTCGTAGGCGAACTCGCGGTGGACGATCAGGGAGAGGGCGTCGACTGGATCGCTCGCGAGCAGGATGTCGACGCGGACGAGCGCGCCCTCCTGGAACCCCGTGACGTCGTAGTCGAAGCTCGCGTAGCCCTTCGTCCGGCTCTTCAGCTGGTCGTAGTAGTCGTAGACGATCTCCGCGAGCGGGAGGTCGTAGATCAAGAGCACACGGCTCTCGCTCAGGTACTCCATATGGTCGAACTGGCCCCGGCGCTCGTTGTTCAGTTCCATGACCGTGCCGACGTACTCCTTCGGGACGATCGTCGTCGCCCGGATGAACGGCTCCTCCACGCGCTCGAACTCGCGCGAGAACTCGGCGGGGTTGTGAACCTCGAGCTCCTCTCCGGCCTGGGTGATCACGCGATAGGCGACGTTCGGTGCGGTCACGAGGAGGTCGAGGTCGAACTCGCGCTCGAGGCGCTCTCGCACGATCTCCATGTGCAGAAGGCCAAGGAAGCCGCACCGGAAGCCGAAGCCGAGGGCTCTGGACGTCTCGGGCTCGTAGAAGAGCGAGGCGTCGCTCAGCTTCAGCCGCTCGAGCGCGTCGCGAAGCTCCGGATAGTCGTCCGACTCAGTGGGGAAGAGGCCGGCGAAGACCGTCGGCTTCACGTCCTTGTACCCCGGCAGAGCCTGGCCGGCCGGGCGCTCCTGGCTCGTCAGAGTGTCGCCGACTCGGAGGCGGCTCACGTCCTTCAGGCCGGTCATGACGTAGCCGACCTCACCCGCTTCGAGGGAGGCCGTGGGAACGCGGTCTGGCGAGAAGAAGCCGAGCTCCTCCGGCTCGAATCGCGTGCCCTGCGCCATCGCGCGGAGCCGCTCCCGCGGACGAAACGAGCCGTCCACCACGCGGACGAACGCAACGACGCCACGGTACTGGTCGTAGGAGGAGTCGAAGACGAGTGCTCGCGCGGGAGCCTCGGGATCCCCGCCCGGCGCCGGGATCCGCTCCACGAGCGCGTCGAGAACGGCTTCGACGCCCTCGCCGGTCTTCGCCGAGATGCGAAGGACCCGCTCCGGATCGTCGCCGACGAGCTCCGCGACCTCGGCCGCGGTCGAGTCGGGATCCGCCTGCGGAAGATCGATCTTGTTGACGACCGGGACGATCTCGAGGTCGTTCTCGATCGCCAGGTACGCATTCGCGAGCGTCTGCGCCTCGATCCCCTGCGCGGCGTCGACGACGAGGAGCGCGCCCTCGCAGGCCTGGAGCGCGCGCGAGACCTCGTACGTGAAGTCCACGTGCCCGGGCGTGTCGATCAGGTTCAACTGGTGGCCCTTCCACTCGACGCGGACGGCCTGCGCCTTGATCGTGATGCCTCGCTCCCGCTCCAGGTCCATCGTGTCGAGCACCTGCTCGCGCATCTCCCGGGCGGTGAGGGTGTCGGTCACCTCGAGGATGCGGTCGGCCAGGGTCGACTTCCCGTGGTCGATGTGGGCGACGATGGAGAAGTTGCGGATGCGGTCGAGACTCATACAGAGGGTCGAGAGCGGCGCAGCAGGGAGAGCAGCGCGTCGAGCTCCTGGATGCGAAGGATACGGGCCGCGCCCAGGAACGCTGCGACCGCGAGCGTGATGCCGAGCCCCACCGAGGCGATCTGCGCTCCCAGCGACCGGCCGAGCCACTCGTCGAGGCCGTACCAGCTTCCGAACGCAACCGCCGCCGCCAGGCTCGCCGCGACCGCCGTTCGCACGTAGGCGTCGATCGTCTGGCGGCCCTGGAGCCGTCCCAGCCGGCGACGGAGCAGCACGAGCAGCGCCACGGTGCCGGCGATGTTCACGATCGACGTCGCAAGCGGTATTCCCCAGATGCCGACCCGGAAGAGCACAGCGTCGAGAGCCGCATTCAGGATGAGGTTCCCGAGGGCGACCACGGTCGGGATCCACGCGTTCTGGAGGCTGAAGAAGGCGCGGTTCAGCATCAGCATCGTCCCGTTGAAAGTCAGGCCGATCACGAAGGCTGCGAGGCCCTGAGCGACGATCGTCGTGTTCTCGTCGCCGAACGCGCCGCGCTCGTAGAGGAGCCGCACGATCGGGACGGACAGGACGGCGGTGACTGCGCTGGCGGGAAGCAGCAGGAACCCGATCTGGCGAAGGCCGCTCGAGACCGTCTCCCGGAAGCCCTCGGTGTCGCCGCGGGCAGATAGTCGTGAGAGCGATGGGAAGAGCACCGTCGCGACCGCGACTGCGAAGATTCCCTGCGGCAGCATGTAGATCCGGAAGGCGGCGTCGATTGCGCTCGGCGCCAGAAGCGGATCGATGTAGCGGGCGGCGAAGAACGTGTCGACGAGCAGGTTGAAGTTGATGAGCCCGATCCCGAGCGTCACGGGGAGCATCAGCACAAAGACCCGCTTCACCGCCGGGTCGCGGATGTCGAGCGCAACGCGGAGTCGTCCGTCCAGACCCCGGAGCCACGGGATCGGGATGAGGAGTTGGATCAGCGTGCCGGCGACGACTCCTCCTGCATAGACGTAGAGGGCCGAGTCGCTCTCCGTCCGGGGAACGCCGACGACCAGGGCGGCGATGATCGCGAGGTTCCAGAGCACCGGGGTGAGCGCCGGCACCGTGAACTGCTCGTAGCTGTTCAGGATCCCGACGACGACTCCCGAAAGCCCTAAGAGGACGACGATCGGGAAGAGCACCCGCGAGAGCCCGACGACGAGATCCTGCTCGGCCCCGTCGAACCCGAACGGTCGCATGACCCACGGGGCGACGAGCATGAAGAGGGCGGTGACGCCCCCCAGCCCGAGCAGCATGAGCCAGAAGATCGTCGAGGCGACCCGCCACGCCCTGGCCCGATCGCCTTTCTCGAGCAGCTCGCTGAAGATGGGGACGAAGGCGGACGAGAGCGCCGTGTCGGCAACGAGCGCCCGCACGAGGTTCGGGACCTGGAACGCGACCGTAAACGTGTTGATCGAGCCTTCGATGCCGAAGTAGCGACGGACCACGACCTCGCGGAAGAGGCCGATGACACGCGAGAGCATGGTTGCGAGCGAGAAGATGGCCGTCGACCTGGCGAGCCGCCGACGATGTGGGGCTCCTGCTAGGTCGGCTGCGGCGGAGCGCTCCGCCGCAGGATCTTCGGGGCGATCGACCATCGCGGGCAATCGTAGGGAAGCGGCCGCCCGGAGCCGCCCCCGGCCCGGCCCGGCCCGCGGGCGAGGTGGATCTAGGGGTCAGGATTTTGCCGGAGCTTTGCTAGCATGCGGGTGCCCGTAGGACGGGCACTTTTTCTGCCATGCCGAACATCAACCAACAGAAGCGGAGGGTTCGAAGCGCTGCTCGACAGCGGCTCGAGAACCTGCGCTGGCGCTCGACAGTGAGGACGCTGGAGAGGCGCCTCGGGACGGCAGTGGCCGACGGAGACAAGGAGCGGATCGCGAGCGAGCATCGCGAGCTCGTCCGCTGGCTCGACAAGGCCGCGGCCCAGGGCGGGATGCACAAGAACCGTGCCGCCCGCAAGAAGTCTCAGGCCGCCAGGCTCGTCGCCTCGATCTAGAAGCTCGACTCTACGTAGACCCTTCCGCCGCGCGCGACCGCCCCTCCGGCAGCTCCGGGCCGGGACACCCGCGGCCCACCTCCCGCTTTTCAGCGTAGCGAGCCAAACCGCGCGTGTGGCGCGCAAGATGTAATGGCTTCGTCACAACCGTCTCGGCTTCCTGCGCCACGATCCAGGGCGCAAGGTCGGCTCGAGTCCGCCTCCCGGCGCGCCCGTCGCTAGTGGTGTGCGAGCTCCGCGGCCCGCATGACGTCGACGACTGCGCGGGTCAGCTCTAGCTCACCGGTCAGGCGGCTAGCGCCTTTCAACGCCTCGTCCAGCTCCGCGAGGCGCACGATCGCCTCGTCGAGGTCCTCGCGCGAATAGTTCCGCGAGTGGTCGAGCGCCTTTCGGACGCGGAACTCGTGCCTGCGCACCTTCTTCGCGATCTCCTTCGCACCCAGACCTTCCTCTGCGAAGCCCTGCGCCGCGCGGACGAGCTCCACCTGACCCGTCAGCTTCATGGCGACGACGAAAGCGTCGTTGTGCTCGAGCGCGGCCTCGCAGGCCTCGAGCGTGGTCTGGACGTTCCGCGTTCCCCAGGCGTCGCCCAGCGCCCATCCGGGCGGCTCTTGCGCGGAGACGGCGAGCTGCTCGACGTCGCGTCGGCTGACCGGCTCTGTTCCGGCCCACGCGGCGATCTTCTCGAGCTCGGTTGTCAGCGCCGTCGGGTCGTCACCGACGATCTCGATCAGCGCGCGCACCGCCTCTCCATCGAGCCGAAGGTTGAGCCCTTCGAGTTGTGCCCGCACCCAGCCCGGGAGGTCTCGCGGCTTCGGGATGTCGAAGGTGAGCACCTTCCCTCCCTTTTTCAAGGCGTCGGCCAGCGCGGGCGTCCTGGGCGGCTCGTCGGTCGCGAGCGCCAGAATCGAGCCGGGCGTCGGATCGAGGAGATACGCCGCGATCGCCTGGGCATCGTCGGCCTTCCAACGCTCCACCCCCTCGACCACGACCAACCGGTCCGCTTCGGACCCGAAGAGTCCCATCGCATTGCAGGCCTCGACCGCGTCCGCACCGCTCGTGTCGGAGGCATGCAACAGCTCGAGGGTCTCGTTCCCGATCCGGGCCCGAAGCCTGCCGAGGGCCCTCCGAACCTTCGCCCCGTCGGTTCCGGTCAGTAGGTAGACGGGGAGGAGCGGCTCGCCGGACATCCGAGCGGAGCATAGTCAGCGGTCCGTCCGGACCGAGAAGCTCCGCCCGTCTGACTCGATCACGACGCGCCCGTCTTCATCCGTTCGGTACACGTCGAGACCCGGGTCACGTCCGAGCGCCGCGAGTGTCGACGCCGTCGGGTGGCCGTAGTCGTTGCCCCTGCCGACAGAGATGACCGCGATCCGGGGCTCCACGAGCTCGAGGAGGTCGGGGAGTCCCGGGTCGGACGATCCGTGATGGGCAACCTTCAGCACCTCGACCCGAGGTGGACGGAGCGGCAGGGTCACCTCGGACTCGGCGTCGGTGGTGAGCAGAACGTCGAAGGAGCCATAGGTGGCGAGCAGGACGACTGCGTGCTGATGTGGGTCCTCACCCTTGACACCAGGCCCGTTTGGCCAGAGGACCCGGAGACGGAGGCGGCCGAGCCGGTAGAGGAGTCCCACTCGCGCCGGCACGATCCGAACGCGCTCCTGTCGCGCTTCGGCGAGCGCCGCCCGCTCGTCGGAGCTATGCGTTGGCACGAGCGGGTCGAGGACGAAACCAACCGGGAGTCGGTCGAGGATCTCGACGGCGCCGCCCACGTGGTCGCGATGCGGGTGGGTGAGAACGATGGCAGCCAGCCGGGAGATGCCTAGCGCCCGCAGCTGATCGGCGACCTCGGCCTCCGGAGGCCCCTGGTCCACGAGCACCGCACCCTGCGCCACCTGCAGCAGAATGGCGTCGCCCTGGCCAACGTCGAGAACAGTCATGCGGAGGCCACCCGGGGTTGGTGGGGCCTCCTCCCCGCCCGAGCGCCAGGCGAGGCCCAGTGCCGCCGCGATGGCCGCGAGCGCGAGGACGCGCCTGCCACGCGAAGCGCCCAGGCGGATAGCGAGGACGACCACGAGCAGACCCGTGGCAAGGAGGGCTACCTCTCTCCCGGAGGTGACTTCGGCGTGCGGGAGCCCGCCCACGAGTCGAGCGCTGAGCGCGAGGTAGGCGGCCAGCCAGCCGTTCAGCCACCCGAGCGCTACGGCGACCGCTGGAAGGATCGGATCGAGCAGCGTCGCGGCGAAGGCGAGCCCTAGGAGAGGCCCGACGACCGGCTCGGCCAGAGCATTCCCGAGCACCGAGTAGACCGGGATCGAGCCGAATTCGAGCCAGAGGATCGGCGCCGTCACGACTCCGCACGCGGCGGAGACTGCGAGCGCCGCCGCGAGACGGCGTGGCAACGGGTACCCCTCCAGGCGCCGCTCGACTCTCGGAACGGCGACGAAGATTGCGGAGACGGCCGCGAACGACAGCTGAAAGCCAGGCTCGAGGAGCGAGTACGGCGTCACCGCCATCAGCACCGCCGCCCCTACCAGGAGCGCGTACCAACGATCGGCCGGGCGCGACGCAAGCCACGCCAGAGATGCGAGCGACCCGGCGATTCCCGCCCGCACGACGGAAGGCTGCCAGCCCACGGCGGCGACGTACGCGAGCACCGACAGAAGCGCACCGACCTGGCCGGCCCAGCGGGGCAGGCCGAGGCCCCACGCAAGCAGAAGCGCCCCCGCGATCACATACGCGATGTTCTGGCCGGACACGGCCAAGAGGTGGTAGAGGCCCGAGGCGCGGAAGTCATCGCGGAGCTCCTGGTCGAGCCCTTCGTCTTCTCCGAGCAGGACGCCCGCCACGACCGCCCGACGCTCGCCAGCGAGCCCAGGCGCCAGCGAGCGCTCGACACGTCGCCGCAGCGTGTCTGCAAGCCCTCCGATCCCGCCGCGCTGGCCGACTATCCGGTAGCGGCGTGCGACGAGCACGACGTTCACGCCTTGCCGTTTGAGGTAGGCAGCCTCGTCGAACCGCTCCCCCTCCTTTGCGCGGCGAGGCCGGCGAACGCTGGCCACCACCTCGAGCAACGACCCCTGTGGCGGTGCACGGCCACGCGGGAGCTCGAGGCGCGAGGGCTCACTCATCGGCTCGGACCCGAACCGGTGCACCCGGATCGGGAGCCGCACGGCAAAGGCGCCCCGGCGTGCCGGGCCCGTCACCTCGACCAGCGCGGGTCCTGCTCTGCCGGCAAGGGGAGCGAGCTCGCTCCGGTCGATCTGGTCGAGCCGAGCGCTTCCCCACCAGAGCCCTGCGAGCAGTAGGCCCGTCCCGAGGGCCACCGTTCGACGCGCTCCGAGCCACACGGAGCCGACGGCCAGGACCGCTGCCGCGAGCGCCAGAGCAAGGGTAGAAGCTCGGAGAACGAGCGAGAGCCCGAGGCCCGTGCAGAAGCAGCCGAGGACGAGGTGGGGCGCGCGCAGCCGGATCGGGCTCCTCACAGGTCGACGAGCTTCTTCAGATCCTCGAGCCGAGCCGGTCCGATGCCCGGAACTGCGTCGAGCTCCTCGACGCTCTGGAAGGCGCCGTGCTCGGTTCGGTAGGCCAGGATCTTCTGAGCGGTGACCGGGCCGACCCCGGGGAGGGTGTCGAGCTGCTCGAGCGTCGCGGAGTTCAGATGGATCTTCGCGCCCGCCTCGCCAGGGCCTGCGACGCCGCCAGCCGCTCCTGCGGCCGGCCCCGGGTCGCCACGGGCCGGCACGACCACCTGCTGCCCGTCCGCGACCGGGGAGGCGAGGTTCACGAGCTCGAGCGCGGCTTTCGGCTTCGGACCTCCCGCGCGGCGGATCGCGTCGGCGGTGCGACTGCCTTCGCGCAGTCGATAGAGACCCGGCTTCCGCACCGCGCCGACCACATGGACGAGGAGAGTTCGGAGAGGAGCCGCCTCGGCCGCGAGCGTGCCGGCCGGCTCCCGCGACGCTTCCGGACCGGCCCGATCGTCTGCCCCGCCCAGCGCAAAGCGGCCTCCGACCGCGAGGAGGAGCAGGACGGCGAGCGCGTAGGCGGCCGCGCGCCGGCGCGAGATGGATGGCAT
>Ga0136614_10003568_pt1 | contig 10001 bp, 6 predicted proteins | sample AntDrymUQ2792106_2_FD_106643 | JGI IMG/M metagenome (GOLD analysis project Ga0136614, IMG submission 106643) | Polar desert sand microbial communities from Dry Valleys, Antarctica - metaG UQ279 (21.06) | ecosystem: Environmental > Terrestrial > Soil > Desert | place: Antarctica: Dry Valley... | reverse complement strand
GCACGGCAGTTCCGAAAGAGTTGTCTGAAGGTTATCTCTTTGGTTATCGGCGCGGCGCTTTCACCGGCGCGGTTACCGATTCGCAGGGCGTCATCCGGACTGCCGCCGGGGGCACGCTTTTTCTGGATGAAATCGGGGATCTTCCTCTGGATCTCCAACCAAAGCTGCTGCGATTTCTTCAGGAGGGTGAGATCCAACCACTGGGTGAGCAACGGCCAAGCAAAGTTGACGTGCGGATTATCGCGGCCACCAATAGTGACCTGGAAGAGATGGTTGCCCAGGGCCGCTTTCGTGAAGATCTCTACTATCGCTTAAACGTGATTAGACTTCGGGTGCCGCCCTTGCGTGAACGGCGTTCGGAAATTCCGACCATCGTTAATTATTATATCAACCACTACTCAGCAAAGTTCGGAAGGAAGGACATTCAGATCACACCTCCAGCGGTTGACTTGCTGATGGTTTGCGATTGGCCTGGAAACGTGCGACAACTTTGCAATGAGATTCAGCGGATCGTCGCGCGCGCCGAAGAAGGCGCCGTGATTACCCCCGAGCAACTATCTCCGGAACTTAAACGAACGTCGAGCCCTGTTTCCCACGGCGCCGCGGCTTCAGCACTAGCATCGATGCCCGCCAGCTCGATGCAGAACATCACACTTGCTGACGCACTTGCGGAAGTTGAGCGCCGCATGATCTCGGAAGCCCTGCGCAAGCACGGCGGCAATATCTCTCGTGCCGCTCGTGAACTCGGCCTTACCCGCCGCGGACTCTACCTCAAACTCGAGCGCTACCAACTCAGCGCCAGCGCCTGATCTCCAGCTTTAAATCCGCTTAGCGTTGCTCAAAACTCCAGCCCGACTTATTGGGCAAAGCCGATCCGTCGGTGCGTCGGTCGTGATCCGATGGGCTTTGCCTCAAGAGTCACATCTGATGTGAGGTTCGGCTTTTAGGGCAAAGCTGGATCCGTGGATCCGTGTATACCAGGTAGCCAATGTATACTCCGTTTCCATAACCGTCTCAGGAGTCGATACTCGAAGAAAGCCCTGCAATACCGCACAAATTCTTTTCCTGGGCACCTCACTTGACTACCTGGTATGCAACCTCGCGCAGCTCCAGACCTTCCTCCAAAACACCGTCCTCCATCTTCATAAACGTCTGATTCAACAGGGGCTTAAGAAGCTTACAAAGGTTCTGTCTTGCTGTGGCACAAGCATTGAACTAGGGAACAGCGACGCAGCCAACGAAATCTTGAAAAGTTTCAATCAGCAAAGACGAAAAGGAAGGCCCCCAATGTTTAAGCGAATCGCAACCTACCTCAGCCTCAGCAGCTTGATGGTCGTGTCCCTTGCTCCAATGACCACCTTTGCCGCTCCTGCCAGACGAGGGAACGGCAGCAACGGGCCTCGACACATTGAAAAGAAGACGGCGCCCGAATTCGAATCAACGAGTGGCGCCACCGGCACCGTTCGCGTGCTGATGCAAACCAAAGGGACACCGACCACCGATTTGGATGCTGCGTTGGCAACTGCTCATAGCAGCAAGCGGGGCGCTTATAGTGAATTCAACATGATCGTCGCCGACGTTCCCCTTAACCAGGTTGCCGGTCTTGCAGCGCGCTCCGACGTCGCGTACATCGCTCCGGACCGCCCGGTAAAGGCTCAATTCAATCTCACCAACGACTCCACAGGCGCCACCCAAGTTCAAAGTGGATTCGCTCAGATGCCGGGATTCAATGGAAAGGGAATCGGAATCGCGATTCTTGACAGCGGCGTCAGCGCTAATCACCCTGACTTCATCCGCGCTACCCAATCTCGAGTAGTTGCTGCAGTCGATTTCAGTGGGAGCACGCGCTCAGGAGATGCTGACGGTCACGGAACCGGAGTAGCCGGAGTGGCTGCCGGCAGCGGCGAAGCGTCAACCGGGTTCGCGGCGAATTATGCCGGTGTCGCACCCGGGGCTGACATCATTGACGTTCGCGTTCTCGATGAGAACGGAATTGGACGGACCAGCAACGTAATTGCTGCTCTGAACTGGGTAATGCAGAACCGCCAGCGCTTCAACATCCGCGTCGTCAATCTTAGTATGAGCACGCCGGTGCGCGAGTCCTTCCACTCCGATCCACTTTGCAAAGCTGTTGAATTGGCCGTTCGCGCCGGAATGGTCGTGATTTCAAGCGCCGGCAACCTCGGTCGCACCGAACAGATTCTTGGCTACAACGCTGATGGCTCCCCAATCTATCAAATGGTTTATGGCGCCGTTGGCAGCCCTTCGAACAGCCCCTACGCGATTACAATCGGTGCAACGGATGGTCACGACACTATCAAGCGTTCCGACGACACAGTCGCCACTTTCTCCTCCAAAGGACCGACGCGCTTTGACCACCTCGCGAAGCCTGACCTGGTCGCTCCCGGCCGTCGCCTGGTAGCCCCGATGTCCCAGGAAGCAAATCCGACCCTGGCGGCCACTTATCCCGAACGCGTCGTCCAGCCGATTTCATCCACGGGCCGCCCGAATAGTTACTTCACTTATTCCGGAACGTCATTCGCGGCGCCAGTTGTTGCGGGCACCGTTGCCCTCATGCTCGAAGCCAACAAGTCTCTAACCCCGCTACAGGTAAAAGCGGTGCTTGTGAAGACTGCCCAAAAAATTCGCGGCTACGAGAACAAAGCCCAGTCGGTGGTGTCGCAGGGCGCTGGCCTCCTGAATGCCGCCGCAGCAGTGGGAATGTCGCGGGCGATCAATCCGCAAGCTAACCAACTCACGGCGGGCGACCGCTTCTTCCGTGGCAATACAACGCTGAGCTCTTTCGGTTCCGTGAACATCGGCGGCGAGAACGTTGCTATCAGCAGTAACGTGCTCTACGCGCATGGCGTCCTCTTCTCCGACAAGCCTTTGACAATCAACGGCATCATGATTGGTGACGGCATCATGATTGGCGACGGCGTTGTCCTCGGCGACGGTGTAGTCCTCGGCGATGGCATCATGATTGGCGACGGGGTTGTCCTCGGCGACGGTGTAGTCCTCGGCGACAGCCTGACACTCGGTAATTCAATAGTTAACAACGGCCGCCTGGTACTCAGTGATGGAATCGTTCTCGGCGACAGCCTGAGGCTGCGCGACGGAGTGGTGCTGGGCGATGGCGTAGTGCTGGGCGACGGCATCATGATTGGCGACGGCATCCTGATCGGCGACGGTGTGGTTCTCGGAGACGGAGTTGTTCTGGGTGACGGCGTTGTCCTCGGGGACGGCATCCTGATCGGCGACGGTCATGTAACAAAAGACGGAGTGGTACTCGGCGACGGCATTATGATCGGTGACGGAGTCGTCCTCGGCGATGGTGTGGTGCTGGGCGATGGCGTGGTGCTCGGTGACGGCATCATGATCGGTGATGGCATCCTGATCGGCGATGGTGTGGTGCTCGGTGACGGAGTCGTCCTCGGTGACGGCGTTGTGCTTGGCGACGGTGTTGTGTTGGGTGATGGTGTGGTGCTCGGTGACGGAATGATGAGTCGGAACGGCGTGGTTCTCGGCGATGGCATCATGATTGGCGACTAGCTAGTAGCCCTGCTGCAGTCGTCCCGCGGGCGAGGTCTCGAGGAGACTTCGCCCGCTTTTTTTGTGGATCTAGTCCGCGACTTCTGTCTCCTGACGTTTTTTCGTAAGCTTGGTGTGATTTCGTGGATCGTATTCTTAGGGATGCGACAGCGACGATCCACGAAGCGACACGAACCACACGAACTGAAGCCAATCGAAAATTAGCAAGCGGCAATGTCCCTAGCCTTCGTCATCTCCGTCGCCGTCCTCTTCGGCCTCGGTGTCTTTCTGTTTAATGAGATCCGTCGCCCACCTGGCCCAAGGGAGTGGGGTCGTACTCCGCGTTGGAAGAAGAGAGTCCGCATCACACTGACTTCAATCCCACTGCTGATTGGCTGCTTCTTTTTTTGGGGAATCTTGGTTGAACCCAATCGCCTCGTCGTTCATCGAGAAACTATTCAAATCGCCCAGTGGCCCAAAGAACTTGACGGTCTGAGGATAGCGGTAATCTCCGACATTCATGCCGGCGGCTGGTGCATCGACGACAAGAAGCTGCTCTTGATCGTCGAACGCACGAATCAGCTTCAGCCGGATATGATCGTCATCCTTGGTGATTACATGTCAGGCCAGGGCTGGATGAGTAACCGGGTAGTGCCGGAGGTTTTTGGTCCTGTGTTGAAGGATCTCCGCGCGCCGCTTGGTGTTTACTCAGTGCTTGGCAATCACGATTGGTGGTGGGACGGTGCTCGCGTTCGGCGTGGTTTGGAAGCGAACGGCATCAAGGTTCTGGATGATGAAGTCGTGGAAGTTCCCGCCCGAGGCAGTTCTGTGTGGCTTGCCGGTCTCGCGGATTTGTGGACGCGTCCCCAACACATCGACGCAACGATCGCGAAGGTTCCTCCAAATCAGCAGGTTATTGCCCTCACACACAACCCCGACATCTTTCCTCGTCTTCCCCAACGGGTACCGTTGCTGTTGGCAGGACATACCCACGGCGGACAAATCAGATTTCCGATCATCGGGGCAATCGTTCACCCTTCAAACTTCGGCTACGTCCGGGGACACGTCTTCGAAAGCAATCATCATCTCTTCGTAACTACAGGAATTGGCACCAGCATTATTCCAATCCGCTTTGGTGTGACTCCTGAAGTAGTGCTGCTTACGGTTAGGTCGCAGTAGTGCAGGTTCGTGGTGAAGAAAGAACATTTTCCATATTCCGCGGCTTGTTGGGAAATCTCAGGGAAGAGAATTGATGCGAGCGCTGTACTCGCCAATCGGAGGAATGACTAATTGATGATGGTCTCCCTTAAACCGCCAAGTCGCCAAGAGCGCAGAGGACGCCAAGAAGTAACCGTCAGAGGAAGACCGAGAAATTCGCAGAAATGGGTTTTTGGTAGTCTGTAATATTCTGAAAATCTGCGACGACAAACACCTCGTGGAGTTGTACGACATCGGACCGAATCCTCATGCAAAAGAAATCTTGGTGGTGTACCTGCCGAAGGAGAAGATTTTGTTTCAGGCTGACCTGCTAAACGCGGCCGCGAATGGAACATTTCCCATCGCGCAAGATCCGACTATTAGTTTTAGCGAGAAGCTACAACAGTTGGGATTGAATGTGGAAAAGATCTACGCGGTGCACGGCCGTGCTGCGACACCCGAAGAGTTGCGCACGTCGATTGAGAAGCGACGCGCTTCGGATCTGAAATAAATCGGATCGCGGGCGTATTGGGACCGCGGGCGTCTCGCCCGCAATGAGCGGCGCAGCGCGAACATCGATTGAGACGCGCAATGCTTCGTAGTGGGTGGTTTACCCTCGCTGGTTGAAGGAACTTCAAGTCTGGGAGTAGTGAAGTCAGGAAGGTGGGCTTGCCCCCGCCTTGGTTGAGCAACATTCAATCAGCGGGGGTAAACCACCTTCCGACTGCGCACTATCTGTCAGCATTCCAATCCTTGCGCCAAAATCCTAATCGGCAATTGGCAATCGCCAATCGGCAATGACTTGAGCCCGCTCAATTCGACAGTAACGTCACTGAGAACACAACGGCCAGCACGAGTGCAAAGGCGCCTGCGAGTGCGCGTCGCCAATTTCGACCGGGCTGTTCATTCGTTATTCCATGGCCCAACTCCGCCGGCTCATCCAGCCAGACCATATGAGTGAAGGCCTGCATTTCATCAAGTCGCGAACTTACTGGAACGTGATATCGATTGTAGAAGGGATTCCGATAAGGGTCGTGGATTCGTGGTGTCGCTTTCATGATCTATAACTCCTCGCTAAGGTTCGCTGAAGGGGACTCAGCGCCAGGTTAATGTCACGAGGTGCAACGACCATGCCTGATGGAGATCTGTTAGAACTGCCCTAAGCTTCCGGATCTTTTTGCGCGTTTTTGAAGAGATTTAGAGCTGTCAACTGGACGCTACAGAGAAGGTAGTGCGCATTTAAGGCGGCCCATACACCAACCCGTCAACAGTTTCGTGTCGTTTAGTGTGATTTCGTGGTTCAAGGCCGCGGCTGATAGCACTATGAATGCATATTGGCTTTAGAGATGGTCGGGATACGTAACCGTCAAGCCGCCAAAGGGCGCTGAGCCCACGAATCATCACGAAGAATATTTGAAGATCTTCTTGGCAGCTTTGCTGTATTAGCGAAGCGTGCGCTTCAAGAACTCCAACATTCGACCTTTCGCTAACGTCGCCGCTGCTTCGTTGTAGTTTCGGCGTGTGTAATCACAAAAACCGTGAGTTGCTCCCTCGTAGAAGAAGAACTCTGCCGGCGTGTTCTGTTTCCGTAACGCTTGCTCAAATGTCTTCACGTCTTCCACCGGAATAATCGGATCAGACATTCCGTAGTGACCCTGAATCGGAACCTTAATCTGCGCCACAAGATCCATGAGATTTGGTTTGCGATCATTTGCGACTTGGTATTGTTCCGGAAAAATCGGAGGAGCATAAAAGGCAACTACGGCCTTAACGTCTTTCGATCTAGTAGAGAGCAGCAGACTTTGATAACCGCCGCCGCAGAAGCCGACCATTCCAACGCCGCTGCCTTTAACGAATGACTGTGATTTGACAAAGTTAATTGTTGCTTGAGCATCGTTCAGTTCTTGCTGATTGAAGGTGTTGCTGAGGTAACGACGGTCTTCTCTGTCTGATCTATTAAGTTCCGCTGTGGTCAGTTCCGGTGTTCTCGAAAAACGTTTGATAGCGAGACCGACAAGACCAACCCCGGCCAGTTGTGCGGCGGGGTAACGGTGGTCTTCGGGCAGGTGGAGATTCCCGTGAAGTACCACAACAGCACGAAAGCGGCCGGCTTTGCGCGGGCCGAGCGAGGTAGCCTTGAATAACGTCCGGGCCACTTTTGAAGGAGACCATGTCTTGAATGACGTTCGGGTCATTCAAAGCATTCGTTGGCGGTTGTCGTTGTTGAGGCAATAGTTCAGCGCGAAGCAATAGTTCAGAATGAAGCGTGACACCCACAACGGCTGCCGTTGCAGCGCCGAGAAACGACCGCCGTTCAATGCCTTGTTTCTGGTCATCTTTGTTGTCGCAATCCTCGCTGGTACATATCTATATTCCTCCTCCAATGTACCGTCTAACCAATCGCTGGGGTGAACAACACAAATACGCAACCACCCGGAAAAAGACAAGGAGCTGCTGACAGCGGCTTCTCCGTTTTTCATGGTAAGAACATTAGGCTCCGTTGTTGATTGCTCAGGGGGTCAACGACCCGCGTGAGCAAAGCGGAATCGGATCAGATGGTCGAGGCCCTGAAGGCCCGAGGCATCGAAGTACCCTACATCGTCAAAAGGAATGAAGGACACGGCTTCTCAAACGAAGAGAACCGGTTCGAGTTTTATAGCGCGATGGAAGAGTTTCAATTTTTACGAGTCGGCTCCGGCTTTTCATTTGTCAAGCGAGCTTCTCACCTTACGAGGTTTGACTTGGACTATACCGATAGCCGCTTCGGAATCTTAAACCCACAGCGATCGTGATTCCTACTACAGCCGAGGACGCACACGAGTCGACAATGTAGCCTGAACGGTTGGGGAGCTGCACACCTGGCCTTGAAAGTCCGAGCTTTTAGGAGCTCTATTTGCTTGACTTACATTGGCTCTTCAACTATTTATCGCATCTGATAGGACTGATAGAGAGACCTCGCGACAACCCGGGCGTGACCTGCCACTTTTTCGTTGCGTAATACCTCAGTGTTCAGGTGAAGGCTCTCTCCTCACTGCGACGGGGCTTTGGTGTTTCATCCGATACTCAAAACTCTCTCTCTGTTCCTCGCGACGACAACCTTGAAACACTAGCGAAGGAAACAAGCCCCAATGCGAAGATCGCGGTAGCCCTCGCAATCGCCATGGAAGAATGCACAACCAGTAGGAGTAAAAGTTTTGATCACGGAACAAGGTCTGAATTTAGATCCTGATGAACGGCAACTATGTGCCGATTGTGTTGGTGAGATTTTCTTGGCTGCAAAAATTGAAAAAAGCGGGAACGACGCTATGTGTTCATACTGTGGTAACGACATAAAGAGTTTTAGCGTCGCGCAAATGGCCGACTTGATGGAGACACTTTTCGAGCAGCATTTCGACCTCACTGAAGAATACCCGTCTGGATACGAACTTGCCATGATGAATGAATACGGTTGGGAACGACATGGAGACCCGGTTGTGGATGTTATTGAAGGGTATGCGGAAATCAATCGCAGCGCTGCCGAAGATATTCAATCTGAGCTGGCCTCACGCCATTATGATTACGAGCTTGCCAAAATGGGTGAAGAGGGTCCGTTCGACGAAGATGCTCACTATGAGGAAAAGGGCGTCGACGATTACGAATCCAGGGCAGGATGGACGCGTTTTGAAGAAAGTCTGACGTTGGAGGGTCGGTATTTTAATAGAACGGCAGAAGACATTTTAAGGTCAACATTTGAGAATCTTGTTGAACATAAAACAGCTGATGGTCTGCCGGTAATAGTTTCAGCTGGCCCAGGTACGAACCTTGAAGTTGTGTACCGAGCTCGAGTTTTTCAGTCAGATGAAAAGCTTGAAGAAGCCTTGAAATGGCCGGACAGGGAAATCGGTCCGCCTCCCGCGTTAGCTGCCTTCGGCGGACGTATGAATGCTCATGGTATTGCCGTGTTTTACGGGGCGACAGACCCTTCGATTGCTCTCGCTGAGGTGCGCCCACCTGTGGGTGCCAAAGTTCTGGTTGGGCGGTTCCGAATACGTCGGTCCGTTCGGTTGCTTGATATTGAGGGCTTACAATCTGTGTACGCCAAAGGCAGTCTCTTCGATCCAGATTATCTTCGCCGTTTGAAGCGTGCGAAGTTTCTACGGTGGCTCAGCGGTCAGATTACGCAGCCTGTAATGCCAGACGATGAACGCTTTGGATACCTTGCAACGCAAGCGATGGCCGACTTTTTAGCAACGCATGCTGATCCCCCGCTTGATGGCATTATTTATCCCACTGTGCAGGGAAGCGATGGCAAGGCGAATGTAGTCTTATTTCATAAGGCTTCTCGCGTGGAAAAGTTGCAAATCGCCGATAAAGCTCAAATATCTGTCAGCCTCTCTTGGTCGACCGAGGAGGAGGAGGAGGAGAAGCCCAATTACATGGTCTGGGAGGAGGTGAATCATGAAGCGAATGAAAGTGCTGTCACAATTCCTTTCCAAGCATTTCCAGCATCGCCTGTTTATCCTCCTGAAGAATATGATCAGCGCGAGTCGACTCTCAGGTTGGATGTCTCAAGCTTGAAGGTCCATCACATCGCAAGCGTTCAATTCAAGACCGCAAGTTATGATGTAACCCGACATCTAATTGAGAGAGAGTCGAAAAAACCCGACGAAACAACTCTCGAGGAGCCTCTTGAATTCTAGTAAGACAGCCGGAACCTCACGTAGATTCTTGTGAAACGGCCGACAGCTCCTGAAGACTCGCTCGTTACAGAATTGCATGAGTCAGTTGTGCAGTAGAGCTTTGATGCCCTTTCGCCGACCCCTCTCAGGATGTTGACGCTAAATGTTCGGCTTTTCGGAACCCCTAAACTGATGACGCATTCTGACCTCCAAGGTGTAAACTCTCAGTTTTTACTAACACTCATTTACTGGAGAACCTCCGATGTCACAATCCTTCACAAAACAAAAGTACACTCAAGTCGACTTACGACCACGGCATTCGCTTGTACACCACAAAGATGCCTCAATCACGAAGCTTGTTGACACTCCGAGAATCGATAAGCCATAGAGATAATGCCCAAGTCTGACAAATTGGAACCCTAATATTTGAGGTTGTCTTTTCCTAACGTTGAGCATTAAGGCGCCGGCGCTCTTTGCAGGTCAATAACTACACCAACGTTAGGAAGTTCTTTTAAAGCAGAAACTGCACCAGTGGTGGTTGCTTTAGGCGTAAACTCACATCGCAATCTTTCTGTCATCGATGGCTATTTAGCAGAATGCTGTAATTGACTATGT
>Ga0136614_10003566_pt1 | contig 10002 bp, 17 predicted proteins | sample AntDrymUQ2792106_2_FD_106643 | JGI IMG/M metagenome (GOLD analysis project Ga0136614, IMG submission 106643) | Polar desert sand microbial communities from Dry Valleys, Antarctica - metaG UQ279 (21.06) | ecosystem: Environmental > Terrestrial > Soil > Desert | place: Antarctica: Dry Valley... | reverse complement strand
GGGATCGATTATCTCGCCGGCAACGCCAAACGCGCACACCCTAAGCGCGATCGGAAACGCGGGCGCTTGCAGTTCGGTCTGGAGCCAATATTCGGCATTCCTTAACTACATAACCTATGAAGGCCGAATAGCCGGACCCTTTTCAACGATGACCGCATGCTCGATCGCATTCTCGAGCTCCCGCACATTACCAGGCCAATCATACTGCAGCAGCAAACTCACCGCTTCAGGAGCGATGGAACCAACGTCTTTGCGGAGAGTCTTTGCGTGCTGCTGAACAAAGTATTTACCCAGAAGCGGTATGTCTTCCTTTCGCTCACGCAACGGCGGCAGGGAGATCGAGAAGACCTTGAGACGGAGTCTTCACGAAACTTGCCCTCGCTGACCGTTTTCACGAGATCGCTATTGGTCGAGGCGAGTACCCGCACATCGACTGACGTCGTCACAGAACTGCCTACGGGTTCAAACTCTCGCTCCTGCAGAACGCGCAGTAGCTTGGCTTGCCCGGCGGGCGACATACTGCCGATCTCATCTAAGAGATTGTGCCGCCGCCAGCCTGTTTAAAACGCCCATGTCGATCGCGAACGGCGCCGGTGAAAGCACCTCGCACGTGACCAAAGAGCTCGCTTTCCAGAAGTGTTTCTGTGAGCGCGGCGCAGTTGACCTTGACGAAGGGACCGCAACTGCGATAGCTGTGGGCATGAATGGCGTTCGCGATGATCTCCTTACCCGTCCCGCTTTCCTCTTGGATCAAAACGTTCGCATTACTTTTCGCTACCGAGCCGATGAGCCGGCACACGTCTCGGATCTTCTCGCTTTGCCCGATGATCATCGGAAAGTTCATGTCCTCTCGCCGAGTAGATCCGGGATCCTCTCCGCGTTCGTCGCGCGCCGATAAAGTCGCCTCAGTCCTGAAAGCGATCACGAAAATATAGCTCCGCGAGCTCCATTCGACCTGGGTCGCCCTCACGTTCACCGCGATGGGCTCCCCGCCTTTCTTTAGCAGTTGCACACCCTCCCAACGGGTCTTCTGGCTCCTCCTTTCAAACATAAGCTCCAGACCGCCCCGGGATCGCACGAGGCGATCGATAGCGAGGCCCTTGATCTCCTCTGGCCGATAGCCGGAATCCTTTAATGCCTGGGCGTCGCGTCAAGGACGGTCCTGGTGACGGCATCGACGATAAAGATCGGATCGTTTGTGGCGTCGTAGAAAGCGTGGTGAAGGCTGGTTGCATGGTTCATGACACCCCTCCCTTAGAGTGCTCGCTGATGTTACCACTTCTTTCATCCCTCCGCCTTTCATTTTTTATGGAGAAACAAGTTTCGCTACAGCAATTCCAACAGATTCGAGACCATGTATTCTTTAATCACGTGCTCACATGAAGTCGCCCGGATCGAAGGCTGATCGGCTGCACTCACGAGAAATAGGATCTTGGCACCCGGCTGCCGCCGTCGTATAACCGCCGCACCCCTTCCTCAGCGGTTTCAGCATCTTCGAACGAGGCTACCTCCGGGTCATCCAGTTCGTTTGCCTCGCCAATGTCCTGAAGAAACTCCTGGTCCCATGTCCCGGTTGATGAAATGTTGTTTTCGCGATTCACCGTATCCCCTCGCTTTCCCGATGTAAAGTACGCTGAAGCTGCCGAGCACCGCTTTTCATTTTGCGTGCGGCCTCGACCGCTCTCGTGATGTCGAGGTAACCGCTGCCCACCCGATCTAGAACCTCCTCTGGTCCCCTCACGCGCTCTGTATTGGCGAGAAGCAGATTGCGCGTTTCTTCGATCCGCAAGGGCCGTTTCGCAGCTTCGAACATGAGGGCGGCCGCTCCTGTCACATGAGGCGCGGCCATACTGGTGCCGGACATCAATGTCCACGGCGGCACTTTGCACGTGGGCTCCGTGGTGCAGACCGGGCAGCAAGGATGGATGCTCCCGGAGCGATCAGATCGGGTTTCACACGATCGTCGCGTGTCGGTCCGCAACTGCTGAAAGGCGCGAGCTCCCGCTCAGGGGAGTGAGGATTATAGGCACCCACCGCAATCGTGCGGAGACCATTACAGATGGTGCCCGTCGTGTAGGAAGGCACCGCATCCTCGGAACGAAACCGCGATTGGCAGGGCGGGCACACCGAGTCACGTTCAATCCAACAATGGTATCGCCCGTCGACCACGTCCTTTCCTATGAGCGTCAGCTCCCAAGGCCCTGTCGGCCCGCCCCTATAGAGGATTATCTCAATGTCGTTATCCAATGTATTCGGTTCGGAAGCGCGGTGATAGACAGTTCCGATGTCGCGGCCGTCAGCAGTGAGAGACGCGCGTTCGCCCAGGGCCGCGTGTGCGGATATAGACCCGTCAGGGGATCGGATTTCGACGTCGAAAACGTCACGGCCCTCATACCAGACCTCCAACTTATTCGGCGTAACATCGGCGTCCTCGATCTCCCAGACCAGAGTCCGCTTTTCCGCGGGACGCAGTTGCCCCGAGGCGTGTATCCTGCTTTGAAAGTAGTTGCCGCAGCTCTGAACAATGCAACCTCCAGGAGCTGACCTCAGTGCCGCGTCAAGTCCTTGCTCGGCAGGGGTAAGACCATCATGGTGTTCACCGTGGCGCCCCATGCTGAGGTTGATCACCCAAGGACGCTCCTCCGCCGCCCGTACAATGAAGTGCACCGCTTCTAGCAGCGTGACCGAGTCGCCGAGCCTTGCGAGCTCGGTGCGGTCCCATGTGGAGAGATGAACGAATACGAGGCGGGTCTCCGGCGCCACTCCCATTAGGCCACATCCACGCCCATTGCCGGCGGCTATGCTCGCCACATGCGTGCCGTGGGTACGCCCGCCTATGTCGGCATCGGCAGGATGGTAGCCGAGGGCCGCATAGGGGTCTTCGGCGGCCAGGGCGTGGTTGATGTCTTCCGCGGTATGGACGATGCCATAGCCGTAAGGTTGGGGTGATCTGGGAGAAGGCGGCGGGCGCTGGTCCCACAGCGCCAGGATGCGGGTACGGCCATCCTCATGGCGAAAATCGGCGTGGGCGAAGTCGAACCCCCAGTCCACAACCCCGATGACCACACCGCGTCCGGTTTCCGGTAATGATCGCGGGCGGCGTTCGTATATCCAAGGTTCCGCTTGTGAGAGACCCTCGGCCGCTTCGATGGGATCGAGCTCCAGGTCGGGGGCCAGCCCGAAGCCATCCGGCTCAGGCGCCTTCAGGCTGGTCACGCTTTCTTCTGCCCTAACCTCCTGGATGTCCTCGAGCTTCATGCGGAGCGTAGCGATGTCGCCTAACTCCGCAACCACACGGACGCCTTTAGGCACGGTACCGGCTTGGCCCAAGCGAACGATCGCGGCTATCTCATCTTCGCTATCCCTTTCCTCCAGTAGTTCCCACAGCTCAGGGTCCATGCTTCCACCTTTTGTATCATCTTATAAAACCGGCCGGCCGCTCATCGCAACCGGCCGGTTATTCGGTTCTTTGTCTTACGGTTTTTTTTGACTGGGTGGGAATGGATCCAGTACCCGTCACCCCTCACCGCTCAGCGCTATGTTAACAGTAGGCTGAGCCAGGGCATTGCTGGCGATGTCCAGGCTGGCGGTTTTCCCATCCAGTTCAGTGGGCTTGAAGCTCACCTCCACCTGATGGGTTGCCCCGGGAGCTACGTTTAAAAGGGATCGCCGCCGCTGCTGATTTCCCCGCTGCCGATATCGAATTGACCGCTATCGCTTCCGCTCAGAGTTGTCGCGGTGACTTTTAGCACTGAGGTTCCCGTATTCCTTACTACGAAGATCTTAGCAGCGCTAGAGCCGAGATTTACCTGGGTATAGTCGTTGTCAGGGGGTTCAACCCTAATCGCCGGTACTCCGACCTCACCCTTCAGCTCTATCTTAACAGCGGGCCGAGCCGGGTCATTGCTGGTGATGTCCAGGCGGGCGGTTTTCTGCCACAGGGCAGTGGGCTTGACGCTCACCTCCACCTTATGGGTTGCCCCGGGAGCTACCTTTGAGGAATTACCACCGGCGGTAACGCCGCCGCTGACGATGGCGAATTGATCGGAATTGTCTCCGTCCAGAGCTATCTCGGTGACCGCTAGGTCTGCGGTTCCTGTATTGCCTACTACGAAGATCTCTTAGTAGCGCTAGAGCCGACATCTACGGTTCCATAGTCGTGCTCAGCCGGGTCAACCTGAATCGCCGGTCGCAGTGATTCCGCTTCCTGGTCGGCCACCACCTTGGCGATCAGGAGGAAACAATGTTAAACCCCAGTATTCCCGGGATAATGGCTACCCGGGCGACTTGTGAGCCCTCCTTTAGACCAACGGAGTCCGCGATTAACGTGCCGGAAATGACACCTACTATCCTGCTGTACAGCATGATAACCTCCTCTCTGATAGGTTTTTCAACTTTCCTTGTGAAGGATCACAGGCCGCTGCCGCCGCTACTGCCGCTACTGCCGCTACTGCCGCCGCTCCCAAGCCCGCCAAGCAGGCCGCCAATTTGCGGGCCCAAGAGCACGAGCCCTATGGGCAATAAGGTTTTTAAGAAATCGCTTTCTTCCACCACCACTTTTGCTGTTGTACCATCATTGGCAGTGACATCAATACTCTTCGGCTTAAAAAACAGTTGCGCGACAGTGGTCAACAGCAGCGTGTTTTGTACTCCCGCAATGGCTTTTTTGTGGTCGCGGCTTTCCTTCTTGATGGCCATCGCATGACTATCCAGCCGGGCATCGGCGGCGCTAACCCGGGAGTTGATTATTTTATCAGCCTCATTGAGCCTCTTAACATCGTTCCCGATGCGCGTGGCGACTGCCTGTAATTGCGTTTGAGTAACATATTGGTTGGAAGGACGGGGCTGATTATACCCTTCTCCTCGAGCGCCCTTAGGGGAAGGACGGCCGCCGCGACCGCGACCGCCACCGCGACCGCGACCGCGTTCGAGATCCAGTTCTACATCATCTTCCGAGAATGCCTCGTCCTCCTCAATAGCTTCGAGGGCGACATCATCATACGCATCGTAATACGCGCTCATACTGTTCTCCTCTCTGGTTTCAAGTGATTCATGAGTTAGATAGACGAAAACAATCCTCAATCCATTTCGTTTCCAGGTGCAGAGTAGTACCTGGTTGGATCATTTTTTCTTACCCCGTTCCGGGTTTGAAGCCGCGATATTGCCGGGGATACAAATTGCTTAAACAACTCTCTATTCGGTGGTCGCGACCCGGGCATTCCCCGGCCCTGGCATTCCCGGCAATCCGGGTATTCACCCCAGCACAGGTAGCAAGCTCCCAGGGCCTCGGCCAGCAAATCATTCCTTTCGCGCAACGCCACCAGTTCTGCCCGCAATTTGCCGGACTTTCTCCTGCAAGCCGCGCGCTCGTCCTTTTTTCTCCTCCTGGAGGTCTATATTCTCCAGCTCACCGCTATCCAGTAGCAAATCGAGGTCTTCTTCGTCCGAGGATGGGCCGTCTCTCTGCGCCTCTTCCTGATTGTTCGCCAGGTACTGGACAAGCAAACGCGTTATTTGATCGGGATTGTTCCATTGAGATAGCAACTCCTGAAGCTTTTCGGCATTACCGTTTAAACCGGAGCCGCCGGAACCCAGCGAGCTCAGCAGCAAAGGATACGTATCATTCGCCATTTAATCCTCCCAATCCTCAGAATACAGATCAATGAGATCCATTTCGTCGTACATATTATCCTCGCGGTCTTCCTCGAGATCATATTCATTATAATCCTCATCGCGCGCCCAATACTCCTGGCGAGCGGCTTCATTGAAGCGTTCCACGAGTACCGCTGCCCGCTGTCCCGGAACCGCCGGGTCACACAAAAATTCTCCTCGTTCGTCCAACAAATAACGCAGGACCTCCGAGCCGCCGGGCGCAACCGCGTTATATTCTGCAGCCGCCTGGTTGGCTAGCTCGGCAATGGTAGTGGCGACTGCTCCCGGAGGAACGAGAGTATTTCCCACCATGAGGTTGGGGCGCCCGGCGCCACCCATGAGCGTGGCTACCAAGGCTTGCAGTGCTAATGGGTTAAAGATTATCTGCAGCAGTTGCGCCACAGCAGAAATTGCTGGGATTTGCGGCGCGGGTTGACTACCGGTTGGTGGTGCCTGCGGTGCTGGTGGCGGCTGGCCTGGGCGTCGCCTGCCACCCAATGCCCCACCCGCAGCCGAGCCCAGCGCTCCCCCTACCAAGCCACCCACGGGGCCACCAACGGCTGTACCCAGCACGGTACCCACGGGACCCGCTACTGTGGGGAGTGCACGAACAACACTTGTGCCAACGCTTCCAAGAGTACTAAGGAAATTGTCCATATACTCAGGGTCAATGTTGGCGCTTTCGAGTAACGCTTCGATGTCCTGTGCCGGTAGGTTCAAATATTCACGATCAAGCACCTCCCGAATCTCTGGGTATGGATCCCTAGCATAGCCTCCGTGGTATTTGGAAAGTGGCATTTTATCCCTCCGTTTTTGGTACTTCGAGATTCGGCTTCTTACTGGCCTCCGACATCGCTCTAAGCAGGATGGCCATGTCGCCGCAGTCGCCCGCTGGCAGTTCTAGCATGCAACTCGCGGAGTAGAGCACCTCCACCCGGAAAGTGTCCTCGGTATAGCGCACGTTCTGCTGCACCCACTGGAACAGCCACTTGATCTCCCAAGATAATACTTTGGTCTGACCGCTCGCCGGAGAAGGATGTCAATAGCGGTCTGGCGTACATGGAAATCCTTGGCCCCGTGTTTAATCGTAGGTCGATGATATGCTAGACGGCCTTCAGCATTCCCAGATAACCCTTTGGGATTTTGTGTAAGTGAATTTTGGGTGGTGCATACATGCGTCAGGTCTCGGCTCTCGCATTTTGTGCGACTCTCGCGGAGAAAGAGCAAGACAACCCGCATGCCAACGTACTGCATGGATAGCCAAAGCGCTCGCAAACCCATGTTGTTAAAGGATTCAGCAAGTCGCTCGGCGCCGGACTCTCGGGGCGGGTAATCCGCAGAGGATCATTAGAATTATGGTGAGGAGAAGCTCAGAGGGATTAAAAAGTCTCGGAAAACGGGTGGTTGGCGTAGGGTCGTAAAATCTATGACCGCGATCGGAGGTCTTATGACGTAATGCGCATGGCCCCGTTCTGAGGGCAAAGATGGTCGGTGAGATCGAGGAGCAGGGGCGCTGAGGGTGTAACGTCTCATCGGCCCCACGCCGTGCGTGAGCACGAGCCACCCGGCTTCAGTCTCGAGGGGGAGCCGCAGTTACCGGTCTGCAGGAATTCCCATGGCTTGGATGACTTGTGGAGCCCGGTAACGTCGTTCCAGAACCGTACGTCATTCGAGGCCGCGAGGAGGTTCTCGCGATCCTTTCGTCACAGCATCACGTACTTGCCGTCGATTCGACGCGGGAACGGCGCCATTCCCTTATTGTGTGCCGCGGCGCCGTTCAGGGTCGAGATCGTGAAGGACACGAAGCCCTCTGTGTCTATCAGCTGGGCGATCTCGTATCTGTCGAAGGCGGTGTACGTGGCGTCGTATTTCACGCTCCCGTCCTCCTCAACGAAACGGACGAAGCGGGCATCTTCCATTGCTTTGCAGCCGGTGGGACATCCCGCCTCTCAGCCGGGGCCTCTCGGGGATGGGTCGTGGGGAACGGGCGGCGCCCTTCGGCCGGAGGCAGAGAAAAAAAAGGGGAGGCTCGATGCCTCCCCTTGGAAGTTCAGGCTAAAACAATAGGCGTATTTTGCAGGACGCCTTTCCGTAGCATGAAAGGGACATTACGATTTGTTAATCCTCGTCCTTCATGCGAATCCTCCTGATCGAAGACGATAAACAGGCCGCGGCCTACCTGGTCAAGGGGCTCAATGAGGCCGGCTTCAATGTCGAGCACGCGTCCGACGGCCGGGACGGACTCTATCTCGCCACCAGCGAGCCATGCGATCTCGTCATCGTCGACCGCATGTTGCCCGGACTCGACGGTCTGGCGATCATCCAGGCGCTGCGCACACAGGGCCACAAGACGCCCATCCTCATCCTGAGCGCGCCCGCCCAGGTCGATGACCGGGTGCGCGGGCTGCGCGCGGGGGGCGACGATTACCTCACCAAGCCCTACTCGTTCGCGGAGCTCATGGCCCGCTCGAGGCCCCTGTTACGACGTCTCGATCGATCGCGAGGGGGAGTGCGAAAAGCCGCACGCCACCGCTCGCGAGCCCACTCTTGCGCACAGGGGGGCTCGATCGGGAGCCCGAGCTGGCGCGGTCTTGAGCGGCCGACGGGTGCGTCGTGCGGCTGGCTCAAGACGGTGACTCTATGGGCTTTCCGCGCGTCCTTGACGAGCAATAGGAGCGGGGCGAGGTCTCGAGGCCGAGCTGTGCCCTTTTGCAAGATTTTGCGCGCGAAGCGGCAACTATTACCGATGAGATCTCCGCCGCAAGCTCGGCAACCCCGCGACAAGTTAGCTATCCTATTGATATTTGCGTGTCTCCTTCATGGCGCAGCTCTTGGCACACAACATGACTTTAGTTAAGCCTGTTTCGGCTTGGCCGAAGGGCGCAAGTGCTATTGTTGGTTTCATCGTAACAGGAGGATCTAATGCCTATTATATTGTGGCTTCTGGGTATACCGCTTTCCGTCATCATTATTCTGGCGTTGCTAGGCGTCTTCTAGAGGCTCGCGCGTTGGAATAAACGACCTCCGCCGCTTGCGGCGGAGGTCGCGGCGGTTGTTTACTCACTTAGCTTGAAGGGCCAACCTATAGCGGACCCCAGAATTTCTACCACTGGTTCCTGACGATCTGCCGCCACCACCGTCGAATCGATTCGACGGCAAACCGGGTCGTGTCGTGGGTCGCCCCCACCCTTGGTTGCTGCGAGAGCCACTACCTATGGGAGCAACTTGCCCAACTCCTGCGCGCTGTTCTGCGCCGTAACCCACGAACCAATCTGCGCAATCTATTTAAGAGATTTGGGGCTAACCAGCGCCGACCAACCGCCTCTCCGCCTCCCGGTACTTCTCCGCGGTCTTCTCGATGATCTCCCGGGGAAGCCGCGGCGCGGGTGGTTTCTTGTCCCAGTGGAGCGTCTCGAGATAGTCGCGCACGAACTGCTTGTCGAAGCTCGGTGGGCTCCGGCCTATCGTATAGCCGTCGGCGGGCCAGAAGCGCGAGGAGTCGGGGGTCAAGGCCTCGTCGATCAAGACCAGATCGCCGCGCCCATCGAGCGCCAGCTCGAATTTGGTGTCGGCGATGATGATGCCACGCGTACGTGCGTACCCGGCCGCCTCGGTATAGAGGCGGATCGCGGTGTCGCGGAGCCGCTCTGCGACACCGCAGCCGATGAGGCGAGCGACCTCGTCGAACCCGATGTTCTCGTCGTGGGCCCCGATCTCGGCCTTGGTCGAAGGGGTGAAGATCGGCGCGGGGAGGCGCTCGGCCTGCCTGAGCCCGGCCGGCAACTCGATCCCGCAGACGGCCCCCGCCTGCTGATAGTCCTTCCATCCCGACCCTATGAGGTACCCACGCACGATGGCCTCGACCGGCAGCGGCTCGAGCCTCGTACGACCAGGCCGCGACCCTCGATGGGGGCACGTTCGGCCGGGTCGGGCAAGACCGCTTCGAGCGGGATCGCCGCGAGGTGGTTCGCCACCAGGCCCTCGGTGCGCCCGAACCAGAAGCTTGAGAGGGCCGTGAGCACCGCGCCCTTGCCGGGGATGGGGTCGGGCAGGACCACATCGAAGGCCGAGAGGCGGTCGGTGGTGACGATGAGGAGATGGTCCTCCCCGACCGCATACATGTCGCGGACCTTGCCCCGGCCGACCAGAGGGAGGCTGGGGATAGCGGACTCGAATAGGGTTTCATTCATGAGGTGACTCGCTCCTGCCTTATACTCGCCGGATGAGCACGCAGAGCCCCCCTGCAACCCTGGGCCTCTGCCATCTGGCCTTGACCGTACGTGACCTCGAGGCCTGTGAGCGATTCTACGTCGATGTCCTCGGCATGCGGGTCGAGTGGCGGCCCGATGC
>Ga0136614_10003564_pt1 | contig 10003 bp, 10 predicted proteins | sample AntDrymUQ2792106_2_FD_106643 | JGI IMG/M metagenome (GOLD analysis project Ga0136614, IMG submission 106643) | Polar desert sand microbial communities from Dry Valleys, Antarctica - metaG UQ279 (21.06) | ecosystem: Environmental > Terrestrial > Soil > Desert | place: Antarctica: Dry Valley... | reverse complement strand
GTATCGGACTGCGCAGTTCCTCCATGAACATGTTGAAGCCGGCTTCGTCCGTCCGCGGAGCGGCATGCCCGTATCCGAAGAGCGTCAGGTGCCAGCGATTGCCCTCGACCGGGAACAGGATGCCTCCCTGCGTCAATGAATTCTTCGCGCACGTGGCCCCGCTCCATGCCGATCAGCCACTGCGGGAGGTGCGATCCGCGGCCGGTTGCATCCACCACGAGGTCCCCGACCACGCTGCGACCGAGATGCCGTCCTGGAGCGTTACGTTGGGGAGCGCCAATGTGCGACGGCGAACGTGCGCTTCGATCAGGTCCCGGGTCGCGCAACACAGCTCGAAACCGGAATCGAACCGGACGCCCCATCCTCCCGGCGTGAGCCACGCGACGTCGCGGGCGGCGTCGAGAACCTGCGCTCCCTGTTCGACCGTTTCAGCGAGGAAACCGGGAAACAGCCGCTCGATCTCGTTCGCGCCTCGCGCGAGCAGCACGTGAACGTGCCGTGACTGCGGTACGCCGGCGCGTGGTGCCGCACTGGCGGGCACATAGTCGCGGTCCAGAATCGTGACTTGTTCCAAACGCTCCGCCAGCATGGCGGCAACGACCGATCCCACAACGCTGCCGCCGATGACGATCGCATGCCGGGGTTCGTGGTCTTGCTCGAGGTGGTCACTTGGGGTCTACTCCGTTAGAATCACCACCCCCACACGTGCAGGGATGGGATTCGTTACGATAGCGGCCGGGCGCGAGCGATGTCTTCAGGCGGCGATGAATTTTGGATGAAAGAGCGATGAAGTCGAGTGCTCCGAACGGCCCGGCTCGTCGGTATCGCTACACCTTCGAACCCTACAGCTCGACACGGCCGCGCGGCTCCTGTCGAAAGGCCACGAGTCGCTGGCGCTGGCCCCGAAGGCGGTCGAGACACTCCTCGTTCTCGTCGAGCGCGCGGGGCAGGTTGTGAGCCGTGACGAGTTGCTCGAGTCGGTCTGGCCGGACGCGTTCGTGGAACCGAACAACCTCGCGCAGCAGTTTCGATGGTGCGCGAGGCGCTCGATGATCGCGGGAAGCGCCCGCAGTACGTCGAAACTGTTTCGCGCCGGGGATATCGCTTCATTGCCCCCGTGACGTCGCACGCGCGATCGGAATCGATGGCGCGGCCAACTCCAGCGACTCCGCTCCCGACCATCCCGCAAGTCCGTTACACGCGCAGCGGCACGGTCAACATTGCCTACCAGGTGGGGCGCACTACCTGCGGCAGGGGGCGAGCCCGGGCGCGGCGCTCGCACTGACGCGAATGAACGCTGAAGTCGACATCCGGCAAGCGTTGCCGCTCGTGCGCGTGCCGTCACTCGTTCTGCACCGGTCCGGCGATCGCTGTCTGGTGGTCGACGAAGGCCGCTATCTCGCATCGCGAATACCGGGTGCGCGCTTCATCGAGTTGCCCGGCAACGATCACCTGCCATTTGTCGGCGATCAGGACGCGATTGTTTCCGCGGTGCTCGCCCAGGCCGGCATCGCCGCGAGCGCCGGTCTGCACACGCGTGAATGCGCACAGCGCAACGGCGGCGTCGAAGGGATGGCAGTGAGCGTCGCCCGCGCAATCGCGGAGCGCGCGGCGCCGGGCGAGTTGCTCATCTCACGGACCGTGAAGGACCTCGTCGCTGGCGCGGCGTTCAGATTTACCGAACGCGGCCGCCACGTGATGCCCGAGGATGCGGGGGAGTGGCGCCTCTACGCCGTGCAGTCATTCGTGGGCGTATGATCCTGGAATGACGCGCCGTTTCCTTGCGCTGGTCCTTCTCGCCGCGGCGGCCGGCGGCGTCATGCGCGCGCAGGCGCCGCCCGGCGCACCTGTGCCCGACCGTGTCCTCACCCTCCAGGCCGTCGCGCAGGACCGCAAGGGCAACCCGGTCACCGATCTCAAACGTGAGGAGGTCGAGGTCTGGATCAACGGCTTCCGCGTCCCGATCCAGACGCTGGTCGCGGTCACACCGACGACAACGGAGCCGACCGGACGGCTGATCGTGCTGCTGCTCGACAACATCACCATCGATCCGCGGATGGTTCCGCGCGTGAAGGAAGTGGCGCGGCGTTTCGTGACGAAAATGCTGCCGGAGGATCGCATCGCGGTCGTCATGCTGAACGGCGACGCGGTCGAGGTCACGTCGGATTCCTCGCGCCTCCTGCGACGGATCGAGTCCTACAACCAGACAGCCGCCTTCGTGACCGCCGACCATATTGGCACGCAGGTACTGACGACCGTGGCCGCGCTGTCGCGCGAAGTGAGCGAGACGCCCGAACGCCGCAAGGCGATCGTGGCCATCGGTTCCGGGTGGCTGCTCGACGCGCCGATTCCGCCGCCGCAGGTCGGCGCCGAGGTTCGCCGTGAGTGGCTCGATGCCGTCCGCGCAATGGCGACCGCGGACGTCAATTTCTACGTCATCGATCCCGGAGGCGTGGGCACGACCCGCGTCGGGATGGGGAAGGACGGCTTCGCGCGCGACGCCGGCGGCCATGCCTTCGTCAACACCAACGATCTCCCCGGCGCCGTCGATCAAATCCTGCGCGAGGGCCAGAACTATTACGTCGTCACGGTTGGCGATCCGCCGGTGGGCCGGAACGCTCCCGTGCGCGAGCTGGACGTCCGCTCCCTTCGCCGCAACGTCACCGTCCGCGCCCGCCGCGCAATTCCTGGCGGGGGGATGCCTAACCCCTGATCACTGATCGCTTATCCCCGAACCGATCCCGGATCCCGGATCCCGGATCGGTCTGAAGATCAGGGATCAACGATCAGAGATTAGGGATTCCGGGCCCAAGGCCGTTGACCTTGAGTGCAGCCGGTAATACTCTTACTTGTAGGAGTAATACCATGCGAATCACCACGAAAGGGCAGGTCACCATCCCTCAGGCATTCCGCGTGGCGCTGGGTCTGCTGCCCCAGTCCGAGGTGGAGTTCGAACTCGACGGCGATTCCGTGCGCATCAGGAAGGCGCGGAAGAGCACCAGCCGCGGCGCGGCGGTGATCGCGCGCATGAAGGGGACGGCGACCTCCAGGCTCACGACCGACCAGATCATGAAGCTGACGCGAGCCTGAATGTGGCAACGCTGGTCGACAGCAACGTCATCCTCGACGTCGTCACCGACGATGCGGAGTGGGGGGACTGGTCGGCGTCGATGCTCTCTCGGGCCGCACAATCCGGGCGGCTCGTCATCAATCCGCTCATCTACGCCGAGGTGTCCTGCGGTTTCGATCGGATCGAAGAGCTCGATGACGCGGTGCCACCAGACTACTTTGCGCGGGAGCCGATGCCATGGCCGGCAGCGTTCCTCGCCGCGAAAGCGTTCATGAAGTATCGCCGTCGGGGCGGCGCCAGCAGGGCGCCATTGCCGGACTTCTATATCGGCGCCCACGCAGCGATCGCGCGTTACACGCTCCTCACGCGCGAGGCGCGGCGTTACTCCACGTATTTCCCGAAGTTGCGGATCATCGCGCCGTAAGCGGGCCTCATCTGCTTTCGGGTGGAGGGAGTCGGTGCCTGGGATTCACGACCGAATATCACAGGTGCCGGCGGGCACGTATAATCCCACCTCCGAATGTCAGCCTGTCGCCGGACGGCAACACGCTCGCGTTCTCCGCCCTCATCGACGGCCAGACGCAGGTCGGGGTGATGAACCCCACAACCGGTGACTGGTCGCTGCTGACCCGCGACCGTGCGCGCGGCGCGGTCGTCCATCTCGCGTGGGCGCGTGACGGTTCGCGGCTGCACTTCAGTCGGCACCAGTCGGAGAGCGGCGACCTGTTCACCGTCCCGGCCCTGGGCGGCGAAGCCCGCCTGGTGATCGAAAATGCGACCGGCCCCGAACCCCTGCCGGATGGTTCGCTGCTGTTCGTCCGACTGAACGCCGAAGGACGCGAGCAACTGCACCGGTTCTGGCCAGAGACGGGACGCCTCGCGCCGCTCCCGGTGACTGTGTACGCCTCCTTCGTCTTGTCGTTGCGCGCGTTCCCCGACGGCCGGGAGGCGGTGTTGTTCGGGCGCCCACTGAGCGCACCGCGCACCGACCCGCTGCAGTTGCTGGCGGTCGACGTGGACTCGGGTCGCATGCGCCGGCTTGCACCATGGCTGTCGGTGCCGAGCGGCACGGAAGAGGCGTTGCCGGTGGGTGTCAGCGTTGGCGGAAACGACGTCTTCATCGTCGAATACTCGGGACATTCGTCCACGCTGATTGCCGTTCCACGCGACGGGTCTGCCAGGCGCCGCGTCCTCTTTACGACGACGCAGTTGATCATTGCGGCCGACGAGGGGGCGGGCGGGCGGCTCTACGTCGATCAGGCGGACCGATCGATCGAGCATCTCAGGTTCGGCGTCGCCGGTGGTGTTCCGGAGGTGCTCGCGAGCGGGCTCGCCACCACCGCCCTCGCAGCGCTGCCGTTGGGCGATGCACGGACGGCTTATGCCATAGCAGCGAACGGTCGCTTTCGTATTCTCGCCGGCCGTCCGCGCGAAGAGCTTGTGCCGTTCGTGGAGACACGCGATCAGGCCCGCGGGCCCATGGTGCGGTTAAACGATCGCGAGTTCGCGTTCATCGGCGGAACCGAGGAGGAGCCGGTACTTGCGGTGGCGTCGATGATCGATGGCCGTGTCGTCCGCCGGGTCGAAGGGACACGCGGACGACGTATGACGCGCGTGGCGGCGTCGTCCGCAGTACCCTCTGGCCGGCGGCCATCGGCCGCGACGGACGAGTGGCCGTTGTCGTCGGGACCAGCGACTCCTGGTTCTGGGGACCAGCGGTGTTCGACCTGAACACCGGCCGGGTGGACCGCGTGCGAGTCGATTACGCCGGCGACGTGGAAATCGATCTGAGGTGGGACGGCGATCGGATCCTCGCGCTTGCGCGGCGCATCGAGGCGGCCCTTTGGCGCTTCGAGCGGCGACCTGTCGACCCGTGATCGCTCATCGCTGATCTCGAGATCGGGCGCAACGGCGGAAATACCGTCGCCCGCCCGCGGGCACCCGGGTCACGAGTGGGACGATGACCAGGGCAGCGGCGTAGAAGAAGAGGAGGTTTTGCGCGGCGCTGATCACTTCTGCAGATACTTCCGTGCCGACTGGTGCGCGAAGGCCGTATTGATGGTGTGGCTGGTCGCCGCAAGCGCTTTGGTGTAGTACTCCGACGCCTTCGCGGCGTCGCCTTTTTTCTCGTGGGCGCGGCCGAGCAACGCGAGCACGAAGCTGTCGTTCAGGTTCCCCTTGGAGAGCTCGGCGATCGCCGTGTCGTGGTCCCCACCCTCGAGGGAGACGTAGCCGGCCAGGTAGTGGTACTGCGGCTGTTCGTTGGGATTCTCTCCCGTGTCGAGCAGCGCCTTCATCGCCGCGGCATGCGTGCGCGCTTCTGCTGCGTTTCCGCGGCGGGCCGCGATCCGCGCCTGGGCATTCAACCAGCGCATCTGCCAGAGATCCACCTGCGGAGGCTTCAGGTCCGCGATCTTCTTCGAGGTCTCGTAACCTGTTCGATACCACTTGTCTGCGTTCGCCAGGTCGCCCGACTCGAGATACACGCGCGCCATCGCATTTGCCGTGGCGGCTGCGCCGTTGAAATTCGCCGCCGAGACGCGGTCGTTGAATACCTGCTCGTAGTACTTCGCCGCATCCGCTGCCCTGGACTCGAACGCATACGAAACTGCCATGGTGGTCCGCGCTTCGTCTTTTGCCTGCGGGCCAGCCATCTCGATCGCCTTCGCCAGCTCCTGGCGCGCCTCTGCGTACTGACCCATCATGTCGAGCATCCGGCCTACGCCGAGCTGTGCGCTGACGAGCGCGGGATCTGCGGCCAGCGCCTTACGGAACTGCGCGAGGGCGTCGGCGTACTTCCCGGCGCCCGCGAGCTCGGTCGCCTCCTTGAGAAGCGGATTCTGCACCGCCGCGGGTTGCGGCGTTGTCTGCGGCGCCGCCGTCTGCGCGAGGGCGGCGCTCGCTACGAGAGTGAAGACCAGCACGCTGGTGGCGACTGTCGAGTAACGCTGAGGGAGAGTCATGCGGAATTATAACCACTCAGAAGACCACCTTGACCGCAATCTGCGCCTGGCGCGGATCCCCGACGCCGGTGCGCAGGAATCCAGAGAAATCAAACAGCGCCGGCGTGCTGAGCGGGTTGATGTTGTTCGCGTTGTTGAACGTGTTGAACATCTCGATGATCGGCATGATCTCCACGCCGCCGACCTTGAATGCACGCGAGAGGCGCCAGTCGAAGCTGAAGAACTCGTTGTCTTTGCGCTCGCTGTTGCGTCCACGGTCAACGCCGTTGAGGACACGCGGACTGGGGGTGATCGGCTGCGCCGTCCGCGCCTGGACGCGCGCGTTCGCGCGGATGCCGGCCGGGAGCGTGAAATACCCGAACAGGTTCACCTTGTGCCGGATGTCGCGGTCCGAGGGCCCCCAATCCTTCTCGGCATCGAAGAAGTTGAAGCTGCGGTCGGTGAATGGATCGCGCTCGTTCGAGTCGTTGTCCTCATCCTTCGCGAGCACGTAGTTGCCTTCGAGCTGGTACCCTTCGGAGAACCGCTTCCGGATACCGATCGTCACGGCACGGTAGCGAGACTCGCCGAAGCTGTTGGCCACCATCACCTCGCCGAGGAACGGATCCCACGGCCCCGGGCCATACGCGAACGTGTTACCCGTGCCGGGCCCCTCGTTGCAGCACGTACCAGGCGTGCGGTTGTAATTGAGGAACCGCGTCAGATTGCGTCCCTCCGTCCATGTGAAATCGGCATAGGCGGCCCAGTCGGCCATCAGTTGCTGCTCGTAGGCGACGTTGTATGCGTAGATGCGCGGGTTCTTGTAGTCGCGGTGGAAGACGCGGACGCCGCTGAAGAGCGGAAACTGTCCGGGCGGCACCGCCGAGACCGGCAGAACGCCCGGCCATGTCGGCGTCGGCGCCCCAAACGCCGTCAGCAGCCCGGTGTTGACGAAGATCGTCTGCTGCTGCACGCCGTTGGTCGTCACCGACCCGACCTGCGACAGCATGTTCTGCCTCGCGGAGTAGATGCCCACGCTGCCTCGCAGCACCGAACGGCCGGTTCCCATGACGTCCCAGGCGACCCCCGCTCGCGGCTGGAACATCGTCCACTGATCCGGAATGGTGCCGTCGGACGGGAACGCTGGGTCGTTCAGAAACCGTCCATACGCCGTGGTTGCGGGATCGATGGTTTCGGGCATGAGCTGCGCGTCCCACCGCAGCCCGTAATTGATCGTCAGGTTGGCGCGCGGTTGCCACTGGTCCTGCGCGAAGAGCGAGAACTCTTCATTGGTAATGTTCGAGGCACCGGTGGCATCGGTCGCCGGACCGTCGAGCGTAGCCCCCTGCAGGTAGAGCAGCAGCGGACCGCCGAACGACGCCTGGCCGCTGGCACACGCTGTCGGGTGCGTCACGTACGAACCGTTCGCACACGATACCGTGGTCGGGCCGAACCCGCCGGGCGCCGCCGGGGACGCGTAGCGGAGGAAGCCCGTAACGCTGTCGAAAATGTAGCGTCCGGTGAAGAAGCCGCGGAACACCTGGTCGTTGAGCGTGTGCATCCACTCGCCGCCGATCTTGATCGTGTGCGATCCGCGAATCAGCGAGACGTTGTCCTTCAGCTGCGTCCGCCAGATCAGCTCGTCGACATTCGGCTGGAGGAAGAACGGGTTGCCGAAGCGGAACGTGGGCACGAACCCCATCCCGGTGTCGGCCGCGATGGGAGAGTCGACCGCCGTGCGCGGCCGGTTCTCGCGGGAGTACGTGAAATGCGCTTCGTTCAGCGTCTGGGACGAGAGTGTCGTGAACCAGTTCAGATTGACGACGTTGATGCGGGCGGGATTGCCTTCGATGCCGTTGGCCGAGGAACCGTAGGTCGCCACGTCGAACGTCTCGTTCTCCTTCTTGGAGTGATTGAAGTTCCAGGAACCGGAGACGTTGTTCTTGGCGTTGGCGACCAGATCGATCTTCGTCAGAAGAGAGATCGTCCGGACCGGGTGCTCGATCGGACTCGCCTCGTTCTGGTTGAACCGTGTCTGGAAGAAGGAGAGCAGCGCCGTCCGCTGACAGTCCCCGTTCGCGTTGATCAGGGCCTCGTGCTGCTGGATGCCCGGGTTCGCCACGGGGCACGCGGTGTCGCCGACCTGCCGGCCGAGGTTCGGGCGCTTGAAGTTGCCGGTGATTCCTTCGAGCGCGGCGAAGATGAACGCCTTGTCGGTTTTCAGCGGACCGCCGAAGGTGCCGCCAAATTGTTCGCGCCGGAAATCTTCCAGGCGCGTGCCGTCCGAAAGGTCTCCCGTCAGTGCGGCAAGGCGCTGGAAGTGAAACAGGCTTCCGCTTTTCTTGTTCGTCCCCGATTTCGTGATGACGTTGACGACGCCCCCCGCAGTCCGGCCGAATTCCGCGGGGGCGCCGGTTGCGATCACCTGGAATTCCTTGATCGCTTCGAGCGTGATGTCCACCGCCGCGCGCTGCCCGCCGGCCTGTTCGCCGAAGAACCCGTTGTTGTAGTCGCCGCCGTCGAGGCTGATGTTGTTGAAGATCCCGCGTTGCCCGGCGAAGGTGATCTCGTCGCCGTCGGGCCCCTGCACGATCGAGACGCCGGGGGTGAGCGTTAGCAGGTCTTCGAACTTGCGTCCGAGGTTGGGGATGTTCTCGACCGTCAGCGTGCCGAGCGTCGTGGCCGCAGCCGTCCGGGTCTTATCGACGACGCTGGTACCACCTGTGACCGTGACGGTCTCGGTGACGGCGCCGACCTTCATGGCGACCGGGAGCGTCACCGTCTGTCCCACCGTCAGCGGCACGTCTTCCTGCACCAGCGAGGCGAACGCCGGGAGCCTGAACGTCAGGCGGTAGGTGCCGGGAGGGAGCTGCAGGAACACGAACCGCCCGTCTCCTCCGGTGGTCTGTGTTCTCGTCAGGTTGGTGCCGACGTTGACCGCTTCGACGGTGACGCCTAGAAGGAGGGCGCCGGTGGCGTCAGTGACGGTGCCCTGGATCACGCCGGTCGTGATCTGCTGTGCGAGGGCGACCGTGTGGATTCCCAGGAAGAGGAGTAGGAAAAAGGCCAGCCGAGTACGCATGCGAACGCTCCTGTCAGTATCTGTTTGGGATCCCGCCGCGCAGCATACACCGATCCTGTAACGTCGGCTTCAGCCGGCCTGGGAGGCGAGGCGCAGCCTCTCGAGCAGCTCCGGCAGCTCGCGCATGTGAGAAATCTCGTGGTAGTGGACGTCCGTCAGCGCCTCCGGCGACACGCGTTCGTGGACCCAGCTGATCGCGTACGGGACGTAGACGGCGTGGCCGCCGGCGTCGATCACTGGCAGCACGTCCGAGCGCAGCGAGTTGCCCACCATGACGAACCTCCCCGGCGGCACGCCGTAGCGGTCCATGATCCGGCGGTAGACGTCCGGATTCTTCTCCGAGACGATCTCGATGCCCTTGAACAGGTGCCCCAGACCGGAGCGTGCGAGCTTGGTCTCCTGGTGGAGCAGGTCCCCCTTGGTGACGAGGATGATCGGGTAGTCGCGCGCGAGCGCCTCCACAGCTTCGCGGACGCCGTCGACGAGCTCGATCGGCGCAGCGAGCATCTCACGTCCCCACCCGATGATCGTGCGTACGTCGCCAGCCTCGAGCCGCCCGTTCGTCAGCTCGATCGCCGTCTCGATCATCGAGAGGACGAATCCCTTGACACCGTACCCGAAGTGCTCGAGATTCCGCAGCTCGACTTCGTACAGGTGGTCGTCGAGTGCCGCCTCGTGCCCGTACTTCGCGACCAGCGCGCGGGACTGCTCACGGCAGCCGGTGTAGAGCGGCTCGTTGTGCCAGAGCGTATCGTCTGCGTCGAGCGCGACGAGTTCGATCATTGCTGAATTGTACCGGGATGGGGGATGGGGGATGGGGGCTGCGCCAATCCACATCGTCAATCCCCAATCCCCAATCCGTCAATCGTCAATCGCCAAACGCCAATCGCCAATCGTCAATCCATTATG
>Ga0136614_10003563_pt1 | contig 10003 bp, 9 predicted proteins | sample AntDrymUQ2792106_2_FD_106643 | JGI IMG/M metagenome (GOLD analysis project Ga0136614, IMG submission 106643) | Polar desert sand microbial communities from Dry Valleys, Antarctica - metaG UQ279 (21.06) | ecosystem: Environmental > Terrestrial > Soil > Desert | place: Antarctica: Dry Valley... | reverse complement strand
ATCGTCGACTGCTCACCGCCATCCACTGCGATGAACTGCCTGATGCGGTCTTTGTACTTGCCCTTCTGCAGCAGGAACTTGGTGCCGCGAAGGTCCCCTTCCCCTTCCTCGCCGACGTTGCCGACAAACAGGATGTCGCTGGTCGTCTTGACTCCGGCAGCCGACATCGCGCGGATCAGCGACAGGAGCAGGACGACGCCGCGGGTGTTGTCACCGACGCCCGGGGCATTCAACTGATTACCGGCGCGCTTCACTTTTACGTCGGTCCCTTCGGGGAACACGGTATCGATATGGGCCAGGACGGCAACCATCGGACGCCCTTCGCCGCCCGAGCCAGCCCCCTTCCACACGCCCATTACATTGCCTGCTCCGTCCATCTCGACGTCAGACACCGCGTGCTCGCGTAACAGCGCGAGCACAGCTTCCGCGCGCTGTTTTTCCTTAAAGGGAGGAGCCGGAACCTCCGTCAGGGTGATCAGCTCACGGACGAAGCGGTCGTGGTCTTTCTCCAGGAATGCCGTCGCGATCTTGAACTGCGGGCCGTCGATGATCCGCCGAACGTTCGCCTCCGGCGCCTGCGCCGCGAGTGACGCCGCGGTAAGCAGCACAAACAAAACGGCACCCGCCCCCCGTGCGATTGCGGGGGTCAGGGCCTTCGCAAGCATCCTCATGCGAACGAGTTTACTGCCACGAACCAGCGGCGTTCAGCAGGAAGACCTTGTCAACGCCGTCGAACACGCGACGGACGGTCGAGACCTCCTGCAGGTTCCCCTCGACCGCAGTCACCCCTTGCGGCAGCTGGCCGCCTTTGCTCTTGTCTCGCGTCAGTACCTGGACGTCACCCTTGCGCGCCACCAACTCGCGCACAACGGCTGATCCGACCGTACCCGTCCCACCTGTCACCAGAATTTTCATTCGTCGCTCCTCGCTGCGTCTTGGACGCGGTCGGCGGCGACGACGTTCCCGGACGAGTGGTTTATTTCGCCCTGCAATCCGGATGGGGACACCCACAGTGGAGTTCGGTCATGCCATGGGCCTTCTTGCAGTGGTCGCTGCAGTACTTCCCGTACTCGCCGTGGGGGGCGACGGTACAGTTGCAGATCGGGTGTGCGCATTTATCGGCGGCCATTGGTGCCTCCTTCACGTCCGAGTCTACCCTCCGGCCGGCCCAACGCAAGCTCATGAGCGGGACGCGGCCTGTAGAATGGAGCCGCATGCCAACCATCCTCCAGCGTCTGCCGTCCGGCGAAAAAGTCGGCATTGCGTTTTCGGGCGGTCTCGATACCAGCGCCGCGCTTCACTGGATGCGGGCGAAGGGGGCGATCCCTTTCGCCTACACCGCGAACCTCGGGCAGCCGGACGAAACCGACTACGACAGCATCCCCCGCAGAGCGCTCGAGTACGGCGCCGAACGCGCACGGCTGATCGACTGCCGCGCACAGCTCGTCGCCGAAGGGCTCGCCGTTCTGCAGTGCGGCGCGTTTCACATTTCCACGGCGGGGGTGCCCTACTTCAACACCACACCGATCGGTCGAGCCGTGACCGGCACGATGCTGGTCGGAGCGATGCGCGAAGACGACGTGCACATCTGGGGAGACGGCAGCACGTACAAAGGGAATGACATCGAGCGGTTCTACCGCTACGGCCTGCTCGCCAACCCGAGCCTGAGGATCTACAAACCCTGGCTCGATCAGCAGTTCATCGACGAGCTCGGCGGACGCGCGGAAATGTCCGCCTACATGACGGCCCACGGCTTCGAATACCGGATGAAGGCCGAGAAGGCCTACTCCACAGACTCCAACATCCTCGGCGCGACACACGAAGCGAAGGATCTCGAGCGGCTCGACACCGGGATGAAGATCGTCGAACCGATCATGGGGATCGCGCACTGGCGCGACGATGTGGCGGTGAAGCCCGAGGAGGTCAGGCTGCGCTTCGAGGAAGGGCAACCGGCCGCCATCAATGGCAGAACGTTCAGGGACGGCGTCGAGCTGATGCTCGAGGCGAACCACATCGGCGGACGCCATGGTCTCGGCATGAGCGACCAGATCGAGAACCGGATCATCGAGGCCAAGAGCCGCGGCATCTACGAGGCCCCCGGCCTCGCCCTGCTCTTCATCGGCTATGAGCGGCTCATCACGGGCATCCACAACGAGGACACGATCGAGCAGTACCGCGACAGCGGACGGCGTCTCGGACGCCTCCTGTACCAGGGGCGGTGGTTCGATCCCCAGGCGATGATGCTGCGGGAGACGGCGCAGCGATGGATCTCGCGCCCGGTCACCGGGGAAGTGACGGTGGAACTCCGCCGCGGGAACGACTATTCGATTCTCGACACGACATCACCCAACCTCACCTACCACCCTGAGCGGTTGACGATGGAGAAGGGAGAGTCGATGTTCTCTCCGCAGGACCGCATCGGCCAGTTGACGATGCGCAACCTCGACATCGTCGATACACGGGAGAAGCTGATTACCTACGTGAAGACCGGCGTCCTCGCGCCCTGGGGCGGGAAGGAGCTGCCGCACTTCGTGGCGCCTGCGGAGGGGACGGACGATTCGGAGAAAGGATAACCACAGAGTCACAGAGAACCCTTTTCTGAAACAGAGAGCTCTTTCAAAAATGTCTGTGTCTCTGTGTCTCTGTGGTGTTTTACGCCGCTCGTAACTTGCGCAGCGCCTTGACTTCGATCTGCCGGACGCGCTCGCGGGAGAGGTTGAACCGGTGCGCGATTTCCGCGAGGGTGTACTCGTGGTCGCCCCCCAGGCCGAACCGCAGACGCAGGACCTCCTTTTCCCGGTCGTCGAGCGGCGCGAGCGCCTGCTCCACGCGTTCCGCGTACTCGCTGCGCAGCATCTCCTCTTCCGGCGACGCGACCGTCGCATCGGCAACGCGGCGGCTTAACTGCATCTCGGCGTCCGCGTCTTCGTTGGCGGCGCTGTCGAGCGACAGCGGCACACGTGAGGCGTCGAGCAGCAACCGGACCTTCTCCACCGGCATGTCGAGTTGCCGGGACAGCTCCGTGTCGGTGGGCTCCCGGCCACTGCTCTCGCGCAGCTTCCGTCGCTCGCGCTCCAGCCGTCCAAGCGATTCGACGACGTGGACGGGCAGCCGAATCGTCCGGCCGTAGTCAGCCACGGCGCGTCCGACGGCCTGGCGTATCCACCATGTCGCATAGGTGGAAAAGCGAAATCCTCGCCGGAACTGGAACCGGTCGACTGCTTTCATGAGACCGATGTTGCCTTCCTGGATCAGGTCCAGGAGCGAGAGGCCGCGGTTCATGTACTTTTTGGCGATCGAGACGACCAGCCGCAGGTTCGATTCGATCAGGAGCTGCTTGGACTCCCGCAGTGCGTCGTCGGCTTTGCGGATGTGCGCGAACGCCTTCGCGAATGCGGCGGCCGGCATGCCGACGTGACGCGCGACCTCGCCGGCCACCTCCTGCCGCGTCGGGCGATCTCCTGACGAACCTGCGGCATGGAGCTGCGCGTGCAGGTCACTCAGGCGTGTCACGAGTTTGTCGATCACCGCCGGCCGGATCGGCTGGTCGCGCAGCGCCCGCGCGATCAGGTCAACCGCCTTGTCATATTTCACTTCAGCGGTGTCGCACGTCATCTTCTGAAGCGTGGTTCGGAATTCGTCGAGCCGTTCGATGCGCGAGAAGGCCCGGAGTACGGGGTTCACACGCGCAGGTTCGAGCTCCCCGCCCTCCGGCAGCAGGATCAATTCCGCGGCCGGCGCCTCGTCTTCGCGAACACGATCGGCGAGTCGAATGAGGCAGCAGACGGCGCACGGGATGTGGGCGAGCCCGGCCTGTACTTCCGCCCGCGCCGTTTCCATTGCCTGCCCGATGCGAACCTCCTGCTCCGCGGTCAACAGCGAGGTCTTGCCGATTTGAACGAGATAGGCCCGGACCGGGTCGCCCTCCCTCGCGGCAACCCCCTCGTCGGGCGCCTGGCGGAACAGTACAGCCCGGGAAAACTCTTCGTCATCCGACGGGTCGATTGGTTGAGCCTCGTCTGCTTCCGGCTCCTCATGTGCGAGGAGCCGCTGCGCCTGGAACAGATCCGTTCCGTCGGTCTCGTCGTCGTCGCGCTCGCCGGGGCCGAGGCCGAAAGCGGCGGCTCTTTTGTGCCAATCCAGAACATCGAGTTGTTGCTGGGTTTCCTCCCAAGGGATCAGACCAGGCTCATCTGTGCGGGTAGCGGTCCGTCGGGGCATGAAGCCGACTATTGCAGTCTTCGGGCCACACAGGAAACGTAGAACTATGAATGCTGAACTACGAATGGCACCGGGAACACAGAGCGCGGTTACTTAACTGACAGTCGGTGCCACGACGTCGGATCGAAACGCGCGGTATCCGGAAGGTAGCCCTGGGGAATCTTCAGGCTGCGACAATCGTCGTGCATCGTGGACGGCCAGAATGCCACGGCCATGGGCTTATCTGTCGCAAGATAGGTCACGCCGATCGATTCGGCGTCCTTCGCCCAGATCTTGAATTCGCGGAAGGGAGAGCCGGCGGCACTCGCGTTCGCCAGCCACCCGCTCTTCGCCAGCCACTCCGCCCTCGCCTCGTCGGAAGGGGCGGGGCCTCGCGGAGAATCGCGCAGCGTCCACTCGAACCCCTTGCGTTTCATCCACATGTCGCCCCAGCGCTCGAATGAGGCCTCGCCTATGGCAGCCGAGGCGTGCAGGATGCGGACGGTTTTTCCCTGCGCGACGCAGACGCTCGCCAGACCTGGGCGAGCCCCGCGAATCGCGACATACAGGAACTTGCCGTGCACAAGCAGGCGCACTTCTCCGCCTCCCTCGAGCGTCGCATGCTGAGCCCCGGCCCATTCCTGTTCGCCGACGTGGCCGTCGACGATCGGAGAGACGCCGCTTTGCGCGAGCACCAGGGCGAGAACGACCAAGGCCGTACGGATCATCCGGCGAAACTTATCATCGGCCCCGGCCAACCGGCATCCGTCCTGTGACGAGCGGGACCCCCAGCGCCGTGAAATACGTCAATATGGGTGCTCATGCTGAAGAAGATCGCAATTGTGTTCGGCTTGGCTCTCGCGATGCTGGTCGTGGCCGGCGGCGCCATGTATCTGGTGGGCGCGCGGATACAGATCGACGGAGGAGGCGGGCTTCATGTCGGTTTCGTCCAATCACCCGAGGACCAGGCGAGCGAGATTGCGCGGCATCGTGACGCACAACGAGCGCAGGCGGCCGCGTTGCCCGCCCCGGCGTCACAGCCCGCAGCCGACGCAGGGGTCACGCCGGCGGCGGCGTCTTCGGCGCCGGTGACGGCTACGAAAGCCGTCCTGGATCCGGCTGCGCCGTACTGGACCGACTTTCGCGGTCCGCGCCGTGATGGGGTTTATGCCGAGCGGACGGTGATGCTGAATTGGCCGGCGGGTGGCCTGAAGCCGGCCTGGAAGCAGCCGATCGGCGGCGGATACGCCTCGTTCGTCGCGGCAAATGGTCGTGCGTTCACGATCGAGCAGCGGGGTCCGCGGGAGGTCGCGTCCGCGTACGACATTGCCACGGGCCTCGAGCTCTGGACGGCCGGATGGACGGCGACCTTCCAGGAATCGATGGGCGGCGATGGACCGCGCGCGACGCCGACCTGGCATGACGGCCGCGTGTATGTCCTGGGCGGCGCGGGCGAACTGCGCGCGCTCGACGATGCCACCGGTCGGACGATCTGGCGCACCAACATTCTCGAAGACGCCGGCGCGAGGAATCTGCAGTGGGGCATGTCCGCCGCGCCCTTGATCGTCGATGAGACGGTCGTGGTGCTCCCCGGAGGCCGGAACGGGCAGTCGGTCGTCGCGTACAACCGCACGACGGGCAAACGCGCGTGGGGCGCCCTGGACGACCAGGCATCGTACTCCTCGCCCATGCTCGTCACGCTCGGCGGCGTCCGGCAGATCCTGGTGTTCACGGCGTCGCGTCTCGCCGGCATCACGCCGGATCGCGGAGAGCTGCTGTGGGAGTTCCCGTGGAAGACGCAGTACGAGGTGAACGCGTCGCAACCGATCGTGCTTGGCTCCAACCGGGTCTTCATTTCGACGGGTTACGGCTCCGGCGCCGCGCTCGTAGAGCTGACGCTGGGCGGCGGCGGGCGGGTCGATGTGCGAGAAGTCTGGCGGACCAACCGGATGAAGAACCAGTTCACGAGCTCCGTCCTGCACGAGGGATTCATCTACGGCCTCGACGAGTCGATCCTCGCGTGCATCGACGCGTCCACGGGCGCACTGAAATGGAAGGGCGGACGCTACGGCTACGGCCAAGTGATGCTCACGGGCGGCCACTTGATCGTCATGACCGAGAGCGGAGAGCTGGCACTGGTCCGCGCGACCCCTGAAAGCCACGTCGAGCTCGCACGCTTCCCGGCGCTCGAGGGGAAGACCTGGAACCATCCCGCAATCAGCGACGGCCACCTGCTCGTCCGCAACATCAGCGAGATGGCTGCATTTGACCTTCGCAAATGACTTCTAACTGCTAACTCGTAAAGCCCCCAGCCCCCAGGCCCCGTTTATGGGCCCTTGCGTTGCATAACGACGGCAATCGGCAGGAGGAACCATGCAGGCATACGGAGTTCGCGGGAGTCAGAATGAGGGCAGCACGGTCCAGGTCGCACCCGACGTCACGCGTGTCGCGACCGGCTTCGTCAATACCTACATCGTCGGGGAGCGGAGCCGATGGGTGCTGGTGGACACCGGAATCCATGGCTTCGCGCCGCTGATCAAGCAGGCTGCCGAGAAGCGGTTCGGTTTCGGCGCCAGGCCCGCCGCCATCGTCCTGACGCACGGGCACTTCGATCATGCCGGCAACGTCAACACCCTCGTAGGGAATAACGACATCCCGGTGTACGCGCACGACCTCGAGCGGCCCTACCTGTCAGGACGGTCAGACTATCCGCCGCAGGATCCGACCGTCGGCGGCGCGATCGCGCAAATGTCGCGGGTCTTCCCGCATAGCGGGCGCGTCATCCGCGCTGGTCTCAGAAACCTGCAGCACGACGAGATTCCGGAACTGCCAGGGTGGCGGTGGATCCACACGCCAGGTCATACGCCCGGTCACATCTCTCTCTTCCGAGAATCGGATCGCGTGCTGATCGCGGGGGATGCGCTCGCGACCATGAACATGGATTCGTGGACCGAACAGGTGACGCGGACGCCTGCGGTGTGCGGGCCACCGGCGCCGCTCACCACCGATTGGGCCGCGGCGAGGCGATCTGTGGAAGCGCTCGCCGGCCTCGAACCTCGCGTGATCGCAGCGGGTCATGGTCTGCCGATTGCGGGCGACGGTGTCTCCGACGCCCTGCGACGGTGTGCCGAGCGATTCACCCCGCCTGCGCGCGGCCGCTACGTGAACTCCCCCGCCCTCGCCGGCCCTGACGGTCTCGAGTGGCTGCCTCCTGCGCCTCCGGATCTCTTCCCCATGCGGGCAGCGGGCGCCGCCATGGTGGTTGCCGGTGCCCTCGGGCTGATGGCCGCGGTGCGCGGCCGCAAACGCCGGCCCGTATAATCGCCGCAGCATGTTGCGCCCCGCGACCGCTCTGCTGGCGATTGTCGCGTCCTGCCTTTCCTCCGTGGTCTTTCTGTGGCCGGGTGTGGGTCCGGTGTGGCTGGGCGTGTTGCTCCTGCGGCCCGAGGTCGCCCTCATGGCGGCACAGGCACCGATCGCCATGCGCATCACGCGCGTGGAGAACAGCCTGGTCGGGGCCGTCGTGGTCAAAGGACGCCCGCTCAAGGTATCGAAGCTGGACGACCGGATGCGGGATCTCAAGGTCCCGGCCGTCAGCGTGGCGGTCTTCCAGTTCGGGCAGATCGAATGGACGCGCGCGTGGGGCTTCGCCGACGTCGAGGCGCGCCGAAAGACCAATGAGGACACGCGCTTCCAGGCGGCCTCCATCAGCAAGCCGGTGACGGCAGTTGCCGCCCTGGCGCTGGTCTCTCGCGGGCGGCTGGCGCTCGACGAGAACGTCAACAAGTACCTGAAGACGTGGAAAGTTCCCGACAACCAGTTCACGACGACCGACAAAGTGACGCTGCGGCGGCTGTTGACGCACTCGGCGGGCACGACGGTTTCCGAATTCCGCGGGTACAGCAGGCACGCTGAAATCCCACGCTGCTGCAGGTGCTGAACGGCACAAAGCCGGCAAACTCCGCCGCTGTTGTCGTCGATATTCCGGTCGGGTCGCGGTGGCGGTATTCCGGCGGCGGATTCTCGATCATTCAGCAGATCATCGAGGACGACACCGGCAAACCCTTCGCCCAGGCGGCGCGTGAGCTCGTGCTGGAACCGTTCGGCATGAAGCACAGCACCTTCCTCCAGCCGCTGCCGTCGGACCTGCGTGACGATGCGGCGACGGGATACCTCGCATCGGGGGAACCGGTGCCCGGGCGGTTCCACGTTTATCCCGAGCAGGCGGCCGCAGGGCTCTGGACGACCGCTGAGGACCTCGCGAAGTTTGCGATCGAGCTGCAGAAGATCGGCGCGGGCAAATCGACGAAAGTCATAACGCAGGAGCTCGCGACCGAGATGCTGCGACGCCAGTTCGAGCAGTGGGGACTCGGGATTGGCGTCGAAGGAGAAGGGGCGGCGGTGCGGTTTTCGCACGGGGGGAGCAACGAGGGGTTCCGCTCGGTCCTTCACAGCTACCGGACCGCAGCGTCCGGAGTCGTCGTCATGACCAACTCGGATGCCGGCGGCGCTCTTGCGGCCGAGATCGTGCGGGCGGTGGCGCGGGAGTACCGGTGGCCCGGACTCGGCCCGATCGAACGCACGCTTGGCGCATCCGATCCCGCCAGGCACAAGGACTTTACCGGCCGTTACGAGATCGGGACGCGTTCCCCACCAGTGATCCTGCAGATTGAGCTCGACGGAGATCGGCTGTTTGGCGCCGTCGGGACCATCAAGTCAGAGCTGCTGCCGGAAAACGACGACACGTTCTTCTCGGTCGACACCGATGTTCGCGTCCAGTTCGTGCGCGACGGTTCTGGCCGCGTGACCGGCGCGCGCATCTGGCAAGGCGGCGTCGAGCGCAAAGCCGTCCGCGTCGCGCTATAATCGATCCTTCCTCTGCATCTGGGTCCTGTACGTGTCTTTCGCCTCCTTCCATCCCGTCGTTCAACAGTGGTTCACCGGCGAAGTCGGCGTACCCACGTCGGCGCAGCTCCGCGGCTGGGAGTCCATCAAAACGCGGTGACCATACTCTCATCGCCGCGCCGACGGGATCCGGAAAGACGCTCGCGGCGTTTCTCAGCGCCCTCGACGAGCTGTTCCAGGATGGTTTGCGCGGAGACTTGTGTGACGAAGTACGCGTCATCTACGTCTCACCGCTCAAGGTCCCGAGATCGCAGGCGGACGCGTGCCGTCCTGGAGACGGAACGATCCTGCCGACATCGAGTTGTTCGCCCGAACGTTGCTCCGCCTCTATGGGGTCGTCTTCCGGCGCGTGCTCGTCCGCGAGACCAATGCGCCGCCGTGGCGCGACCTGTGTCGCGCGTACCGGCGGCTCGAAGCGCGAGGAGAGATCCGCGGCGGGCGCTTCGTATCCGGAATGTCGAGCGAGCAGTTCGCGTTGCCGGACGCGGTGACGAGGCTGCGCGAGGTGCGGCGCTGTGCGGCGGATGCTCTCTACTGGCCATCGGCACGTCGGATCCGCTGAATCTCACCGGGATCGTGACCCCGGGCGAGCGCATCCGCTCGGCCGGCCGCAATCGCATGGTGTACCGCGACGGCATCCCGCTCGCCGTCATGGAGGGTGACTTCCTGCGCGAGCTTTCCCCCCTCGATCCCGCCACAGCGTCCGAGCTCGCCCGCGCCCTCACCCGCCGACGACTGCCGTCCCTGTTGCGGACGTAATTTGCCCCGCAGTCCAGCCCTTAGGCTGGACTACAACAGATGGATTACGGTTGGACCACGAGGTATCGGGCGACGCGCTTGGCTTCGGCATCCGTCGAGCCTTTGGCCAGGGCTGCCTCGAGCGCCTCGGCGTCCTTGT
>Ga0136614_10003562_pt1 | contig 10005 bp, 9 predicted proteins | sample AntDrymUQ2792106_2_FD_106643 | JGI IMG/M metagenome (GOLD analysis project Ga0136614, IMG submission 106643) | Polar desert sand microbial communities from Dry Valleys, Antarctica - metaG UQ279 (21.06) | ecosystem: Environmental > Terrestrial > Soil > Desert | place: Antarctica: Dry Valley... | reverse complement strand
GGGCACATCACCTGGCTGCACAGGCTGGGAATCAATGATGGCCTTATGGCCAATCTGTTGTTCCAGCAGAGCGATCAACTCCCTTAGCTCCACCGTTCGCGACTCTCCCAAGTTGATCACCTCATAGTTGGTCTGATCGAAATCGATAGCGGCACGGACTCCGGCAATGATGTCGTCTATATAGGTGTAGTCGCGGCGAGTTCTACCGTCGCCAAATACCGGGATCGGCTTGCCCTGGCTGATTAAGCGGACGAATTTATGTATCGCCAGATCCGGACGCTGGCGCGCTCCGTAAACGGTAAAAAACCGCAAGCAAACCGATGCCAAATCGTATAAGTGTGAGTAAGTATGACAGAGCAACTCACCGGCAGCTTTTGTTGTGGCGTACGGTGAAATGGGCTGGCGGATTGGATCCTCTTCGCTAAAGGGCACTTTCGCATTAATGCCGTAAACAGATGACGAAGATCCGAACACAAACTTTTTGACGCTGTGCTGGCGCGCTTGTTCAAGCAGATTCAGGGTCCCATTGATGTTTGTCTCTGTATAGAGCTGGGGATCTTTCAAAGATGGCCGCACGCCCGCGCGCGCCGCCAGATGAACGATGGCATCAAACTGGGTCTGGTTGAAGACTTGCGCCAGAGCCGATTGGGCTCGAATATCAGCCTCAATTAAGTTGTAGCCAGAATTCTTCTCGTGAGCACGAACGTTGTTGCGTTTGATCTCCGGCGCGTAGAAGTCGTTGAAATCGTCGACCACGGTGACGGCCCACTCGCCTTCCTCAAGTAGATGGTCCACGAGGTGAGAACCGATGAAACCAGCGCCGCCGGTGATGAGAATGTTTTTCATAGTTGGAAGCCAACTTTGGAGTGCGGGGGCAAGCTGAACCGCTCAACCAGCCCGCGACAGTGGGCGACAGCATAAAGCCTGGGGTGGAGCGCAGCAGAACCCCACGTTACCTAACAAATAGACTCAAACAGCCCGCGATAGCGGGTGCCAGCAGATCAAGAACCCTATTCGTCCCTTAAATCTTCTCAACGATGTCTTTGTCGGCGCTGGAGCCCACGCGGGCTACGAATTTGGTTTGGGGTTAACCTGGGGCTCACGCCCCAGGCTTTATGCTTTCGCCACTCTTCGCGGGCTCTAAATCAATTGCCGCACGTTGTCGCCGCTGGCCCCGCAGCGGGGGCTCTCACGCTGGGATCCCGGTCCGCTTCGCTCCACTCCAAAGGATCACTTCTTCGCATATATCCACAAATGCCAGCCCCAACGGGAAGCAAGCCTCGATTCGAGCGAACGGGGCAAGACGCTTCCAATCAATGGCAGCCAGCGCTTGTTCAGAAAATAAGTGCGCAACTCGATTTTGGCGAAACCTTTGAATAACTCGCGCGCCTCACCCCGCGAATAAACTCGCGCCAGGGGATTGCCGGCTCCGTCCGTATTATGACTTAGAAACTCCTCAGACTTGAGATAGCTATACTGATTGTTCTTAAGTTGCGTGGCGTGTTGCCGAAGAGATTCAAGCGACTCTCCTGTTAAGCGGTGGACCAGACTGACTCCAGGCTCCCACCTCAACAGCTGTGCTCCGGCGCGGCGAAGCAGCGAAATGTTCACGCGATAGTTGTACGAATCGCGGTGGTATAGCATCACGACCGCCCGCCCACCGTGCCGAAGCACGCGATAGATCTCCTTGACCGCACGCTCGATATCAGGCGTGTGGTGCAACACTCCGTGTGAATAAACCAGATCGAATGAATCGTCAGCGAAGTCGAGTTTCTCGGCGTCTGCGGTCTGAAAGGTTCCCTTAAGATTGAACAGCTCGAACCGCCTCTGGGCTAATTCAACTGCCGCATCTGTCAGATCGACTCCGGTATAATCTGCTCCGGCAGCCGCGAATTGAGCACCATCCGTCCCAAGCCCGCAGCCTATCTCCAGCACCTTTAGACCCTGGGCGCTCGCGAAGTTGGCAGCCGGCGGAATGTGCCACTCCTTCTCGTAGCGGTGCTGTTCTATGAGTTTGTAAAAGCGCCGCGTTCCCGGCGCCGCATCGGCGAATTTAGTTCCGCAGGGGTTTGCCCGCCAGAACTCACGCACCCTTTCTTTCAGATTATTCGAGTCAGACATGCGGAAGGGGAAGCATAACAGAGCAGTGGTGAGCGCAAAAGAGAGCCAGCTGAAATAGTAGTGGGCCAGGTTGATTCAGGAAGTTTGAGTTCAACCTTCAGGTTGCCGTTTCGCGACCACAAACTAAAGTCTGAACTCTAAACTTACTTCTTAACCACCGAAAGTATCCGTTCAATCAACTTGGCATCATCTGGCAACAGCCCGGACTTAGGCAGACGCGGCGTCAACGTAGCCCAATTTGGGTCCATTGCAAACACGCGACGAAACAGCGGCAGCGACTCATCTACTCGACCCATATTGACGAGGGCGATAGCATGCCAGTAGATCATCTCGGCGTTGTCGGGAACCAGTTTTTCCGCCGCGCCATATTCGCGCAGTGCCCCTTCGTTGTCTTTATGCTCGACTGCGAGATCACCAGCATTCATATGGTTGTAAGCACGTTGCAGCTTCACCAACCGGCGCAGCTCTATTAAAGGTTCGGAACTGTCGTCAACACGCAAGTCGAAAACGCGATCCTTCCATGCCTGGCCGGTTGGTTTCCCTGTGACGACGATCAGTGCGGCTGATTGTTTGCCGCGAATGTCGCCGCCGGCAGTTTGCGCAGCCTCAAGCGCAGCGAGCATGCGCTCAGTTAGGTCACCCTTTGTATTTTCAAAGGCCGCGGACATCGCCGGCCAAACCGTGTCGCTCAGCATCATATTCGCTTGCACTGAATAGTTGTTGCCGATGATATGGCCCGCTGCTTGAATATCCTTCTTGCCGGTCCATGCATCGACCCGTCCTTGAGCATCAATCATGGCCACCTGGCGGACTTCGCGGCCCTCGTCTCCGGCGGTCAGCGATTTCAGAGCGTCGGGCGCACTCTTTCCAGCCCGCATCAAATCAAGACCAAGTTTTCCATAACTCGGGTCAACGAACGATTGTGTGGACACGGCGCCGACTCCTGCTTCGGCCCAAGCGACGATTGGCCCGACCGAGAACCAGTGGGATTGCACCGCGACTCCGAGTTCGCCCGTACTTGGATCTCGCGCGACGATCGAGTAGGTATGAACGGGTCGGAGCCGGAGTAAACGTGGGTCTTCCACCTGTGATTGAGTTCTGACGGGTGCGAGCAAAACTCCTGCGACGAAAGCGCTCACCAAAAGTTGCAATTCGCATACATTTTCTCCAACTTAAAGATCAATCAAGTCCGTCCTGACGAGGCTATGTCAAAACTCTGTCGTGAAAAGGGACCGCGATGATCTGCCTACAATCACCCGCCACTCAATACAGAACCGAGAGTAGCGACCGGTGCTGGCACTAAACGAACTCGAGGCACGTGTCTTTTGCATCAGTTGAGTCTAGGATCAGGTCGCTGCCGCTCCCGGTTCTGTATTAAGTGGCGATTAAACTAATCCCCCATTCTCTCAGCCGCTCAGTTTTGACCCAGGCCCTGACGGGCGGAGCTACTGACTCTTGGCTACGACACGAAGGGATAAAACGGCGTGTTGCGAAAGACCCAGAAGACAAGAACGATTACGAACAAGGCCCAGATGTACTTCGCGGGGAGACTGTTCCTTCTAATCGGCTTTCCGCGGAGCACCGTGTTTGTGTAGCTCAGCAGCGCGTACAGGAGGAAAGGCAACGCCAGGATCAAGAACGGATTCAACTGAAAGGCTGCGGCCAAGTTGCCGTGCAGCAACTGGTGCAGCCCACGCCTTGCACCACAGCCTGGACAGGTAAAACCGGTCAACGCGCGAAACGGACAGCCGGGAAGGAAAGCCGACTTGCCCGGCTCAAGCACAAAAAGAAAAACGCCGGCGCCAGCGATGGTCAGCCAAAGGAAGAACACACTTAAGCGCCGATTGACTATCTCATCAACAACCATGAGCTAGAAAATTATCACGAGACTCTGTCAGGGGAAACCGGTTAGCAGCTTCTGACGAATCAGTCGCGAATCTTTAGCTGGTGAGGCATTGGCGAAAGAGGCGCGACATAGTCGTGCCTCGATAAACTTAACCGCCCAACCTGAAGTTCAGAACCAGCCCTTCTTGTTCTGAATGTATGTGCGGACGAAGTCTTCATCAGACTTTGTGAGGTAGATGATTCCCTCGATGATACCTATGATGCCCCCCGCTCCGCACGTGACAAGCCCGATAACAAGTTGGATTACGCCTTCAGTAGTATACCCCAGAACGAACTTGTGAACTCCAGCCCAACCAAGCAGGATTCCGCAAATGCCGGCAACGACCTTCTTGTCGGCACCCATCGCCTTCCAGTCTGTCATCTGTCCCGGGTTCACAGACTGCATTGGCTGGTAGCCCCCGCCCACGGGCGTTAGTGGAGCCTGGCAGGTATCGCAATATTGGGCGCTCTCGTCGTTGGTCGCGCCACACTTGGTACAGTATCTAATCATTTGTTTCGTTCTCCGCCGTTTCTTGATTAGGGCTGCGGTTCGGAAGACATCGCGCTCGGAATAACGGGAGCCCCGAGGACAAAATCTTCTCGGGGTCGGGCGGCCAGTCAGGCCGGTTGGTTGATTCCGCGCTCAGTTAACCTTGAATTGCGCCCAATCCCACACCCAATACCATCAGCACGAGATAAATCAACCCCAGACCCAGGCCGATGCCGATTGCGATGAAACTAAAGAGCTTTGCTTTCTTGGAGGCATCCATGGCGCCTTGTATGTCTCCGGAGGCTACTTTTCCATTAACCTGGGCGGCGAAGATGATCGCTACGATTGATAGAGGCCAGCAACAGAACAACGAAAGAATCGCCGGAATCAAGTAGTTAGGAATATTAGCCGGCGCGGCGGTTGGCGGCGCGGGGGGAGTCCACTGTTGAGACATTTTGAGGTTTCTCCTGGTTCTAACTAGTTTTGATAAAGCGTTTCTTCTAATGGAAAACTGTGGGCAGTCACTTTTACAACCCGGTGCCGTAAGGGCCACCGGGGCCCCTGCCAAAATCCTGCGGCAGCGGTGGTTGAGCACCTTTTCGCTTTTCAAAAATAGGTACACCCACAATGCCGCCAATAGTAGAGAAAATCAGGATAAGAACAACGAATAAGAAAACGCTCAGGAGCAGCAGCGCAATTCCACTAAGCGGAAGCTCAATACCCGAACGCCGGAACTGTTCCTCCATGCTGGTGAGCCCAAAGAGCAGCGCCAGCGGAAGTTGAATGATCATGTAAATCAAAGATCCAACCGCACCTGTCAACAATCCGACTACCGCACCTTCACCTGTCGTAACCGGCGCCGGTGAAGTTTTTATGTACATAAAGCTCGCCAGCAATCCTCCGAGAGCCGCCCACACACAGCAACAAGTGCTCACAAAGGGAACGACGCAGAGTATGCCTGCAATGAGGCCACCGAGCAGTGCCGGCTTTAGTTTGTTGATCATCAGATTTGAATCTCTCACTAACCGATTACAGAGATTAAGCTCCTGAAGAACAGGGCGGCAGGCAAAAAAAGCGCGCTGCATAACTAACAAAGAGAGGCCGGATTGTCAATAAAATTGGGTGTGTAATGAGTGCAGATTGAGCAAGAGAGAGTTTTAGACATCATTCAATTGCGAACCGGTGACCGATAGCGACCGGGTCTCGAAGGTAGTCATGACTGCATCACTCGCGATTCCATATCGGTTGTAGGGAACCGCCGCAGACGCTCGGTCGCTACCCGTTTACCGGTTCTGTAGAGGTGTACGTTCTGCGAGCACACGATCCCAGTAGTGTGACGGACACGGACCAACCTCAGCCAGTCGTGCGCGGTAGTTTTTTGAAATGGAGCCGAACCGGTCAGGGACAGACGAAGTTTGTCTGAGGAACGTGGGAGCGGATGTTGGGCAAGCTAACGGACTACTTCGATGCGGTCACCTGGCTGGAGTCGTGGATCCTGAATCTTGCCCGCCTTGATCTCTTTCAATTTGAATGTAGTGGTAGCTAGTCTCCCATCCTGGACCTCGCGCGAAATCTCGATTTTGTCCCCCTGGTGCATAACACCACCGGCGGCAAGGATCGCTTGCAGCAAAGTAACACCTGGCTGAAAGACCTTCTGCCCGGGATAGGTGATGCGGCCAGCTATGTAATAGAACTCTTGGGGCCTGGCCGTGACGCTAATCATGTCGCCGTGCCGGATGAGGAAGTTGAGCGTGGCAGGGTCGCTTAGGTCCATCGACAGTCCTGCGCTGCCTGGGCGCATTATCGCTACCCGGCCAGCGTCTGACCGAGCCTGCGCTTCAGCCATGATGACATAAAGGGGCACAGCTTCACGTCTGAGAGACTTGGTACCCGGATTGTTAACCAGGCCGGTAATAATCACGCTGTGGCTCGCGTACTGCCGCACACCAACCGAAACGCGGGCACCTTCTTCAATCGCGCGGCGTTTGAGTTCACCTGCTATAAGAGCCTGAACTGCGTCGGTTGTAAGACCTGCTACCCTTATTGGTCCACCGGCGACGGCAAGGTCTATCAAGCCACCATCGATCACAGTGTACAGAGTAGATCTGGTCGTAGTTGAATTGAGCAGACGTATATCAAGCACATCACCGACGCCAATTTTGTAGATGGCGGTCAACGCCGCTGCCTCTTCGGTGGCCGCAGGGGGATCACTCGCAATGGGCGCAGTCTCTTTGATTGACGACGTAAGGTTGGCAGATACAGTTCTAGGTTCCGCATTAGTTGTGGGCACTTGATTCGAATTTCCAACCTTCGAGCTCGTGGGTTCTTTGCTCGGCGCTGCAGCACGAACTAATTCAGTCTGTGTCAGCGACCAGTCGCTAGCCGTCACGCCGTCAGCAAGGGTTGCTTGATTATTGTCTTCTTTGATGATGCGAGAGAGAGAGTTTGCCAACGGAGATTTTAGTCTCTGGAGATTGTTGTACGCTTTTGCTGACTCAGCCCTCCTTCCAAGCACATAGGAGATAACCCCCAGCCTGAAGTGGGCCTGGGGCCAGTCGGGCCAAACCCGGAGAGCGCGCTTGAATGATTCGAACGACTCTTTATAGGCCTTTGTGTTGGAATAGGCCATTCCCAGCATATAGTGAGTCTGAGGATCGTCTGGCTGGAGTTTGGTTGCCTGTTTGAAGGCCTCAATCGCCTGCTCGAGCTTGCCCGAGGCGTAAAGGATATTGCCTGACTCGTAATACTTCCTAGCTGCCAGAGAACTTGCAGCCCGTGTTTTCTCCGAGGTCGCATCAGAAGATTCGGTGGCCTCCCCCGGGGTTGAGGTGTTGGTAGCGGACTTCGCAACGGCTCTTGGACCTTGAGAACTGTTGCCGATCTGCGCAGCAACGATCCTGATTGAGGCTAGGACGAGTATTAATAAAACGGCTGTGGGAGTTACTTTCTTCATAGGGCTACCGGGTAGTCGACTTCATACACGTGTCCTTAGGAACGTGTTAGATGCGGAACCATTGCTTAGTGGCGAAATTGTACACTAACTCCAAATAAAGGTTAAGCCCCGCCTCCTTAAAACAGCTTCCACCCAGAATAACAACAAGAATCACCAACAGGGAACTTTTCCGGCTTGTACGTGTACGTCCGCAACTCAACAAAGAGTGGGCCCTTTTGTTATAGTGTGAAGTTTGCTGGCAAATGGGTTATTGCTGGTGGTGAAGGAAGCAGCCTGGTGGCTCAACGGAGTTAGAACACATGTACGAATTTGCAGTTGCTCCAGCTATAACAAACCTCCGTCGGCGCGGTGCCGAGATCACTGAAGTCGCCCCTGAAAGTCTTGGCGCCGAGCTTGAGCTCGAGCGAGGCGATCGAATTACCCGAGTTAACGGCCGGCCCGTGCGCGACTATCTCGACTTTCGTTTTCAAACCGCTGGGGAAACGGAACTAGTAGTGGAAGTTCGCAAGAGTAGTGGCGAGGATTGGGAACTGCAGATCGAGCGCGCCGAGGATGAGGATTTCGGTTTCAGTTTCGAGCAAATCGTTCCCCGTCAGTGCGCGAACGAATGCATATTTTGTTTTTGCAAAGGGAATCCAGCCGATGCTCGACCATCGCTTTTTGTTCGGGACGAAGACATCCGACTCTCTTTTCTTTACGGTAACTACACTACGCTCACCTCGATTACGGAAGACGAGATCGCACGCATCATTGAACAACGACTCTCACCGCAATATGTTTCTATTCATGCTACTGACCTGGACGTGCGGGCCAGGCTTCTCGGCATAGAAAAACGGCGCGCCGATATATCGTCGCAAATGGCGCGTCTGCTTGATGCCGGCATAGAGATTCACGCCCAGGTTGTGCTTTGTCCCAAAATAAATGATGGTGAGATCCTGCGGCGCACGATTGATGATCTTGCAGCCGACTACCCTCGCATCACGAGCGTTGCCATCGTCCCGCTGGGTCTAACCCGCTATAACACCGATTCGCGTCTTACGCCGGTAACGCCGGAGTTTTGTCGCGGGATCATCGACGAGGTCACCAAGATTCAGAAGCAATTGCGCCAGCAACTGGGGACAACCTTTGCTTTTCTGGGAGATGAGATTTACCTGCGAGCAGGACGAGGAGTGCCGGGAAGAGCACACTACGGTAATTATCCCCAGATCGAAGACGGGATCGGCATGGTGCGTTCATTCGACCATGACTTCCACGCGACGTTACAGCGCCTGGAGCGACGCCCGTTGAAGGAGCCTGGCAGTGTGTGTGGGACAATTCTAACCGGTACTCTCTTCGCTCCCGTGCTGCGGAAGATGGTTGACAAGTTGAACATTCGAGTAGGCACGAGGCTTTATGTAGAAGCGGTGGAAAATAATTATTTTGGCGGCGATGTGTCCGTTGCGGGCTTGCTTACCGGCGGAGATTTTCTCTCGGCTCGCGAGCGCTTGCGCGGAAACTTTGTGATCATTCCTAAACACACACTCAAGAGCGACGAAGAAATCATGCTTGATGGCATGAAGCTCGAAGCCTTGCGCACGGAATTCGCTTTACCGGTATACCCCGCCGATCTTGTTTCGTTTGCGGGTCTGCTCTATCGCTCCAGGGGACGCAGCCAAGCGGGCTCCACTGAATTCTAACGATCGCCGACCTAGCGTTGATCCAGGTGAGGTGCTTTTACGCCAAAGGCGTTGGAAAATTGTAGCCCAGGATCGGAGTGGTAGAGTTTCCTACCCAGGGTTTGCGCAAGACCAAAGGATCCTTAACACTGAAGGTGTTGGCGAATGGCGCCCTGGCAATAGCGAACTCTTTCAGAGTTCAGAGTGTCATCGCTGGGGCTCATCCCAGGGTAGGAAACTCTACCACCCCACGCGGGCTGCCCGCGTGGGATCCCGGGCCTAGGCTAACAATTCGCGAACGCCGTTGGCGTTGATTTTGTCGGCATGAGTTTTCAAACAGTCTTGTCTCCACTGTAACTACTCCTCCGATGACTGTCTCCGAACCAGCCCCGACTTCAGCGCCCTCCAATAAAAAGATCCTCGACGTGGGCTGTGGCCAAAACAAGTACCCCGGCGCGATCGGAATCGACTCAAATCCGCGCACAAAAGCTGACGTAATTCACGATCTGGGTAACGTGCCCTACCCCTTCGTGGAGAACGAGTTCAATGAAATTATCTGTCGTCACGTGATCGAGCATGTTCCCGACGTGATGGCATTCGTTACGGAACTTCACCGCATTACCAAGCCGGGCGGGCGAATCAAGATCGTTACGCCGCACTATTCAAATCCAGACTGGCCCACGGATCCGACGCATCGCAACCACTTTAACAGCTACTCTTTCACATGCTTCATGCCCGACCGCACTCCCTTCCCTTTCTACACAACGGTTGAGCTAAGACCGATTCGTACCTACGTGACGCTCGCTAACCCCTGGCGTGCCCTGGGTCTTGAGTTCATCACTAACCTGGATCAGCGCTGGCCGTCTCTGCGTTTCACACGCAAGTTTTGGGAGTTTTATCTG
>Ga0136614_10003561_pt1 | contig 10007 bp, 8 predicted proteins | sample AntDrymUQ2792106_2_FD_106643 | JGI IMG/M metagenome (GOLD analysis project Ga0136614, IMG submission 106643) | Polar desert sand microbial communities from Dry Valleys, Antarctica - metaG UQ279 (21.06) | ecosystem: Environmental > Terrestrial > Soil > Desert | place: Antarctica: Dry Valley... | reverse complement strand
GGGGTCAACACCTCGCCGCTGGCCGGGCTGTCGGGCAAGAAGATCCAGGCCCGGGTCATCGAGGCGCGCCTCGAGGCCGAGTTCGTGGGCAACGTCTCGGTGCGGCTGAAGCCCACCGAGCGCGCCGACACCTGGGAGATGCAGGGGCGTGGTGAGCTCCAGCTCGCGGTGCTCGTCGAGACCATGCGCCGTGAGGGCTTCGAGCTCACGGTGGGCAAGCCGCGAGTGGTCACCCGCGTGGAGGACGGCGCGGTGCTCGAGCCCATCGAGCGCCTGGCCGTGGACGTGCCCGAGGAGTTCCTCGGCGTGGTCACGCGACTGCTCGCCGAGCGGAAGGGCCGCCTCGAGACCATGGTCAACCACGGCACCGGCTGGGTGCGCATCGAGTTCCTCGTGCCCGCTCGCGGCCTGATCGGCTTCCGCACCGAGTTCCTCACCGAGACGCGCGGCACGGGACTGCTCCATGCGGTGTTCGAGGCCTACGAGCCCTGGCACGGAGAGATCCGGATGCGGCCCACCGGCTCCCTGGTGGCCGACCGCCGCGGACCGACGGCCGCGTTCGCCCTCTTCAAGCTCCAGGAGCGCGGGCAGCTCTTCGTCGGTCCCGGCGAGGACGTCTACGAGGGCATGGTCGTGGGGGAGAACGCCCGCATCGAGGACCTCGACGTGAACCCCGTCAAGGAGAAGAAGCAGACCAACGTGCGCGCGGCCTCCGCCGACGAGCTCGTGCGCCTTGTGCCCCACCGCCGGCTCTCACTCGACCAGGCGCTCGAGTTCATCCGCGAGGACGAGGCGGTGGAGGTCACCCCCGACAGCCTGCGCCTGCGCAAGCTGACGCTCGCGGGCGGCGAGCGCCAGAAGACCGCGCGCGGACAGAAGCACGAGCGGATCGCGGCGCGGAGCTAGGAGAGCCGCTCGCGCGCCGCAGGGACCCGCGGAGCTAGCTCACCTCACGGAGCTTGCCGGTCTCCACCTCGTAGACGAAGCCGCGCACCGAGTTCTTGTTGGGGATGAACGGGCTCGCCTCGATGCGGGCCTTGGACTGGCGCACGTCCTCGTCGAGGTCGGGGAACGTCTCGGCCGCCCACTCCGGCTTCACGCCGGTGTCCTCCTGGATCTGGCGCCTGAAGTCGTCGTCGGTGAAGGTGAGCATGCCGCAGTCGGTGTGGTGGATGAGGATGATCTCCTCGGTGCCCAGCAGCCGCTGGGAGATGGCGAGAGAGCGGATCTCGTCGTCGGTTACCACCCCTCCGGCGTTGCGGATCACGTGCGCGTCGCCCTCCTCGAGGCCGAGGATTCCGTAGGGGTTCACGCGCGCGTCCATGCACGCCAGCACGGCCACCTTCTTGGCCGGCGGCAGCGGGAGGTCTCCCTTGTCGAAGCTCTCGGCGTAGGCCTCGGCGTTCTTGACCAGCTCGTCTGTGGTGCTCATGGGGCCTCCGCGGGGATCGTTCGGCAGTGATGGCGGAATGTACCGAACTCCGATCAGGGTTCGAGATATCGTCGACCTCCCCCGTAGGCCCTTCGCGTTCACCGCGCGGGCCCCGTATCGAGCAAGGGAGCAGGCGATGGCCTTCGAGTGCCCGCACCCTCGACCAGATCCACGACGTATCGCCGAACACCCCGGAGGGATGCGAGGAGTGCCTGGCCAGGGCGATGAGTGGGTGCACCTGCGCATGTTGCCTCTCGTGCGGCCACGTCGGCCGCTGCGACTCCTCGAAGAACCGCCACGCCACCAAGCACGCCGGCGCCACCGAGCACGTGATCGTCCAGTCCTTCCGGCCCGGCGAGAGCTGGCGCTACTGCTGCGCCGACGATGCCATCGTCTGAGAGCCCGGTCTGAGCCGACGAGCTGCCCGCGCGATGCGGGCCCAACGCGGGCGAGCTCCGCCGCCGCCACCGGGGATAAAGTCGCGCGGCGGCGAGACGCGCACCAACGTGCGCCTCCGCACGGGCGGCGGCCCCTGACCGAGAGAAGGCCGATGGCGAGCACCGAGACGAAGTCGTTGTTCACCGGAGCCAGCGGACGGCTGGTGGCCGCGCTCGACCACGCCGACGTTTCGCCCTCGAGCGCTGAGGCGTGAGCCTGGCCAGCGAGATCGCCGGACGGCTCCTCGGCCTGCCCGAGCCCGCGACACGGGACGTCACGGTCGAGAGGGACCTCGCCGTGCCGATGTCCGACGGCGTGGTTCTGCTCGCCGATCGCCACCATCCCCGGGACCGCGGCCAGGGCCTGCCCACCGTGCTCCTGCGCTCGCCGTACGGACGCCGCCGGGCCTACGGGCTCCTTTACGGGCGCCTGTTCGCCGAGCGAGGGTTTCAGGTCGTAGTGCAGAGCGTCCGGGGCACGTTCTCCTCCGGCGGGCGCTTCGACCCCTTCGACGAGCGCGGTGACGGGCTGGCCACGGCGGAATGGCTTCGGCGCCAGCCCTGGTACGGCGGGAGCTTCGCCACCGCGGGTCCGAGCTACCTGGGCCTCGCCCAGTGGGCGCTGGCCGCGGACGCCGGGCCGGACCTTCGCGCCATGGCCCCGAGCGTCACGGCTTCGGAGTTCCGCTCCCACGTGTACGGCGGCGAGGCGTTCTCCCTCGAGTCGGCCATCGGATGGACCCAGACGATCGAGCTCCAGGAGAGACCGCTCGGCCCGTTGCGGCATCTCCTCGCGCTCCGGCGCAAGCTCCCCGCCCTCATGGACCATCTCCCCCTCCGCGACCTCGACGCGCTGGCCGTCGGAGAGCACGTCGGGTTCTTCCAGGAGTGGCTCGAGCACGACCGGCTCGGGGACCCGTACTGGGAGCGCCGGGACTCCTCGGCCGCCGTCGGTGATGCGGCGGCGCCGGTCAGCATCGTGACCGGCTGGCACGACATCTTCCTGCCGTGGACCCTCCGCGACCACCGGCGCCTGGTGGTCGCCGGCCGCGAGGCCCAGCTCACCATCGGCCCGTGGGGCCACCTCGCGCCCGGCCTCCTTCGCGAGAGCCTCCAGCAGACCCTGGCCTGGATCCGCGCTCACCTCCTGGGCGACCGGCGCCTCCTGCGCGAGGCGCCCGTGCGGTTCTTCGTGAGCGGGGCCGAGGAGTGGCGCGCCGCCGCCGAGTGGCCGCCGGCGGGCTGGCGCCCCGAGCGCTGGCACCTTCGTGCCGATGGCGGCCTCGCCCGCGAGGCGCCGGTCGAGGCGGGAGCCGACGCCTACCGCTACGACCCGGCCGATCCGACGCCGTCGCTGGCCGGGCCGAGCCTCACCGACCTGTCGCGCCCGAAGGACAACCGCCCCCTCGAGGCGCGCGCCGACGTGCTGACCTACACGACCGCGGTGCTGGGAGAGGACCTCGAGGCCATCGGCCCGGTGTCGGCTGAGCTCTGGCTGCGCTCGACCCTCGAGCACTTCGACGTCTTCGTCCGCCTCTGCGACGTCGACCCCTCGGGGCGGTCGGTCAACGTGTGCGACGCGCTTCGGCGGGTCGGCCCGCCGTGGCCTGATCTCGAGGCCGACGGCGCCCTCCGGGTCACCGTGGATCTGTGGCCCGCCGCGCACCGCTTCGCGCGCGGCCACCGCCTGCGCGTCCTCGTCGCGAGCGGCGCGCACCCCCGCTACGCCCGCAACCCGGGCACCGGCGAGCCCCTGGCCACCGCCACCACGCTCCGAGCCGCCGAGCAGACGGTGCTGCACGCTCCGGACCGCCCCTCGGCGCTGCTGCTCCCGACCGTCGGAGACTCGTAATGGGCGTGCCCTAGCCTCGGAGCACGACCACGACGAGGAGGTCCGACGATGACCACCAAGGTGACGAAGTCCGAGCAGGAATGGCGCGAGCAGCTCACGTCCGAGCAGTACCAGGTCCTCCGTAAGCACGGAACCGAGCGTGCGTTCTCGGGGGAGTACACCAACGAGAAGACGCCTGGCATGTACGCGTGCGCGGCCTGCGGCACCGACCTCTTCGATTCGGAGACCAAGTTCGACTCGGGGACGGGGTGGCCGAGCTTCTTCGACGCCGTCGACCCCTCGCGGGTCGAGCTCCGCGCGGATCGTTCGATGTTCGTGAAGCGCATCGAGGCGCTCTGCGCAACCTGCGGCTCGCACCTCGGCCACGTCTTCGACGACGGCCCGAAGCCCACCGGGCAGCGCTACTGCATCAACTCGGTGGCCCTCGACCTCAATCCCGAGACCCGAGCGGAGTAGCTCCCGCCCCGCAGGCCCGGCCTCGGCCGGGCCCTGCGCTCGGATCTCCGTGCAGGCCCTTCGGGCGCGGCGTCCGTAACCCAGAGACGAGCTCATGGGCCCCGAGGGGGGCCTCCGAGTCTCGATGGGGTGGCTCACGCACCCGCTGAGGCGGGCCGTGCGCCGGGCCGCCCCGCCGGGTGGACGCTCCCAGGGGGCATCGCTACCATCCGTCCTTACACCAGGTAAGTAACTACGGAGATTGAACTTATGAACTCTTTGCGCCTGATACCTCTGGACGACTCGGTCGTCTTCCCCAGCATGAGCGTCACGCTCGCGATCGACGTCGGAGACGACGATCGCGTGCTGCTCGTTCCCAAGCACGACAACGACTTCGCCAAGGTCGGCACGGTCGCGGAGGTCACCGAGAAGGTCCGCCTCCCGGGCGGGGCCCGCGCCGTGGCGCTGAACGGCCTGCACCGCGGGGTGGCCGGAGCCGCTCACAACGACGCCGCCGGGGACCTCCGCGTGGAGGTGGAGGAGCACGAGGACGACGAGCCCGTGGACAAGAAGGCTCGTGAGCTCGAGCGCGAGTACCGCGCGGTGGTCGACGAGATCCTCGAGATCCGCGGCGACGACGGCCGCATCAAGGCCTTCGTCCGCTCGGTCACCGAGCCGGGCGCCCTGGCCGACACCTCGGGCTACTCGCCCGACATCTCGTTCGAGAACAAGGTGCAGCTCCTCGAGACCCTCGACGTGACCGAGCGGCTCGAGCTCGCACTCTCGTTCCAGCGCGAGCGCCTGGCCGAGATGCAGGTGCGTCAGCGCATCCGCGACGACGTGGAGTCCGGCGCCCAGAAGCAGCAGCGCGAGTACTTCCTGCGCAAGCAGATGGAGTCGATCCGCAAGGAGCTCGACGAGGACGACGCCTCGGTGGTCGACGAGTACCGCAAGAAGATCGAGGACGCCGAGATGCCGGACTCGGTGCGCGAGCAGGCGGAGAAGGAGCTCGGCCGCTTCGAGCGCATGGGCGAGCAGTCGGGCGAGAGCTCGATGATCCGCTCCTACCTCGACTGGCTGATCGCCGTGCCGTGGAGCAAGCGCTCGGAGGAGAAGCTCGACCCGGTGCACGCGCGTGAGGTCCTGGACGCCGACCACGCGGGACTCGAGGACGTGAAGGACCGGATCACCGAGTACCTCGCCGTGCGCAAGCTGCGCGAGGAGCGCGGGATCGAGCAGGACAAGAAGTCCGGCGCCATCCTGACTCTGGTCGGGCCTCCGGGCACCGGCAAGACCTCGATCGGTGAGTCGATCGCCCGGGCCACGGGTCGCGAATTCGTACGCATGTCGCTCGGCGGGGTGCGCGACGAAGCCGAGATCCGCGGGCACCGCAGGACCTACATAGGCGCCCTTCCCGGGCGGCTGGTGCGTGCTCTCCGCGACGCCGGGACGATCAACCCGGTGATCATGCTCGACGAGGTGGACAAGGTCGGCGCCGACTGGCGCGGCGACCCGTCATCGGCGCTGCTCGAGGTCCTCGACCCCGCGCAGAACCACTCGTTCCGCGACCACTACCTGGACGTGGAGCTCGACCTCTCCGAGGTCATGTTCATCGCCACGGCCAACGTGACCGACACCATCCCCGGACCGCTGCTCGACCGGATGGAGACCATCCGCTTCGACGGCTACACCACCGAGGAGAAGGTCGCCATCGCGAAGGGCTACCTGTGGCCGCGCCAGCTCGAGCGCAACGGCCTGCGCGAGGAGGAGGTGGCGATCGGGGACGAGATCCTTCGCTCCGTCGTGACCGAGTACACCCGCGAGGCGGGAGTGCGCAACCTCGAGCGCGAGCTCGGGACCGTGCTCCGCAAGACCGCGACAGGGGTGGCCTCGGCGAAGGTCGAGCCTCCCGTCACGATCGACCTCGACGTGGTGCGGGACGCCCTCGGGCGCCAGAAGCACTGGCAGGAGGCGGCCGAGCGCACGGCGGTCCCCGGCGTGGCCACCGGCCTCGCGGTCACGGGCACCGGCGGCGACGTGCTGTTCATCGAGGCCACGGGCATGAAGGGCAAGAACGACCTCGTGCTCACCGGTCAGCTCGGCGACGTGATGAAGGAGTCCACGCGCATCGCGCTCTCCTACGTACGGGGACACGCGGAGGAGCTCGGAATCGACCCCGAGGCCTTCGAGGACAGGGAGTTCCACGTCCACGTGCCCGCGGGAGCGATCCCCAAGGACGGCCCGAGCGCCGGGGTCACGATGGTCACCGCGCTCGCGTCGCTCATGAGCGGGCGGCCGGTCAAGCACACGGTGGGCATGACCGGCGAGGTCACGCTCCAGGGCCGCGTGCTGCCCATCGGCGGCTTCAAGCAGAAGGCGCTGGCCGCGCACGCGGCGGGGCTCACCGACGTGATCCTGCCCGAGCGCAACCGCGGTGACCTCGACGACGTGCCAGAGGAGGTCCGCGAGCAGATGGCGTTCCACCCGGTGATGACAGTCGGCGAGGTTCTCGAGCTGGCCCTCGAGCCGGCCCGGCAGCCCGCCCCCGATGTCGCGCTGTCGTAGCTGCGCGCCCGTTCCCGAGGAGGTCCGCCGCGCGGCGGGCCTCCTCGAACGGCGCTGGCTGCTGTCGGTCCTCTATGCGGCTCTCGCCGGCGCCATGCGCTTCGGCGAGTTCCGCGAGGCGGTGGAGGGCATCCCTCCCCGGACGCTGGCCCAGCGCCTCGGCGAGCTCGAGGAGGCGGGGCTCGTGGAGCGCCGGCTGATCCCCGCGAGCCCGCCGTTCGCGGAGTACCGGCTCACCGATGAGGGCCAGGCGCTCGCTCCGCTGGTGGAGGCCCTCAGCGGCTGGTCGCGGCGGCGGGCGTTCGTGACCGCGGGCCGCGCCGACGGTCAGGAACGCGGGCGCAGGAGCACCAGCGCGCCGAGGAGGAACGCGGCGAGGAACCCGCCGAGGATCGCGTAGGCGTCCACCTGGGGGATCGAGAAGAAGGTCGGCCCGAACTCGTTGACGCGCGAGAGCTGCTCGGCTCGGAACTCGCGGATCTTGGCGGCGGTATCGGGCCCGATCGCTTCGAGGGCGGTCAGGTTGACCCCGCTCTCGGCGTCGATCTCCCCGGCGATCCGAGCCTTCATGTTGAGCGAGGTGCCCAGGCTCGCGAACGTCCACTGGCCGTAGGCGAGGCCGGAGAGCTTGGCCACAAAGGGGTGCATGGTGGCCACGGGCACCAGGGCGCCCGTGAACAGGAGCTGCGGGATGAGGGTCAGGGGGATCACACTCGTGGCCTGGTCCTCGCTGGTGGCCGCGGCGGACACGAGCAGGCCCATGGCGATGGCCACCCAGCTCGTGAGGGTGAGCACTCCGAACATCAGCGTGATCACCTGGCGCGGCTCGTCGGGGGGGATGAGGGTGAAGATGATTCCGCAGAGCAGCGCCATCTGTACCGCCGACAGCGCGAAGAGCACGACTAGCTTCGAGGCCAGGTACGACAGGCGACGCACGCCGATGGCTCCCTCGCGGTCGAGCACGCTCCGCTCCTTGACCACCTCGCGTGCGGCGTCGATCGATCCGAGCCACACGGCCGCTGTCACGAGCGCGAAGAGGAGCTCGATGCTCTTCTGGGGGTCGCCCCCCGGAGGGCGGTTGAGTATCCCGCTCTCGAACACCGACACGATGGCCACGGCGATGATCGGCACCTGTCCCACGAGCAGGAGGAAGTTGCGGCGATCGCGGGCGAACAGGAGCAGGTAGCGCTCGGAGAGCACCGCGGCCTGGGCGAAGGCGCCGCGACGGCGGCCGGAGCGAGGAAGCGGGGCGCCCTCGCCGGCCGGGTCCGGAGGTCGAGTGTCCCGGCGCGAGGCGGACTCGGTGGCGCCGGCGGGTGCGACACCCGCCCCGTTGGCCGCGGTGCTCGCGCCGGCCCTCACCTCCGGTTCCGCGGGCCCCGCGGCGCCGTTGCCCTCGACGGCCGTCGCGCCGGCTCCCACGTCCGGGCCCGCGGCGGCCTCGCCGCCATTGGCCTCGACGGCCCTCGCGCCGGCCGCGCCCTGCCGGCGCCAGCGGTGTGCCGGACGCCGGTCGAGGGCGGCGTAGATGTCGTCGTAGGCGCCGACCCCGAAGAACGCCGTGGCCTGCTCCGGCGGGCCGTAGTAGGCGACGTGGCCGCCGTGGCCGATCACCGCGAGCTTGTCGCACACCGACAGGCTCTTGGTGGCGTGGGTGGCCACGACGATGGTGCGAGGGCCCGTGGCCAGACCGCGTAGGAGGGCCATCATCCTCGACTCGATGCCCGGGTCGAGCCCCGTTGTGGGCTCGTCGAGGAAGAGCAGGTTCGGGCGACTGAGGAGTTCGATGCCCACGCCGACCCGCTTGCGCTCGCCGCCCGAGAGCGACTCGATGCGGATCCGGGCCCGCTTCTCGAGCTCCATGTCCCGCAGAGCCTGCGCCACCGCCTCGTTCATCTCGGCTCGGCTCGTCCGCGCCGGCATGCGCAGCCGCGCGGCGTAGCGGAGCGCCTCGACCACGCTCAGGCGGTCGTGCACGATCTCGTCCTGCGGCAGGTAGCCGATGTCTCGGCGCAGGGAGGACACCGGCCGACCGTCCACCAGCACGGCCCCTGAGGAGGGTCGCGTGATGCCCGCGAGGGCTCGCAGCAACGTCGTCTTGCCCGAGCCGCTCGAGCCCACGAGAGCCACCAGCTCCCCGGGGTCGAGGCTGAGGGAGGTCTTGGCGAGGATCTGGCGGCGGGTCTGGTCGCGCACCAGGAAGCTCTCGCCGACGAAGGAGACCCTCAGGGGACTCATGCCCACCCGGACCGAGACATCGCGAGCCTCGAGCCGCGGGGGGGCGGGCGAAGCGGGGGTGGCACGAGACTCGAGCATTCGCCCTGACACTATGGCGGCGCGGTCGTCCATCCGACGCCAGAGGGCGCGTCCTGTGGCACCATCGGCCGTCTTGCCCCGCGTCGCCGACGATCCGCTCGAAACCGCCCGTTCGATCCTCACCACCTGCCGCACGTTCGCGGTGGTGGGGTGCTCGTCAGATCCGGGCCGCGCGAGCCACCGGGTGGCCGGCTTCCTTCAGTCGCGCGGCTACCGGGTGATCCCGGTGCATCCCTCCGGCGGGGAGATCCTCGGCGAGCGCTGCTACCGCGATCTCGCCTCGATCCCCGCGGCGGAGGGCGTCGAGGTGGTGGACATCTTCCGCCGGTCGGACCAGGCGGGCGCCCACGTAGACGAGGCCATCGAGATCGGCGCGCGGGCGGTGTGGATGCAGCTCGGTGTGGTCGACGAGGCGGCCGCGGAGCGTGCCCGGGGGGCTGGCCTTGCGGTGGTCATGAACCGGTGTCCGGCCATCGACCACCCTCGGTTCTTCAGCGCCTAGGGCCGCCTCGACGAGCCACTCGTAGCCGGATCTCCCGGACGTTGGTGGTCTGTGCGCCGCCGGGGTTCGAGGTGGCCACGCGCACGCGCGTCGTTCGGTCGGCGCTCACCCGGCCACGAGGGATGCCGATCCGGACGCCCCGATTCGTGCCGGGAGCGAGCTCGAAGCGCTGCCGGGCGAGGAAGCGGCCACGGCGGGCCGCCACCGCGCGCTTGGCGCTACCGCTGCCCTCGACGCGCTCAAGGGACACGACGCCGCCGCACGGGACGGAGCGAGCCGCAGGGCAGACGATGGTGAGCCGCAGCCCGCCGCCCCGGGTGACCTCGACCGTCCGCCTCGTCAGTCGGATGCCGGCTCCGGCCTCTCGGCGCGCCCTCCGGCGACAGCGACCTCTCGGTAGTCGTCGTCCTCGGGGGCAGCTCCGTCGGGGGGCGGGTGGTTGTGGTCGGCGTGGTGGTCGTGGTCGGC
>Ga0136614_10003559_pt1 | contig 10011 bp, 12 predicted proteins | sample AntDrymUQ2792106_2_FD_106643 | JGI IMG/M metagenome (GOLD analysis project Ga0136614, IMG submission 106643) | Polar desert sand microbial communities from Dry Valleys, Antarctica - metaG UQ279 (21.06) | ecosystem: Environmental > Terrestrial > Soil > Desert | place: Antarctica: Dry Valley... | reverse complement strand
GAGGAGGTCATCGGAGTTATCCCCGTGTGGCCCGTTGACGGATGCGCGTAGTGAGCTCCCTGACCTGTTCGTAGGCACTTTCTCTTTCTTGCATCTGATGGCGGATCTTGTTGGTGGCGTGCACCACAGTGGAGTGATCCCGACCGCCGAAACGCTCACCGATCTTGGGGAGAGAGAGATCGGTGAGCTCGCGACAGATGTACATCGCGACCTGGCGAGCGTTCACCAGGGGCCGGGACCGCGAGGACGATCGGATCTCGTCGGGCGTGAGATCGAAGTACTCGGCGGCGAGGCTGATGACGAGGTCGGGGGTCACGCGGGCCTCGGCGGAATCCGGCAATAGAGACTGAAGCACACCGTGAGCTAGTTCGAGCGTCACCTCAGAGCGGGTGAGGGATGCGTACGCGGCGACTCGGATGAGCGCTCCTTCGAGCTCGCGGATGTTGGTTTGGATGCGGCTCGCGATGAACGACAGGACATCGGCTGGAACGGCGAGCCGCTCTGTTTCTGACTTGCGTTGGAGGATGGCGAGACGGGTTTCGAGATCGGGCGGCTGGATGTCGGTGATGAGGCCCCACTCGAAACGCGTTCGAAGGCGCTCCTCGAGCGTGGAAATCTTCTTCGGAGGACGATCCGAGCTGATCACGATCTGGCTCGTGGGGTGCAAGGCATTGAACGTGTGGAAGAACTCCTCCTGGGTGCGCTCCTTGCCCTCGAGGAACTGGATGTCATCGATGAGAAGAAGGTTCGCCGCGCGATACCGGCGGTGGAAATCGGGGATCGTGCGTCGCTGAAGAGCGAGGATGAACTCGTTCATGAACTGCTCGGTTGACACGTAGCGGACGACCAAGCCCCCGTGGAAGTCACCGACATACCGGCCGATCGCGTGGAGTAGGTGTGTCTTGCCAAGGCCTGCTCCCCCGTAGATGAACAACGGGTTGTAAGCCTGGGCGGGGGCTTCGGCGACCGCCAGTGCGGCGGCATGAGCGAAGCGATTGGACGAGCCGATCACGAAGGAATCGAAGTTGTACTTCGGGTGGAACGTGGACGAGTCGTCGAGGGACGGAAGTGGATCGGGTGACGTCGGGGGCACCGAGTCCACGAGGACCTGCTCGTGGTCGTCGTCTGCGTTGGCGTCGCCGGCCACTAGAACCACGTCGAGGTCGCGGCCGGCGGCGCGCGAGATCTCTTCACGCAGCAGGCCGAGATACCGGGCTTCAACGGACTCTTTCGCGAACGGGTTGGAGACCTCGAGAACGAAGGTGGCCCCGTCGATCCCTTGAGGTCGAGCCCCCCTGAACCACAGGGCGAAGTTGCCCTGCGAAAGGTGCGCCTTCACCCGTTCCGAGGTGCGCCTCCAGATATCGTCGGCATCCTTGCCGGAGCCCGTTGTGATCTGTGTGTCGTCCTGCGCGTCCGCCCCGGTCAGACTGCTCACCAAGGAGTCCCCCCCCTCGCTGTCGCTTCGCTGTTATCCACAGGCGGCATGGCCCGCGGACCTTCGTGTCCCGAGCGCGGTCCTGAGGATCGTCGGGCGGGGAGCGGGTGCCGAGCAACGCGCACCGTAGTCAACAGAGATATCCACACCTGTGGACAATGCCGTCTTCTGCAGCACACGTCGGTTCGCCGAGAGTATCGGGGGGAAGTGCCGCAACCCCGCCCCCCTCGGGGGCCGGGCCTGAGACAGTGACCATCCTACGCGGCCCCTCGTCCCGCCCGTCAAGGGGAAGCGAGCATTTCCTGCGCACCGCCCCCCGAACGGCGGTTTAATGGGAGAAACGCGATGCCGCTATACTTCGCCGGCACCTCCAAACGCCCCCGTGATTTCGCGACCATGCAATTCGGGTCGGCGCGGTGGGTTGATCGTCGAGCCTCGGGACGTGACTTTATGACAAAACGTACATACCAGCCCAACACCAGGCGTAGGAAGCGCAAGCATGGTTTTCGCGCCAGGATGAAGACGCGTGCTGGACGGGCGATCCTCAAGAACCGGCGAGCCAAGGGTCGCTCCCGGTTGTCCGCCTAGGCGGGCGACTTCCCGGTCCCATGAGATCGATCCCGAGGCTCAGAACGGCTGCCGACTTCAATCGCGTCACCAGCTCCGGACGCCGCTCCCGGCGCGACGGGCTGGTCGTGTTCGCGGCCTCGGCCCCCGACACGCGGGTTGGGTTCGCGATACCGCGGTCGGCGGGCACCGCGGTCGAGCGGAATCGGGCGCGTCGCCGGCTGCGAGTGCTGGCCGCGAAGCACCTCGGGCCCGGCTTCGACGTCGCCGTCCGCGCCGAGTCGTCGGCGGTGACCGCCGCCTTCCAAGAATTGGAAAGTAGCTTGGCTGGGGCCCTGCGGGAGCTCGGAGCGGGAGCGCCTTCATCATGACCCCGCCGGCACGGCTTCTGGCCGGCGCTATCGCCCTCTATCGTCGCTTCGTCTCGCCCTTCCTGCCGCCCAGCTGCCGCTATGAGCCCAGTTGCTCGGCGTACGCCCTCGAGGCGATCCGCCTCCACGGGGCAGTACGGGGCTCGGTCATGGCGCTGCGGCGGGTCGCCCGGTGCCATCCGTGGGGCCCCGGCGGCATCGATAGGGTTCCCGTGCGACGGGCCGCGCCGTGACCGAATACTTCAAGATCTTCGGAACCGCCCTGGCCGGTTTCTACGCCCTGATCCCGAGTTTCGGGCTGGCGATCATCTTGCTCACGATCCTCGTTCGGATCGTGCTGCTCCCGCTCTCGATCAAACAGACGAAGTCGATGCGCGAGATGCAGCGGATCCAGCCCGAGATCAAGAAGCTCCAAGCCAAGAACAAGGGCAACCGCCAGAAGATGAACGAAGAGCTCATGGCCCTCTACAAGGAGCACGGGGTCAACCCGCTGGGGGGCTGCGCTCCGCTGCTGCTGCAATTCCCGGTGCTGATCGGGCTGTTCTACGTCATCCGGGACCCGGAGAAGTACGTGTCGGCCGCCACGAGCCTGGCAGGAGATCTCACGAGCCAGAAGCTCGCCGTCCATCAGTTCCTCGGTATCCGCCTCGACTGCTCGTCGTCCGCCGCCATCTCCGGCGCCGACCCCTCGAGCGTCGGCCAGGTGTGCGGCAGCGGCGTGGTCTCGGCGTTGCCCTACCTCGTGTTTGTCCTGCTGATGGGCTTCACTACCTACTACCAGCAGAAACAGATGCAGGCTTCGAGAGGCCCGGGCGATCAGCAGCAGCAGCAGATGCAGATGATCATGCGGATCATGCCCCTCATGCTGATGTTCTTCGCCTTCACGTTCCCGACCGGGGTCGTCCTGTACTGGCTCACCACGAACGTCTGGACGATCGCCCAACAACGCCTGATGATCCACGGCCGCCCGTCCTGGCTGGGGGGTTCTCCGGACGCAGCCCCCGCCCCCGTGCCGAAGAAGATCGCGCCCCAACCGGGGAAGGGGAACTCGAAGAAGGCGGCGCTCCAGCCCGGGGAATCGAAGAAGGTACCTCCGAAGCGCGCGGCATCGGGTGGCAAGTCATCGGGCGGGACCCGCCCGTCTCCGAACAGGAAGAAGAAGCGATGAGCGATACGGGGACACCGCTGGAACCCGAGTCGAGCTCCGAAGCGGTGCCGACCGCCGATGGAGCCGCTGGCGAGCAGGTTGTCACCGGATCCACGTCGCCTGCGGAGGCCGGATCCACAGCACCGGAGGAGGTCGGATCGACAGCGCCGGCGGGGGACGAACCGACCGAACCGGCCCAGTCCGAGGAATCGGCAAGCCTCGACGACATCGCCGCAACGGCCCGGGAGTTCGTTTCGGGATTGCTCGAGGCCATGTCCCTCGAGGCGACCGTGGACGCGTCGGTCGAGCCGAATCGTGCCGTGATCGAGGTGAACGGCACCGACCTCGGGGTGCTGATCGGCCGTAGGGGGCAGACCCTGGACGCCCTTCAGGAGGTCACCCGTACCGCGGTCCAGCGCCGGCTCCGCTCGCGCGTCCGGCTCTTGGTCGACGTCGAGGGCTACCGCTCGCGCCGCCGAGCCTCGCTGGCCGAGTACGCCACCGCCATGGCCACGCGCGCCAAGGAGCGGGGGACCGAGATCGAGCTCGAGCCCATGAACGCCTACGAGCGAAAGATAGTCCACGACGCCGTGGCGGACGTCGACGGCGCCTCGAGTTTCAGCGAGGGCGAAGAGCCCCAGCGGAAAGTGATAGTCCGCGGCGAATAGCGGTGTAAATCGAGAAAACATCCCTGACCAGGGAAAACTCTCCGATTACGCGGCCCTCGTGAGGCGCTGGGCCCCCCACCTGGATCTCGTCTCGCCGAGAGACCTGGAGCGCTTCGAGGATCGCCACATCGCCGACAGTCTCCGCCTCGTGCCGCTGATGGACGACCTGCCGGAGGGCCCCTGTATCGACGTCGGCTCCGGAGCCGGGCCCCCGGGCATCCCGCTGGCCATCGTCCGCCCCGAGCGCCACTGGCGGCTCCTGGAGCCACGCACCCGCCGTGCGGGCTTCCTGGAGGAGGTGGTTCGGTCCCTGGGCCTGGCCTGCGAGGTGCTCCATCTGACCGCCGAGGCCGCGGCCGAAGAGGACCGGCTCCGGAGGGCCCACGTGCTTGCGACCGCCCGGGCCCTGGCGCCGCCCCCTGCGGCTGCCCGGCTGATCGAGCCGCTGGTGCACCCGGGGGGGATCGGCGCGATCTTCGTGGGCCCCGACGCCGAACTTCCCGCGAGAGCCGCTTTATGGACCACCGGGGTTGCTATCATCCGAACAGAGTCCCCCGAACAGGGAATATCTGGATGACAACCACCACGAAGAGTGTCCCGGGAGCCGATGCCTGGAAACTCCTGGAACAACGGCCTCTCCCTTCGGACCGCGCCCGCATCATCTCGATCTCGAACCAGAAGGGCGGCGTGGCCAAGACGACGACCGCCATCAACCTTGGCGCCGCTCTAGCGCTCGAGGGCCTGCGTGTGCTCGTTGTGGATGTGGATTCGCAGGCCAATGCCACGACCGGTCTCGGTCTCGACCACCGGTCGCTCGAACGGTCGACCTACGATCTGCTCATCGAAGGCACGCCTCTGGCCGAGATCGCCGTGCCGACCTCGGTGGATGGGTTGCACTGCGCGCCGGCCTCACTCGACCTCGCGGGCGCCGAGGTAGAGCTCGTTGCGATGACCCAGCGAGAGCTTCGACTTTCGGAAGCCTTACGAGACGCGCGTGGCGAGTACGACTTCGTATTCATCGACTGTCCCCCGTCGCTCGGCCTCCTGACGCTCAACGCCCTTGCTGCGGCCGAGGATCTGATCGTTCCGGTGCAGTGTGAGTACTACGCCCTCGAGGGCCTGGGACAACTGCTGGGTAACGCGGAGCGCGTACGACGCGCGCTGAACCCGGGTTTGCGGATCGCAGGGTTTCTTCTGACGATGTACGACGCGCGCACGAAGTTGTCCAGTCAAGTTGCCGACGACGTGCGAAGTCATTTCGGTGATCTCGTTCTCGCAACCGTGATCCCGCGCACCGTCCGTTTGTCCGAAGCGCCGTCTTTCGGAGAACCGGTGGTGACTTTGGATCCGACCTCGCGCGGATCGATCGCGTATCGTCTCGTCGCGCGCGAGCTGATCGCTCGTTACGGGTTGGAGCAACGCGTCGTCAAGAAGCGGCCGGAGAACGCACCTGTGCCGGCCACCCCCGGCCCGGGTGGACGAGGCTACGGCGTCGTTGCGCCCGAGCCCGAGGGCCTCGACCGAGCGTGGCCGCGAACGCAACCGTGGATCGCAGCTTCGTGAAGCGCAAGGCCGGTCTCGGGCGCGGCCTCGACGCGTTGCTTCCTCCGCAGACAGCCGCTACGGACGAGGCCGATCCCAGGCTGCGACACGTTCCACCGGAGTCGATAAGCGCCAACCCCAGACAACCCCGAACGGTCTTCGACGAGGAGTCGATCGCCGAGCTGACAGCATCGATCGGTGAGTTGGGCTTGCTCCAGCCGCTCCTGGTTCGCCCGACGGAGGATGGTGGCTACGAGCTGATCGCGGGCGAACGTCGACTCCGCGCCGCGCGTCGCGCCGGTCTGGTTGAGGTGCCGGTCGTGATCGTCGAGACGGACGACCGTGGATCTCTGGAGCGAGCACTCGTCGAGAACGTTCACCGCGAGGATCTGAATCCGATCGAGGAAGCGGCCGCATACCGACAACTGCTGGACGAAGGTGGTTTGACGCAGCAGGCGCTCGGCGAACGTCTCAACCGTAACCGCGTCACGATCAACAATGCCCTGCGTTTGCTCGACCTTCCGACGTCCATCCAGCGGCTTCTCGTCGAACGTCGCATCACCGCGGCGCACGGTCGGGCTCTCCTGGCGCTCGATCGCAGTCCTTTCACCGAGCGGCTGGGGCGTCGCGTTGCGGAGGAAGGCCTGTCGGTCCGCGACACCGAGGAGCTCGTCCGGAAGTATCAGTCGATGGCGTCCGGGTCGGACACTCCTGCGCTAGCTCGCCCTCAGAACGCCCAGCTGATCGAGGCCCAGCGACGGCTAACCGATCATCTTCAGACACGCGTCAGGGTCGATCAGTCCAAACGCAAAGGGAAGATCGTCGTGGACTTCAATTCACCGGATGAGCTCGCGCGGCTTACGTCCTTGATCCTCGGGCACGACCCCACGAACGTGTCGACGGTCGTCCCCGACTAGTCACTCCTCGACCTCGTAGTAGTCGCGGACCGCATTCGTGATCGCATCCGCAAGGACGCTTCGAAAATCCGCATCTTCAAGCATCTTCGCGTCGGCGGGGTTACTGATGAACAGCGGCTCGATCACAACCGCCGGCATGCGCGTCTCTCTCAGGATCCGATAGGCGCGGGCGTGGCTCCGGCAGTTGCGCAAGCCCATCTCCACCAGTCGCTCCTGCACCTTGTCGGCCAACAGCTCGCCGCCTTTCGATCGGGGGAAGTAGTAGGTGGACGCCCCTTCGGCAACCTCGACATCGTGAGAGTTGAGATGCAGGGAGACGAAGATCTCTGCGCCGAGAGTGTTAGCGCGGGTGGCCCGCTCGGTCACTCCGGGAGCCTCGGTCTCGGTTCTCGTGAATCGCACGCGTGCCCCGGATGAGGCGAGCTGTGCGGCCAGCCGGTTGGCGAGCTCCCAGCAAAGGTCCGCCTCGGACGCGCCCAGAGGATTCACCTCGCCTTTGTCGTCACCGCCGTGACCGGGATCGATAACTACGACGGTTCCGTCGAGGCCTTTGCGTTCCGTCCGCTCGAGTTCTTCTCGCAGAGGGGCGGCCGTCGACGGACGATCGGCCCGGAGCCCACTGAGAGCGGCGTTCGACCGGCCCCCGAAGATCCCGTCTTCCGCGATCCCGTACTCACGCTGAAACGCACGCACCGCGCGATCGGAGTCGCGCCCGAAGATCCCGTCTTCGCGTCCGGCGTCGAAACCCAGGGCGTTCAGGCGAGCCTGAAGGGCAAGGACGTCGTCGCCGCGCAGAAGCGGGATCCGCAGATAGAGGACGCGATCTCCCAGCCTCCAGCCTGCCTCTACGAGTTCGCTCCAGGTGTCCCGCCCAACGATGCCGTCTGAGTTGATGTTCCGCTGCTGTTGGAAGAGGCGCACCATCTGCTCGGTGCCGGGGCCGAAATAGCCATGCACGTCATCGATGCGGAACCCAAGGGCTCGGAGCCGCGCCTGAACGTCCGCCACCTGTTCGGATCGGTCGCCCCCTCGGATGATCGACGGGCCGGCTGTGGCGCCGGCGAAGCCAGCCGGGGTCATCGGCCTGCCTCCGTCGCAGCTCGATAGAGGCGCTTCACCAGGGGATAAGGGTTCACCCAGGTGCCGTCCGCTTCCTGGATGCCCAGATGCAGATGGTAGGTGAACTCATCCGCGTGTCCCGCGTCGGCTCCGTACCCCGTGTTACCCACGAGGCCGATGGCCTCGCCCGCATCGACCGACCGACCGATCTGCATCCCGGCGGGGAACTCGCGCAGGTGCGCGTAGAACCAGTACCGCCCGTCCGCCCCCCTGATGCCGATCCGCCAGCCCGAATAGAAGGTCCAGCCGACCTGCTCGACGACTCCCTCGATCACGGCCCTCACCGGCGTCCCGGGTTCCGCGAAGATGTCGGTTCCTTCGTGCACCCCGATCTGCCGCCAGGTCCCGGCGATGAAGCGCATCCGGGGAGCGTGCCAGTCGTTGGTGAAGTTGATCACGGAGAACCAGTCGGTTCGCTCGACGGGGAACTCGGCGCCGCGCAAAGGCCCGGCGGGCGCCGTCCGAGCAGGTTGTGCGATCACCGGAGCGACGGCAACCCACGTGAGGGTCAGGGCGAACAGCATCCTTCTGGACATCGTCGTGAGACTACGACTGAGTTGAGGGGGGGAAGGTTCAGGCTAGGCGAGCGGCCTCGAGGTAGCGCTCGGCGTCGATCGCGGCCATGCAGCCCATGCCGGCCGCTGTGACGGCCTGCCGGTAGCGGAAGTCGACGACATCGCCCCCCGCGAATACGCCTTCGACAGAGGTCTGCGTCCCGCCTTCAGGAGTGACGATGTAGCCGCCTACGAGATCCAGGCTGCCCTCGAAGAGCGAGGTGTTCGGGAGGTGTCCGATCGCTATGAAGACGCCGCCGACGGCGAGCTCCTGCTCGTCGCCGGACTTGGTGTTCTTCAACCGGATCGCCTCGACCTTGCCATTCCCCGCAATCTCGACCGGGACCGAATCCCAGATGAAGTCGATCTTTTCGTTGTCGAAGGCCCGCTCCTGCAAGATCTTCGAGGCGCGCAATCGATCCCGGCGGTGAACGACCGTGACCTTGGAGGCGAACTTGGTGAGAAAGGTTGCCTCCTCCAGGGCCGAGTCGCCGCCACCGATGACCGCGAGCTGTGCTTCCTTGAAGAAGAAGCCATCGCAGGTTGCGCAGGTGGAGACTCCGTGGCCGAGTAGTTCGCGCTCGCCCGGGACTCCCAGCATCTTCGCCGAGGCTCCTGTCGAGATGATTAGGGAGTGTGCCTTGAACGACTCTCCGCCGGTTGTCACTTCGAAAGGTCGCTTCGAGAGGTCGACGCCGGTGACGTTGTCCGTCAGGTACTCGGTTCCGAAACGAGCAGCCTGCTTGCGCATACGTTCCATGAGCTCTGGGCCCATGATGCCGTCGATGAATCCGGGGTAGTTCTCGACATCGGTCGTGAGCATCAGCTGACCGCCAGCTTCGATGCCTTCGATCATGAGTGGGTTGAGGTTGGCGCGCGCGGCGTACACCGCGGCAGTGAGCCCTGCCGGGCCCGATCCGATGATGATGAGCTTCTTCGCGTCTTCAGTCATGTCGTTCACCTCACCTTACCGAACGCCCGGAAGGCCACTCTGATTCCGCGCCCTGGATATCAGCGCTCGATGCGGCCCGACAGATAGGAGATCGGGAAGTCGCATCCGCCTCCGCGGATCCACGCGTAGATCATGTACGAATCGAGCCGCTCGTGGCCGGCCGGGCTGGCATCCCAGGCAAAGCCCAGGACCAGCACCTCTCGGCCCCCCAGCTCCGCCAGGGCACCGTAATAGGGCACCGGGCTCAACGAACCGCTGGTTCCTTCCACGGAGGTGAGGCACTCCTCGACCTGATCCCGCACGGACGGGGGGGCGGCCTCGGCGAGTCCTCCCGTCAGATCCGCAACGGCGGTCTCCTCTTGTTCGCTCCCGTTCGCCGCGTACAGCAGGGCGAATGCCCTGCGCGGTCCCCGCTCGCCGAGCGCCTGGAGTTGTCGGTCGCTGACCCGGCCGAGGTTCCGGTCGAACCGCACCGCTCGCAGCAGACTCGAGTTCTCGTCCGAGGCGACGCGTTCCGGTGCAGAGTCCGCTGTGCCGGCACCTTCTGCGCCTCCATCATCGCTCCCACTCAAGCCGCCTTGGAATCCGAAGTAGCCTCCGACGACCGCGATCACGATCAGAGCCGCCGCTCCCAGGGCCGCGTACAGACGGCGCGGTCCCCGGCCCCTCGATCCTGCGGCTCCGGACATGACCCCCGCTTCGATCCCGCGCCGCAGGCGCGACCGCTCGAGATCGT
>Ga0136614_10003558_pt1 | contig 10011 bp, 10 predicted proteins | sample AntDrymUQ2792106_2_FD_106643 | JGI IMG/M metagenome (GOLD analysis project Ga0136614, IMG submission 106643) | Polar desert sand microbial communities from Dry Valleys, Antarctica - metaG UQ279 (21.06) | ecosystem: Environmental > Terrestrial > Soil > Desert | place: Antarctica: Dry Valley... | reverse complement strand
GGACATCCCCGTGGATCCGGGCGGGGCGGTGACGCTGGCGCCGGGCGCCCGCCACACCCTGGATGGCGGTCTTGAGCCGGAGTGTGGCGAGCGCGGCGCGCGGCGGCGTGACCTCTACTGCCAGGCCGTCACGATCACGCCGACCAGGAGCAGCTTCACGAGCCAGTCGCCGCCGTGGATGACGGCGAGCTTCCAGGGCGTGTTCTCGTGGAGCATGGCGCCCGTCCACAGGACGAACGGGAACCCGATCCACAGCGCCAGCCCCAGCAACAGGCCGCCGGTCCACGTGCCGATCTCGCCCTGGGCGGCCAGACCCGCGACCACCGCGGCGAGGATCACGCAGCGCAGCAGCTCGACGGCGAGCTTCCAGGGCGCCGGTGGCGGCCCAGCGGCGGCCGCGTCGCTGACCTCGGCCAGCTGCTCACCGAACACGGCGTAGTACGTCGCGCCCGATACCAACGCCGCAACGGTTGCGGCGAGGACGACGAGGAGGTCGACGTCAGGCATCGCTTCCACCTCCGGCGAGCTGCGACTGCAGCGCGGTGAGACGCTCGCGCCAGAAGGCCTTCATCCGCTCGGCCTCGCCGGCATCGGCCAGCCGCGCGTGCTCGACGGCCACGGTGCTGCTGCCGTTGGGCTTGGCGAGGAAGGTGACGTTGACACGGGACGTGCCGTCGCCCCAGTCAAACCGGGCCGACTTCGGCTTCGTCGCCGTGCGCTCGCGCAGCTCGTCCTCGGGCAGCCAGCGTCCGCGTAGCGAGCTGTCGACGAAGGCGTCGAAGAGCCGCTCGACCGGCGCCGCCACGGTCCGCTGCGCGGTCACCGCGAAGCCGTCGGCACGCTGGCCGACGTCACGCAGGCCGCGGGCGCGCTCGTAGCTCATCGCGATCGCCTGGGCGTTCCAGGCGAGCGGCTCGATGCCCAGCTCCGCGGCGACCCGGCGCGCGATCTCCTTGTGCGGCAGCTCGGCCGCGCCCCACTCGTCGAGCAGGTCAAACCACGCCTCCCAGCCGCGTCCGGTCCGTTGCGTGATCGCCGCGTCGGAGGTCGCGAGCGGCGGGCGCTCCGCAGCGGCCGAGTCCTCCGCGGCCAGCAGCACGGCCCGCGCCGCGGTGTAGCTCTCGCCCGTCTTGTGCATCCGCGCGCGGACGAGACGCTTGAACGACTTCTGCCTGGTCATGGTGTGCTCCTTTCGGCTGGCGGCGGCCCCGCGACTCACGCTCACGACGCCCCGCCGGAAAGGGCAACTCCGACCGGCCTCCCGAGGGCCCAAGCCCCCTTTGCCCCCGCTCGTGCCGGCGGCGTGAGCGCCGGAATCGAGGGTTGGGCGCGGGACAGCGCCTGCCAACACCACTATGGCCCATAGACCACCCGCAGTGGCGAAACTCATCGCGCCGCGCCGCGCCGCGCCGCGCCGCGCCGCGCCGAGCCGGACGGCGCCGGCTCCCTCGGCCGCCGAGCACGCGTCATCGCCGCGGTGCCGGGTGTGACAACCCGCCACCTGGGTGGTGCCGATTGCCCCCGCGCCGGGAGCACTATGAAACGCATGAACCCCCTCCGCACCTACCTCCTCGCCGCCGCCGTCGCTGCCGGCGCGGCGCTCGCGCCCGCCGCCTCGGCGCAGGGCGCTTCGACACCACTCGTCCTCGAGCAGGCACCCACCCGCGTCGCCGCCTGGAACGGCACCGTCGTGTGGTCGCACTTCGACACGACCACGAAGACCTACTCGCTCGTGAAGTCCGTCGACGCCGGTGAACCCGCGTTCGTCGGCGTCGCGCCGCGGCGCGGCACGCCGTTTGACATCGATCTCGGCACGAACCGCTCCGGTGCGACGTACGCTGTCTACACCCGCGACGGAGACATCTACCGCCTGAACGTCGCGACGGGAGCCGAGACGAGGATCGACACGCTCAGCTCGCCGACGCTCGCGGAGCGAGATCCCACGATCCAGCGCGGCGCGATCGCGTTCATCCGCCGCAACCGCGGGCGCGACGAGCTGCGCGTCGGCAACACGACGGGCGCCGCCAAGGGTTCGCGCCTGCTCGTCCGCAAGCGCAAGATCCTCAGCGCCGAGCTGGGCATGGACCACGTCGTCTACATCGAGACGGCCGCCGGCCCGATCAGCCCGGACGGCGAGAAGCGGGTGCGGATCCGCAACCTGCGTACCGGCGCCGAGCGTCAGATCTACCGCGCGGTCTCCGGTGGCGCCAACGACGCCCGCGTCACGAAGGCGACGTACGTCGACGGGCCCGAGGCCTTCGTCTGGGCGCGCACGAACAGCGGCTCGGGGCGCGGCAACCGCCTGATCCGCTACACGCTGCGCGGCTCGCAGCTCGCCTACGCCCAGGGCTCGGGGTTCTACAACTCGACAGCGTGGGCGGGCACGCCCCTGGGCGCCGTCGCCGCGTCCTCGCTGGACCGCGGCGAGACGCAGGGCGCGTGCACGGACGCCGCGATCAACTACTGCCGGGTCGAGCTCACCGGCCCGCTGCAGTTCAACCTGCAGCCATAGCGCGCAGCTTCCCCGCCGTCGCCCTCGGCGGCGGGGAAGAACGTTCGACGGACAGCTCGCGGACCGCGACGCCGGCGGCCGGTTCCCGGGACGGACCGGCGGTGTCCGGCCGGGATGAGCACCGCGGCCCGCAGGTGGTAGGGTATCCTAATAAGGGTACCCTAATTCGTTATGGGGCGGCGAAGCCAACCGTGGATGCACGTGTGCTGTCGGGCAACGAACGATCGCCGAGTGGGGGAAGACGAGCCGCGGTCGGCGGGCTGCTCGCGCTGCTGTTGACGAGCGTCTGGCTGACCTGTGCGGCGACCGCGCGTGGGCAGGCGGACGCCGAGCGCACGCTGCGGGTCGCGATCCCGAAGGACTACGCGAACCTGTCGGTCTACACCGCCGGCGCGAGCGACGCCGATCCGTTCGTCGGGCTGATCTACGACACGTTGTTCTCGACGCCGTACGTCGAGACGCCCCGGCCGCTGCTGGCGCTGTCCGCCGAGCAGACCACGCGCCAGCGCACGTGGCTCGTGAAGCTCCGCGACGGCGTCACGTGGCACGACGGCACGCCGTTCACCGCCAAGGACGTCGTCTTCACGTTCGAGCTGTACCGCGACGGACCGCCCAACCGCTGGACGCACCATGCCAGCCAGACGCCGAACATGCGCAGCGTCGTGGCGCTGGACGATCGGACGGTCCAGATCACGTGCGCCCAGCCATGCCCGACCCTGGCCGACATCACGCTCGCCGACCTCCCGATCCTGCCTGAGCACGTCTGGTCGACGGTCAAGGATCCGGCCACCTACGACGGCTCGGCGATCGGCACGGGCCCGTACCGGGTGCTGCGCCGGGTGCCCGGGGAACGCTACGAGCTGGCGGCCAACGACCGCTACTTCGCGGGCAAGCCGGTCGCCGACAAGCTGATCCTGTCGATCATCCCGGAGCCGTCGTCGGCGTTTCTCGCGCTGCGGTCCGGTCAGGTCGACGCGGTCAGCAGCCCGCTCCCACCGCAGCTCGTCGAGAGCTTCAACGCCCACCGCGAGGTGGATGTCGTCAAGGCCACGCCGTTCTCCGACGCCGAGCTCGTCTTCAACATGGGGCGCGCGCCGTTTGACTCCGCGCCGCTGCGGCGCGCGGTGATGCTGGCGATCGACAAGGACGCGTTGCTCGAGACGGTGCTGCTCGGCCGGGGGATCTCGGGGTCGGAAGGCTGGCCTCACCCGCGCTCGCCGTGGACCGGTGAGAACCCGAAGATGCCCCACGATCCCACCGAGGCACGCCGTCTGATCGCGCAGGCCAAGCTCGCGGGCGCGGAGTTCGAGATCCTCGTCCCGCAGCAGGATCCCGTCGTCGCCCGCGCGACCGAGCTCGTGGTGGACGACCTGCGGGCGGTCGGCCTGAAGCCCTCGATCCGCGCGATGGACCAGCCGACGATCTCCGAGCTGACCGCGAAGGGCGAGTTCGACGCCTATGTGTGGGGGGCGACCGCCCATGCGCTGGCCGATCCGACCCAGCTGATCCAGTCGTTCAACGCGGCCTCCTATATGGGGACCTATGAGAACAAGGCGGTGAAGAAGCTGCTGGCCGCGGCGCAGCGGGTTCCCACCGCGACGGAGTTCCGGGCGGTGCTCTCGCGCACGCACGAGCTGATCTCCGCTGATCCGCCGGTGGTTCCGTTCTTCTATCCGGAGCAGCGCTACGGGATCCGGCCCGCCAGCTTCGACGGCTGGAAGGGATCGCCCGGGCTCGGGGTGGTGCACAAGTACTCGCTGGTCGCTGGGCCCGGCGCCGCTGCCACCGTTGCGACGAGCGCCCAATCGTCCGACGGACGCAGCCCGCTGGCAATCGTGCTGGTCGCCGGCGTGGCCGGGGTGCTGGCTGCCTGGTTCATCCGCCGCCGCCGGGCCACCCGGACGAAGGGCTAGCGTGCGCAGGCAGCCCAGGCGGCACCCGGTCGGGCGCAGGTTCGCCCAGTACGGGCTCCTCCTGGGACTGCTGGTGGTCGGCAGCTTCGCGCTGCCGCGCCTGGCTCCGGGTGACCCGCTCACGTACCTGGTCGGCGGCAACGAGGCGGCCGCCTTCACCAGCGAGGAGCGTGCGCGCGCCCTCGCCCAGTTCGGGCTTGACGCGCCGCTGCACGAGCAGTTCCTGGACTATGTCGGGGGCGTCGTCAGCGGTGACCTCGGCACGTCGGTCCGCTACGGAGCCACGGTCAGCGACGTGCTGCTCGACCGGCTCCCGTGGACGCTGCTGCTGGTGGGCGTGGCGGGAGTGCTCGCGGCCGCGCTGGCGCTCTCGGCGGCCCTCGCCGGCGCTCGCCGGCGCGGCGCGGGTGCGGGCGACACCGACCTGCTGGCGGGGATCCTGTTGCTGAGCGCCACGCCGCCGTTCTTCCTCGGGATGCTCATCCTCGCGATCGTCTCGGCCGAGCTGGGGCTGCTGCCCGCCTACGGCGCCAGCGCGAGCGGAGGCCAAACGCCGGTTGTCGGCGTGCTCGAGCGGCTCGCGATGCCGCTCGCGACGCTGACCGTGACCACGACCGGCGTGATGTATCTGATCGCGCGCAGCGCGCTGCTCTGCGAGCTCACCCAGGGCTACGTGCGCTTCGCGCGCGCCAAAGGCGTCTCCGAGCCGCGCATCCTGCGCCGGCACGTGCTGCGCAACGCGCTGCTGCCGATCGTGACGATCTTCATGGTCAGCCTCGGTGACGTGCTCGGCGGCGCCGTCGTGGTCGAGACCGTCTTCTCCTATCCCGGCCTGGGCACCGCGATCTACGAGGGCGTGCTCGCGCGCGACTATCCGCTGCTGCAGGGGGCGCTGCTGATGGTGGCCGTCGTCGTCGTGGCCGCCAACGCGATCGCCGACGGCCTGTACACGCTGATCGATCCGCGCGTGCGCCGCGCCGGCGGCGTGCCGCGATGACGGTGCGGCGATCGCGCCTCGCGCGGGCCGGCGGCGGCGTGCTGCTGGCGTTGGCGCTGGTCGCGCTGCTCGCGCCGCTCATCGCTCCCCACGATCCGACGGTCACCAGCGGGCCGTCGTTCGCGCGTCCGTCGCTGGAGCACCTCCTGGGCACCAACGACATCGGCCAGGACATCTTCTCCGAGCTGCTCTACGGGGGGCGCAACTCGATGCTCATCGGCGGCGTGGCGGCGACCGTCGCCGTGACCGTCGGGCTGGCGGTGGGGCTCTGCGCGGGGCTGGGACGCCCGCTCGCCGAGGCGATCCTGATGCGGGTCACCGACCTGGCGCTGGCGCTCCCCGTCGTTCCGTTGATGGTCGTCCTGAGCGCGTTCTTCGGCGGCGGCGCGCTGATCCAGATGCTCGTCATCGGCGGGCTGCTGTGGGGACCGCCGGCGCGCGAGGTGCGCGCGCAGGTGCTGTCGCTGCGCGAGCGCGGGCCGGTCCGGGCCGCGGTGGCGATGGGCGCCGCTCGCCCGCACATCGTGCGCCGGCACCTCCTGCCCGCGCTGCTGCCGCTGGCCGCGGGTCAGCTCGTGCGAGCGACGGCGACCGCGATCCTGCTCGAGGCCTCGCTGTCATTCCTCGGGCTGGGCGACCCGGCCGCCAAGAGCTGGGGGACGATGCTGCACTTCGCCCAGGTCCAGGGCGCCGTCCTGACCGATGCCTGGCTGTGGTGGGTGATCCCGCCCGGTCTGGCGATCGCCGCGACCGTGGTGAGCCTGGCGCTGCTGGCGACCGCGATCGACGGGCGCCAGGCGATCCCCGGCGTCGTCGGCGCAGGCGCGCGGTGAGCGCGCTGCTGGAGATCTGCGAGCTGCGCGTCGTCTACGGCGAGCGCGTCGCGGTGCGCGACGTGAGCGTCGCGCTCGGGCACGGCGAGGCGATCGGACTCGTCGGCTTCTCCGGTTCCGGGAAGAGCACGCTCGTGGCGGCGACGCTCGGGCTGCTGCCGGCGGGCGGCCGGGTCGCCGGCGGCCAGGTGCGCTTCGCGGGCGAGGATCTGCTCGCCGCCGGCCCCGCGCGTATGCGCGAGCTTCGCGGCGCGGAGATCGGCTACGTGACGCAGGATGCGGTGCGCGCACTGAACCCGACGATGCGCGCCGGCGATCAGGTGGCCGAGGCGATGACGGCCCACGGCGTCGCGCCCAGCGTCGCGGACGCTCGCGTGGAGACGTTGCTGTCGCTCGTGGACCTGACCGCGGAGCACGCTCGCGCCTACCCGCACGAGCTGTCCGGCGGCCAGCGTCAGCGCATCGCGCTGGCGGCCGCGATCGCCAACGATCCGCCCCTGCTGATGGCTGACGAGCCCACCACGGGCCTTGACGTCGTCATGCAGCGCCGTCTGCTCGACCTGCTGGTCCGGCTGCGCGCCGAGCTGGGGCTCGCGCTCGTCATGATCTCCCACGACGAGCGCGTGCTGGCCTACGTGTGCGACCGCATGCAGCGTATGCCCGGCGCACGCCGGCGGTCGCCGGCCACCATGCCGCCGGCGGGCAGGCGGGCGACGCCGCGGCCGCACGCGGCGACCGCGGTCCTGGAGCTCAGGAACGTCAGCGCCGACTACCGCCGCAGCGGCCGGCGCGGGCGAGCCGTCGCGGCCCTGCGCGATGTCGATCTGCGCGTCGAGCCCGGCGAGATCGTCGGGCTGGCCGGACGCAGCGGCGCCGGGAAGAGCACGCTGGGGCTGCTCGCGCTCAGGCTGCTGGAGCCGAGCGCGGGCGAGGTGTGGACCGATGGCCGGCCGCTGCACGCGCTCGGTCGCCGGGCGCTGCGGCGAGAGCGAGCGCGGATGCACATCATCTTCCAGGACTCCTACGACGCGATGGCGGAGACGGTGGCCGTCAAGCGCATGCTGGCCGAGCCGCTGGAGATCCGCGGCGAGCGACCAGCGCACGAACGCCTCTGCGCGGCGCTGGAGCATGCCGGGCTGCGACCGGCGGAGGCGTTCCTGGAACGATCACCCGCCGAGCTGTCGGGCGGTGAGCGCCAGCGCTTGGCCCTCGCACGCGCGATTGTCGCCCGCCCGCGGCTCGTGATCGCCGACGAGCCCACCTCGATGCTCGACGCCGACCTGCGCGACGAGCTGATCGACCACATGCGCGCGATGGGCGACCGTGACGGGACGGCGTTTCTGTTCATCACGCACGATCTCGACATCGTGCGCCGCCTCTGCGACCGGCTCGTGGTGCTGCATGACGGCCAGGTCGTCGAGCGCGGTCCGGTGGACGACGTCATCGCCGCACCCCGCGCTGCCGAGACGCGAACGCTGCTCGAGGCCGCCGCGCTGCGGGGGCGCCCAGGGCGCCTCGCCTACGACGTCCAGGAAGCATCCCGGTGACGCGCACCGCCGCGACGTGCCGCACACCGGGCATGTACATTCCGCACCGCAGTTGGGGTGCCCTAACCAGGGTGGTTTCGCCGTGACCGTGTCGCTGAAGCCGGTGCTCGTACTCGACGATCAGACCAGCGCGGCGCCGGTGCAGGCGCACGAGGATCCGGCGCTGCGCGAGGGCATGGAGGCGGTCGACGTCTACGACCTGCCGTCGCTCGACCTCGAGCCCTACGCCGCGCTGATGGTGGGCGGCATGGTCGACCAGGAGTTCCTCTGGCAGCACCGCGACGTGCTGGAGTCCTTCCTCGCCCGCGAACGGGCCGTGGTCTTCTGCGGGCAGCTGCTGCGTAGCTGGCTGCCCGGCTGCGGCAGGTTCGTGCCGGCCAAGATCACGTCGATGCGCGACTATGCCGTCCAGCTCGTGGAGCCCGATCCCGTCTTCGCCGGCGTCGATCCCCACGACCTGACCTTCCGGCGCGGCGTGGCCGGCTTCTTCGCCCGGGGGCACCACCCCCCGCCGCCGGATGCCAAGGTGCTGGCTGCCCTCGCTGGAGGTCAGCCGACAACGTGGATCGACCGCAAGACGATGCCCGGCACGGTGTTCGTCCACGCCGGCAACGACCTGCTCGGCTACGCGCAGGTCGACTCGACCGCGGCACGGCTGGCATCCCAGCTGCTCGAATGGGCTCGCGCCGAAAGCGGGGTCTGACCATGCGACGCCTCGCGGCCGTCTACGGCGGATCGGCCCCCCATCACCGGGCCCTCAACGAACCCAAGTACGCCCGCTGGCTGGCGGACTGCATCTACCTGCCCGAGCTGCCGAACGCCGATCTCACCGAATACGACGGCGTGATCGTGCCCGAGCGGTTGCACGCCGGGCGGTTGCACGCGGCCCGTCCCCGGTTGCTGGAGATGCTCGAGCGGGCCGGCACCGTCGTGCTGTTCGGCGAGCAACCGGTCTGCGCCCGCCAGCCGCGGGGCTGGCTGCCGGGCCTGGACTGGGAGTACCGCCCCACCAACTACTGGTGGTGGCTGGAGCCCGGGGCGACCAGCGGCCTGCGGGCCCAGCATCCTGAGCATGACCTGTGGCGCCACCTGACCCTCAAGGACGCCACATGGCATCAGCACGGCGTGTACCGGGCACCTCCGGGGGCCGACGTCCTGATCTCGACCGACGACGGTGGAGCCATCCTCTACATCGACCGCGTCAGCACCCCCGGAACGCTGCTCGTCGCCGCGCTCGACCCGATGTACCACTTCGGCTCGTACTTCATGCCGGCCACCGAACGGTTCCTGGACAAGTTCATGCCCTGGCTGGCCGAGGGCGAGATACGTGGCTCAAGCGATGCCCCACAGGAGACACATGGCGCGCAACACGGTTGAGGTTCTCGACCAGGGAACACCGATCAGCATCTCCTTCGAGGACATGCTCAAGTACCACGGTCCCGGCTTTCCGGGCGGCGTGGCACATGCGTTGAAGGTCATGGAGCGCGCCTTCCCCCTGCTGGATCCCGAGCGTCCGCCCGAGCGTCGGGAGATCGTGATCGAGACGGCCTTCCGGGGTCCGGGCGCCCGGGACGCGTTCGAGATGGTCACACGCGCCGTCACCGGCGATCGCTACGTCGTCGATCCTGCGCTCGAACGGACCGAGCGCGGCACCACGCTGGAGCGCTACGTCTTTGCGCTGCGCTACCGCGACCGCGCGGTCACCGTCATCATCCGCGAGGGCTACGTGACCGATGAGTTCATCGCGCTCTCGCGCAAGCCGGGACGCAGCGCCGAGGAGGAGGAGCACCTCGCCGTCCTCAAGCAGGAGATGGCCGACCGGCTGACCGCGGACCCGGCGACCGACGTGTACGACGTCGACGATGCGACGTAGGGACGGCGCACGGCTCCCTCGGCCGCGGCGATTTCAGCCTGCAGCCATAGCGCGCAGCTTCCCCGCCGTCGCCTCGTCGGCGGGGAAGAACGCCTCGACGGACAGCTCGGAGACCGTGACGTCGACGGCGGTGCCGAACGTCGTGATCGTGCTGATGAACGCCAGCTCGCCGCCGTCGCCGTCGCGCAGGCGCAGCGGGACCGCCACGTCGCTCGCCGTCAGGTCCGGCGACGGCGCGCGCCGGCCGCCGGGGTAGGCCGCGAGCTCCTCATAGTAGTCGGGGCCGCGAGCGGCCATGCGGGCATCGTGAAAGCTTCTTGCGTGGAAGGGGCTGGC
>Ga0136614_10003557_pt1 | contig 10012 bp, 6 predicted proteins | sample AntDrymUQ2792106_2_FD_106643 | JGI IMG/M metagenome (GOLD analysis project Ga0136614, IMG submission 106643) | Polar desert sand microbial communities from Dry Valleys, Antarctica - metaG UQ279 (21.06) | ecosystem: Environmental > Terrestrial > Soil > Desert | place: Antarctica: Dry Valley... | reverse complement strand
GTTTATGTCGAAAGAATTGATGCGGCAAGGCGTTGAGCGCAGGGAAGTGGCGCGGATTATGAAACTGCCTTACGGCAAACAGGAAGATTTTTTAGCTGCCGCCCGCCGGATTGAAATCGATAAATTAACCTTGATTATGCGCCGCATTGCTGAAGCCGACGTAGCGATAAAAACATCAATCGGCGGCGGCGGAACTGCCGGCGCGCGCCTGCAAATCGAAATGCTCGTCTGCGAATTAGCGAATTGGTAGATTCTACAAATTCTCTTGCTTTTGCCCTCGCATTTGTTTATGATGCTTGCGTTACTTACCACACGAACAACACCGATAGAAATATATTTATCTGCTTAGCGATGAAATCGTCGACATTTGGTCGGACAGCGTGAACGCCGATATCATTCCGTAAAATTCATGAGTTAGTAGTAATGCTCGCGTTAATCTAACAAAAATATTTCCGCCACTTGTATCGGATTTAGAGGGTTTAACCATGAAAAAATACCATCGCCAAAATTTTTTGAAGATAACAATAATTAGCCTTGTTTTATTGCTTACTGTTTCTGCTTTAACACTGCATATAACAGTTTCCGCTAACAAAATCGCTCAAGAAATCGAAACAGCAAACAAATCTTTACGTTCGGGTTTAAACCTTGAACTGCCAGACGAAAGAATCAAGCAAATCATCGAATCACCAGTTTTCACTGAGTTTGACGTTTGGGTTAAACAGTATGTTGAAGGAAACTTCAATGGCAATGCGGAACAGCTTAAAAGCGGAGAAAATCTTGCCGCCGAACGCCGTGAGCTTTTCAAAGAGTTAATCAGGCTTGCTCCTAAGACCGCTCTCGAATATGCAATTTTAGACGCAACGAAGAATCATTTGCCAGCTTCAATCGCTGAACATCTCGAACGGCGTGTCAGTGCTTACGGAGATTTGCTTGTTTATGCGCTTGACGAAATTGACCGTTCGACTGGAAAGATAGCGGGAGACGATAAGGAACTCGAAGTCGTCATCGGCGAAACAAGATACAAGGCTTGTGTTTATGGTAGAAGAGAAGTAATGACAACCAAACTTCAAATCCCGTTACAAGGAATTGTTTTAGACGGACTAATGGCGGTTGACGAAAATCCGGCGCGAAAGCTAGAGCCGACTGAATACGCATCACACGACGTTGATTTGAGCAAACTCGGCGAATACGGCACCATCGCTGAAGTCGGCAGCGAGATAGTTTATTTCTTGAATCATTCGGAACTTGAAAGTTTTGTTCGGGAACAAATCAAGTGGGAGGGAAAAATCGGACCCGTGCGCCCGAAAGAAAATTTTGCGCCGGATGAACTAAATTCGACGTGGACGGAAGGACCAAAAGCGGTTCTTTTTATTCGCGTTGATTTCCCGGACAGACCGGGCGAGACGGTAGATGGGCAGACTGGACTGCCGCTTACCTTCCAAAGAGCGCAGGATTTGATGAATAGCGTTAATTCATTTTATACCAATAGTTCCTACGGTAAAACGTCATTTCAAACGGTAACGGTAACACCCGTCATACGTCTTCCGCAACCTACTGGCTATTATATGGTGCCGGGAACAAACGGAGATTTTACTCGAATGATGACCGATGCTCGGAACGCTGCAAGAGCGGCTGGATTTGAAACCAACAACTACAATCTGGATATTGTTGCATCAGCCAACACCGGCGTTAATGCCGCCGGTTTAGGTTTGGTTGGTTCAAAAGGGACTTGGCTAATAGGATTCTTCAGTTTTGGATTTCCAGCGCACGAACTTGGACACAATTATGGGCTTTTACACGCAAATCTCTGGCGGACGACCGACGGCACAATTATCGGGCAGGGAAACAACCAAGAAGGCGGTGATCCTTTTGATGTGATGGGCTGTTGTGGAAGTCCGATTACTTATTTCAATGCTCAATATAAAAGACAATTGGAGTGGTTGACCGACGCAAACGTGCAGACGGTGACAAGCAATGGCGTATATCGAATTTTCGCGCAAGATTCGTCAACGCCCGGCAGCATTAGGGCTTTGAAAATACGCAAAGATACGGCGAAAAACTATTGGATTGAGTTTCGACAACTTTTTACAAGTAACCCAAATGCGATGAACGGCGCAATTTTTCGCTGGGATTATCTCAGCCGCAATTATAGGGAAACACAATTGTTGGATATGACTCCCAATACTCCTACAAATGCTAGCGATGCTCCCCTTTTGATTGGTCAAAGTTTCTATGACAGCGAAAACCGAATTCGAATGACGGTTTTAGGCAAAGGGAACACAATGCCGGAAAGCCTTGACGTGAGAATTGAACTCAATATTGGGTGCACTTTCAGTTTGGGACAAACAAGCCAGAGTTTTTCGCCAACTGGCGGAGAAGGAGCTGTTCTTGTCAATACGCAAAGTGGTTGCCTTCCACCCACTACAAGTAACGATAATTGGATTTATGCTTTACCTAATGATACGGGTATAGTTCGCTATATAGTTGCTGCTAATTATGATACGCAACCGCGTATTGGAACACTTATTATTGGTGGACAAGTTCTTACAATACAACAATCTGCCGCTACAACTGCCTGCGTTCAACAGCCCTCGAATTTAGTCTCCTGGTGGAGAGGTGAAGGCAATGGTTTAGACCAAACAGGAGCTAATAACGGTATTCTTATTAATAATATAACTTTTAGCGCCGGTAAAATTGGTGGGGGATTTAATGCTAATAACGGCACTTTGTTTCCTGGGAGTTTAGAAATTTCTGATTCCTCCTCATTAGTGTTAAATCAATCAATGACTTTTGAAGGCTGGCTAAAAATAGATTCTTATGGCGGAGCGATAATTTCTAGGAGGAATACGACCGGGGAGCAATCTTATATGGTTTCAACATCATTCGAAAATGGCAGATTACAATTCTTCATTTTTCACAGCGAGGGTGGAGCTTCTCTTATTAGCAGCCCTAATCCTTTACCACTAGGTCAATTTGTTCATTTTGCCGCGACCTATGATGATGCGACAGAGCAAAGATCAATATATATTAATGGAAGTCTCGTCACACAGCAAACATTTACGGTAAATCGGAATATTATATCAGGTGCGAAAATTTATGTAGGGGCGATAAGAGGAATAACAGACGAACTGTCGGTTTACAATCGTGCACTTACAGCTTCTGAAATACAAGCAATTTACAATGCTGGAATAGCACCGACTGGAGCAACAGGCAAATGTCTTGCAGCACAACCACAACGGAAACAATTTGACTTTGACGGCGACGGAAAGTCTGATGTTTCAGTGTTTCGTCCTTCAAGCGGCGCGTGGTATCTGCAACAATCAACTAATGGCTTGACAGGCGTGTCGTTTGGTTTAGGCACTGACAAGATAGTTCCCGCCGATTACGATGGCGACGGCAAAACCGATGTTGCTGTGTATCGCAGCGGAACCTGGTATCTGCAAAGAAGCCAATTAGGTTTTACCGGCGTGGCGTTCGGCGATGCGAATGATATTCCCGTGCCTGCTGATTACGACGGTGATGGTAAAGCCGACGTTGCCGTATTCAGACCAAGCACCGGTGTTTGGTATTTATTGAAAAGCCAACTCGGATTTACCGGCGTTACCTTCGGACAAAACGGCGACCGACCCGTTGCGGCAGATTACGATGGTGATGGCAAGGCAGATGTCGCGGTAAATCGAAACGGAACTTGGTATATCCAAAGAAGTCAACTTGGATTTCTGGGCGTAGCTTTCGGCGACGGAGCGGACAAACCTGTGCCAGCAGATTATGACGGCGACGGTAAAACTGACATTGCGGTATTCCGCCCATCAAACGGCACCTGGTATTTGCAGCAAAGCACCGCCGGACTGACAGGTATCGAGTTTGGACTCGGAACGGATTTGCCCGTGCCTGCGGACTACGACGGCGATGGCAAATCCGACGTTGCCGTGTTTAGAGACGGAACGTGGTATATGCAAAGAACTCTGGCGGGATTTGCGGGCGTGGCATTCGGCACAGTCGGTGATAAACCGATTCCCAATGCTTTCGTGCCGTAGGATTCGCTAACCAGCGAATATAATTTCCTCAATCCACAAAATAAAAAGAGAACAAGTCTAAAACCTGTCCTCTTTTTATTTTGTGGATTTTTTCCTGTTTAAGCCGCTTCTTCGATTTCGCGGATAACTTCGAGCGCGGGTGCTTTGCGCTCGACCATATCTTTGGTGATGATTAACTCTTTGATCCGCTTTTGCGACGGCAGAATATACATTGGCTGCAAAAGGACTTCTTCGAGAATCATCATCAAACCGCGGGCGCCGACTTTTCGCTGAAAAGCCTGGCGAGCGACGGCTTTGATGGCATCGTCAGTGAATTTTAAGCGCACGTTGTCGAACTCGAATTTTCGCTGGTATTGTTTGATCAGCGAGTTTTTCGGTTCGGTCAGAATTTGAATCAACGCGGCTTCGTCGAGTTCGTGAAGCGTTCCGAGAACGGGAAGCCGTCCGACGAATTCGGGTATTAAGCCGTAATGAATCAAATCTTCCGGTTCGAGCTTATCAAACGCTTCATTCTGACGCTGCTTGCTCGATTTAACTTCCGCCTGAAAACCCAAAGATTTATTGCGAAAGCGTTTTTCGACGACTTTTTCCAGCCCGATGAACGCGCCGCCGCAGATAAATAAGATGTTGGTCGTGTCAACCGGACAAAATTCCTGCTGCGGATGTTTACGCCCACCCTGCGTCGGAACATTGGCGACGGTTCCTTCCAAAATTTTTAAAAGAGCTTGTTGGACGCCTTCGCCCGAAACGTCGCGCGTAATCGAAGGGTTATCGTCTTTGCGGCAAATTTTATCAATCTCGTCAACGTAAATGATTCCGTGCTGCGCTCGTTCGACATCGTTTCCGGCGGCTTGGAGCAGCCGCAGAATAATATTTTCAACATCTTCGCCGACGTATCCGGCTTCGGTTAAAGTCGTAGCGTCAACAATGCAGAAAGGAACGCTTAAAATTCTGGCGAGAGTCTGGGCAAGCAAAGTTTTGCCCGTTCCGGTCGGACCAATCAGCAGGATGTTTGATTTTTGCAGCTCGACATCCTGGCGGATTTTCGACATTTCAATTCGTTTGTAATGTTGATAGACCGCCACCGAAAGGCGTTTTTTGGTTTCGTCCTGACCGATGACGTATTCGTCCAAAAACGCTTTCAATTCCTGCGGTTTCGGCAGCGTCGAGCGGATGGTCGCCGTTTCTGCCTGCTCGTCGTCGTTGATGATTTCATTACAAATGTCAATACATTCATTGCAGATATAAACACTCGGTCCGGCAATCAATTTTTTGACTTCGTTTTGAGATTTGCCGCAAAACGAGCAGCGCAGGATTTCTTCGGGTCTTCTAATCATATTCTCGATTTTCGATTTGCAATTTCGATTGGTCAACAAATAAATTTGAAAATTTAAGCGAGCGACAGTTCAAAATTTCAGCTTGCTCGTCTGCAATGAAAAATCGCAAATCGAAAATTGCAAATTTATGTTTCCCTGTGTTCGATAACTTCGTCAATTAATCCATATTCTTTCGCCTGAATCGGCGACATAATGCGGTCGCGTTCAACGTCGAGTTCGACTTGCTCGAAAGATTGCCCGCTGTGATGCGAGATAATGCGCGAAGTCATCTCGCGCATTCGCAGAATTTCCTGCGCCATAATACGAACGTCTGTTTCCTGACCCTGCGCGCCGCCTGACGGTTGGTGGATCAAAATGCGCGAATGCGGCAGGGCGAAACGCTTGCCTTTTGTCCCGGCGGTCAGCAGCAACGCGCCCATCGAAGCGCACTGCCCGACGCAAATCGTCGTGACATCGTTGCGAATAAACTGCATCGTATCGTAAACACCCATTCCCGCTGTAATCGAACCGCCGGGCGTATTGATATACAAGTTGATGTCGCGTTCCGGGTCTTCGGCTTCTAAAAATAAAAGCTGCGCGACAATCAAATTCGCTACCATATCGTCAATCGGCGTGCCGATAAAAATAATGCTGTCTTTCAAAAGACGTGAATAAATGTCGAACGCCCGTTCGCCACGCGAAGTTTGCTCGACTACCATTGGAACTAACATAATTTTCTCTCTCTAATGAATTTGAGCAGTTTGTTTATAAATCGGTTTAACCGAGCGGAGATAACTGTTGAAATAATGGCTATTGCCACTACGGTTTTTTATTCTACAATTTCTCTCTTAAAATGCAAACTCTCAAGCTGGGTTTATTTTATTATTCCTTTTTTGCCGCTTTTTTCTTCGGCTCTTTAGTTTCCGCTTTTTTCTTTTCCGGTTTCGGTTTTTTTTCCGATGATTCTTCTTTATCTTTGGAATCTTTGGAAGATTTTTTCGCTTTCGCTTCTTTCTTTCCCGGTTCCTTATTTTCTTCGGTATCTTTATTTTTTTCCGTTGCAGCCGGCGGTTGATTCGGGTCAATCCATTCGCCGTCGGTGATTTTCGCGTTGGTTGCTAACGCTTCGACCGCCTTGCGTGTCCGCAAACTGTTGGCGATATTTGCCTCGCCCCCCTGCTGAGCTAAAGATGAACGAATCTCTTCGGGCGTCGTTCGGTAATACTGTGCCATTCGCTCGATTTCCTCATTTACTTCCGTATCGGAAATTTCCACGCCTTCGGCTTCGGCGACTTTTTCCAGCAGCATCGCGCCGCGCACATCGCGTTCGGCTTGTGCCTGCATCTGCTTGTAAACCATTTGAACGAAATCTTCCCCGACGTTGTTCAAATCCATTCCGCGCTGCGTCATATCCTGCGCGAAATTATTTAACAGATTTCTCGCCTGAATATCAACCAAAGCATTCGGCACTTCAAATTCGTGCGTTTCGATGAGTTTTTGAATCAATTCGGAACGCAGGCGATTGTCGGCTTCGTCTTTTGACGACGCTTCCAAATCACCGCGCAGCTTTGAACGCAAGTCGCTCAAAGATTCAAATCCTTCGTCCAGACTTGTCGCCCACTCATCGTCAATGGCAGGTAATTCGACGGCGCCGACGGATTTAACTTTCGCCTTGTAATTGACGGTTTTGCCAGCCAGCATCGGCGACGTGAAATCCGCCGCGTAGGAAACGGTAAATTCCTTTTCCTCGTCCTGTTCGACGCCGACCAAGTTTTCCGTAAAGGATTTCTCAATCTTGTCGTCTCCTAATTTGATTTCCAAATCGTCGGCTTTAATCGGCTCGCTTGTTTCGTCGTCGGCAAACGCGCCTTCCAAATCAATAATTACCGTGTCGCCCGTCTGAGATTTTCTGTCCTCGACCGGAACGAGCGTCGCCGATTCCTGCCGCCGTTCGTCAATGATAATTTCCAGTTCTTCGTCGGACATCGGACGAACGCGGCGCACAACTTCGAGATTTTTATATTCAGGCGCGGGAATTTCCGGCATCACTTCGAGGTGAACATGAAGATTTATCGGCTGCGATCCGTTGACCTTTACGTTCTCGGCATCGTCGAGATGCAGTTGCGGTTCGCTAAGCGGGTTTAATTCGTATTCCTGAATCGCCGCGCCGACTTTCGGCGAAAATAATTCCTGCAAAACTTCCGATTTAATTTGATCTTTGTAACGCATCCGCACGATGTCGAGCGGCGCAAAGCCTTTGCGAAAACCGTCAATCTGCGCACCTTTGGCAAATTTCTGGCTGACACGATTATAAACTTCCCGAACTTCTTCCGGTTCGATTTCGATTTTTATTTCCCGTTGCGTCGGAGAAACTTCTGTTAATTGTGTTTTCATTTAATAAATTTAATGCCCGCCGTGTGATTTGGGATTTGTGATTGGGGATTGCGGATTTTTTAAATCCGCAATCCCCAATCACAAATCCCAAATCCGTTGGTGCTGAGGGCGAGACTCGAACTCGCACGCCTTTCGGCACGGGCTTCTAAGACCCGCGTGGCTACCAATTACACCACCTCAGCAATTTTCAACGACTAAAACAACTTTGAATTTATCGAATTGCCAGGCGATTGTCTAGCGAGACATTTCTTGCAAATGATTTACTTTGGCAAATATTTTCGTTTGTATTCTTCCAGAGCGCGGTCGGCGTTTTTCATCTCGGCAATCGTCATCGTAGTTTTATCTTCAAGTTGCGGTGATTCTTTATTTTGCGCCAGAAGTTTATAGCCGACCGCGCTGCCGATGGCGACAATGCCGAGCAGAAATAAATACCACAATGCGCTGTAAACGATTCCAACAATCGAAAACGCGAGCATCGCGGCGAGAATTAAGCCGACGGCAATGAGAATTAATTTGATGTAGTTCATTGGTTTTACTCACTTTCTCCCTTCGATAATAACGCATTTCGCAAAAGCAAATCAAAATCGTTATAATTCAAGCAACTTCAATTCTTATGATTCGTAAAGTCTCGATTAAACAAGTCGCCGAAAGTTTGAACGCTGAACTTCAGGGCGAAAATAACATAGATGTTTTCGATGTCACGCACGATTCACGGCAGGCGGGAACGGGTTCGCTGTTTGTCGCCGTGCGCGGTTTGACGATGGACGGACACCGTTTTGTCGCCGATGTGATGCGGCGCGGCGCGGTCGGCGTAGTTTCCGAATCAAACGCTCCCGAAAATTTTCAGGGCGCTTGGCTGAAAGTTTCGGACGCTAGAAAAGCGCTCGCGCAAGCCGCCGCCGTGATCAACGGAAATCCGTCGCACAATTTGAAACTCGTCGGCATCACCGGAACGAACGGCAAAACGACGACTACTTATTTGACTTTCGCCTTAGCCGAAGCGAACGGCGAAAAAGGCGCGATGTTGACGACGGTCGAATATCGCATCGGCGAAAAAAGCGAACCGGCTGTCAGAACCACGCCCGAAGCTTCGGACACAAATCGTTTTTTGCGCCGCGCGGTTGAAGACGCTTGCCGAATGGCGGTAATGGAAACTTCTTCGCAGGCGATTGATCTGCACCGCTGTGACGCGCTGCGTTTTCAGGTCGCCGTTTTCACCAATCTGACGCGCGACCATCTCGATTATCACTTGACGATGGAGAATTATTACGAGGCGAAGAAAAAACTTTTCGACGGGCGTTTGGGCGAAACTCCGAAATCGAGCGTAATAAATATAGACGACGATTGGGGCAAACAACTCGCGGGCGAATTAAAATCGAATAACCAAACAGTTAGAACTTTCGCGCAAAATAATCCGGCGGATTTAACGGCGGAAAACGTCGAAATCTCTTTGATAAAGGGAACGTCGTTTGACTTAAAAACTCCGAACGGGGCGCGAAAAATCACGTCGCCGCTCGTCGGCAAGCCGCACGTTTATAATATGCTCGCGGCAACCGCCGTCGCGCTCGAACTCGGTTATGATTTGGATAAAATCTGCGTGGGTTTGAAGACCTGCGCCGGTGCGCCCGGACGTTTCGAGCGTGTCGCGCACGATGGCGATTTTGCGGTTGTCGTTGATTACGCGCATTCAGACGACGCGCTGCTTAATACTTTGAAAACCGCCAGAGAGTTAACCGACGGAAAAATCATCACCGTCTTCGGCTGCGGCGGCGACAGAGACAAAACGAAACGCGTTCCGATGGGCGAAGTCGCCGGACAATACAGCGATTATGTAATCGTTACGTCGGACAATCCGCGCACGGAAAATCCCTTGAAAATTCTTTCTGAAATCGAAGACGGTTTGAAAGAATACGATTGCCCGTATCAAATTATTTCCGACCGCCGCGAAGCGATTCATCAAGCGATTCGGCGAGCCAAAGCGAACGACGTTGTTTTAATCGCGGGCAAAGGACACGAAACTTACCAAATCGTCGGCAACGACAAATTTCATTTTGACGATAAAGAAATCGCGCGCGAAGCGTTGGAAAGTCTAAAGGAATAAATTCGATTACAAAATTTGAAAATGTTCGATGATTTTTCGCGCCGTCGCTTCGGCTGAAAGATTTGTATTGTCAATAATTAAACTTTCACGCTCCGGCACGGGCGAAAACAAATCGTATTTGTCGAAAATTTCATGCAGAATCTTCAAATCTTTGACTTTGCTAT
>Ga0136614_10003556_pt1 | contig 10014 bp, 7 predicted proteins | sample AntDrymUQ2792106_2_FD_106643 | JGI IMG/M metagenome (GOLD analysis project Ga0136614, IMG submission 106643) | Polar desert sand microbial communities from Dry Valleys, Antarctica - metaG UQ279 (21.06) | ecosystem: Environmental > Terrestrial > Soil > Desert | place: Antarctica: Dry Valley... | reverse complement strand
GTCCGGCCGCCCGGCCGGAGGCCGGACCGCGGCTGACCCCGGCCTGGTGGCCGGCGGTGGTGCCCTATGTCGCCCAGCTGCATGCCGCCTGGTACGCCTGGCACGTCGCCGGGCGGTGCAGCTTTCCCCGGCTTCGGGTGGCCTTCGTGGCCCTGGCTGGTCTGGCGCCGCTGCACCACGAGCGGCTCGCTGCCCGCGGCGGTGCCCTCGGCCGGATCGACCCGGCCGTGTACTACGAAACCTCCTCGTACGGGACCCGCGCGATCGACGCGACCATCCGGGTGACCGGCGTGGACGCACTCGTGCACGGTTCGGACCGCCCGTACGCCGAACCGACCGACCCCGGACTCGGTGCGGCGTTTCGCCACGCCCTTTTCATAGCCAACCCGGAGCGACTGCTCACCGGTGGCGCGGCGGAGTCCGCGCTTCATCGCCCGGCTGTTCAGGCAGCGGTGGGCTGACGCCGTAGCCGTCGAGCAGGCGCCCGGCGACCTCGAGATCTGCCGACAGGGGGCGGTCGGCCACGTCCGGGTCCAGCGCCGTACACGCCAGCTCGTACGCGCTGCGAATCGGGTACCCGGCGTCCGGCCCGTCCCGCATCGCCAGGGCGCGGACCGCCGCGACCAGCTCCGCGGCGAGCACCACCCGCAGAGCTGGCACGGCGGTGCTGGCCAGCCTGGCCGCCTGGGTGGAGAAGCTGGCGTGGTCCTCCAGACCACGGGATATGACGGCGCTGCCCAGCGTCGCCGGCAGGCTCGCGTGCCGCAGCGAGGCGACCCCGTCGTGGGCGACGAACTCCAGCGCCATCACGCCGGAGCTGCCCGGCGGACCGTCGGCCAAGAACGCCGGCAGGTCGGTGAAGTCGGGGTCGACGAGGTCGCCCAGGCGGGCCGCGGACAGCTCGGCGACCGGATAGATCGCCGAGCGGGCACCGTCCAGTGCATGGGCCAGGTATCCGGTATGGAAGTTGGCGTTGTGCCACGCCTCGCCGGTCCCGACGTCGATGAGCGGGTTCTCGGCCCGAGCGTTGACCTCCACCGCGAGGGTCGAGCCCAGGTGGGCCAGCGCGTCGACCGCCGTGCCGTGCACTTGCGGGACCGCGCGCAGGGAGAAGGTGTCCTGAAGCCGCCGGCCGGGCCGCGACGTCACGCCGAGCCCCAGCAAGGCGCGCAACCGCTGCGCCACCAACACCTGGCCGGGGTGCGCGCGAGCGCCCTGCACGGGTGCGCCGTACGCCTCGGCCGCTCCGCCGAGCGCCAGAAAGGACAGACCGGCAACCACCTCGGAGGCTGCCAACAGCACGGTCAGGTCGTGGTAGGCCAGGACCGCCTCGCCGATCGTCACCGCGTTGCTGCTGATCAGTGCGAGCGCGTCGGTGTTCGTTAGCGGCACCGGCGCCGTGCCGCCGCTGCGCCACGGCAGATCGCCGCAGAGGGTCAGCCCCAGCTCGGCCAACGCGCACAGATCTCCCGTACCGATCGACCCCAGCCGGTGCAGGGCCGGGACGGCGCCGGCGAGCAGCGCCGCTTCGAGCGCATCGAGAAGATCGGGCGCCACGCCGGAGCCACCGGCGGCCAGCTGATTGAGCCGGACCACCATCGCCGCCCGCACCCGGTCGGTGGGCTCCAGCGGTCCGGTTCCGCTGGCGTGACTACGCAGCAGGCGCAGCCCGTGGCCCGGCTCGTCGGCGCCGACGTCCAGGACGCGGTTCGCTCCGACGCCGGTGGTCCGGCCGTACACGCTCCGTGAGCTGACGATGTGCTCGGCCAGCGCGTGGGACTGGGCCGCGCGACGTCGACCGTCCGCGTGCAGCGCCACGGGATGGGACTGCCGGGCCACGGCAACCACGTCGGCGCAGGTCAGGTCCGACCCAGCCACCACCACGACGGCACACGGAGCGGGGCCCGTCGCTGGGTCGTGCTGGTACATCGGTGTCCCGGGAGTCAGGTGCCGTTGCGTGCTCGCCGGCGGCGGCGGACGGCGGGGTTGACAGGCATTCACGTGCTCTTCATTATGAATCACCTTATGCAGCCAGAGTAGCGTCTGACGGAGCCGGGAAGCGATGGGGTGCACCGCCCGTGATCACGTTCGAGGCAGTGAGCAAGGTCTTCCCCGGCGGGACCACTGCGGTGGCCGATCTCGACCTGGAATTGCCAACCGGCAAGATCACCTGCTTCGTCGGACCGTCCGGATGCGGTAAGACGACGTCGCTGCGGATGATCAATCGGATGATCGAGCCCAGCTCGGGGCGCATCCTGGTCAATGGTGAGCCGATCGCGACACAGGACGCAGCCGAGTTGCGACGCCGGATGGGCTACGTCATCCAGCACGCCGGGCTGTTCCCGCACCGCACGATCGTGGACAACATCGCGACGGTCCCCTTCCTGGTGGGCACCGGCAAGAAGCAGGCGCGCGCCCGGGCCGTCGAGCTGATGGAGCGGGTCGGCTTGCCGGAGAACCTCGCCAAGCGTTACCCCGCGCAGCTGTCCGGCGGTCAGCAGCAGCGGGTCGGGGTGGCCCGCGCGCTGGCCGCCGACCCACCGGTGATGTTGATGGACGAGCCGTTCAGCGCCGTCGACCCGATCGTGCGAGCCCAGCTCCAGCAGGAGTTCCTACGGCTGCAGTCCGACCTGGGCAAGACCATCGCCTTCGTCACCCACGACATCGACGAGGCGATCAAGCTCGGAGACATGGTCGCCGTGTTCCGCCAGGGCGGGCACATCGCACAGTTCGGGACGCCGCAGGAACTGCTCGAGGACCCCGCCGACGACTTCGTCACCGACTTCGTCGGCCGCGACCGCGGCTTTCGCAGCCTGTCCTTCGACCCGGCCAAAGACCTGCCGGTCCGCCCGATGTCGAGCCTCCCGGACGGGATCTCAGTGGAGGTGGACGACGACGGCAGAGCGCTCGCCTGGTCCAGCGCGGCGTTCGGCTCCAGGACCCGGCCGCTCGGGGGCACCTTCCGCGCCACTGACACCCTCCGGCAGGCCACCGACGTCGCGATCAGCTCTCCGGTCGGTCTCGCGCTCGAGGTCGACGAAACGGGGCGGCCGGTCGGTGTGATCAGCCACGCCGAGATCGCCGAGCACCTTGCGTCGACTCGGTCCGCAGCGTCGGCCGACACCGGTTCGCGGTTGGCGCCGGAGGACGTCTCGACGTGATCGAGTACATCGGTAACAACTTCGACTTGATCCTGACGGCCTTCGGTCAGCACATCGCGCTGGCACTGATCCCGGTGCTGATCGGAGTGGTCGTCGCCCTCCCACTCGGCTATCTCGCGGTCCGACGCGACTGGCTCTACCAGCCGATCGTCACGATCACCGGAGTGCTGTACTCCATCCCCTCGCTTGCCCTGTTCGTCGTCCTGCCGGTCATCATCGGCACCAAGGTGCTCTCCCCGCTGAACATCATCGTTGCCCTGGCGATCTACACCGTCGCACTGTTGGTTCGCTCCGTCGCCGATGCGCTGCGCTCGGTCGACCGGACCGTGACACAGGCGGCCACCGCGATGGGGTACCGACCGGTCAAGCGGCTGTTCGGCGTCGACCTGCCGATCGCCCTCCCGGTGATGCTGGCCGGTCTGCGCGTCGCCACCGTCTCCAACATCAGCCTGGTCAGCGTCGGAGCGATCATCGGGGTCGGTGGCCTCGGGTCCCTGTTCACCCGCGGCCTGCAGCTTCGCTTCGCCGAGCCGATCATCGTCGGAATCGTGCTGTCGGTACTCCTGGCGGCGGTCTGCGACAGCCTGATCGTCCTCGCCCAGCGGTACTTCACACCCTGGGTCAGGGTCGGGGCTCGGACATGAACGACGACACGAGCTACCTCTTCGACCCCGCCAACTGGGCGTGGGCCTCGCCGCAGAGCATCCCGCACCGGATACTGGAGCACCTCCAGTTCACCGCGATCGCCCTTGCTCTCGCGGCGGCGATCGCCATTCCGATCGGGTTGTACATCGGCCACACCAACCGGGGCGCCTTTCTCGCCATCAACATCGGCAACGCCGGACGGTCCATTCCGACCTTCGGGCTGCTCAGCCTGATCGTCACCCTGGTCGGCCTGGGCAAGCTACCGCTGATCCTCGCCCTTGTCGTGCTCGCCGTTCCGCCCATCCTCACCACTACCTACGCCGGTCTGCGCGCGGTCGACCCGGCGGCGGTCGACGCCGCCCGGGGGATGGGGATGCGCCCGCTGCAGATCCTCTTCCAGGCGGAGGTCCCGATCGCCCTCCCGCTGATCCTCAGTGGTCTGCGCAGCGCCGCCCTCCAGGTCGTGGCGACCGCGACCGTCGCCGCGTACGTGGGCCTCGGTGGCCTCGGTCGTCTTCTGGTCGACGGTCTCTCGCTCAACCAGTACGATCGGGTCGTGGCCGGAGCCGTGCTGGTCGCGGTCCTGGCTATTCTCATCGATGTCGCGGGCAGTCTCGTCCAACGACTCGTGGTTTCTCCGGGTGTGTCCGGACGCGTCGTCGGAGTCGGCAAAGCTTCCTCGTCCACCAGCATCCCCGAAGCAGCTGGGGCTCCAGCATGAGCACCCGGACCACCTCGAAAGGAAATCCCATGCGGAGAAGACTCACCGCCGTCCTGGCGCCAGTCCTGCTCGCCCTCGCGGCCTGTGGTGGTGGGGACCCGCTGGACGAAGGCGGTGGCGGCGACAGCGGGGGCGACGACTCGACCGTGACGATCGGCTCGGCCAACTTCCCGGAGAACGAGCTGCTCGCCGAGATCTATGCGCAGGCTCTCGAGGCCGAGGGCATCACGGTCGAGCGGCAGTTCAACATCGGGGCCCGCGAGCTGTACCTCAAGGCGCTCGAGGACGGCTCGATCGACATGCTCCCGGAGTACAACGGTGCGCTGCTGGCCTTCCAGAGCCCGGACGGGCCGCCCGACGGCGTGACGACACCGGAGGACGTCTACGACGCCATGGTGGAGGTGCTTCCGGATGGCATCATCGCCCTGGAGCAGTCCGAGGCCGAGGACAAGGACACCCTGAGCGTCACCCAGGAGACAGCGACGGAGTTCGGCCTCGCCACGATCGATGACCTCGTGCCAGTGGCCGGTCAGCTCACTGTCGCTGCGGGCCCGGAGTTCGCCGAACGCTTCCAGGGCCTGCTCGGGCTGGAGGAGGTGTACGGGATCACCTTCGCGGAGTTCGTGCCGCTGGACGCGGGTGGTCCACTCACCCTCGAAGCCCTGCTGAGCGGTGAAGTCGACGTCGCGAACATCTTCTCGACCAACTCCGCGATCGAGACCGAGGGCCTGGTCGTTCTCGAGGACACCAAGAACCTCTACATCGCGCAGAACATCGTTCCGGTTCTGCGGGAGTCGGTGTCCAACGACACCATCGAGACGGCGCTCAACGCAGTGTCCGCCGCGTTGACGACCGAGAACCTGACAGCGGCCCTTGCCCAGGTCACCGTCGACAAGATGAGCTCGGCCGACGTCGCCGAGCAGTTCCTGACCGACAACGGCCTGATCTGAGGCTTCCGACCGAGGCCCGGTCAGTCAGACCGTGAGACTAGCCGGGCTTGGTCGATCAACGCGCAGTTGACGACTGCCGAAGGTCATTGCACGCAGAACTCGTTGCCCTCCGGGTCGAGCATCACGATCCACCGGCTCATCTCGTCCGTGCGCTCCTCCACGACCCTGCCGCCTGCCTCGCGCAGCTTCTCGGCGTGCGACGAGACCCTGGCCCAGTCGTGGTCGGGTGCCCCGACGTTGACATCCAGATGGACACGGTTCTTGGCCTGCTTGCCCTCGGGCACCTTCTGGAAGAACAGCCGCGGCCCACTCCCGTCCGGATCCACCAGCGCCGAGTAATTGTCGACCTCGTCTATCGGCAGCCCGACCGACTCGATGAAAGCCGGCCAGCTGTCGAAACCGTCGGGTGGGGGCTGGAGGACGTAGCCGAGCGCCACCGCCCAGAACTGGGCCAGCGTCGGCGGGTCGTCGGCATCGAAGCTGACCTGTAAGGAAAAGGACATGGCCGGAGGTTAGCGGCGTACTCGGACACCTGGGTCTGGCCAGGCCGATCCGCTGTTGATCATCGGAACTAGGCAGGGTTTCTCGCGCCGATTAGGGCGATAACTAGGCACATTTCCGATGATCAACTCATCGCGACCAGAACGCTTGACGGCACCGCCTCAGGTATGGGGAGTCGAGAACGTGCAGTTCGCCGGCTTGTGGGCGTGTCAGGGTGGACAACGCCCACACGTAGTAGGCATGAGCGGGTAAACTCAGAAGGCACCTACCGCGAGCGTGTCACCAGCGTCGATCTCGGCGTTTCGCAATGGCTCGGCGTTTCGCGATGGTAGGACGGGAGAGACATTCCGCGGTCGGTGCACCGGACCATCAGTTTCTCGCAGACACTGACACTAGGAGTGCCCACGCGTGGTCGCAAATCCCGAGGATTCCGGCCTGCCCACCGGCTCTCCTCGCTTTCCCGGTCGCGCCGGGCAACCCCCGATGGTCAAGGCGGCAAAGCTCAAGGGCTACTCCGCGAGTTCGATCACGGTTCTGGAAGGGCTCGAGGCCGTCCGCAAACGCCCGAGCATGTACATCGGTTCCACCGGCGAGCGCGGCCTGCACCACCTGGTGTGGGAGGTCGTCGACAACGCGGTCGACGAGGCGCTGGCCGGCTACTGCGACCACGTCGTGGTGACCCTGCTGGCCGACGGCGGGGTCCGCGTGGTCGACAACGGCCGCGGTATCCCGGTCGACCTGCACCCGGTCGAGAAGCGGCCCGCGGTCGAACTCGTCCTGACCACCCTGCACGCAGGCGGGAAGTTCGACGGCGAGTCCTACGCGGTCTCCGGGGGTCTGCACGGTGTCGGCATTTCCGTGGTCAACGCCTTGTCGTCCCGGCTCGAGGTGAAGATCAAGCGCGACGGATTCGTCTGGACCCAGCCCTATGTCAACACCGCGCCCGCCGCCCCGCTGAGGAAGGGCGAGCGAACCAACGAGCACGGGACGATGGTCACCTTCTGGGCCGACCCGACGATCTTCGAGGACACCACGTACTCCTTCGAGACGATCAAGAGCCGCCTGCAGGAGATGGCCTTCCTCAACCGAGGCCTGACCATCGTCGTACGCGACGAGCGGGACGAGAACGAGCCGCCCATCGAGGTGACCTATCACTACAAGGGCGGGATCGAGGACTTCGTCCGGCACCTGAACTCCAGCAAGGGCGCCAGCCACAAATCGGTGATCGGGTTCTCCGGCGAGGTCCCGGGGATGGCCGCCGAGGTCGCCATGCAGTGGAACGAGTCCTACGGCGAGAGCGTCTACACCTTCGCCAACACGATCAACACCCACGAGGGCGGCACCCATGAGGAGGGCTTCCGAGCCGCGGTGACCACGGTCGTGAACAGGTACGCGGTGGACAAGAAGCTGCTCAAGGACAAGGACGAGCGGCTCACCGGCGATGACGTACGCGAGGGGCTCGCCGCCATCGTGTCGGTCAAGCTGAAGAACCCGCAGTTCGAGGGGCAGACCAAGACCAAGCTCGGCAACACCGAGGTCAAGGGCTTCGTCCAGAAGATCTGCAACGACTGGCTGGGGGATTGGCTCGAGCGCAATCCCAGCGAGGCGAAGCTGATCGTTCTCAAGGCATCCTCGGCTGCCCGGGCCCGCCGCGCCGCGCAGCAAGCCCGCAAATTGGCCCGAAAGAGCGCGATGAGCGACTTCGGCATGCCCGGCAAGCTGGCCGACTGCCGCTCGACCGATCCGGCGGTCTCCGAGGTGTACGTCGTCGAGGGCGACAGCGCCGGCGGCTCGGCAAAGTCCGGGCGGGACTCGATGTTCCAGGCGATCCTGCCGATCCGGGGCAAGATCATCAACGTCGAGAAGGTGCGCTTGGACCGCGCGCTGAAGAACAACGAGGTCCAGTCGATGATCACCGCGCTGGGCACCGGGATCCATGACGACTTCGACCTGTCCAAGCTCCGCTACCACAAGGTCGTGCTGATGGCCGACGCCGATGTGGACGGCCAGCACATCGTGACGTTGCTGCTGACGCTGCTGTTCCGGTTCATGCGCCCGTTGATCGAGGCCGGTCACGTCTACCTCGCCCAACCGCCGCTGTACAAGATCAAGTGGGGCGGGAAGTTGGGCGATGACTACGTCTACACCGAGCGGGAGAAAGACGCGCTGATCGCGGCCCGGGCCGCCGAGGGGCGTCGGTTGCCCAAGGAGGACGCGATCCAGCGGTACAAGGGTCTCGGTGAGATGAACGCCAAGGAACTCTGGGAGACCACCATGGATCCCGACACCCGGCTGCTGCTGCAGGTCACCCTCGACGACGCCGCTCAGGCCGACGCGCTGTTCTCCACCCTGATGGGTGAGGACGTCGAAGCCCGGCGGAACTTCATCACCCGCAACGCCCGCGACGTCCGTTTCCTCGACATCTGATCGTTAGCCCAAGAAACCCAGGAGACGACCCTCAGTGACCGAAACTCTGCCGCCGGAACGCGACCGCATCGAGCCGGTCGACATCCAGGCCGAGATGCAGCGCAGCTACATCGACTACGCCATGTCGGTCATCGTCGGCCGCGCGCTGCCCGACGTGCGGGACGGCCTGAAGCCGGTACACCGCAAGATCCTGTACGGCATGTTCGACAGCGGCTTCCGCCCGGACCGCAGCCACGTCAAGTGCGCCCGGGTGGTCGGTGACGTGATGGGGACCTACCACCCACACGGAGACACCGCGATCTACGACTCGTTGGTTCGGATGGCCCAGCCCTGGGCACTGCGCGCACCGATGATCGACGGGCAGGGCAACTTCGGCTCGGCCGGCAACGATCCGGCTGCCGCTATGAGGTATACCGAATGCCGCCTGACGCCGCTGGCGATGGAGATGTTGCGGGATATCCGCGAGGAAACCGTCGATTTTGTACCGAACTACGACGGCAGCAACAGCGAGCCGGCCATCCTTCCGGCCCGGATCCCGAACCTGCTGGTCAACGGTTCGGAGGGGATCGCGGTCGGGATGGCCACCCGGATCCCACCGCACAACCTGCGCGAGGTCGCCGAAGGGGTCATCTGGTCCCTGGACAATCCCGAAGCCTCCGCCGAGGAACTCCTCGAGGCACTGCTGGAGCGGATCAAGGGACCGGACTTCCCGACCCGCGGGCTGATCCTCGGCCGGGACGGCATCGAGTCGGCCTACCGGACCGGCCGCGGCTCGATCCGGATGCGCGCGGTTGTCACCGTGGACGAGGACGCCAAGGGCCGCGCGATCCTGGTTGTCACCGAGCTTCCGTACCAGGTCAACCCGGACAACCTGGCCGAATCGATCGCCGAGGGCGTCAAGGACGGGCGGCTGTCCGGGATCAGCGACATCGCCGACGAGTCCTCCGACCGGGTCGGACAGCGCCTGGTGATCACGCTCAGGCGCGACGCGGTGGCCAAGGTCGTCCTGAACAACCTGTTCAAGCACACCCAGCTGCAGACCACGTTCGGCGCCAACATGCTGGCGATCGTCGACGGCGTACCGCGCACGCTGACGCTTGACCTGTTCGTCAGCCACTACGTGGTCCACCAAATCGACGTCATCGTCCGCCGCACCCGCTATCTCCTGCGACAGGCCGAGCAGCGGGCGCACATCCTGCGTGGGCTGGCCAAGGCACTGGACGAGCTCGATGAGGTGATCGCGCTGATCCGCGCTAGCGAGTCCGCCGAGGCCTCTCGGGCCAGCCTGATGGACCTGCTCGAGATCGACGAGATCCAAGCGACCGCCATCCTGGACATGCAGCTGCGCCGGCTAGCCGCATTGGAGCGGCAACGGATCTTCGACGAGCTGGCCGAGATCGAGACCAAGATCGCCGAGCTGCAGGGCATCCTGGACAACCCCGCGCGTCAGCGGGAGATCGTCAAGCAGGAACTCACCGAGATCGTCGAGAAGCACGGCGACGAGCGGCGAACGAAGTTCATCTCCTACGACGGTGACGTCTCGATGGAGGAGCTGATCGCCGAGGAAGAGGTGGTCATCACGATCACCCGGACCGGGTACGCCAAGCGC
>Ga0136614_10003555_pt1 | contig 10014 bp, 6 predicted proteins | sample AntDrymUQ2792106_2_FD_106643 | JGI IMG/M metagenome (GOLD analysis project Ga0136614, IMG submission 106643) | Polar desert sand microbial communities from Dry Valleys, Antarctica - metaG UQ279 (21.06) | ecosystem: Environmental > Terrestrial > Soil > Desert | place: Antarctica: Dry Valley... | reverse complement strand
GCACAATTCGCACCTGCGATTTATCAAACGCGCCCGCGTCCAAATTATTGCTGAGCGTGATGCGCCACTCATCAAACGGCGTGCATACTTTCTGCCAACCGCAACGATGTTCCGTGACGCGCAGACGCCCGTAAGTGCGGAATGAAAATCCCTGCGCCGTCGTCGTCGTGCGCGACCCTTCCGCAGACGGCGTGCCGGGGCCGATTGAAACACTGATGCCCGAATCAGCGGGCAGCGCGACACGCGGATCACCATTCGTCGCATCAACCGCGCGGAAGGCGAGCCAGCGATCTTTCAACGCCGTCTTCACCAACTGCCGCACAATTTCGTCCGTCGCAATCTCATCGTCGGTGGCGAGTCGCAGACTGAGATTCGTTGCGCCGCCGCCGCGCACGCGTATGGTGCGCAGGACCGCCGCCGGGTCAACGCGCTGGTCGAACTCGACGTACATCAACGCATCGCGCCGCATGGGAATGTTCTCCGGATACTTTGTCTTAACCTGCGGCGCGGGCGTCGCGAACGTCCACGTCGCCGCCGCCTTCAACATTCCGCCGTTCGCCGATTTTGTGTTGGCCGGCACACTCGCCGTATAGGTCGTCGCCATCGGCAGACGCTCGTCCGTCGAATCGAACAGCAGCGTCTTTGTCCCTACCCAACGCCATCTGCCCGGCGGCTGCGGGGTGAGTTTCACCGGCACGTCTCCGGCGGCGAGTTCGTCGTGCGACGTGACGGCGACCATTGCTTGCGAAAACGTGACGCTCAACTGCGGCGCGAGCGGCACCTCGCCGGTCGGCGATTGGCGCACGACTTGAAGCGGCTCGTTCGTCTTCACATCAGGCGCGTCCGCCGGTGTTGTCGCCGGAAAGCTTGCGAGCATCGTCTGCCCAGCGCGCGGCGGCGGCAGCGACCGCTCACGAAAGTTGAAAGCGGTCTCGTCAGCAGCTTCGGTCTTCAGCGGCGGCAGGCGCGCCAGCACACTCTGCACTTCACTCTCGGACAGCTTCGTCGCGTTAACCGGCGTCGGATTCCCGGTCGGGCGCGCGGCCTGCTGCTCCGCGCCCTCGCTCAGACGAAAGCGTAACCCACGCGGCGCGCCCTGTTCATCGTCGGCTTGAACGCTGACCGCGCGTGACGGTCTCCTTCTCTGCGACACGTCAGTTGCGTAAGCTCTCGGCGCGAGCGACGAAAGGAAGCCAATCGAAAGTTGGAAAATGAGCAGCAGCGAAGCGGTGTTTCTGAGACGAGTCATCGGGTATTCCTCACAAGCGTTTGAGTCGGGATTGACTGGTGAAGCGCCACGGCGGACTTCCTGTTTCAGGAGACCAGGCCTTGAACGCTCCGTCCATAGAACGGCGTCACGGCGGAGTCTTGCGGCTCAGCGACCGCTGATGCCGGGAGCGCGGGCAGGATGCCAGCCATGAGCGCGAAGTGCGCGAACAGTGTCGGCGCACAGTGGTGACTCGCCTGCGGCTCGTTAGCAGGCAAGATGCCCGCGCTCCCGGCAACAGACAATTCAAACTGCTTTACTTTTGCCTTCCTGCTTATTAGACACCGGCGGCGGCAAACGTGGATCGGTATACCAGCTTAAATCTTTCTGAAATTTCGATGCGAGGAACAGGGCTTCCCGCTTTTGATGCTTCGTCGGGCTTGCGGTGTTGTCGTAATTTTTTACCAGGTGTCGGCGATGGGCGGCGGCGGCGAGTCGAGCGGAAGTCAGTGGACGCGCGTCCCGCGCATGATCTCAACGCGGCATCAAGGTCGCCCCCTGATTCAAACGGCGTCAGGCCTGAACATCACACACGGAGCAACAAAATCGAAACTTACCACATTGGTACTGACGAGAAGAACTTAGCCACGAAGTAACACGAAACCACACGAACATCTGCGGTCTGTTTCGTGTGGTTTCGTGGTTCATGACTTGTACCTCAGTGTACCAATCTCGTAAGGGCTGATTTAGCGATGGATTGTCCTCAAAGCAACTATGCGCGCCCAAAAAAAAAGCCGGTGCTCTTCAACATGAATGGCACCGGCTTTGTCGAGGATTGATAAATGTGGAAGTTAGAACTCGCTCACGCCAACCACAATGGTGCCAACATTATTCAATGCGTTAGCCACTGCAGCCGAATCGTATTGCAAGTTCGAGGTACCGCCGCCATTGGTGTTAAACGTCGGAGCAAGAAATGGATGCAGAACGTCCTCTTCACTTGTCGGCCAAGTCCGGGCGAACTTGGCGACTACCATCGAGCCGAAGATGTTGCCGTTACCGCCGCCGTTACGGTTCACCTCACCCTGACCAAGCACAAGAATAAGTCCGCTAAAGCTCGGATTGCCGCTCATGATCAACTCGCCGGTCACGATCAAGAGTCCTGAGCCGCCGCTTAAGCTACAGTCACCGTTGACAAACGTGAAGCCGCTGGTATTGCCGCTAAAGCCGGCGGGGTGGTGAGTAGCATTGCCACTTTCCTCCAACGCCAACGCCAAATTCTCCTGGATATCCAGGAAGCCGCGTGCCGCCGCCGCATCTCCATCTGCTCCCGGCACCAGCCACGGCATATCATTAGCGAGGCTTGAATTAGTGACAATGGCGGTGCGAGGGTCTGAGAAATCGCCCTTGTTGTTAGAATCCATCACGACGTTTTGGTCGGCGGCTGTGGTGGTTGCGAAGACCGGCAGTTGGGGTTGGGGGTTGACGGTGGCATTATCGATCCCCGAATAATCCTTGGCGTTGCTGTTGCCGGTCGTAACGGTCGCTGGGCTGGGGTTCGGTCCGGTCGCGCCAACCACAAAGACCGCTGAGTTGGCGGCGAAATCAAAGGCGAACCTATCAACCATCGCTTGCATACGCTTCTCGGCGCCGCGCGGACCGTAGCCGGTTGATGTGATTAGCAAACGATCTGGGACGTAGGTTGGATTCGCAATCAGAAGAGCATCCAGTGCGGCTCGATTCGGATTGGCTGGGTCGGTGATTTGTACCGTATACCGAACTCCATTGCCGACGTTGACGCGAGCGGTCGGGGCGTCACTGGGATTCCCGGCGGCGTCACTATATGGAAGCCACCTTGAAAGTCGCGCCTCGGTCGAGGTATCACCTCCCGCAACATCGTTAGAGTTAGCGATGGTCACGGCGTTCCGGTAGCTCATCGTTTGACCGACAGCCAACGCCGGACTCGCGGGGCGATTGCGTCGAATGGCGTTCAGCGCGCCCTGCAAACCGGCTTCCGCCCCGTAGTAAGCTTGGGCCTCGGCGGTCGCGTTAGCGGAATTCACCGTCGATTTCGCCGTCGTTAAAATCAGCGCGCTGCCTGCGGTCAGTAGTAGCGTTGAAACTAACAGCATCGTGATCAGCGCCGCGCCGCGCTCGTTCGGAGCATGACACATCCGAATCTTTTTTCCAGTGGTGGCTGTCATCATCATATTTAACTCCATGTAATAGTCACTTAAACCCGTCGCGCGCGCCGTGCGCTTAATACTGATTGGTGATCGTGTTGCGTAACCCGACATCGGAAGCAAGCTGCACATTAGATTCGGGCTGATACCCGGCGACATTCGGTGTCCCGACCGCCTGAAGCCGGATGCGCACAACAATCACGATATACTTGGCGAGCGCCGGAGCGACCTCAGCCTCCGCTGCCCCAGCCGCGTTGAGCACGCCGGTCAGCGTGCCGTTGACCCGACCGTTTGCGTCCGTCGCGGCACTGTATGTCACCCGCTCATCGTAGTAGTAGAAGTTTAATGAATCGATGGCGTCGGCTAAGACCGTCGTGTTGTTGTTCGTCACGTTGTTGTCGTAGCGCGCCAGATAGGTGGTGCCATTATTGACCGCCATCGCAAACCGCACATCTTCACTTTCTTCTGTTGGCCCGATGACCGGATCGGTGGCGGCGCCAGTGCCCGGATCATCGAGGTTGGCGATGATCCGAATTGAATTCACACCAGAGTTGATCGGGATGATTCCATTGACCGGCACTGCAACCTGCGCCGCGCCCGAGGTATAAGTCAGATTGGGCGGCAAGCGGAAGCCGGTGTTCGCGATTTCGCGCGTCATGATGTTGAGCGCACGTTGCGCATCGGCAAGCGCGAGCGAACGACGATTTTCACGCGAGCGGATATGAAACGAACTTGCCAGCAGCGAGCTTGCGAGAACCATCACGACAAGAGTAATCCCCATCGCAAGCATCAATTCGATCAGCGTGAAGCCGCCTTCTGTGCGCGGTGGGTGTGTTGTTTTAAGTTTATGCATGTTTCTCCTGTCTCGCGCTCCGTGGCATGATCCCGCCGCTCCGAAAGGCTATCAGTTAGCTCCCATCGTGAGTGCTGAACGTTGTGTTCTAAGGATGACGGGGCTTCGCATCCAACCGACCTGCCCGCCCTGCGGCGTGACGGTAATCGTAATCACCTTCAACGTCGCGTTGCCTCCGCAAGCCGCCGTGATGCAGACAACTTTGTTGACCGTGTAGTTGCGTCCGGCACTGGCGACGGTTGTGTTTACTCCCGCGGTGACATCAAGGCTCGCATCGGCGAATGCCGGCGCACTACGGAGTTTCTCCAGTTCATGCTGCGCGACAGCCGCCGCCAGCGTGCGTTCGCTGGCGCCCGAGTTGTTTTTAGCCGAGAAGCCAAAGATGGCAGCCGAGCCGAGTCCGACGATCATCGAGATAAGGAGCGCAATCGTTGTCTCAATCAGCGAGAAGCCACGCTCGTTCGTCGCGAGCTTTGATTTACTAAATTGTGCCGGGCGGCGTCGCTGTCGGTTTTTTAATTTCAGCATCTTCTTTTAACCTGAAGTTGATGGTTTTGTAATGGGAATCTCTTGCCCACTTAATTGATGAGTCAGAGTTTGAAACAACCGGGAACTTGCCCACGTTGAGGATTCCACTCCCTCACAAAGTCGAACAACTCTGCGACTTACCTTGGTTACCGCTGCGCGCTAAATCTTTGGCTAATTTATTGTCACTGCAACTGTCTTCGAACCGCCGCAAGAAGCAGCACTGAATGTCACCGTACCGCCACCGTTGCCGCTGTTGTAGTACACGGTGAAAGTGACTGAGCCACTTCCTGAAATAGTCCTTGACGCGGGAGAGATACCCGTAATGTCATTGCCGCTGTATGTAGCCGTGACGGTTGTAGCGCTGGCGTTCTCGTAGTTCAGGGTGATGGTGCCTGAGCCAGCACCCCTGGTGAAGCTTGCTGATGGAGGTGGCGAGGTCTGGCAAGTTCCCACGGGTGTCGGCGAAGGTGTCGGTGATGGAGTTGGTGTCGGCGTTGGAGTTGGTGTCGGCGTCGGCGTTGGGTCAGTAGCGGGGTCACCACTGCCTCCATCACTTGGCGGATCGGTCGGTGGCTGATCCGCTGGCGGGTCAGTAGCGGGGTCACCACTGCCTCCATCACTTGGCGGATCGGTCGGTGGCTGATCCGCTGACGGGTCAGTAGCGGGGTCACCACTGCCTCCGTCACTTGGCGCGGACCCACCGCCAGCACCTGCGCCGGCACCCGCGCCTGCACCTGCACCTGCACCTGCGCCGATGTTCAAAGCGGCAACTTCAGGATTTGTCGGAACAAATGCACCGGAGTAAGTAACGTCGCCTGAGCCGGTGAGTGTCACGTTAGCTGGAGTATTAACGCTCGCGCCGACAAATGTGAAACTTACAGTCTGGTTGCTGATCGCAGCGGAACCAGGGGCAGTGAGAGTTTGTATTGTGCGACCGCGTAAGTTGAATGAAATGGTTTGTGGCGTGGCGTTGTTGAATGTCACTCCGTCGGGCAGCGTGATTGTGCGCGGCGCGTCCACCGTGCCGTCGCTGTCGAAGTCCATCGTCACTCGGTAGCTCGTGTTATCGAGAATCTCTACTCTCGCCGTGCCTGTTGTGTCGCGGCGACGAATCGCATCAAGACGAGCCTTTTCCAAATACTCTCCGAACTCGCGCGTCGCGCCGGTCAACCGCATCGAAGCGCGTGCCGAAGCAATGCCCATCGTCGCAAACGACGCTCCGATGGCAACTACTGCGATGACAATTAACACCTCTAACAATGAGAATCCGCGCTCGTGCCGCCGCTGTTGATTAACTCCACCACATATTATTGATTTACTCATCATGACCTCCACAAGAATTTGATACTCGGATATTGTCAGTCGGCGTGCTCAGAAACGCACAGGGAAGGATCAAGCGCCGGCCGTTAGCTCGACTGTATCCATTTTCAAATTGAGGATTACAGCAGAAGACTCACGCCATCGTGATTTCGGTTCGCTAAAGATGGATAACGTACAGGTAAGAGGGTGTTAGGGAAGATGCTCGTGAGGAAGTAGAAGAGTTAACTTAGGTAGTGAACTCCCTATAGTGACCCTATCACACAAAATGGCAAACACAAAACGCAAGGTCTAACAACTTTATTATCCTGATGAGCGAACTGGTTTCTTAGCGATGCGGCTTTTAGAATCCCGTGCGGTGATTCCGTAGAGCGCGAGTTTCTTCACGTCTTACAGCCACGCACATGCTCTGTTACAACCCATGTGCCACACCCCCGGCCTTACCTCTTTAACCCCTAAACATTAGGAAAAACGCTGATTTGCTCAATAATACATTGCTCTTCCGACAAGCGCCGCGAGCGCGGAACAAGCTTTATCAATGTGACAGGTCAAAGTGACAGCATCCGTTCACAATGATGTGGCGCTGCTTGTGAGTCTGAACGCAGCTTAATCGAATCGAGCAGCGACCTACACACCGGCCTTCAGTTCGACCAGTTCCGCACCGTGACGTAACCGCCGATCAAAGTCATTGCGATGCCGGCGATGATCGTTAAGAGCAGCAGCACGCCTTTCATCCGATAGGTGCGGGGAAGCTGCGTCCGCTCGACCCAGATCATCGCCAGGCACCACAGGCCGCAGCCGAGCACGCCGGAGAGGGGCGAGATGTACTTCGCGATTCTGACCGTCTGGAAGCCGGTCCAGAGTATCGCCAGACCGCCGAGTCCCGAATAGAGCACGACCCACAGACGCAGCTTCCTGATGTCCCATTCGCGTTTCGGCCATAGCGCACGCAATGATTCGTAGGCGGTGCGCGTGTAGAGTTCGAACGCCGCGTAGATGACGCCGAAGATCGCGAAGAAGATGCCCGCCTTGTAGATCGTGACGAGCGCCGGGTGGACGAGGCCGAGAAACTGCGACTGCTTGCTGTACAGGTCGGCGTCGTCCGGCACGAGTTGGCGCGGGTGCAGGACCGCCGCGCCGAGGATCATGAAGCAGCAAGTAATCAGCAGCACGCTACCGAACGACACGATGGTGTCGAACGCAGGCGCGCGTAGCCACTGCTTGCCCCGCGCAATCATCTTTTTGTCGTTCGGCAGATTCTGCGGCGAACAGTCCGCCAACCCGGCCGCGCCCCATTTCTTCTCGCGCAAAAAGCCGACATAGCCGACGTAATCCTGCACGCCGCCGCCGACCGCGCCCATCAGCACCGCCATCTCCAGCCACGAAGGGTTGGCAGCAATCTTCGGGTAACTCGCCGCGACCCACGGTTGATAGTCCGGCAGTTGCGGCGTGACGAAGCCCCACCATGCCGCCACCCAGTCCGGCTTGATGACCATCACTGCGATGAAGATCAGAATCACTTTGAAGACGAGGATCACCGTCGAGACGCGCTCGATGACGTTGTAGGTCTGCACCAGACTGAACAGCATCGCCACCACGATGATGACGGTGCCCCACAGCGGGCGTCCCCACGAAACCTCGCCGCCGACGCCGGTAATCCACACACAGAGACTGCTGACCGCATCGGCGAGCGCCGCGATCCACAATGGGAACGAGGTGACGGCGACCAACCCGATCAGCCATGCCGCCCACGCGCGCGGCCCCGGTATCCGCGCCCACGCCTGCATCGGGTGCTCGCCGGTCAGCACGAGGTAGCGTGCGCCGGTGTAGACCTGCACCGCTTTGAACATCACGGTGACGACGATCACCCACAGCATCGCGTAGCCGAAGACCGCGCCGATGCGTGGTGCAAAGATCGTCTCGCCGGTGCCGACCGTCACCGTGGCGATGATCGCGCCGGGGCCGAATATGCGGAGCAGGTTTGTCCACCCGCCGGAGAGCTCCGGGCCGGGCGGCGGATACTCGATCTTCTTTTGCTTGTGCTTCACAGTTTGATCGTCTTTCCGCTCTTCGCCGCTTCGTAAATCGCCATCATGATCTTCAGGTCGCGCAAACCCTCTTCGCCCGGCGTGAGCGGCTCTTTGTTCTCCATCACGCACTCAGACATGTGCTCCATCTCCGAAGCGAAGTGGTCGCGCACCCCGTGCATCCGTTCTTCCATCTTGTTGCCGTAGCCGACGTGCATCCGCAGCCCCGCATAGCTCAGACCCGGCTCCAACTGAAACCAGCCCTTTGTTCCGACGCCACGAAAACGGTTAAGGCCCGCGCCGTAACTCGACACGCAGTTCGCCAATACGCCCGACGGGAAACGGAGTTGGAAGTTAATCGTCTCTTCGACCTCTGTGAAGCGTGGATCGTTAGGCGTGGTGTACGAGACGGCGTTTACTTCCGTCGGCTCTTCGCCCGAAATGTAGCGCGCCGCTTGCAGCGCGTAGATGCCGATGTCCATCAGCGAGCCGCCGCCCGCCATCTCACGCTTCAGGCGCCACTGATTCGGGTCGCCGATGTTGAAGCCGGCGTCGGCGAGCACGATTTTCAAATCACCGAACTCTTTGTCGCGCGCGATCTTAATCAGATTCTGCGTGTACGGCTCGTAGCGCAGCCGGTACGCGACCATCAGTTTGCGATTCGCTTTGCGGCACGCATCAATCATTTCCTGACAATCCTGCGGCGTGTTCGCCATCGGCTTTTCGCACAGAATGTGTTTACCGGCCTGCGCGCCGCGAATCGTGTACTCCTTGTGCATCGAGTTCGGCAGCACGACGTAGATCACGTCAACTTCCGGGTTGTCTTTGAGCGTGTTGTAGTTCTGATAGTTGTAGATGCTCTTCGGGTTGACGCCGTAACGCAGTGCCAGCTTGTTCGCCTTCGCGGGGTCGCCGCTGACGAGCGCCGTCACTTTCGATTTCTCGCACTTCGCAAACGCCGGGAGAATCTGGTTGATACTGAGGCTCCCCAAACCGACAATCGCGTAGCCGAGTTTCTTACCCGGCGGTTCCGGCACGCGCTGCTGCGCCACGGCGTTGTTGAATAACGCGCCCGTCACCGGCGCGACCGCCAAACCTTTCGCGGCAGTCTTCAGAAATCTGCGACGGGTGAATTCATTAAGCGATGAGTTGGACATTGAATCTCCTTCGGGAGAATATGGACTTGTTTATTTTGAGCAATGTGGACTCGTTTAAATCAGACCATCTGAGATTGAGATGATGATTTAACACAGAGTCGTGGAGGAATCACAGAGCACACAGAGAAGATGAAACACGTGCGTGTCCTTACTCTCTCTGTGCCCTCTCGTGTCATCTTGCAGTCATCTCTATCTGAGACGTTCGACTGCGTGTTGGCGCACATGAGAACAGATGACTAATGTTCAAAGATGAACATGATGTACGCCAGGAACAACAGTAAATGCACCGCGCCAAGTAAGACGTTGGTTCGATTGTTAGAAAACGTGAGCGTACTTAAAGCCAATGTCAGCAACAGCAAAATCGTATCTACCGCGGTGAGTCCGAGGAAAACGGTTTTGCCCGTGATCAAGCTGATCATCAGCACCGCCGGAATTGTCAGCCCGATGGTTGCCAGCACCGAACCCAATATAATGTTGACTGAACGCTGCAACTCGTTTCTGACCGCAGCACGCACGGCATTCATCGCTTCGGGCGACAATATCAAGATCGCTACCAACAGACCGCTGACGGCTTGAGGCGCACCCAAAACGCGCGTCCCGTATTCAAGCGGAACGGCAAGCTGTTTGGCGAGTACGACCAGCGGCAATATGTACAGCACCAACAACAAGGCGTGATGCGGCACGGACTTGATGATGTGTTCGCCATGATGATGATGTTGTTGTGCTTCGTTTCCGGCGACGGCTT
>Ga0136614_10003553_pt1 | contig 10016 bp, 11 predicted proteins | sample AntDrymUQ2792106_2_FD_106643 | JGI IMG/M metagenome (GOLD analysis project Ga0136614, IMG submission 106643) | Polar desert sand microbial communities from Dry Valleys, Antarctica - metaG UQ279 (21.06) | ecosystem: Environmental > Terrestrial > Soil > Desert | place: Antarctica: Dry Valley... | reverse complement strand
GTGCGCCGGCGCCACTTTCTGATGTCGGCGGTGATGCCCTACCTATTCATACTGTCGCTGGCAGTCGGGCTGTTGATCATCACCATCGTGTCCGGCGCGCTCAATCAGCTCGGCACGCGCTCCTTGCTGATTCTGGGCGAGCCGCGATTGCTCGATCTGTTTTCAGCAAGATTGTTGTATCTGGTCGGCGTGACCGGAGAGCTTTTCTTGTTGACCGCCATTTATCTGGTGATGCCGGTGGGGCGTCTGTCGTGGCGCCACGCGCTGATCGGCGGCGCCGCCGCCACGTTGCTATGGGAAGTGACACGTCATTTGCTGGCGTGGTACTACTCGAGCATTTCGCAGATACAGCTCGTCTACGGTTCGCTGACGACGTCGATCGTCGTGCTGTTGAGCGTCGAGATCGGCGCGATCGTGCTGCTGCTGGGCGCGCAGGTCATTGCCGAGTATGAGCGCATCGGCTATGAGCCCATTAACAAGAAGCCAAAGCCGATGAAATCCGAGGCCGCAGCGTAGGCCGCGGCGCGCCGTGCGATTCCTAAGCGTGTTCGGCCGTCGGTTTCTTTTGCTTGGCCCCGCGCTTGCCGATCGGCACAACATCGCGCCGCGCGGCGCCGATGTACAGCTGCCGTGGTCGCCCGATCTTGTATTCGGGATCGGCGATCATCTCGTTTAACTGCGCAATCCAGCCGACCGTGCGTGCCAGCGCAAAGATCGCTGTGAAAAGCGGCACCGGGATGCCGATCGCCTTTTGCACGATGCCCGAGTAATAGTCGACGTTCGGGTACAGCTTGCGGCTGACGAAATAGTCGTCTTCCAGCGCAATTTTTTCCAGCGCCATCGCCAGCTTGAACAGCGGGTCGTCCTGCAGCCCGAGTTCTTTGAGCACTTCGTGGCATGTCTCGCGCATTAGCTTGGCGCGCGGATCGTAATTCTTGTAGACGCGATGACCGAAGCCCATCAATCTGACCTCGGAGTTTTTGTCTTTCACTTTGGCGATGAACTCGCCGATCTTGGCCACTCCACCATTGCGCTGAATCTCGTGCAGCATGCCGAGCGCGGCTTCGTTGGCGCCGCCGTGCGCCGGGCCCCACAAGCACGCCACGCCGGCCGCGATTGCCGCAAAGGGATTGGTGCCAGACGAGGCGCACAGCCGCACCGTCGAGGTCGAAGCGTTCTGCTCATGATCGGCGTGCAGGATGAAGATACGGTCCATCGCGCGCACCAGCACATCGTTGACATTGTATTCCTCGCACGGCGTGGCGAACATCATGCGCATGAAGTTCGCCGCATAGCCCAGATCGTTGCGCGGATAAACGTACGGCTGGCCGACGGTGTACTTGTACGCCATCGCAACCAGGGTCGGCATCTTTGCGATCAAGCGGTGCGCGGAAATCTCACGCTGCTGCGGGTCGTTCAGGTTCATCGAGTCCGGATAGAACGCCGACATCGCGCCGACCAGGCCGGTCATCACCGCCATCGGATGCGCATCGCGCCTGAACCCGCGCAGAAAGAACTGCATCTGCTCGTTGACCATCGTGTGATACCGCACTGTCTTGTCGAAATCATTCTTCTGCGTCGCGTTCGGCAACTCACCGTAGAGCAGCAAATAGCACGTCTCCAGGTAGTCGCACTGCGTCGCCAGCTGCTCGATCGGGTAGCCGCGATAGAGCAGCTCACCCTTGTCACCGTCGATGTAGGTGATCGACGAGTCACACGCCGCGGTGGACATGAATCCGGGGTCGTATGTGAACTTGCCGGTCTTTCCGTACAACTGCCGTATGTCTAGCACGTCGGGGCCGATGGTCCCCGCATGAATGGGCAGCTCGAGTGCGGTGGTGCCATCAGAAAAACTCAGAGTCGCTTTTTTGTTCGAAGGATCGAGTGCCATCGTTGCGGTCCTGGTGATGACTTCAGCTGGCGCGCAGACGATTCAACATCGCGCGTACGTCGGGAACATCAAGCGCGCCCGGCAAATCAGTGCGCGCCAGCAGCAGGTCGAGCAGGTCGTTCTCGGGAAGGTCGAGCAAGGCCTCGATCGAAATCATGTCGTCGCTCGTCAACCGATCGCCATGCCGCTCGAAGAAGCGCGAGACGATCACGTCGTTTTCAAGCAAGCCGCGGCGCGCGCGCCAGCGCAATCGCTTGCGCGCCAGCACCAAAGCAGCGGCGTCGAGCGTCACACAGCCCTCCGCACCAATAGCTCCTTGATCTTGCCGATCGCCAGCGTCGGATTCAGATTCTTCGGGCATACATCAACACAATTCATGATCGTGTGGCAGCGGAACAGCCGATACGGATCATTGAGGCCGTCTAGGCGTTCGTTGGTCGCCTGATCGCGCGAATCGGCAATGAACCGATACGCCTGCAGCAGGCCCGCCGGACCGACGAACTTGTCGGGATTCCACCAGAACGACGGGCACGCGGTCGAGCAGCACGCGCACAGGATGCACTCATACAGGCCATTGAGCTCTTCGCGCTCCGCCGGCGATTGCAACCGCTCCCTTTCCGGCGGCGGGGTGTCGTTAATCAGGTACGGCTTGATCGACTCGTATTGCTTGAAAAACTGCGACATGTCGACGATCAGGTCGCGGATGACGGGCAAGCCGGGAATCGGACGCAGGACGATCGGCTCCTTCAGATCGCGCAAATTGGTCACGCACGCAAGCCCATTTTTGCCGTTGATGTTCATCGCATCGGACCCGCACACGCCCTCTCGGCAACTGCGGCGGAGTGAAAGGCTGTCGTCGACATCGGCCTTGATGCGAATCAACGCATCGAGCAGCATTCGATCGCCCGGCTGCAGCGCTACCTGCAACTTCTGCATGTAGGGCTGCGCATCCTTGTCCGGGTTGTAGCGATAGATCTCGAAGTGCACCGTGCGCGATCCGGACGGAGCGCCCACCGTCGCTGGCGGTTCAGCTGCGAGGCTCGAAGTCATTGTCTTGTCTGCTCCTAAAACGTTCTGCGCTTGGGTTCGAACGTGTCGACGCTCAACGGCTTCATATTGACCGGCTTGTAGTCGAGACGATTGCCGTGCGAGTAATGCAGCGAGTGCTTGATCCAGTTCACGTCGTCTCGCTCGGGAAAATCCTCGCGCGCGTGAGCACCCCGGCTTTCGGTCCGCGCGGCCGCAGAAACGATGGTTGCCTTTGCGGTCTCGACCAAATTCTCCAGCTCGAGCGCCTCAATGCGCGCGGTGTTGAAAATTTTCGACTTGTCGTCGATCGAGACGCGTTGCGCACGCTCTGCAAGTGCCATGATCTTGCGCACCCCTTCCTCCAACATGGGCCCGGTGCGAAACACGCTGCAATGCCGCTGCATCGCCCTGCGAATGTCGTCGGCGACATCCTGCACACGCTCGCCGTTGCGAGACGCATCGAGCGCGGCAAGGCGCAAAAGCGTCGACTCCCCGCCGTCGGCCGGAAAACTTTTGTGACCCCGCTCGGCCGCCTTTTGCGCGATGACGTGATTACCCGCAGCGCGGCCGAACACCAGCAGATCAAGCAGCGAATTGGTACCCAGCCGATTCGCCCCGTGGACGCTGACGCACGCGCATTCTCCCATCGCATACAACCCGTCGACGACGGCGTTGGGGTTGCCGTCTTTCGGCGTTACGACCTGGCCGTGGTAGTTGGTCGGAATGCCGCCCATCTGGTAATGAATCGTCGGCACCACCGGAATCGGCTCGCGGATGGGATCGACGTTCGCAAACTTGATCGCAATCTCGCGAATCGATGGCAATCGCTTCATGATCGTCTCAGCACCCAGATGATCGAGCTTCAACAGCACATGGTCCTTGTTCGGACCGCAGCCGCGCCCTTCCTTGATCTCCTGGTCCATCGAACGCGAAATAAAGTCACGCGGCGCCAGATCCTTCAGCGTGGGTGCATAGCGCTCCATGAAACGCTCACCGTTGCAGTTGATCAAAATGCCGCCTTCACCCCGCACCCCTTCGGTGATTAGCACGCCGACGCCCGCCACTCCGCTCGGATGGAACTGCCAGAACTCCATGTCTTCGAGGGGAATTCCGGCGCGCGCGGTCATTCCCATTCCATCTCCGGTGCAGATGTACGCATTGGTCGACGCCTCCCAGATGCGACCCGAGCCTCCGGTAGCGAGCACAGTGACTTTGGACTCAAAGATCATCGGCTCGCCGGTTTCCATTTCGAGCGCGATCACGCCGACCACGTCGCCGTCGGCATTGCGAATCAGATCAAGAGCCATCCATTCAACGAAAAATTGGGTGCGCGATGCAACGTTGCGTTGGTACAGCGTATGCAGCAAGGCATGCCCGGTGCGATCGGCAGCTGCGCACGCGCGCGGCACCGGCTTCTCACCGAAATGCGCTGAATGACCACCGAAAGGTCGCTGGTAAATCGTGCCGTCCGCGTTGCGATCAAACGGCATGCCGAAGTGTTCGAGCTCGTAGACGACGCTGGGCGCTTCACGGCACATGAACTCAATCGCGTCCTGGTCGCCCAGGTAGTCTGATCCCTTGACCGTGTCGAACATGTGCCACAGCCAATCGTCTTCGGTCATGTTGCCGAGCGCCGCACCGATGCCGCCCTGCGCTGCCACCGTATGGGAGCGCGTCGGAAACACCTTCGACAGCACGGCAACGTTGAGTCCCGCATTTGCGAGCTGCAGCGAACATCGCATGCCGGCACCACCTGCGCCGACAATTACTGCATCAAAGCGTCGCCTGGCGATTGCCATCGCTCAGGCTGTCCAGACAATCTGCACCGACCACACCGCGCAGGCGATCAGGTACAGCACGGTGAGCACCTGCAGCGACAGCCGCGCCCACACCGGCGAGACGTAGTCCATCCAGATGTTCCGCACGCCAATCCACGTGTGGTAGAGCAGCGAAAGCAGCGCGATCAGCGTGATGATCTTCATCGGCAGCGGCGCGAACAGCCCCGCCCATTTTTCGTACGTCAATGGGCCGAACAGCACGCTGGCGCCGACCAGCAACACCCACAGAGTCAGCACGACCGAGGTAACGCGCTGCGCGATGAATCCGCCGAGTCCATAGTGCGCCCCGACCACCAGCCGCCTGGCGCCGATCCCGGCTGCAGGATGCGCCATCAGATCGCTCCGAACAATTTGAGCGCCGCGATGAACGTAAGCAGCAGGCTTACCGCATACACCGCAATCGAGCTGTTACGCGACGACTTGAGATCGATGCCGATGTGCAGATCGAGCAACAGATAGCGGATGCCGGCGACCAGATGGTGAAAGAAGCTCCAAATTAAGAGCAGCAAGGCCAGTTTGAAAAAGGCACCGGATGCCACGCCGCGCAGCCGCTCGAAGCTCAACTCCGAGGTCAAGCTCAGGTCAAACAACCACAGCAGGAACGGCAACGCCAGAAACAACAACGCACCGCTGATCCGATGCATGATCGACACCAGCCCCGCCATCGGCAGCCGGTATGTCACCAATTGCGATAAGCCGAGATTGCGAAACTGCGGCCGGGGCTGTTTTTCTGTGGTGAAGGTATTCATCGGAAGCCGGTGATGTGGATCGATCATCTCCGGCCGATATTCTGACCGAAATGCTGCACTGAACCAAATCAGCAGCGTGGCCGAAGCCTAAGTGAGCGTGTTGCGATAGTGATAGTGCTCGGTGACCGACAAGCCTCGCCGCACTTCGACCGGCCGCTCACCGTAGGTGAAAGAAACGCGCTCGACCAGCAGCAGCGGAGCTCCCGGCGTGACCTTCAGTAGCCGGGCTGCATCGGCTGTGGCCGCCACTGCGCGGATGCGCTCTTCGGCGCGGATCATGCGGGTTCCAAATTCGGTTTCGAACAGGCCATAAAGCGGCCCGCTGTACTCGGCGAGCCGCTCCGCGTTCAGCTTGCGGAACACGTTGCCGGGCAGCCAAATCTCATCGAGCACGATCGGTGCATCGTCAAAACTCAACAGCCGCCGCAGATAAACGAGCGGATCGCCAGGCTTGGTGGCAAGCTGCTGCGCGATCTCTGCTGAGGCGCGGATCCGTTTGCATTCCAGGTAGCGGCTGACCGCGGGCACCGGGTCGTGCCCGTCGGGCACCACGCGTAAAAATCTAAACTGGGCGCGGGCCTCGTGGTGGGTGGCCACGAACGTGCCCTTACCCTGCCGGCGCACCAGCAGGTTCTCGCTCGACAGTTCATCGACCGCCTTGCGCACAGTGCCCTGACTGACCTGGAAACGTGCCGCCAGCTCCAGCTCGCTCGGAATCATCTCTCCGGGCTTCCACTCGGCCCGCTCGAGCGCCTGCACGATTAACCCCTTGATCTGCTGATAGAGCGGCGCATAAATCGCCGCAATTTTTGGGTCCGCGGGCGCGCGGCGAACAGACGTGCTCATGGAGGCATTTCAGCACAAAACCTTACAAGATGTCATCTATCTTATATAGGACTGCGATGACAAGTTGCTTTCCGCGCAGTAAACTCGCGCGCTTCGCCGTGGCTTGCTTGCTCGCCGAATGGCCCTGGCCCCAAGGACGATCCTCCGGAGAACGAGACCATGAGTAAAACCCCCGTTCGCGTCGCCGTGACGGGCGCTGCCGGGCAGATCGGATATGCGTTGCTGTTCCGGATCGCCTCCGGCCAGATGCTGGGCACGGAGCAGCCGGTGCACCTGCAACTGCTTGAGATTGCGGACGAGAAGGCGCAGAAGGCGCTCAAGGGCGTGATGATGGAGCTCGAGGATTGCGCCTTTCCGCTGTTGGCGGAAATGGAGGCGCACAGCGATCCGGCGAGCGCGTTCAAGGATACGGAGGTTGCACTGCTGGTCGGCGCGCGGCCGCGCGGCCCGGGCATGGAGCGCAAGGATTTGCTGGCGGCCAACGCGCAGATTTTCATAGCGCAGGGCAAGGCGCTCGATGCTGCGGCAAAACGCAACGTCAAAGTGCTGGTGGTCGGCAACCCAGCCAACACGAATGCCTACATTGCGATGAAATCGGCGCCCTCGCTGCCCAAGGCGAGCTTCACCGCGATGATGCGGCTCGATCACAACCGCGCGCTGTCGCAACTGGCGGCCAAGACCGCCAAGCCGGTCTCCGCAATCGAAAAGCTGATCGTGTGGGGCAATCATTCGCCCACGATGTATCCCGATCTGCGCTTTGCGACGATCGACGGCAAGTCAGCCAAGGCGATTATCGACGACGCCTGGTATCGCGATACCTACATTCCAACGGTCGGCAAGCGCGGCGCGGCGATCATCGAAGCGCGCGGACTGTCGTCAGCCGCCTCGGCCGCCAACGCCGCGATCGATCATGTGCGCGACTGGGTGGCGGGAACCCACGGCAAGTGGGTGACGGTGGGTGTGGCCTCCGATGGCAGCTACGGCGTCCCGTCCGACATCATTTACGGCGTGCCGTGCGTGTGCGCCAACGGCAAGTTTGAAGTGGTCAAAGGGTTGGAAATCGACGAGTTCTCGCGCCAGAGGATGGACGCGACGTTGAAAGAATTGCTCGAAGAGCGCGATGGTGTGTCCCATCTTCTCTAAGAGCACATGCGCATGACGGCCGGCGCAGGGTTTCGCGCAGCGTTGCAGGCTGAGCAGCCGCTGCAAATCGTCGGTGCGCTGATCGCGAACCATGCGCTAATGGCGCAGCAGGTAGGCTATCGCGCGATTTATCTTTCGGGCGGCGGTGTGGCGGCCGGGTCGCTCGGCATGCCTGACCTGGGCATCAATACGCTCGACGACGTCTTGATCGACGTGCGCCGCATCACCGATGTGTGCGAGCTGCCGCTGCTAGTCGACATCGACACCGGCTTTGGCCCGAGCGCATTCAATATTGCACGCACGGTCAAATCGCTGATCAAGTCCGGCGCGGCGGCGTGCCATATCGAAGACCAGGTCGGGGCCAAGCGCTGCGGCCATCGGCCCGGCAAGGAAATCGTCAGCGCTGCCGAGATGGCGGATCGCGTCAAAGCCGCAGCCGATGCAAAAACCGATCGTAACTTTTTTTTGATCGCGCGCACCGATTCGATTGCGTCCGAAGGAGTCGACCGCGCTATCGAGCGTGCGCTTGCGTGCGTTGAAGCCGGCGCTGACGGCATCTTTGCGGAGGCGGCGCAGGACCTGGCAACCTATCGGCGCTTTGTCGACGCCGTCAAGGTGCCGGTGCTGGCCAACATCACCGAGTTCGGCGCCACGCCGCTGCTGACGATCGACGAATTGCGAGGCGCCGGTGTTGCGATGGCGCTGTATCCGCTATCGGCGTTCCGCGCGATGAACAAGGCTGCATTGAACGTTTACACCGCGCTGCGCCGAGACGGCACGCAAAAGTCGGTCGTCGACACGATGCAGACGCGCGCCGAGTTGTATGACGTAATCGGCTACCACGCGTATGAGCACCGCCTGGATCAGCTGTTCGCGCACAGGAAGGATTCGCCATGAACGATGCCGCCGTTGCCATCAAGCCAAAAAAATCCGTTGCATTGTCGGGCGTGGTCGCCGGCAATACCGCGTTGTGCACAGTCGGCCGCAGCGGCAACGACCTGCACTATCGAGGCTACGACATTCTCGATATCGCGACGCGCTGCGAGTTTGAAGAGATTGCACATTTGCTGGTGCACGCCAAACTACCGACCGCGCCGGAGCTGGCCGCGTACAAGCGCAAGCTGAAAGGCCTGCGCTCAATTCCGGCCGCGGTGCAGCGCATCCTCGAAGCGATCCCGGCCAACACACATCCGATGGATGTGATGCGCACGGCGTGCTCTGCGCTGGGCTCAGTGTTGCCGGAAGGGCAGGACCACAAGCTCGCCGAGGCGCGCGAGATCGCCGACCGCCTGATGGCGTCGTTCGGCTCAATGCTCCTTTACTGGCATCACTATTCGCATTCGGGGCGGCGCATCGACGTAGAGACTGACGATGACTCGATCGGCGGCCACTTCTTGCACCTTCTGCACGGCCGCGCACCGTCGGCGCTGTGGACGCGCGCGATGCATACGTCGCTCAATCTTTACGCCGAGCACGAATTCAACGCGTCGACTTTTACCGCACGGGTCGTGGCCGGCACCGGCAGCGACCTGTATTCGGCAATCACCGCAGCGATCGGTGCGCTAAAAGGCCCAAAGCATGGTGGCGCCAACGAGTTCGCGTTCGACACGATCGGCCGCTACGACAACCCGGAAGACGCCGAGGCAGACATCATCAAGCGCGTGGCCGACAAGCAGGTGATCATCGGCTTCGGTCACCCGGTGTACACGATCGCCGATCCGCGCAACGAAGTGATAAAAGAAGTCGCGCGCGATTTGTCGGCCGATGCGGGCAACATGAAGCTGTTCGACATTTCGGCGCGCGTCGAAAAGGTGATGTGGCGCGAGAAGAAAATGTTTCCGAATCTGGACTGGTACAGCGCGACCAGCTATCACATGATGGGCGTGCCCACCGCCATGTTCACGCCGCTGTTCGTGATCTCGCGCGCTGCCGGCTGGAGCGCGCACGTGATCGAACAGCGCGTCGACGGCAAGATCATCCGGCCGAGCGCCAACTACACCGGCCCAGAGGACCTGAAGTTCGTGCCGATCGAGCAGCGGAAATGAAAATCTCGGCAATCGCGCTCGCGCTTTGGCTCGCTTTCCCGCTGGCCTACGCAAGTAACACGGTACCGACGCGCAGCTTCACCACCGACTGGCTTTGCGACAACGGGCGTTTGCTGCGCTTCAACGCGCACCCGCGGCGGCCGGATGGGGAGGCACAGCTCACGTATATCGGCAGTCGGGTCGAAATGACCGCAACACCCACCGTTTCCGGCTCTCGCTACGCGAGCAAGGACGGCAAGGTGATCTGGCAGAGCAAGGGGGACGAGGGGCAGCTCACGTTTGACCCGCTGCTCTCCGAACCGATCACCTGCAGATTGAAGTCCGATCGTGGTGACAGTAGAAAGCAAACAAAAAAACAATGAGCAGCCACATCAGCAACGTTCGCCCGAAGCCCGACCAGGTGCTGGTCGACATCGTCGATTACGTCACCAAATACAAGATCAAGAGCACCGAGGCGTACGAAACGGCGCGCTAC
>Ga0136614_10003552_pt1 | contig 10017 bp, 7 predicted proteins | sample AntDrymUQ2792106_2_FD_106643 | JGI IMG/M metagenome (GOLD analysis project Ga0136614, IMG submission 106643) | Polar desert sand microbial communities from Dry Valleys, Antarctica - metaG UQ279 (21.06) | ecosystem: Environmental > Terrestrial > Soil > Desert | place: Antarctica: Dry Valley... | reverse complement strand
GATGCAGTATGTCCGCTTCAAACAGCAATGATGCTTGTCTAATCCATGGTGGTATTGAGTAAGGAAGCCTTGCTCTCAGCTTCAACATTGTATCCACGGCATTCTTTGGATATCCAGTCATGGCATAGGCGTAACTCGCAAAGTATGCAGCTTGAATCTCAGTGTATCCGGCGAATGGAACACCGAACGTCGCAATTGCTGTGTTACTCCAGGCAAGCTGGTCCTTGTATTCACCCAATCTCCCACAGCAAAGAGCGAGTTGCGCGGACAGTCCGCCGCGCAGTGTATCGTTGCCGAGGCGGCAGGCGAGGTTGTATGCCTTGAGAAACTTCTGCTGTGCCTCGGAGTACTTGCCTGTTGCGCAATAAATGGCGCCCAGTCCTAAGTATACGTGAGCGATCAGAGAATTAACTGTCCCGCTCGCTTCGAGTCGATCAGCCAGTCGAAGAAGCCGGGCCAAACTGTTTGTGTGCTCATGCATATGGTAGAGCAGCTGTGCTTTGCTGAGCTCGAGTTCGTTCACATGCTCCTGACGCAAATGGTCAATCCACAGCGTCTCAGCCGAACTGAGAAATGTTGCGCATGAATGCTCGTCTCTGAGATAGGAGTAAAGGTGGGCTGCTGCCCGGACCGCCCGAACCCTTGTGACTGGATCGGGTGCGGCTTGGACGATACGGTGAAGTGCCAAGCCATCCTCTACAACCTTGTCCACCGACCATGTGGCGGTGAAATGGTCAGCCATGATCGAGAATACCGATGCCATTTCATGCAGGGGAGAAAGCACCGGATCATGGAGGGGAACTTTGGATTCCTCCCATCTTCCTTGCTCTTGCAAGACCTCGACCAACAGTAGCAGTGCGTCTGCACGAGGAGTTCCCGACAGATGCGGAAGTGCCGTCACGAGGCTGTACTCCGCTTCATGGAGGGCTCCCTGAGCGATGGCATCGCGGGCGCCCCGCAAGAGATATGCAGTGGCGTGTTCCCCTCTACCGGCACGAATGCAGTGCCACGCGATTTCAAGACTGAGATTCTTGCTACCACGCTCTTCTTGCTCAATGAGGCGGTCAGCGATCTGACCGTGGAAGACCTTGCGTAAGGCATTCGGTACTCCGAGATAGACAGCCGTACGCGTTAACTCATTAACAAACTCTAATCCACGGCCGCCGTCTCTAATAAGTCTCCGTGAAACCAGATCGGCCATGCCCGTCATGGTTTGAGAGATGCTCAGATCAGCCAAGGTGTAAAGGCTGAGATCGTTGAGTCGGGGCCCTAGAATTGAGGCCATGTTAAGCACGCTGTTCGCCGTCTGACTCAAAGAGTGCCTGATCTTGTCTAACAGCTGGCCATAGACCGCTGGAGGGTCACCTTTTGTACCAAAATCGGCAGTCATACCATCAACGGTCAGCGCGAGCGATTCGTCCCCATTAGTCTGCCAATCCTGAACTAGCAATTCCATTATCATAGGAAACCCCGCGGCTGCTCGTAGTAGAACTCGGCGCACTGCTGACCCTGGCTGGGCTTGGTCGGGGGGCAGCAGGAATTTCAATAGATCCTGACTCTCCTCCTCGGGCAAAGGGGTCAGTTCGATCTCACGAACGCGCAAGGGAAGGCGACTATCGCGGAGGCGAGCCGCCTGGGAAGTCTGCAGCAATTCGCCGGGCCGAGCCACGAGAATGACCATGATCGGCTGGCCAAACGCCCGCCGCATCATCAAGTGAAGCACCGCCAGGCTCACGTCGTCAGCCAGGTGCAGGTCGTCCACCACCAGGATGACCGGATGCTCCTCGGCTACTGCGGCGACGATCTTGTGAAACGCCTCTGTCAGCCGTATCCTGGCCGCCTCGCCCTGGCTGTCGCTCGATGCCGGAATGTTAGGAAAGCGGTGCCGCACTTGCGGTACGGTCTTGGCAAGCTCCGCGAGCGACTCGGGCGCCGTGGCTGAAACGCCCGGGCGGTCCAGCAATCCCAGGATGAGGCTACTCACAGTGGAGTATGGGATCTCTCGCTCGAGGTCATAGCACTGCACCCGGCTGATTGCCGCGCCCTCCAGGCCGGCCGCAGTCGTGAGCTTCTCGACCAGCGTTGTCTTCCCGACTCCGGAGTCACCCAGTATCAGTGCGTGACCCGGCTCGGCTCGCTGGACTCCCTCCCAGAGCTCGTACAGCACCCGATATTCGGCCGCCCGGCCGATGAACGGTCGCCCTCGCCACTGATCGGTGGGGACGGTCGGGATGTTGGTCGACGTCGTCCGTTCCCAGCCCCGCCGCCGCAGACGAACGGCCATGCCCTCCACCAGGTCGGAAGGAACCGCTTGCAGCTCGTCGGCCAGCTTTCTCTTCCATTCCTCGAAGAACTTCAGCGCCGTCAGCCGGTCACCGGCAAACGCCCGGGCTTCCATCTTGGCCCTGATCGCCTCCTCGCTGAGTTCGTCCAGCACCAGCATCCGGTCCGCCAGCCGCTCGATCTGGCGAGAATCTCCCGTCCGACGGCAGCGGTCGATCAGGACAACCAGCGCGTCCTTGATCGCCGGCAGCAGGCGGGCCTGCTGCCGGTCCTTCCAGTGGTTGAACTCGGATGAGTCGACAATGTCGAAACCGTCGAGGAAGGCCGCCACCTCCAACGTGCCGGTCACTTCGGTACCGAGTATATCCCCCGCTTCCAGGCGGTCGAGGTCGAGTTCCACCCGACCCGGGCTGAGGCGAACATGGTCCCGGCTGGTCTCCAGGCCCTGAGGGCCGAGCCGAGGCCGCAGCGTCGAGAGCGCGGTGGCGAGGGAGTGCCGTCCGTCGGTGGGCGTTACGTTGGGCCACAGCAGCTCGGCCAACCGCTCGCGGCGGTGCGTTCTTGCATCCACCGCGAGGTAGATGAGCAGGGCCAGGTGCTTCTTGGTGCGAAAACGGATCGGCTCGCCGGACGGGGCGAACAGGGAGGGCTGACCCAGGCAACGGAGATACCGTCGCGGCTCCACAGGGTCTCACGGGTGAGGGGTTTCCAAGATTATGCGGCGCCTTCAACCAACCGTCAACAACTTGTCGGGCTTGATGTTTCGCTGTTGATGGTTTGTAATGGCGAGAAGCGACGGAGGGAGGTGACCCTCCGGCTCCGGGGTGTTCCTCCTCCCGGGCCCGGGTTATGCTCACAGGTCGGGGGCACCCCATCCCGAGACCCGCCGCCGAGGAGGGCGGGTTCAGCCGCCCGGGTCCCGGAATCCGGGCCGCGCGGCGCCACCGGAAGGAGAAGCACGCATGACCGAATCCCGGACCAGGTTGGCGTTCCTGGCCGCCGCCCTAACCGCCTCTGCGGCGCTCGGTTGCAAGGCCGAGATCTCCAGCGGCTCGGGTCCAGCGGACGTCCTCACCGGCGACGTGGGCGCCAGCTTCCGGGACGAGGTCGAGGCCGGACTCAGCGCCCTGACTCTGGGTAGCGTCCTGGACCCCATCGGCACCACCCAGGCGGCCGGGACCGCGACCTCTATCAGGGCCGTACCCTGTGTCAGTCCGTCCGCTCCGGCGGACAGCGACGGGGATGGGGTCCCCGACGACGCGACCTACCTCTTTACCGCCCCTCCGTGCCGGTTCACCGGCTGGCGCGGCGGCACTCTCGACATCGTGGGCCAGCTTCGGTTCCAGGATCCGGCCCCCTCCAGTGCCGGGTTCGGCTACGAGGCCACCCTCACCGGGCTCCGCTCCCGCTTCACCAGCGCCGACAGCAAGGTGATTTACGATGTCACCCGAAACGGCACCCGCAGCCTGAGCGGGTCGACCGCCGGACTCCTGCTCACCGCCGATCTCCAGGTCGTTCGCACCTTTGCCGGGCACCCCGACGCCGCCATCGACAAGCAGTGGGTGGTCAATTACACGCCGGCTGCTCCGCTCCAGATCAATGAGCCGCTGCCCAGCGGCGCGCTCGATGTTGCGGGCACGGCGGACTGGACCCGGGGCACCGAGCATTTCGTGCTCGTGATCACCACGCCCACGCCGCTCCAGTACGACGCCAGCTGCACCGACACGGTGCAGCGCATCAAGTCCGGTGAGCTGCACGCGGCCGGGACGTTCGATGATCTGCAGGGGTTCGTGCGGGTGCGCTGGACCCGGTGCGGTGAAGAGCCGAGATTTACCTTCGAGAGTACCGAGTAAGCCAGGCGATAACGAATTTCCTACCCGGAGCAGCCGACATGACCAGTACAGCCTCTGCAGTCCGACGGTCGTTCTCATTCCTGCCGCTTGCCGGCGCCTTGATCATGCTCGCCGGCTGCGCAGGCGTCACCCCCATCGGCGACCTGCTGGACAATTCCACCCGCTACGACGGCAAGACGGTGCGGGTACAGGGCGAGGTCCAGGGCGGCGCCGGCGGGCTCGGCGTGGGCGCCTACCAGCTCAAGGACAAGACCGGTACCATCACCGTGGTGAGCGACCGCGGCAGTGCGCCCCGCAAGGGCGCCGACGTGTCGGTGAAGGGGAGGTTCGAGTCGCTGTTCTCACTCGGCAGGACCGGCGTGGCCGTGATCCGGGAGGAGAGCCGCGACTCGCGCTGACCCGCTCGCTAGGGACGCGGTCGGGCCGCGCTCCTATGCGCCTGGTCACATTCGGCGCACCCGGCGCCGAAGGGGTGGAGGAAGAGGAGCGGGTCGTCCGCCAGGTGCTCGAGCGCAACTGCGACTATATCGCGAGCCTTCATCAGCCGCGAATGCGCGTGTCCGACGGTGCCTTCCACCTGGAGGCCCCGCGCGCGTAACCATCCGTCCGCCAACCCGAAGCGCTCACAACAATGGTCGTTCTCCAGGTAGTCCACCCGAACCGCGCGTCCGTCCTGAAGGACGGTGCAGTGCCTCGGCACGCCGTACGGCACCCCCGCGACCAGCTCGGCCAGGTGAAGCGTCGTGTTCGCATCATGACCGACGCCGAGCAGCAGCACCTGTCCATCCAGGTCGTGCACCCGGCCGACCGGGCTTTCGGGAATGTGGGGCGGAAGGGGAAGCGGGCCCGAGGCGATGCGGGCAGCCTGGGGTCCGGCCGCCGCGAAGGCTTGCAGGTGACTGCTGCGCAGCACACCGGGCAGTCGCCAGAAGCTGTCGGCAACGACTCCCAGGTCGGGCGACGCGCGGGTAGTGAGTGGATCGAAGGGTTCCTCGTCGTCTCCGGTCCAGGACGGCATGGCCAGCGTGCCGTGAGGGCCGAGGGCGTCACGAAGGGCATCGATCAGGCCTTCGGGTCCTCGCTCGACGGGACGGATGGCACGAAAGGAGGAGTGCAACAGCAGGACACCGCCTTGCTCGACCCCAAGCCCACGGAGTTGCTCCGCGACCGCGGTTCTGCTCAGCTCAGGTGGCTGGATCTTGCTCTCCGGGCGAGTTTCGAGGATCCATTGTGGGCAGATACACCTTGACAACCGTGCCGATGTCCGGCTCGCTGTAGGCCCAGACCAGGCCACCGGCTTGCTTCACCGACCCATAGACGCTCGCCAATCCGAGTCCGGTTCCCTGACCCACCGGCTTGGTGGTGTAGAACGGCTCGAAGATGTGACTCAGAGTTTCGCGGTCCATGCCGTGCCCCGTATCGCTCACCGCCAGCATCACGTAGCGCCCTGGTTTGATGCTTACCTGCGCGTGGCGCTCCAGGTAGGCCGGGTCCAGCCTCACTGACGACGTCTCCAGGATCACCCGGCCTCCCTGCGGCATGGCATCGCGAGCGTTCAGCACCAGGTTCACCACCACCTGGTCGAGTCGCGATTTGTCGGCCAGCACGGGCTCGAGGTCGGGCGCCAGCTCCAGCTCCAGGTCGATCGCTTGCCTCAGCAGGGGTCTGAGCAGGGAGACCGCATCGGTCACCACGGCGTTGAGGTCGACGGCCTGCGGCTGAATCATGTCGCGGCGGGAGTACGCGAGCAGCTGCTGGGTCAACTTGGCCGATCGGTTGGCGGCCAGGGTGAGACGCTGCAGTTCGGTCACTTCGGGAGAATCCGGCGGCAGCCTCCGCAACACAAATCCGGCCGAGCCGAGAATGCTCATGAGCATGTTGTTCAGATCGTGCGCGATCCCACCGGCCAGGCGCCCCACCGCCTCCAGTCGGTCGGTCTGCCGATAGTGCTCCTCCGCCTGTTTCCGGCTGGTAACGTCGGCCATGGCCCCCACGACCCGAACCAACCGGCCGTGGGCGTCCCGCTCGATGTAGGCTCGATCGGACACCACGGCATAGGTTCCGTCACTTCGGTGGAGGCGGTACTCGTCGGACCAGAACACCGCACTGCCGGCAATTGCCGCCGTGAGGCCCTTCTCTATCCGCATGCGGTCGTCGGGGTGTATGCGCTCCGGGCCCAGCACCCCCTTGGCATTGCGCGCCTCCGGATCGAACCCGAGCATCACCTCGGCACCCGTGCTCCAGGTGACTTTCCCGTTGGGAAGCTCCCATTCCCAGAGTGCCTCCCGGCTGGCCTGTGAGATGAGGCGGTACCGGCGCTCGCTTCTGGTCAGCGCTTCTTCAGCCAGCTTCCGCTGGGTAGCATCCTTGCCCACCCCGATGATGCCGATCGGCTCACCGCCGGCTCCGCGGGCCAGCGTGGTCTTGATGTCGACCCACACGGCCGCTCCATTCTTTCGCCTCCCTTGCCAGGTATCCACATACTCGCGGCCGGCCATGATCGCCTCGAGATCGTCGGCCAGGAGCTCGACCCCGGCATCGGGGTACAACACGGCGGGGGTCTGCCCGATCATCTCGCCGGACGAGTAGCCGAACAAGTCCTCCGCACCACGGTTCCAGTACCGGATGCGGCCTTCGAGATCGGTAAAGATGACGCTATCGGCAATGGCCTCGAGCAGCTGCCCCTGGAAGCGCAGCTGGTCTTCGGTGTCCTTGCCCTCGGCCGTAGTCAGAGGCTGCTCGTGTGGGGCACTCACTTCATTCCTCCTCCGGTCTTCCGAACATCAGCTGAATGAACGCCCGATCCTCGGGCGCCGCAATCAGGTGCACGTGGTCGCCGGCCTGGAGTACGGTGCCCGGGACCGGGGGTACCAGGGCGTTGCCCCGGATGATCAGCGCTACCGCCGCACCCTCGGGCAAGGGAAGGTCCGCCACCGGCACGCCGGTCACCACCAGGGCGTCATCTATGTAGAAGGACATCAGCTCGCCCAGCAGCGGCTGGCGACTCTCGATGGCCAGCACCGCCTGCGGTGCCGGCGCCTCCTTGCTCTGGAGTCCGAGCTTCCGGGTGAGCCACCCCACGCTTCCGCCCTGCACCACGGCATTCACCACCACGATGAAGAAGACCAGGTCGAAGAGCCGCTCCGCTCCCGGCACCCCGGCCAGCACCGGAAAGGTGGCCAGCACGATCGGCACTGCGCCACGGAGCCCGACCCATCCTATATAGAGCACCTCGCGCCTCGGATACCTGAACGGCAGGAGGCAGAGCCACACGACCGCCGGCCGGATCACGAACCCCAGGAGCACCCCGATGGCCAGACCCACCGGTGCCACCGCCATTACCCGGGACGGGAAGACCAGGAGGCCCAGGATGAGGAACATCCCGACCTGGCTGAGCCAGGCGAGGGCATCGTGTACCCTCAGCAGTCCGGTGCGGTATGGCAGTGGCCCGTTACCCAGGAGAAGTCCCGCGAGGTAGACGGCAAGGAAGCCGCTGCCGTGGGCCAGCGTGGCCACCCCGAATGCCACCAGACCCAGCGCCAGCGTCATCACCGGGTAGAGACCACCGGTGGGGAGTGCAAGACGGGGGAGCAGGTACCTGCCGCCGTATCCCACGCCGGCTCCCACGGCCGTACCCACCGCCATCTGCACCACGATCTCCACCGGAATTCGCCAGCCCATCGCCGCGCCGGGCGTCAGCAGATTCTGGGTGAGCACAGTGGTGAGGATGACCGCCAGCGGGTCGTTGATGCCGGACTCGACCTCCAGCGTGACACTCACCCGTCGCTTGAGCTGGAGCCCGCTCCCCCGGAGCACCGAAAACACCGCCGCGGCATCGGTGGACGACACGACCGCCCCGAGCAGCAGCGCTTCCGGCCAACCCAGGCCGAGGAAGTTCGCGCCCACGGCCACCAGCGTCGCCGTGGCGGCCACGCCGACCGTCGCGAGCACGCCGGCCGGTCCCGCCGCCCGCCGCACCGCATTCAGCGGGGTGTTGAGTCCGCCATCGAACAGGATCAGCGCCAGCGCCAGCACGCCAATCCGGAAGGCGAACTTGTAGTCGCTGAACTCGATGCCGCCGATCCCCTCCGAGCCGGCCAGCATTCCCACGCCGAGGAACAGGAGGGCGATGGGCACGCCGAACCGCTGCGACGCGCGACTGAACAGCACGCTGATCGCCAGCAGCAGGCCACAGGTGGCGAGCAGGAGAGCGGTGGCTTCGGGCTCGTGAGGGGTCATGGAAAGCTCCTCCACCATCATAGGAGAGCCTCGGCTTTAGGGACAGCCAATAGCCAATAGCCAATAGCCAATAGCTCCTTCATACTTGACCCATGGCCCTCGACCTCACCGCGGCCCTCGCACTGATCGGCATCGTCATCATCGTGTCCTCGCTCCTCTCCGGGGTGATCGAGCGCACCGGCGTGCCCCAGGTCGCCATCTTCCTGCTGCTGGGTGCGGTGCTGGGACCCGCCGGGCTCAACCTGGTCAACCTCACCCTTCAGTCGCCCACGCTGCAGTGGATCGCGACCCTGGGCCTGGTGCTGGTGCTGTTCACCGACGCGATCGCCATGGACCTGAGCCAGATCCGGCGGCGAGTGCTGCTGCTGATCCTGGTCCCCTCCACTCTCATCCCGGCGATACTCATCGGCGCCTCGGCGTGGCTGCTGCTCGGACTTCCCCCCCTCCATGCCACCATCCTCGGCGCCGCGCTGGCCTCGACCGATCCGGTCATGCAGCGCAACCTGATCCGGCGCTCCACCCTCCCAGTCCCGGTGCGGGAGGCGCTGCGGCTGGAGGCCGGGATCAACGACGTGGTGCTGCTGCCGATCATCGTGCTCAGCATCCTGGCGATAGGAGTTGACGGCCGGGCCGGGGTCGTCGAATTCACCCGCCACGCGATCGGCATGTTCCTGCTGGGGCCGGCGCTCGGCGCCTTGACCGGCTTCGTGGCGATCACCCTGCTGGAACGGGTGCGGAACCGCTTCACAGTGCGGCGGGACTACGAGTCGCTCTACGCGCTGGGTGTCGCCTTCACCGCATACGCGGCGGCCGAGTCGGTGGGCGGGAGCGGATTCCTGGCGGCGTTTGCCGCGGGGATCGTGATCGCCAAGCTCGACGTGGAGCTGTGCGACTGCTTCCTCGACTACGGACAGGCCACCGCCGAGATGTTCCTGCTGTTCACCTTCGTCGCCTTCGGTGCGTGGCTGATCTGGACCGGCTTCACGGTGGCGGACGCGCGCACCCTCCTCTTCAGCCTGATAGCGCTGATCATGCGCACCGCGGTGCTCGTGCCGGTACTGACCCGGGAGGGTTTCGACCCGCGCACTCGCAACATCGTCGCCTGGATCGGGGGGCCCCGAGGGCTGAGCTCGCTGCTCCTGATCCTGCTACCGGTGTTTGCCGGCGTGCCGGGAAGCGACCGGCTGTTTGCCATCACCTGTATGGTGGTCCTGCTCTCAGTCGCAGTCCACGGCACCGCGATCGCGGTGTTCCTCCGGAAGACCGAAGGCAGTACCGGAGGGGCGGCGCAGGTGGCCGAGGCCCCGCTGGATCCCGCACCCGAGCCCGCTGCCGGGGTTCCCGAGCGGATCACCATCGATGAGATGAAGCGGCTCCAGGCCTCGGGCGAGCCGGTGATCCTGGCCGATGTCCGGACCGACCGGAGCTATCAGGCGGACGACATCAAGGTCAAGGGCGCCATCAGACTCCCGCCCGACGACGCGGTCCGCCGCGCCCGCCAGCTGGGGCTCGACCACCACGGCACGGTGGTCCTCTACTGTGCCTGAAAGGACGAAGCCACAAGCGCCCGGGTGGCGCGAGAACTTCGGACAGCCGGCTGCCCCGGGCGCGCGCGCTCGTGGGCGGCTGGGAGGCCTGGAAG
>Ga0136614_10003550_pt1 | contig 10020 bp, 6 predicted proteins | sample AntDrymUQ2792106_2_FD_106643 | JGI IMG/M metagenome (GOLD analysis project Ga0136614, IMG submission 106643) | Polar desert sand microbial communities from Dry Valleys, Antarctica - metaG UQ279 (21.06) | ecosystem: Environmental > Terrestrial > Soil > Desert | place: Antarctica: Dry Valley... | reverse complement strand
GACGGGCTCGAGGAGACCCTGGCCGTGCACGAAGCCTGGAGCGCCGAGGCGCGCAAGCGCGAGGCGGCTGCCGAGAGCGCGCTCCTTGCCCGCGCCCGCGCTCTTGGCTGAGACATGCGAGCGGGCGACCGCTCACGACCCACCCGGCGCAGCCAACTCGCCGACGCGGGCGACTACGGCTACTGCGCGCCACAGCCGGTTCTTCTGGGGTTCCGAAGACGAGGCCGGCAGCGGCCCCCACCTCGCCCCGATCCGCCAACGGATCGCCTACACCGCCTAACCCGTGGAACTACTCATCTAGGCCGCCTCGGTGGCGAGGCCGAGGTTCTGCTCGAGCATCCCCTTCGGCTGCGCGCCGACTGCTGCGGCGGCGGGCTGCCCCTCGCGGAACAGGATCATCATCGGGATCGAGGCAACGCCGTAGCGCTCCGCGAGGCCCTGCTCCTCGTCGATGTTCACCTTCACCACCCGGACGTCGCGCTCGGCGGCGATCCGGTCGAGCACGGGCGCGACTGCATGACACGGGCCGCACCACTCCGCCCAGAAGTCGACGATCACGGGAGTGTCGCTTCGAAGAACTTCCTCGTCGAACGTCGCCTCGGTGACTGCGTCTGCCATGTGTCGGTCCTTTCAGGTGGTTTGCCGGTGCAACGAGCCCCGATCCGGGAGTGTTCCCGGAACGCCTGACGTCAACTCCTAGAATCGGCTGCATGAACGAGGTCTTTTCCCGCCTGCCTGCGGTGCCGGATCACCCCGCGCTCGAGGAGCAGCTCCTGGAGGTCTGGGAGCGCGAGGAGACCTTCGAGCGCCTTCGCGAGCAAAACCGCGGCGGCCCGAAGTGGAGCTTTGTCGACGGCCCGGTCACGGCCAACAAGCCGCTCGCCGTGCACACGGCGTGGGGCAGGACGCTGAAGGACGTCTTCCAGCGCTACAAGGCGCTCCGCGGGTTCGACCAGCGCTACCAGAACGGGTTCGACTGCCAGGGGCTCTGGATCGAGGTCGGCGTCGAGCGCGAGCTCGGCCTCAACTCGAAGCGCGAGATCGAAGAGTTCGGGCTCGCGGAGTTCGCGCGCCGTTGCCGCGAAGTCGTCGTCGGCTACGCGGAGGACCTCACGCGCGGCTCGAAGCGGCTCGGCCAGTGGATGGACTGGGGGAACGACTACTTCACGTTCAGCGACACGAACATCGAGTACGTCTGGCGATTCCTGCACCTCGTGCACGAGCGCGGCTGGCTCTACCTCGGTCATCGCTCGACGGAGTGGTGCCCCCGCTGCGGAACCTCGCTCTCCCAACACGAGCTCTCGCAGGCGGGTGTCTACCAGGATCGAGCCGACCCGTCCCTGTTTGTGCGCTTCCCGCTCCTCGACCGCGACCGGGAGTCGCTGGTGATCTGGACGACGACGCCGTGGACGGTGCCGGCGAACGTCGCGGCCGCCGTCCGGCCGGAGGCGGAGTACGGACGACGGGGGAACGGCGAGTGGGTCGCGGTCGCCCGGTATCCCGACGGGCCCTTCGTCGAGCGGAAACGGGGCGGGGAGCTCGTCGGCTGGCGGTATCAGGGAGCGTTCGACGAGCTCGGGCCCGGCGCGGCCGTCGAACATCGCGTCATCCCGTGGGACGAGGTCTCGCTCGAGGAGGGCACCGGGATCGTCCACATCGCGCCCGGCGCAGGACAGGAGGACTTCGAGCTCGGGCGCGTTCACGACCTCCCGGTGCTGATGCCGGTCGACGAGGCGGGGCGCTTCTCCGCTGACTACGGCTGGCTGCACGGCCTCTCGACGACCGAGGCGGCAGACCAGATCGTCGGCTGGCTCGGCGAGCACGGCTACCTCGTCTCCTCGGGGCTCTACGAGCACCGTTACCCGCACTGCTGGCGGTGCGACACGCCGCTGATCTGGCGCATCACCGATGACTGGCTGATCGCGGTCGACGAGCTCCGGCCGCAGCTCTTGAGGGCCAACGCCGAGGTCGAATGGATGCCTGCGTACATGGGCAAGCGGATGGACGACTGGCTGCGGAACATGGGCGACTGGAACATCTCGCGCCGCCGCTACTACGGCCTGCCGCTGCCGTTCTACCCCTGCTCGTGCGGCCACCTGAACGTGATCGGGTCGCGCTCGGAGCTCGAGCGCCGCGCCCTCGACGGCCTCGAGCAGCTCGAGGAGCTCCGCCGGCCGTGGATCGACGCCGTGCCGATCCGCTGCGACGCGTGCGGGGAGGCGGTGAGTCGCGTCGCGGAGGTCGGCGACGTCTGGCTCGACGCCGGGATCGTGCCGTTCTCGACCCTCGGCTGGCAGAACGAGGAGTGGATCCCGGAGGGGTACGGAACCGGTGCTGCCCGGGGCCTGACGACCGCCGACCTCCCCGATCACGCCTACTGGGAGACGTGGTTTCCCGCCGACTGGGTCTCGGAGATGCGCGAGCAGATCCGGCTCTGGTTCTACTCGCAGCTCCTGATGTCGGTCGCACTCACCGGTCGCCCGCCGTTCCGGAAGGTGCTGGGCTACGAGAAGATGCTCGACGAGACGGGCCGCGAGATGCACGGCTCGTGGGGGAACATGATCGACGCCGAGGACGCGTTCGCGCGCATGGGCGCCGACGTGATGCGCTGGCAGTACTGCGCGCAGCCGCCGAGCCAGAACCTTCTCTTCGGCTTCGGGCCGGCACACGAGATCAAGCGGAGGCTGCTCACGCTCTGGAACTCCGTGCGCTTCCTCGTCGACTACGGCAACGTCGAGGGCTTCAGGCCGACGCTGACGGAGCTCGAGTCGGGGCCCGGCGGTGAGCTGCGCCCGCTCGACCGCTGGCTCGTCGAGCGCACGCGCCAGCTCGTCTCGGAGGTGACCGCAGGGTACGAGGCCTACCTGACCGTGACCGTCGTCCGGGCCTACGACGCGTTCGTCGACGACCTCTCGAACTGGTACATCCGGCGCTCGAGGCGACGATTCTGGGAGGGTGACGAGACCGCATTCGGGGTCCTCTGGTTCGGGCTCGTCCAGTCGATCCGCGTGATCGCCCCGGTCGTTCCCTTCCTCGCCGACCACCTGTGGCGAAACCTCGTGCGAGGGGCCTGCGAGGGCGCGCCCGGGTCGGTCTTCCTCGCGGGCTGGCCGGAGCTCGGCGACCCGGACGACGCGCTCCTCGCCGAGGTCGCCGAGGTCAGGCGCGTCGTCGAGCTCGGGCGGCAGGCGCGCTCGTCGTCGGGTCTGAAGCTCCGCCAGCCGCTCCGGCGCCTGGTGGTGCAGGGCGCCTCGGCGGCTCGCGGCCACGCGGCGGAGATCGCCGACGAGCTGCGGGTCAAGCAGGTCGAGTTCGGGGAGGTCGACGCCGCGGAGCTCCGCGTGAAGCCGAACCTGCCCCTACTCGGCCCCAGGCTCGGACGGGAGCTCGGCGCGGTGCGGGCCGCTCTCGCCGAGGGGCGGTTCGAGGAGCTGCCCGGCGGCGCCTTCCGCGTCGACGGCCACGTCCTGGAGCGCGACGAGGTGCTCGTCGAGCAGGCCGGGCGCGAGGGCTGGGCGCTGGCCGCCGACGACGGCCTGACGGTCGCGCTCGAGACGGGGCTCGACGACGAGCTGCTGCTCGAGGGCCGCGTCCTCGACCTGATCCATCGCCTCAACACGATGCGGAAGGACGCCGGCCTCGAGCTCACCGACCGGATCGTCGTGACGCTGCCGGACTCGGAGTCCGAGCTGGTCGCCCGCCACGGAGACCGGATCAGCGCCGAGGTGCTCGCGGTGCGGATCGAGAGCGGCGGCGCCGAGCCCGCGATCGCCAGGACCTAGCAACTCCCCTCGTGCGGCCGCGGCCCGGGTCGCGCGGCTGACCGCCACCGGTCGAGTGCCGGCGCACAGCCGCGAGCCTCGATCAGGCTGGGCATGAAAAGGCCCGCCGCTGGGGGGTCGGTTGCGGCGGGCCTTTTCGCTGCTGGCCGCGGACTAGTCCGCGGCTCGCATCGCCCAAGAGCCCACCGTATCGTGCCGGGCCCCCGAGTGCCAATAGGCCGGACGGCCCATCTTTGCAACCGGAGATCGCGGCCACGAAGTCGATCTCGTCGAGGCGCTCTCTATCATCAACCTCCCCGGTGAGCCTCGAGACTCAGTCGGTGCTCCTCAACGCGCTGCCGCTCCTCGCGCTGGCAGCCGCTCTCGCCGCGGTCGCGGTGCTCCTCGCGGTGAGCTGGCGCGCGCGCGGTCGGATCGAGGCCGCCGAACTCGGGCTGCTCTGCCTGCTCGCGACCCTGGCCGTCGTAGCCGCGACGCTGGGGGCGCTCGTCCTGCACGACAGCCGTCCGCTCGGCGGCCAGCTCTGGGTCTCGTTCGCTGCGATCGCGGTCGCACTGCCTCCATCCGTTCTCGTGCTCGCGCGGTGGCGGCGCGTGACGCCGTCGATCACCGGCGCCTCGAGCGGCCGGGATCGCCGTGAGCAGATCTCCATGCTCGGCAGCGAGCTCGAGGCCGTCGGACCGATCTCCTCAGCGCTCGGCCGGGTCGACGAGCCGAGGCAGGCTGCAGGGGTCGTGCTCGACGAGGTCCGCCGGCTCCTCGGGCTGCAGTTTGCCGCGATCGCGCTGGTCGGCGCCGATGAGTCGGAGGCGACGGGGCTGCTGGCACAGGACGTGGCCGGCGAGGTCGAGTGGTGGAGCCGGCTCCGGCTCGATCTCGTCGAGGAGCCCTCCGCGATCGCGAGCGTCGTGTCCGAGGGTGCCTCGCTGACGATCTTCGACCTCTCCGAGTCGCCGATCGTCAACCGCCGGCTCGCGGAGCGGGTGGGGGCGACGAGCGCCGCGTTCGTCCCGCTCGTCGTCGGCGGCCGCGTCACGGGTGTTCTCGTCGCGGCCGCCACGGGAGAGCGGCGAGCGTTCTCGAGCGGCGAGCTCGTCCTGCTCGAGGCGATCGCCGGGGAGGCGGCGCTCGCGCTCGATCGGACGCGGGCCGCCGGCGAGCTGGCCGCGGCGCTGGAACGGCAGACCGCACTCCTTCAAGCTTCCCGGGTCGTGACCGGCGAGCTGCGGCTGGAGACGGTCCTGCAGCGGCTCGTCGAGGAGGTCGCGAAGCTGCTCGAGTCCGAGGCCGCCGACTGCTACCTGATCGACGCGGAACAGGGCGTCTTCCGGTGCGCGGCGGTCCACGGCCTGCCTCTCACGATGCTCGGGTTCGAGTTCCCGCTCGAACGAGGCCTCGCGGCCAGGGCAGTGGCCGGCGAGCGCTCGGTCCGTGCGGACGACTACGACGCGAAGACCCTGCCGGTCCCGAACGACGCGTACCGGAGCTTCGCCGGAGCGATCGTCGCACCCATGACCTGGTCGGGTGAGACGCGCGGCGTCCTCGGGGCCGGGCGTCGCGACCCGGCCCGCCCCTTCGGCGAGGCCGACGCCCAGCTCCTCGAGGCCTTCGCGAGCCTGGCCTCGCTCGCCCTGCAGAACGCCGAGAGCTTCGAGCTCAGCGCGAGACAGGCGCGCGTCGAACGGGGCTTCTACCGCGTCGCAACCCTGCTCGGCGAGCCGCTCTCGCATGCCGAGACGCTTGACGCGGTTGCGCAGGCGGCCTGCGTCTCCCTGGGCGGCGACGGGTCCTGCGTCCTCATGCCGGAGCCGGGCGGACTCGTCCTCGCGGGGGCGCACGAGCTCGTCGAGCCGGTCGCCAAGGCGATCGCGCCAGGATCGGTCACGGCCGCCTCGCTTCAGATCGCCGCCCGCGAGGGACGGGTGCTCGCGGCCGCGCAGCTCGCCGCGGACGACCGTTTCGACGGGCCCTTCCGCGAGGCGGTGACGGCGTCGTACCGGTCCCTCATCGCGGTGCCGGTTCAGGCCCTACGGTCGGAGGAACACGGGCTCGTGGTCGTCTTCTTCGTCGAGGAGCAAGCCTTCACGGAGGACGATCTCGAGCTCGGCCGCCACCTGGCCCAGGCCGCGCGGGGGGCGCTCGAGCGGAGCGAGCTCTTCGAGACCGAGCGCCGCTCAAGGGCGCTGTCGCAGGAGCTCGCGCGTAGCGGCACGATGGTTGCGACCGAGCTCGACCCCGCCGCAGTCCTCGACGAGCTGGTCGACCGCGCTCCCGCGCTGCTGCGCGCCGAGGCCGGCGCCGTGTGGTTGGCGGAGGGCGAGGAGCTACTCGTCGTCGCGGCGTCCGGCGAGGGCCTCGACGACGTCGTCGGAGCCCGGGCGCCCTTGGAGACCCGGCCGGTGGGCGACACGGCGCATGCGCAGTTGCCGGTCGCCCTCGCCAGCGTCTCCGATCTCCCGCAAGGGAGAGACCCGGTTCTCGCGCGCGGTTTCGAGGGGTTCCTGGGCGTCCCGCTCGCCCTCCCGGAGGGGCGAGGCGTCCTCGCCGTCTACTCGCGCGAGGCGCGCTCGTGGCGGCAGGAGGAGGTGGAGTCCCTGGCTGCGCTGGCCGGGAACGCCGCCGCCGCCCTCTCGAACGCCGTGCTCTACCAGCGGGTAGCACACGAGAAGGAGCGGAGCGTCGCGATCCTCGCGAACATCGCCGACGGCATCGTCGCCGTGGATCGGGACGGGCGCGTCGTCCTCTGGAACGCCGCCGCCGAGCGGATCACAGGCGTCTCTGGGGCCGAGGCACTGGGACGCGAGCCTTCCCAGCTGCTCCACCGTCGCCTGGAGTCGCCCGGGGATGCCCCGGCCGGCGACCGGGTGATCTCGATCGGCCGTGCCAACGAGGAGGTGTGGCTCTCGGTGACGGAAGCGGTGATGCGCGATCCCGCTGGGGACGTGTTGGGCCGCATCTTCGCCTTCCGCGACATCTCCGGTGACCTCGCCGTGGAGCAGCTGAAATCGGAATTCGTCTGGGCCGTCTCCCACGAGCTGAGGACGCCGCTGACCTCGATCTACGGCTTCGCCGAAACCATGCTCAGAAGCGACATCGCGTTCGGCGACGAGGAGCGCAAGACCTTCCTCGGGTACATCGCCTCCGAGGCGGAGCGGCTGACGAAAACGGTCGACAGGTTGCTGGACGTCGCGCGACTTGACACGGGCGAGCTGCCGCTCCACCTCGCTCCGACCGACCTTCGCACGGTCGTGTCGGAGGTCGTCGCCGGTGCGACGCAGGCCGCGCCCGCGGAAAGTCACGCCTTCGTCCTCGAGCTCCCCGATCCGCTCGAGGCAGTGGCAGACCGGGAGAAGTTGGGCCAGATCCTGGGCCAGCTCGTGGACAACGCCCTCAAGTACTCGCCGGGCGGCGGGACGGTGACGATCAGCGGACGGCGCGAGGGCGAGGCGGTGCAGCTTCTGGTCAGGGACGAGGGGCTTGGCATCCCGCGCGGCGAGGAAGAGCGCATCTTCCGGAAGTTCTACCGGGGCAGCGGCCGGGAGGGCAGGCTGTCCGGGACAGGCCTTGGCCTGTTCATCGCCCGTGGCCTCGTGACGGCGATGGGAGGCCGGATCTGGGTCGACTCGTCCGAGGGGGCCGGGTCGACCTTCGCAATCGAGCTTCCGGGCGTCCCGCAGCGCGTGGTGACTACTTCCGCGGGATCCGGGGTATAGGAAACGATTCAAAGGAGGGCGACGTGCCCCGGATTCTCGTGATCGACGACGAGGCCCCGATTCGGCTCCTCTGCCGGGTAAACCTCGAGGCCGAAGGGATGGAGGTGGTTGAGGCCGGTGACGGGCTGGCCGGGCTCGAGCTCGCCCGCGCGAAGGAACCCGACGCGATCCTGCTCGACGTGATGATGCCGGGCCTCGACGGCTGGCAGGTAGCCGAGCAGCTGCTCAGCGACCCTGGCACGAATGAGATCCCGATCGTCTTCCTCACCGCGCGTGCGGAGCTGCGAGACCGGGCCCGGGCGCTCGACCTCGGTGGTGTCGAGTACGTGACGAAGCCGTTCAATCCGCTCGAGCTGGCGCCGCTCCTACGTCGGATGCTGTACGGACGCCCGACCGAGCGCGATCAGGCCGGGACGCGCGACGAGAAGCTCGCGGCGCTGCGGGCCCTCTTCCGCGGCGAGCGTCGCGCCGGCTGAGCCGGTCAGGTGCCCGCGAAGTCCGCGGTCACGACTCGAACGTTCCCGAGCCCGGGGAGCCTCCCGGGGAGCGCGCCGATCCCGACGCGTCGGAAGCCCGGACGGAGGAGGTTCGCGCGGTGCCCCGGGCTGCCGAGCCACATCCGCACGATGTGACGGGCCAGCGCGCGCCGGCCGGAGGCGGCCGCGAGGTTCTCGCCAATCACCTCGCCCCGGATACCGAAGCGGGAGAGCCGGGTTCCGAACGCGCCGTGGTCGAAGTACCCTCGCGCGATCATGTCCCGGGAGTGAGCGCGGGCGGCTCGCTGCAAGGTCGCGTCGACCCTGAGGAGGGGCAGGCCGTGCGCGCGGCGGCTCTCGTTCATCGCCCGCAGAAGCCTTCGCTCGGGTCCCGACGAAGACTGGCGGGTCGTCTCGACATCCGTACGCGCCGCCGCTGCCTCTGACCCGACGAGGCCGAGCGCAAGCATGCTTAGGAGAACTACGGATTTCCGTCTGAAAAGGACCACGAGGGGCCGGGAAACTGTACAGCGTCTGCCGGACCTCGGGCGCCGCCGCGAAGCTAGCGTGCGGTCTGAGCGAGGAAGATCGCGACCAGGACGATTGCGCACCCGGCGAGCTGGGCGACGCCGAGGGTCTCACCGAGCCACGCGTAGGCCGCTACCCCGCCCGCGACTGGTTCGACCATCGCCGTGATTGCCACGCTCGTAGCCGGCAGATGGCGAAGCGCTCCGACGACGAGCATGAAGGGCGCCATCGTCCCGAGCACCACGAACCAGCAGAGCAGGGCCCACATCGGCAGCTGCACCTCGCCGAGGCGGCCGAGCAGCGAGACGTCCCGCGCAACGAGTTCGACCGGGAAGCTCCACCACGGCTGAGTCAACGCCCACAGCAGCGAGGAGAGCGCGAACCCCCACGCGAGCAGGGAGAGGGGGTCCCGCTCGCCGAGGCCGCGCTCGGCCAGCAGGACGTAGAACGCGTAGGCCAGGGCCGCGAGCAGCGCAAAGGACACGCCCAGCCCGTCGAGCGAAAACCCGCGCCACACGTCTACCACCAGGGAGAGGCCGACGAGCGCGAGCGCGAGCGCGTACCAGATCCTGCGCCGAACCGGCTCGCGAGCGAAGAACCGCGCCCACAGCGCGATGAGGAGCGGCCCCGTGTACTGGAGCAGGAGGGCGACGCCGAGGTCGAGCCTCCGGATCGCAAGGAAGTAGAAGAGCTGCACGGAGGCCACGGCGCAGCCGAAGCTGGCGAGGTGGACGAGCTCGCGCCGGGCGACCCGCAGGCGGCCGGGCCGGAGCAGCACCACGACGAGCCCGAGTCCGAGCGCCGCCCCCGTCGAGCGGAGCTCGGTGAGCCTCAGGGAGGTGACGCCGGAAACGAGGATCACCTTCGCCACGACCCCGTTGACGGCGAAGAGGACGGAGCCGAGGACGACCATCCCATAGCCGAGCAAGGGACGGCCCGTCTGCTTCCGAGACCCGAGTCCGACCTCGCTCACACGCCGAGGCTACCGGCGGTCTTCGGCGTGCCTACACTGCCCGGCACGGGACGTGGCGCAGCCTGGTAGCGCACCTGCTTTGGGAGCAGGGGGCCGCCGGTTCGAATCCGGCCGTCCCGACTTCGGCCGGCGCTCGCGCTCGCCGAGCTGCATGCCGGGCACGTCCATGTCACCTGGAGGTAGTCGCGGGCCAGGGAGGCTCGGACTCGTCGCGCTGACCGCGCTCGCGCTCGCGGTCGTCACAGCCGGCGCGAACGGCTCCGGCGAGCGCTTTCGCGGCTCGATCTCGAAGCTCGGCCCCGGGCTCGCCGACAGGATGACCGGCGTCTCGTGGCGGCCGGGCTGTCCCGTCGGCCTGGGCGACCTCCGGCTCATAACCGCCGCTCACTGGGGCTTCGATCGCCGTGTGCACACCGGGCGGCTCGTGGTGCACGAGGACTCGGCGAGGGCGTTGCTCGCGGTGCTCCGGCGGCTGTATGCCGCACGGTTTCCGATCCGCCGCATGCGGCTCGTGGATGACTACGGTGCCAGCGACTTCCGGTCGATCG
>Ga0136614_10003549_pt1 | contig 10020 bp, 6 predicted proteins | sample AntDrymUQ2792106_2_FD_106643 | JGI IMG/M metagenome (GOLD analysis project Ga0136614, IMG submission 106643) | Polar desert sand microbial communities from Dry Valleys, Antarctica - metaG UQ279 (21.06) | ecosystem: Environmental > Terrestrial > Soil > Desert | place: Antarctica: Dry Valley... | reverse complement strand
GCGTCCTGACTGACGACCGGCGCGATTGCTTGCAATTTCTCCGCGCCGCGAAGGTCCATCAGCTTCACGCCCATCGTGTTTCGGCCAACGGCGCGAATCTCTTTCACGCGTGTCCGGACCATCTGGCCTTTGGTGGTGATGAGCATCAATTCATCATTGTCGGTTACGGTGAGCGCGCCAACGACATTGCCAGTTTTCTCGCCGGTCCTCATCGTGATGATCCCTTTGCCGCCGCGTGACTGCCGCCGGTAATCGTCGAAGGGCGTGCGTTTGCCGATGCCATTTTCGCCCGCGACCAGCAGCATCGCGTTCATATTGACGACGGCGGTCGCAACGACCACATCGCCCTTCTCCGGCCGAATTCCCCAGACGCCAACAGTGTTCCGCCCCTGGTCGCGCAGCTGTTCTTCGTGGAAACGGAGGCTCATCCCTTCCTTGGTGATGAGAACAATCTCGTCGTTCCCATTCGTGAGCTTGGCATCGATCAGGCAATCGTCGTCCTCGATTTGAATCGCGATGATTCCTCCCTTCCGGACGTTGCTGTAATCGGACAGGTTGGACTTTTTCACAATGCCGGAACGCGTTCCGAAAACGATGTGGAGATTAGGGTCCCACGTTTCGTCCACGATATTCGCCCCCATGCCGGACTTCTTGGCCTGGACTCGGATCGTGGCGGCGATCTTTTCGTCGCTGCGCAGCTCGAGAAGATTGGCGATAGAGCGGCCTTTCGAGGCGCGACCCATTTCTGGAATCTCGTAGACCTTCTCAACGTAAGAGCGTCCCGAGGTGGTAAAAAACATCAGGTAATCGTGGGTAGTGGCGGTGAAGAGATGCTCGATGAAATCGCCTTCTTCCTCTTCGGTGGCACCCTCGCGCGTGGTCATTCCGATCACGCCTTTGCCGCCCCGCCGCTGCGCACGGAAAGCGCTGACCGCGGTCCGTTTGATAAAGCCACCATGCGTGATGCTGATGATGCAGCCTTCGTTCGCGATCAGATCCTCCATGTTGATCTCACCTTCGTCAGGAATCAGCTGGGTGAGGCGCGGCGTGGCGTGCTTATCGCGCAGGTCACGCAGCTCTTTTTTGACGATCTCAAAGACGCGCGACTCCTTGGCCAGGATATCGCGCAGATCCTGGATCGTCGTGATAAGATCTTTGTATTCGTTAATGATCTTCTCACGCTCGAGACCGGTCAGCTGATATAGACGCAGGTCCAGGATCTGGTTCGTCTGGTGTTCGCTGAAGGCGTAGCGCCCCTCGACCAGGCGCGCCTCATTGCGGATGAGAATTCCGATCTGCTCGACCTGGCGCTGGGTGAATTCGAACGCGAGCAGTTTCACTCGCGCTTCGTCGCGGTTGGCCGAGCCGCGGATGATGCGGATGAATTCATCGAGGTTCGCCAGCGCGATGAGATAGCCTTCCAGCGTCTCGGCGCGCTCTTCGGCGCGACGCAATTCGAAGCGCGTTCGCCGAATGATGACCTCGCGGCGATGCTCGATGTACGCCGTATTCGCGTCCTTGAGATTCAGGAGCTTGGGTCGGCCGTGATCGATGGCGAGCATCGAAGCGGCAAACGAACTCTCCAGCGCGGTGTGCTTATAAAGGTTGTTGATGACGACCTTCGGATTGCCGTCGCGTTTTAACTCGATTACAACGCGAGTGTTTTCATCCGATTCATCCCGAATCGCCGTGATATCGGTCAGCACCTTCTCGTTCACGAGCGAGGCGATCCGCTCGACCAGGGTGGCGCGGTTCACGTTGTAGGGAATTTCGGTGATCACGATCTGCTCGCGATTACCTTTGAGCTCCTCCACCCCGGCTTTGCCGCGCACCTTCATACTGCCACGACCGGTTTCGAGATATTGCTTGATCCCGGCGAGTCCGCAGAGCGCGCAGCCCGTCGGAAAGTCCGGCCCTTTCACAAACTTCGTCAGGCTTTCGATCGTGATGTCAGGATCATCGATCTGCGCGCAGATCCCATCGATGACTTCGCCGAGATTGTGGGGCGGAATGTTGGTCGCCATGCCGACCGCGATTCCGGTACCGCCATTCACAAGCAGATTTGGAAACGCTGCCGGAAATACCGTGGGCTCTGTCCGCGTCTCGTCATAGTTTGGGACAAAGTTAACCGTGTCTTTGTCCATGTCGGTCATGAGCGCCGCGCCGAGATGCGTCATGCGCGCCTCGGTGTAACGCATCGCCGCAGGGGGATCGCCTTCCACTGATCCAAAGTTGCCCTGCCCGTCCACAAGCGTCTCACGCATGGCCCAATCCTGCGCCATGTGAACGAGGGTGGGGTAGATCACCGCTTCGCCGTGCGGATGATAGTTACCGCTCGTGTCGCCGCAAATCTTCGCGCATTTGCGATGCTGCCGGTTCGGGAAAAGCGACAGATCGTGCATCGCGTAGAGGATGCGCCGCTGCGATGGCTTTAACCCATCCCGCGCGTCCGGCAAAGCGCGCGAGATGATGACCGACATCGAGTAGTCGAGGAAGGAGCGCGAAACTTCCTCGGAGACGTTGATCAGTTCGATCTTTTCGTTGGGATTATACATTCACTTTCCTGCCGGTTCAGCGCGTGGGAGAGCGTAAGAAGTAGGCGTCAGTTTCCTCATGCGAGCAGACGCGTCCTTGCTCGCACCAAAGCGGAGGACATCTGGGCAAACATCGTAGCCGCTTGGCCAAGTCAAGGCACCATGATCGACGAACGCTTGGTCAAAGAACTGCTCGTCCTGCAGCGCTTCGACCACAGGTCCTTGTTCCATTTCAACATATTGCCCGAAATCGAGTTCAGCGACTAATCCATCGGCGTATGAAAAAACGATGCGGAAGTCGCCGTTGTGCAGCAGCCCTTTAAGGTGAGACCTCATTTGAGCGGTTCGATGCGGTGAAGCGGCGGACGGTCTTCGCGCCGACGCCAGTTCTCATTTAGTTCATTGCGGTGCAGCTCTGTCCATTCGCGCACCATGGCGAGCGCTCTGGTAGGCAGACTCCCTTTGAGGATTAGTCCGGTGGCAATCACAACCTGGGCTTCGTGCTCGGCATATTGTCTTGGAAGTGCGGCGGCCGATGCTCGTCGTATTTCATCGAGATACGAAGTCCGTAAAAGCGGCTGAGTTCAGGCACTTGCTCCGATCACACATCCAGGTTCCGGACGTTGAGCGCATTGTCCTCGATGTATTGACGCCGCGGCTCAACGACATCGCCCATCAACCGGGTGAACATCTGGTCGGCCTCAACGTTGTTGTCGTCGTTCAAGTCCACCTTGAGGAGCTTGCGTTTGTTGGGGTCCATGGTGGTGTTGAACAACTCTTTCGCGTTCATTTCGCCCAAGCCTTTGAAACGCTTGATCTGCACGCCGCGGCGCCCAATCTCGACGATCTTCTGGTGGATCTCCGGAATGGAGAAAAGAGGGTGGGCGACTGCCTTCTCGCCGTCGCCCTCGATCAGCTCAAAGATGGGACGATCGCTCGCTGCGTAGTGGTCCACTTTGAGCCCTTTGCGCGCTAGTTCCGTCATCAGCTTGTGGACCGTGGTCGACTCGTGCAATTCCACCTTTCGCGCGCGCCGCCGGACGCCGTTCGACCGCACGGTCGCTGGCACCAGGGGAAGAAGCTCCTGACCCATTTCTACATCGAACAGATTCAAATCAAGGTTCTGCTCGTGGAATCGCCGCACCTCTTGTTCGTCCTGAAAATAGTGGACGCTCTCGTCGTTCCCTTCGCGCACTTTCACGAGGTAATTTGGCAGCTTACCGCTCTTCGTTTCGCGCTGGCCGAGGAACGTCTCGAAATCTCCGCCGTGGCGCCGGATGGACTCGCTGAGCTTGGCCAGCTTCTCCAACGACTCGAGGATGTCTTTGAGCTGGGCCGTGCTCAACTCCTTTCCGTCGGCCAGGTTCTTCAACCGAACATCCTCCGAACCTAACGAGATCAAAATCTTGTTCAGCTGCACGTCGTCGTCGACGTATTCCTCGCGTTTCTTGCGCTTGACCTGATAAAGCGGCGGCTGGGCGATGTAGACCTTTCCGGCCCGAACCAGCTCCGTCATCTGCCGGTAAAAAAAGGTGAGCAGCAAAACGCGGATGTGCGAGCCGTCCACGTCCGCATCGGTCATAATAATGATGCGACCGTAGCGGAGCTTGGAGAGGTCAAAGGTTCCTTCCTCTTTTCCGCCGTCCTTGCCATCTTCTTTCGGTTTGCCGATGCCTGTCCCGATGGCAGTGATCATCGACTGAATTTCAGTGTTCTTAAGCGCCTGATCGAGCCGTGCTTTCTCGACATTGATGAGCTTGCCGCGAATCGGGAGGATTGCCTGGTAACGCCGGTCGCGGCCCTGCTTGGCGGAACCGCCGGCTGAGTCACCCTCGACGATGTAGAGCTCAGTGAGGTCCGGATCGCGCTCGGAGCAATCAGCCAGCTTACCGGGGAGGCCACCGCCAGTGAGCGCGCCCTTACGAATTGTCTCCCGCGCTTTGCGGGCGGCTTCCCGAGCGCGAGCGGCTGTCAGGACCTTCTCGAAGATGCGCTTCGCGACCGGCGGGTTTTGATCGAAGAAGGTCATCAACCCTTCATAAACGACCGAGTTCACGATCCCATCGATCTCCGTGTTCACGAGCTTCACCTTGGTCTGCGATTCGAAGCGCGGGTTCGGCAATTTGATGCTGAGGACGCAGGTTAGTCCTTCGCGCGTGTCATCGCCCGAGATCGCCGGATCCTTGTCTTTCACGAGGCTGTTCGCCTTGGCGTACTGATTGACGGCCTTCGTCAAGGCGCCGCGGAAACCTGTAAGATGCGTGCCTCCATCCGGATTTGGAATGGAGTTCGCGAAGCAAAGGATCTGATCATTGTAGCTGTCGTTATACTGCAGGACCACGTCGACGAAGACCTCGTCGCGCTGCCGCGAAAGAATGACCGGCTTGGGATGTATGACAGTTTTGTTCTCGCCCAACTGCCGGACGAACTCCTCGATGCCGTGCTTGTAGAAAAATGTCTCTTTCTTCGGAGACTCGCCGCGTTCATCCGCGAGCGTGATTTCCAGGCCAGGGTTTAAAAACGCCAGTTCGCGCAACCGGCTGGCCAGCCGTTCGAACTTAAATTCCACCGTGATCGTGAAGATGGTCGGATCGGGCAGGAACGTGATCAGCGTCCCGGTCGTCTTCTTGTTTTTTAGTTCCCCGATGACTTCCAGTTTCTGCGTCGTCTTCCCGCGCTCGAAGCCCATGTGATAAACCCTGCCATCGCGTGAGACCTCGACCTTGAACCAGTCGGAAAGCGCGTTGACGCACTTCGCGCCTACGCCGTGCAGGCCGCCAGAATACTTGTAGGCGCCCTGTCCAAATTTACCCCCCGCATGGAGATTTGTGAGGACCAACTCGACGGCCGGCATCTTGAATTTCGGATGCATGTCCACCGGAATTCCGCGGCCGTTATCGCGAATCGACACCGACCCGTCGACGTGCACGACGACCTCGATTTTCGTGCAATAGCCCGCCAAATGTTCATCAATCGAATTGTCGAGGACCTCGAAAACACAATGGTGCAAGCCGCGTTCATCCGGGTCGCCGATGTACATGCCCGGGCGTTTTCTGACAGCTTCCAACCCTTCGAGTTTATCGATTTGCGCAGCATCGTATTTCTGGCTTTGCGCAATCCCGGTTGCCGCATCCCGCGTGGATTTACCGACGGTAATTTCGTCCTGAGCTTCGAGCATAAAACGACAGAGAAACTGCCGACTCAAACCTAGGTGATAACCTCAGGAGGGACAAACACTTTCTGTCTGTAATTCGACCCCATTTTCCGCAACAGATTGTGCCGGGCGGTGAGCGACCCACACTATCTTGGGCTTTTGGGGTTCCGAGAAGGACAATGGCAATGTCTCCCTCCCAGACGACGCTTGACCGTCCCGCGTCCGGCCTCGAACCTTCGTCTGCAATGCGCTGGCAGACGCTCTACGAAGGTCGCTGGATCTTCGCCATTCTCGCAGCGTTAGCTGTGATCGCATGGCTCTTTCTGCCGTGGCTTTCGCTGCTCTTTGTCGCACTGATAATTTACACCCTCGCGTTTTTTCGGGATCCGGAGCGCAGCTCACCTCGAGACGTCGTCAGTGTTGTCGCGGCCGCGGATGGGGTCGTTGCTGACATTGTGGAGATCGAAGAAACGGAGGTGGTGAAGAGGACGATGAGACGGGTTGGGATTTTCCTCTCCGTTTTCGATGTCCACACCAACCGCGCGCCGATCGACGGGAAGGTCATTTACCGACAACACCGCGAGGGGCTCTGCCTGGATGCGCGGAGCGCTGATTGCTCGGGCAAGAATGAGTCAATGACGTGGGCTTTCGAAAACCCGCGGACGACTTTGGTCGTGAGGCAACTCACCGGTGCGATCGCGCGGCGGATCGTTGGCTGGTCGAAAGTGGGCGATAGTCTGCAAAAGGGCGAACGTTTTGGGATGATCCGATTCGGCTCCCGGACGGAAGTGTATCTCCCGCTGGACGCGACGGTGACGGTCAAGGTTGGTGAACGTGTTGTCGGCGGCTCGAGCGTGATCGCGCGGTTGCCGGAAAAATGAACGACAGCGGACCAAAAATTTACCTGCTGCCGAATCTGATGACGGCAGGGAACCTCTTCTGCGGATTCGCGGCGACGCTGAAGATTGTGCAAGGGGCTCTTCTCCAGAGCAGCAATCCAGACGCGGCCGCAGCCCTCTTTCACACCGCCATCTGGTACATCCTCGGCGCCTGCATTTTTGATTTGCTCGACGGTCGGCTGGCGCGGCTGGGCGGCCAGGATAGCGCCTTTGGACGCGAGTTTGACTCGTTAGCCGACACGGTCTCATTCGGGCTGGCGCCTGCCTTGATGGTGTACCGGATCGTGCTGGTTGATTTCCCGCGCGCTGGCTGGGTCGTCGCCTTCGTCTACCTACTTTGCGGTGCTCTGCGGTTGGCGCGCTTCAACTGCATCGCCGCAGCGGGCCCGGCAAAGGTTGCGGATAAAAACTTTCGCGGTTTTCCGATTCCCGCCGCCGCTGGGCTGATCGCGTCGCTCACGCTTTTCATGCTTTGGTGGCTCGGTGAAAAGGATCACGAGATCGGCCGCGCGAAATGGGTCCTGCCTCCGCTCATGCTCTTCCTCTCGTTCATGATGTTCAGCCGTTTCAGCTACCCGAGCTTCAAGGGCCTGAGCTGGCGCTCGACGCGGTCGCTGCCGCGCTTCCTCGTCATCAGTGTGGTTCTGATCTTCACGGCGATGAATTATGAATGGATGCCGGCCATTCTCTTCCTTTCGTATTTGCTCTACGGCTTCGCGCGCCCTTGGCTATCGAAAGCCTGGCGACGTGAGATCGAAGAAGAGACGGAAACTGAAACGGATTCCGTGGAAGGCGAACCGGCGGAAGACGCGCCGTAGGTTGCCCTAGGAATTTAGCTGCGCGAGAACTTCGGGATCGCGCACGTCAGCCCACTCGCCTGAAAGCTCGAGGGCCTGCACTCTCTTGCCGGAGATCGCCAGGTCGCGAATGGCGTCGGTCAATTCAAACTCGCCGCGTGGCGACGGCTGTAAGCGGTCGATGTAATCAAAGATGGTCGCCCGGAACATGTAGATGCCGGCGTTGTACCAGGGACTCGTCGGCTCGCCCGGTTTCGGTTTCTCGCGCAGGTCTGTCATCTCAAATCGCTCGTTTACAAAAACGGCGCCGCCCTGGCTCACGTCTTCGTTTCGTTTCACGCTAATCATGGCTTCGATCTCCGCTCGGGGTGACGTGAGGCGTTCATAGTTCGAGGCGTCCACCAGAATGTCGCCGTAGCTCAGGATAAATGGGTCTGGCCCGCAAAACCCGCGGGCCAGGGCCACGACCTTCCCCGTGCCATCCTGCACCACCTGCGTTTCGTAACCGATCCGAACGCCGAAGCGCTCCCCCTTTCTGAAAAATGCGCGAACAACCTCGGCTCTCCAACCGACAATGAGCATGAAATCGGTGACACCCGCGGCGGAAAGACCTTCGATGATGTGCTGAAGGATCGGTTTGCCCCGCACCTGCAACATTGGTTTCGGAATATCACTCGTCAGTCCGCGCATGCGAGTGCCGCGTCCGGCAGCCAGCAACACTGCTCTTGTGATTTCTTTCATCTCTTCACTTGCGCTTGCACTTTAACCTTCACCTGCACTTCTCCGGCGTGGGGAGTGTAGGTGCATGTGCGCTGCGCGCGCACCCTTTCATTTGCAATCTCGCTTTGATACGTTCAGCGTCGCGCGATGCGCATGCAGTGGCTGGGAAAATATCGTGAAGGCGGCCTGCTCATTATGCGCGTGGCCCTCGGCGTTCTCTTCATCATCCTGACCGGCCCAGTCCTGCTTTTCCCAGCGCGCTGGCCGGCGTTTGGAAGTGCAATTCGAAATTTGGGGCTGAGTTCAAATTTTTCCTTCTGGGGTTTTCTGGGCGCTCTCGCCGGATGTCTGGGCGGCGCGCTCATCATCTTTGGTTTATTCTTTCGCCCTGGTGTCTTGCTTGTTCTCGCGATCACCATCGTGCACATGCTCGGCGTGCTGGACCGCTCCGGCTCGCTGCGGCCAGCGTTGGCTGCGGTCGAGTTGTGCCTGATCTTGACCGGCCTCCTGTTCGTCGGGCCGGGCAAATACAGCGTCGATAAGAACTGACGATTTCTTGAACTGCAGCGACGATTAAGCTGCCGCGGGCGCAGCGGCACGCGGCGCCGTGGAAAGCCCGGGGCCGCTCAGATCAATCGGCTCGGTGTTCAACTTCAGCCCGGACGGGCCATCAATGTCCGCGCCACGCCGCTTGTTTAGCATGTCCAGCTCACGGCGGAATTTCCCTTTGTTCGAGCAATTGAGCATTGCTGTCTCGTCGCAGATTAAGTCGGCCTCGCACGCCTTGAGCAGCGATTGATCGAACGAATTCCAGCCCAGCGTGCTGCCCGTTTCGATGATCTCCTGGAAGCTTTTGTTCTCGGATTCCCCGTAAAGAATTGTCTCACGCGTGCGCAGGCTGCTGCCCATGATTTCGCTCACCATCAGGCGGCCGCCGCCTTTTTTGCTGACCAGGCGCTGACTGACGACGTAACGGAGCGTTTCCGCGAGCCGTTGCCGGAGCTGTTGCTCTTCCTCGCGGCTGAACATGCCCAGAATGCGGTTCACTGTCTGCCCTGCGTTGATCGTATGGAGAGTGCTGTAAACCACATGCCCCGTCTCCGCAGCAGTCATCGCAATTTCCATCGTCTCGCGGTCGCGAATCTCCCCCACCAAAATCACTTTGGGCGCTTGTCGTAAAGCGGCGCGCAAGCCGTCGGAGAAAGATTGGAAATCTTTTCCAAGCTCGCGCTGGCTGATCACCCCGAGCTGGTGCTGATGCATGAACTCGATAGGATCTTCCAAGGTCACGATGTGGATCGCTTGCGTCAGATTCAGCTCATTTAACATCGCGGCCAGGGTTGTGGTCTTGCCGCTGCCGGTGCCTCCCGTTAGGAGAACGATGCCGTTCTTCTCCTTGATGATCTGGCGGAAGATCGGAGGCAGCCCCAGTTTATCGAGCGTAGGAATCTCGGATTGAAGTTTTCGCATGACGATCGCGAACCGCCCGCTCTGTCGAAAAATATTAACTCGAAAGCGGGCTACACCCTCGATCGCGTAGCTGCAGTCGCACGACCCGTTCGTAGTCAGGTCGGAAGTGAGACGTTCGTTTCCATCGATGATGAGCCGGCCCAGTTGCTCGATCAATTCGGAGGTCAGAACCGAGCCGGGAGTATCGATCGGAAAGTCCTGCAAGCGGCCGTGCACTTCGATCAGCGGCGGCTTGCCGGCGACAAACAGAAGGTCGGAAACTCCCTCGCCGCTTTGCAGCATTCCGGTGAGAAGTGCATCGGCCAATCGTTTATCCATCGCGGGCACGGTAAAGCTAGGATCATGCCGACAGGGGTGGGACGTCTCGGGCGAGAATCCTGACCCGGCTGACAGACCCTGCTCGAGGCTAGCGCTAGAACTTTAACGAAAACCCGCCGTAGTAATTG
>Ga0136614_10003548_pt1 | contig 10021 bp, 10 predicted proteins | sample AntDrymUQ2792106_2_FD_106643 | JGI IMG/M metagenome (GOLD analysis project Ga0136614, IMG submission 106643) | Polar desert sand microbial communities from Dry Valleys, Antarctica - metaG UQ279 (21.06) | ecosystem: Environmental > Terrestrial > Soil > Desert | place: Antarctica: Dry Valley... | reverse complement strand
TAGCGCCCCCGCGACCTAGCCAGATCCGGGGTATCTGTCAGACGCCCAAACGTCGGACGAACACCGATTAGCATTTCTCCGTATGGATCTGCGGCCGCTGAGATTTCCCGAGTTCGACGGCGATCGGCTGAGCGTCCGGGTCACCCATTCGGAGCGCCAGAAGTTGCGGGCGCTGGCGGCATCCTTGGGGGTGACTGAGAGCGAACTCGCGCGTGAAGCAATCGGGGCGTGGGTGACCGTGGTGGACGAAGAGGTGCTCGGGAATCGTCCTGCCGTGTAGGCATGGCACTATCCGTCCATGCGGAGTGATGGCTCACCGGATCGCCGAACGAGGACTCTCGACGAAATCTGGCACCGCCCCCAGCTCGCGCTTGCCGGTCACTTCGAGAGCGACTTCGTGGTGGCCACCAATGACCGCGTGGCGATCCTGATCCGTGATGTTGCGTGTTACCTGAGCGGCTTTCACATGGCGCTTGAAACGGTCCCGCGCTATGTCGACGACGTTGGCAACGAGGACTATGGCGACCTTTTCTGGCGCACCCGGCGGGGCACCGATCCGTCCCCCCAGCTCCTCCGCGTGGAGATCGCTTACGCCGACGGGAAAAGGGCTTCGACGGTCGACGCCGTGGACCCGATGAGCGACCTTGACAACCTCTATGCCGGAGGTCCGGAGCAGCTTCGCCTCCAGCTCGGAGATGGCGGTGGTGGTGGCGGGTCCTGGAGCTTCAGCCTGTGGGTCACCCCCCTTCCGCCGGATGGACCCGTGACCTTTACCTGTGCGTGGCCTGCGCTGGGCGTCGAGCCGACCGATCTAACGGTGCAGGGGTCCCGTTTCGTCGAGGCGGCCAGAAAGGCACGGCCCATCTTCGAGGGTGTCCAGGATCACGGCGAGGGGTCCACGCACTGACGAGGGAGGCTCCGTAGGCCCGGATCGTGTTGGTGAACTCGATGGTGCCGCTCACGATCCGATTCCTCGGACAACGGTGCCCGAACGGTGCTTCAGGCCCTTCTCCGTGGACGGGTTAGTCGCCCCGGCGCTCGGGCTCGTCCTCGTCATCCACGACCGCTCCATCACGGATCGCGCCGCGTCCAGGCTTCTCACCACCGAACATGCCGCGTCCCGCGCCGAACACGATGTGCGCGGGAGGTTGCTGTTGCACTCGCACGGTCTGAGTTCGAGGGTGGGGTCCTGCTGCGAAGCGGACAAGCGCAACCTTCGCGCCGTCCTCGATGCCCTGGTCCTCGCTGATAAGGCTTTCGATCTCCGCCCCGCCCTCGAAGTCCTCAAGGAAGATGCCGCCTGGGGCGAAGGTGGTCTTGCCGAGCCACGTCAGGGCGAACGTGGGGTGCAGAAGCCGGTGCTTGTCTGCATTCCACATGCGGTTGAGCAGCGCAAGCCAGTGGCGTTCGGTCCCGGCCGATCCTTGGTAGGGCTGCGTTCGCTCGAAAACTTCGACTGCTTCCTCGGGGATGTAGCGAAGCAGCGGATGGGCGGCGAACTCGTTCGGATGCTGGGTGATCGGAAACGAAATCCCGGGCCGCACGCGCGGCTTCATAAGGTCATCTTCCGAGCAACGCAGGCAAGCGACTTGCCATGCAGCGTGGTCTAGAGCGGAGCGGGCGTTGTGGACCAGGTCCCCCAGGACAAGGCTGAGATTGTGTGGCGGGTGCTCCCGAACCCGTAGGCGGGCAACCCAGCACCTCTCAGCAGGCTCGAATGCGACGACGACCTCATGAGGTTGCGAATCCGTGAAGTCTTGGCATGCTCTCGCGAGCACAGCGAAGTGCTGGGCACCGCGTGCAATCTTCGCTCGGGCGCTCTCTAGCTGCTGGACCACGAAGCGACCTCGGACCATGATCGAAGGGGCCGAACCGATTTACTCCGGCCTGTGCCTGACGACCTAGAGGCTCTCGTCACGGGAGACATCGTCTCGCGGCTCCAGGATTGGGCTTCGCTCTGGGCAGACCTGTTGCTGGTGGATATGGCCCTGCACTATCGAGACAGCCTGCCTGATGTGCCGACCAATCTCTTTGCCCGTCGAGCCCTATGGGAGGGAGCAGTAGTTGCCTATGGGCGCACGATAAAGATCGGTCGGCGACAAGCGCTGATCAGAGATCTCCTTGATGACCTAGGACCGGGCGCGAAGGAGTGCCACGACGATGTAATCGCCTGGCGGGATCGGCATATCGCTCATCGTGTTGATGCCTCCCGAGAGACCGTTACGACCCATGCCGTGATCGATCCCGATGGTCCCAGGGTGGTGGGCGTGCATATCCGGGTCTCACCCGCGACCGAGCCCGACCAAGAGGGCGGCCAGCTAGTGGCGACCTTCCAAGGACACATCAAAGTGCTCAGAGATCTCGCCTGGGAACAAAGACTTCAGCCGCTGGAGACAGAAGTAGTCGAGCACTACATGAGCAAGCTCGACTCGCTGATCGCGACGGCCAGCCCGCCAGAATCAAGCACCGCGTTCTCAGTGAACATTCGTCCGAGCTAGCTGCCGAATACGAACCACCTCGCCCAGTTGCCCATAGCGTCGAGAATGCCTGTGCAGTCGGTCGTCCCCCAATCGCTCTTTAAGGACGTTCTTAGACCGCTGCGTGGCCCAACTCGCGCTCATTGGGTTTATCGTCCCCGGATCGGGAGTCCGTAGCGCTTGACGGTGTTCGTGATCGTCGCGTCGGAGACACCGAACTCGCGTCCCAGGGCGAGGGCGGACTCCTTTGCTTCGTAACGACGCACTACCTCGCGCTCTTGCTCCTCGTTGAGCTTGCGGGAGCGAGGCCCGATACCCTTCTCACGCCTTCGCTCAAGAGCTCTGCGGCGACCGCACTCCCGGCACGAGTACTGGCCGGTCTTCTTGTTGAGGAGGCCGTACTTGTCACGAGGGTGTCCCTTGCCGCACGCATCGCCCTTGGCTCGGCCATCGAGCCTCCACCATTCAGTGCCTTCAAGTAGTTCGCGCTGCCAGTCCTCAAGTGGTCGCTGAGTCTGGTTGGTGCGCCAGGCTCCCAGGTCGATCCCGTCTGGCGTCAGACGAGCGCCACCCTTAGCGGGGATCTTGCCGTGCTGCTCGAAGTACTCGCAGCACTGCTCGAAGGCGATCATCCAGGCTTCACGGGTGCGCTCCATCCGTAGTTTGAGGTCCCAAAACGGGAGCGTCTCTAGCTCAGTGAGTTTCCACGGCTTGATCGAGCCTGCGCGAGCCTCCGCCAACTGCTGGGTCCACCACGTCCCGAGGAGAACGCGCTCGACAACCACACGCTGCCTCGGAGAGCGGCCATGCTCCGCGTAGTAAGCCTTGGCCATCTCGAAGCGCAGCATCCAGTCATCGCGGTCCGGGTCCGTCGTCCAGTCGTGGAAGGTCGCAGCAAAGCGCGCGTGCTGTTCGGGTGTCGTCTTCCGTGCGCCCCTAGGCGTGCGCCCGTCGCGTAGAGCCACCTGTGCCTCACGATGCCGGTTGGTCCAGGCTCCGAGTTGCTTGCCATCCTCAATGTGAATCTGCTTTGGACGGGAGTGCCCTTCGCGCTCATAGAACCGAACGAGCAGGGCGAACATCTCTTCCCACTGACGTTCGAGTATTGGTAGGTCCCAGCCCGGAAACCGCTCATCGATCATCGCGAGCGATTCGGGGTTTCCATTGCCCCCGGCCCGCTCATGCTTCCGGTTGGCAAGCCAGCGCCCCAACTTCCTGCCCTGGTACTCCTCTGCCTGCCGTGGTTGACGGTCGTGTTCAGCGATGAACTGCGCTAGGAGGTCCAACCATTCCTCGTGCTTTGCGGCAAGATGTACCTCGATGCCGCGAGCTTCGAGAATGCCTTGCACGTAGCCAGGTGACACGCCTAGCCTCTTGCCCACGGCCGCTGTGGTGCCCTCGTCTCTCCATAGTTCCTCAACGAGAGCGCAGAATCGTTCGTCGGTCTTGAGCGCACGAGTGATCGCCCACTGGTTGATGCCCTGCTTCTTGGCTAGTTGACCGATCACGGTTTCACCATCGAAACGAGTTCCGTTACGAACTTGTCCTTCTCTTCCTCGGTGATCGGGCGTAGGTCGTTGATGACGAGCGCCTTTAGCGCCATGAGCGTCTCCGGTAGCACCGAGGCAACGGAGTCGGACCCAGGGCCGAAGCCACCGGGACCGATGCCAGGGCGCGTCCTGCCGACGATCTGTACATCACCCACGATGCGGTAGGCGTCATCGTCGTTGTAGTCAGCGATGGCCCGGACGATGCTGGCGAAGCCCGTTGCCTCAACAGCCTCGGTCCAGTCCTGCCCGCTCTGCACGAAGACCGGGAGGAAGATGTTGTAGTGCGTCTTGCGGTCTAGGTGAGCCTTGAAGCCCTGACCGGCTGCCCTGCCGACGAACTGCATGATGGAATACCAAGTGTGGCGCGGGTCGCAGAAGGCCACTCCGGTGAGGCCACCTACGGCCAGGCCACGGTCCACCGTTCGCATCTGCACGAGGAAACTCGGGTTCGGGTTGTGCTCGAACTCCCAGAGCGTGTGATTGCGAGTCGCCTGCGGCACGTCACCGTCGATGTAGTAGCCCGTCAACCTCGGCAGGCCGAGCCACTCGCATGCGAGCGGGAGCAATTTGAGCATCGTGCGGGCTGACTGACCGCTGTTGAAGCTGAACATCGTCTTGAGCGTGCCGGTGTCGTGAATGCCGCGAGCAATGCTGAGAGCTACTGCTGCATCCCACCCGCGTGCCTCGTCAGTCTCGATGAGCACTTCAAGCGCCTTGCTCTCAGCAACCCAATCGGTGACCTCATCGCCTTTTACCTCGCTGAGGACGATTCGAGCCGGTACAGCTAGCCCGCGTTTCCTGGCCTCCGCCACGGACAACTCGACCACAGGCCAGTCTTCGAGCGTGAAGTACCGCCATCCATTCGCAGCGCAGGTGGCCTTGCCTGCGTCGTCGACCTCTACTGCGGTAGCCGTGGCTCCGATCAGGTGCTCAGCCGGGACGTTGAGCGCCGCCCAGGCCAACTTCTCGCGTCCAACCATCTCGTGTATCTCGTCTACTACGTTGGCGTCGAGCAGGCTAGTGGCCTCAACGGCAGCTCTGACCTTGTGCGCGCTCTTGGTGATGTAGACCACGAGCGCCGGACCCGGCTCAGCCAACTCAGCGGTAAGCACGGACTGATCCTCAATGTGCTTCGAGACGCCATCTCGCCCAGGCTCCGAACCCACCACGATCACACGCAGGTTCGGGATGTTCAACTGCACGATCAGGTCTTCAAGCGCCTTGTCCTTGAGCGCCTTGGTCGGAATGCAGTAGCCGACTCGCTCTGCGTTCATCTTGCGAAGCGCAGCCGCGAGCGTGTAGGACTTGCCCGTCTGGCAGGGAGCCTGGAGCAAGGCCCGATAGCTCGTGGCCAACTGCTTCTCAAGCCGAGAGGCAAGCCACTCCTGATGGGGCATGAGCGGATCAGCATCCCTACGTAACGGCTCCTGCCGCCAGCCCATGATGGCCTCGCGTGCGGGGTAGCCACCCATCTCCTCGCCCCATCGCTCGAATTCCGAACGGGTGTAGACGGTGATGCCCTCCTGCTCAGCCAACTTCCCTGCTTCCACCGAAAGCGTCCATGCCGAGGTCCACAGGAACTTCCGTCCTGCTGGCCTGCTCGCGATTCCGCGCACCTGATCGAGCAGGAGCCGCTTGGTGAAGTGGTCCTTGACCTCGTGATCTGCACGCTCGAAGGCGTGGTGGTAGGAGTAGAGGTCACAGCCAGGCGTGTTCGGGGGCGTGTACCGAACGTGCTTGCACTGGCTGGCGAATGGCTCGACGGTCGTGAGGACGAGTCCCACGAACGCTTCGAGTAGGCGGCCATTGGACTGGCCGTACTCGTTGCGACGTTCGGCACCCATCAGTTGCTCGAAGGTGAACCGCTCTCCGGCCTGCATGCTGGCCCGCACTGTACGACGGTCGCGGGCATCATCGCTCGCCTGGCTGGTACGAGGCGGCAGGCGTTTCCACCTGCGGAACGGACCACCTGGCGTCGCAGGCTCGGAAGGGGCGGCGGAAGCTCCACGAGCTGTCCTCCGCCAATCCGGAGGATGCCGCAAGTACCTTGCCACTTCCTAGCTAGAACCGCGCTTCTGTCAGACGCCCGCCCGCGCCTGCGCCGGTCATCTAGCCTGAAGCCGTGGACCTACGGGCTTTCCGCTTCCAGCAGTACGACGGCCAGCGATTGAGCGTCCGGGTGGCCCATTCTGAGCGCCAGAAGCTCCGCGAGCTGTCGTCCGCAATGGGGGTCACTGAGTCGGCGGTGGTCCGGGAGGCATTGGCGGTGTACGTCAGCGTGATGGCTCAGGAGACGGCAGTCCCTCCATGCCTCCCATAGAGATGAGGGGACATGCCATAGGCGGGAGCTGATCTGCGAGAGGAGGCGACACTTCATCGGACTCTGGTGAGCGGTGGAAGGGTGTAATACATAGATCGAGTCGGTAGATCTCGGAATCCCGCCGCTCACCGGCCTCCTGGAGACACTCCGCCGTCCCTCGACACCCTTGGCAGGATTCGAGGAGACCAGCGTATATCCGCCAACTTCCTAAAGATTTCGGTAGGATCCTAGGACCAGAAAGTTGCGGGGTTAGCAGGGACTTCGTACCGTCCGACAAGTGCTCCGTCGGACACTTCCCCTCAACGCGAAACTCTCTCTTCGACTTTCCACTGAGGAGCGCGCGGCTCTTGAGCGGTGTGCCCACCGAGACCATTTGAGTCTGTCTCAGGTGCTCCGAGGGGTCCTCGCGGAGGCCCTCGGCTCGCATGCGTCCCTGAACGACGGCGCGCCCCCGGTTGGCCCCGGAGACGCGCCCTCGCGATCACGAATCGGGCGTGAGACGCGAGATGAGCTTCGAGTCTAGGGTCCCGACAGCGACACGCCGCCCGTGGCATCGAGCGGCGCGTTCGAGAAGACCGGGAGGCGGTCTCCGTGGGCGACGCTAGCCGACCTCCACAGCGCGTCCTCGACCCTTCTCTTGTTAGGCCGCAGGAACTACCAAGGGAAACTCAACACCCGGATCTGGGTGACCTCCGTGAGCGTCTAGAAGATGCTCCACGGGGCAGTTGCCCGAAGAACAAGGGGCTCTGGCTATACGGCATCCCTACCCGATCCCTCTACCCCATCTCTTGTAGGAGCTGGTCGTGCCCCCACTGTTGCAAGAGGAATGCGGAGATTTCCCGCCTCCTGATTGACGCAGGCATACGGCTGGCCTTCGAGAGGGGGGATCGCTGCCGCTTCCTCACGCTCACGACCTCCCAGACCCTCTCCCCGCAGAAGGTCTCACAGAGCTTCAACGCCTTTCGAACCAGCCTTTCGAGGACGCAGAGGTTCACGAGCTACGCCTCCTCGGTGGAGATCAAGGCAGGCCACCCCCACCTCCACGTGGTCCTCGTGGGCGGGCGCTATGTCGAGCAGCGTCGCCTCTCAGAGCTGGCAGGCCGTGCTGGCTTCGGTGACCGCGCGTGGATCAGGAACGTGGAGAACTCCTCCACCAGTGCTGAGAGGGTCTCCGGCTATCTGGTCAAGAGTCCGCTCGAGACCAAGCGGTGGGCATCAGCGCATGGCAGTCCTAGATTCCGGCCTGTCCGCTTCTCGGCCAACTGGCAGCCGTGCGGACTGACCGAAGCTCACCGCCGCTACGCCGAGGCGAAGGGCTACCCGAGCCCGAAGGGGCCGTTCCTCCGGGTCTCGAAGCGGGGGAGCCGCATCTCCATCAGGGAGATACCCAAAGGTATTTCGCTGCCCGAGGAGGCGGTACGCGGGTGAATACACGGCGCTGCCTCAACTGCGGTGCGGACCTCACGGGCCGACGCCGTCAGTGCCGGTACTGCTCCGGGGCCTGCCGCGCAGAAGCCTCCAGGAAGCGGGCGGGCACGAAGCGCACCTCCATCCCAACCCTCGCGCGAGAATCCGCACAGAACCGCACAGATCGCGGCAGGCGGGCGGCGTGATGGGCGAGCCGCTGGAGGTAAGGCTCCCGCAGGATCAGCTCGACTACATCGCGGAGCGCGTGGCGGCGCTCGTCTCCTTGAAGCGCGAGCGAGGGGAGCATCCCGACCGCTGGCTGACCAGTCGAGAGGCTGCAGACCATCTCGGAATCTCCCTCGATGCTCTCTACAAGCTCACCGGCTCCCGCTCCGTCCCCTTCGTCCAGCACACGCCGGGCGGGAACTGCTTCTTCAAGCGCAGCGAGCTGGACGCCTGGCGGGAGGCGAACCGGGGGTGAGCGCGCGGAAGTACTTCGGGGACACGATCCTCGATCTGCGGGAGCGGCCGAACTCGTGGACACGCGCCGGGGCAGAAATCTTGGGCGGAAATTTGAGCCGCGTTCTCAAGGATCTGGGACGCCTGAGAAATCTGGGTCTCCACGCCCTGCCCGACTTCCGCTTGCTTCCAAGCCGCTTCCAACCCACAAGAAGCGGCGTATTTGCACGCATTCCTCACAGACCCCTTGCTCTGTCAGCAAGAGGCGACTACCCTCCGTGTCCACTACAAAGTGGCCCCCGCGCTGCGCTAACAGCCGGGGGCCTGGCACACGGAGGTATCGGCTCCATGAGCAGCAAGAAGGCTACGGCCCCACGCCGCGTTCGAGTTCCTGGCCCTCGCAACTCGAACATCTACAAGCGGCCCGACGCGAAGTTCGAAGTGGGCTACCGGGACAGCGGGAGAAAGCAGCGCTGGACCGGCCCCTTCGACACGATCACTCAGGCTCGCGTAGCCCGAGACGGCATCCTCGCGCGTCGGGGTCGCGGCGAGCGTGTCGTTCCGAACCCACGCCTGCGCTGGGGGGAGGTAGCTGATCGGTGGCTCGCTGACCAGGTGGCCGACCTACGCCCAGCCACGGAGGCGGCCTACCGAAACGCTGTCGAGACGCATCTTCGTCCGCGATGGGGAAACCGCCGCTTGGACACGATCACCGTGGACACCGTGGCGATGCTCATCCGGGAGCTTCGGGCGGAAGAGAAAGCCGAGTGGACAATCAGCGCCGTCCTGAAGGCCGCCACTCGGACGTTTAAGTTCGCGAAGCGCCGGATGGGCTGGCACGGCGAGAACCCCTGCGAAGGTCTGGAGAACACCGAGCGGCCGAGGACGGGCACGACCCTGGCCCGGCGCATCTTCAGCTCGGAGGAGCTGGAGGCAGCAGTGGCGGCCGCTCACCCACCGTTCAAGCTCCTGTTCCTCACGGCGGCGGTTTCAGGCGCTCGTCTCAGCGAGCTGCTTGGCCTCCGGTGGCAGGATCTTGACCTCAGCGATCCTACAGACGCCACAGTCCACTTCGAGCACCAGGTGGATCGCAAAGGCGTCCTGAGCCCCCTGAAGACCGAGGAGTCGAGGAGGACTGTGGAACTACCCCGGCAGCTCGCGGCCTTCCTGCTCCGCCACAAGGCCGAGTCCCGGTTCTCCACGTCCACGTCCTTCGTGTTCTCGACGAGGTCCGGTCGCCCACTCGGTCAGCGCAACGTTCTGCGGGAGCTACGGCGCGCGATGAAGACCGCCGTTACGCCGAAGGGATACCCGGCGTTCCCGGCGCTCCACGAAGACACGGAGGTCCCACGCGGGACGGTGCCCAACTTCCACTCCTTCCGGCACACCGCTGCGTCGATGGCCATCGCGGACGGCGACGGCACGGAAGAGGTCTCCTGGATGCTCGGGCACAAGAACTCCACGATCACCCGCGCCGTCTACGTTCAAGAGGTCAAAAGCGCAGAGCGGCGGGCCAAGCTGAGGGGTCGCATGGAGGCCCGCCACGGTGCCCTGCTCAGCGGAAGCGGTCTGGAAGCGGCAGACCGCAGGGGGGCGCGGGAGGTGGCAGACGGAACGGAGGCCCAGGTGCTTCCGCTACGGCAGAAGGAGGCGTAGCGCGGCAGGACGCAGGACGCTGCGCGCTTCTTACAAGCAGGAGGTCGCCTGTTCGATCCGGGCACCGCCCACTAGTCGTAGACCGAGTTTGCGGGATTCGAAAGCCATCGAACCACGCCCCAGGTCAAGTGTTGGTCAAGTAGGTGCTCGTG
>Ga0136614_10003547_pt1 | contig 10023 bp, 7 predicted proteins | sample AntDrymUQ2792106_2_FD_106643 | JGI IMG/M metagenome (GOLD analysis project Ga0136614, IMG submission 106643) | Polar desert sand microbial communities from Dry Valleys, Antarctica - metaG UQ279 (21.06) | ecosystem: Environmental > Terrestrial > Soil > Desert | place: Antarctica: Dry Valley... | reverse complement strand
ATGGAAGACGTGGTCATCATGCTGTTGTTCGGCGGTGTTGGATTCCTCTTCCGCCGTTACGGGTTCTCGCCCGCGCCACTGATCATGGGTCTCGTTCTGGGCAAGTTGGTGGAGGAGACGCTGAAGCAATCGCTGTTGATCTTCGATCAGGATTGGACGCAGTTCTTTGCGCGGCCGGTCGTGGTCACGCTGTTCCTCGTCACCGCAGCGGGCCTGCTCGCACCCCCGCTTCTTCGAGCATCGCGCCGGCTACGACGCGTACCTATGGGAAAGAACGTATGAATTCGGAACCACGGTCCTTCCGGTAAATTTGATCGATGCCACATATCCCCGCTTCTTCGGCCCTTTCCCGTTTCCGCGTCGTCGACCTGACGCAGGTTCGCGCCGGGCCGACCGCCGCGCGTCAACTCGCCGACTGGGGCGCCGACGTGATTCAGGTGCAGATGCCCGAGCACATGCGCGGCGACGACACGCTCGGTGGACAGGAGGGGTCTGACTATCAGTACACACACCGCAACAAGCGCTCGCTCACGCTCAACTTGAAGGAGCCCGAAGGCATAGCGGTACTGAAGGAGTTGGTGAAGACGGCCGACGTGCTGCTGGAGAATTTTCGGCCCGACGTGAAGACGCGCCTTGGCATCGATTACGAGACGCTCTCGAAAATCAACCCGCGACTCGTTTACGCGAGCATCTCAGGCTTCGGCCAGACCGGGCCTTATGCGACGCGCCCCGGCTTCGACCAGATCGCGCAGGGCATGGGCGGGCTGATGTCGGTGACCGGGCTGCCGGAACACGGCCCGCTACGCGTCGGTATTCCTATCGCCGATCTTTGCGGCGGAATCTTCGCGGCGTACGGCGTGACCGTTGCCCTTCTCGAGCGTGAGCATTCCGGCAAAGGCCAATGGCTGCATACCTCACTGCTGGAAGCGATGATGTACATGATGGACTTCCAAACATCGCGCTGGACGATCGACGGCGAGATCCCCGGGCAGGCTGGCAACTTCCACCCCACCAGTATTCCCACCGGCGTCTATAAGACGAAAGATGGGCACATCAACATCGCGGTCTTCGGCGGCAAGATCTGGGAGCGTTTCGCCGAGGTCATGGACGCACCCGAGTGGATCACCGACGAGCGCTCGAAGACCAAGATCAAGCGCTCCGCCCATCGCGTCTGGCTCAACGCCGAGATCGAGAAGCGCCTGATGCGCAACACCAGCGACTACTGGATCGAGACGCTCAACGAGGCGGGCGTGGCGTGCGGGCGCATCAACAACCTGAAGGAAGTGTTCGAAGAGCCGCAGGTGAAGCATTTGGGAATTCTGAAGAAAGTCACCTCGAAGCATCTTGGTGAGCAGACGCTGATGGGCCAGCCCGTGACGCTGACCCGGACTCCCTCCACCATCGCGCGCGGGGCGCCCAAGCGGGGCGAGCACTCGGAGGAAATCCTCACCGAGATCGGCTACGACCGCGATGCCCTCTCACGCATGAAAGCCGCAGGAGTTTATTGATATGAACGCAGTGAAAGACATTCTGACCCTTTCCTCTTCCACCGAACGCGTGAAGACGTGGCTCGATGGACAGGTGCTTCACATTCGGTTCAACAATCCCGCCAAGCACAACGCGCTCTCGATGGACATGTGGGAAGCGGTGCCGCTACTCCTCGAGCAGGCGGAGACGGACGACAACGTGCGCATGGTCGTGTTCTCGGGTGAGGGCGGAAAGGCGTTCGTCTCCGGCGCCGACATCTCGCAGTTCGAGGACCTGCGGGCGCAGAAGGAAGCGGTGAAGCGCTACGAGCAGCTGGCCGAGGCCGCACTGCAGGGCATCTACGAATTCTCCAAGCCGACCGTCGCCTGCATTCGCGGCTACTGCATCGGCGGCGGCGTGAACGTGGCCATCAGCTGCGACATGCGCGTGGCTTCCTCCGACTCGGTCTTCTCGATTCCCGCCACGCGCCTTGGACTCGGGTATCGGTTCTCCGCGATGAAGAACCTCGCGCAGCTCGTGGGTCCGGGATACGCGAAAGACATTTTCTTTACCGGCCGCAGGCTAGATGCTGCCGAGGCGCTGCGCATCGGGCTCGTCAACCGCGTGGCGGAGCCCGCGGGGCTAGACGCGCTGCTCGCCGAGTACACGACCGCTATCACCACCGGCGCGCCGCTCACCATCAAAGCGGGCAAGCGGATCATCCAGGAAGTGTTGAAGCTGGACGACGACTTCGACGTCGAGATGTCCCGGCGGCTCATCCTCGACTGCTTCGAGAGCGAGGATTACGCCGAGGGGCGCAAGGCTTTCATGGAAAAACGCAAACCCGTGTTCAGGGGCAAATGATCGGCGTGGCTTGGCTGTTTGACTCGCTGGATCTATTGAAGGGCTGCGCGTTCCGGCAGCCGAAGCAGCTTCATCAGCTCGCCGACATACCTTAACTCCTCGATGCGCCACACGAGGTCGAGCACCGTCTTCGTCTGGTCGTGGTCGAGGCCGCCCCACGCAGCGCACTGGCGGAATTTCTCGGCGAGCTCTTCATCGGTCATTGGATTCGCGGGGCTCCCTTTGCCGAAGTCGGCCTGGCCCTTTACCACGGAGCCGTCGTCGAGTTCAACTTCGATGATCGTGGTCATCTTGTCGAAACCGGCGGCTTCTGCTTCTGGATGCACGCCGAAGTTCACCTTCTTGATCATCGCCTGTACATCGGGGCGGTTGACCATGTCATCGGTGAATTGCTCGAGACCGCCTTTGCGCTCGAGCAGCAGGATCGCCATGCAAAATTCCATGCTGAACTTCGCCTGCAGCTCGTTCTTTGGCTGATGGTGAATCAGCGCGTTCGGCATATTGTGGTTCGTGCCGACGGACACGCGCTTTACGCGCTCCGGCTTTATGTCATGGCGCATGATCAGTTCCATCATCACAGCCATGCCCGGGTGCGTCAGCGAGCCGCTTGGATGCGGCTTGATCGAGACGCCCGGCAACGCGAAGGTCCAGGGGTCGCCGAGCTTGCCGTTGATCATCTCAACGCTGTAACCGCCGCCAGCGGCGCGAAAAAATCCGCGGTCGGCTTCCAGGCCGTTGTCTGACGCCGTGAATCCGAGCGCTGCAATCTCGGCAGCGACGACGCCGTTTTCGGCAGCGCGCCCCGCGTGAAACGGCTTGGTCATTGTGCCGAAGTTTTCGCGCAGTCCGCCCGCCTGCGTTGCGCCAATGCTTAACGCACGCCGCGTGGTCTGGCGATCAAGGCCGAGAAGTTTTGCGGCGCCCGCAGCGGCACCGATCGACCCGCAGGTCGCGGTGCTGTGAAAACCCTGCTGATAGTGCCGCGGCCAAATCGCCTCGGCGACTTTGCATTCGACTTCGACGCCAACTTGAAAAGCGAGCATCAGATCCGCTCCGCTGCGCCGGTCGCGCTCTGCCAACGCGAGCACCGGCGGTAGTGCCGGCGCGGTCGGATGTGTGAGCAAGCCGTAGACGCGATCCTTGGCCACTGCAAGTTGCGTGTCGTCGAAATCATCGGCGTGGATCGCGAGACCGTTGGCGAATGCTGCGAAACGTGCGGGCAGTCGCATCTGGCTGCCGATGACGGTGCTGCCCTTGTCGGTGGCGATGCCCAATTGAGCAAGATAGCGATGCGCGATGTCGCCCGTTTGCGAGGCGGCGCCGGCGAGCGCGAGCCCGATTCCGTCGAGAACCGAACGCTTGCCCAAATGAGCCACGTCTTTTGGAATGTCGCGCGTCTGCGTGCGAGTAACAAAACCGGCAACGTAATCGGTTAGCGAAGAATCCGCCGGCTTTGTCGAGCTTGCGGTGCTCGGAGCGGGAGCGGCTGTGGTTTGCATGGTTTTGTTCCGATGGTTATTTGGAAGAAACTGCTAAAGCAGGTTGGCCGCGCGAAAGGGAGTTTCTGCGGCTCGCAGCAAGGCGCGCGTTGAGGCGCACCGCTTCTTCGAGCGCGCCGGTTGTTGCGACGCCCTTGCCGACGATGTCGAACGCGGTGCCGTGCGCGGGCGTCGTGAAGACCGTGCCCAAGCCCGCCGTCACCGTGACACCGCGGTTGAATCCTTTTAGCTTGGTCGCGATCTGACCTTGGTCGTGATACATCGAGAGCACGCCGTCATACTCGCCGCTGAAGGCTTTGATGAAGACCGTGTCAGACGGAAACGGCCCTTTGCAGGCAATCCCGCGCTCGGCGGCCTTCGCGACCGCGGGCGCAATGATTTCGATTTCCTCGCGGCCGAACAGGCCGTTTTCGCCCGCGTGCGGATTGAGCGCGCACACCGCGATGCGCGGAGTGGCAAATCCCGCGCCGCGCATGGTGCGATCGGCGAGCGTCAGCGCTTCATCGATTCGCTCCGGCGTGATCTGATCGAGCGCGGTTCTAAGCGCCACGTGCGAAGTCACGCGCGACATCCATAGGTTGTCGAGCACGTTCATCTCGCCGAAAAACCCCTGGTGGCGCGTCAGGTGCGCGAACAACTGGTGCTCGTCGTTGAAGCGCCAGCCGCCCGCATGCAGCGCCGCCTTGTTGAGCGGGGCGAAACAAATTCCTTCGATACGCCCTTTGAGCGCCAGATCAATCATGGTGGCAAGCGTCTCCCCGGCGATGCGGCCCGCGTCGGCCGAGATCGCGCCGCGGGCTAGCGTGTTCGGATTGCAGTTGCCTAGATCGATGATCGCGACTGCGTCTTGCACGTCGTCGATTTGCTCCGGCCTCAACACGGCTTTGCACGCGAGCTCTACGCCGGCATCGCGCGCGCCCTGCTCGAGCACGCGGGCGTCGCCCACCACCAGCAAGCGGGCGACGCCCGCGAGGCGGCGGTCGGCGAGCACACGCGCGCATTGTTCAGGGCCGATGCCTGTGCAGTCGCCGAGCATCAGGCCGAGCAGGGGCAATGGGTGCGAAGAGTTGTGATTCAAATCTGTCTCCGATCTGTGAAAAAGCTGATTGCTGCGACCATCACGAAGGTAATCACCAGCATCGTGATCGACAGTACCGCGATCGGCCCCCAGTCGTTGCTCTCGCGCAGATCGAACATGGTGACCGAGATGGTCTTGGTCCGGGCGGTAAATAGCAAGATCGTTGCCGACAGCTCGCGAATCGAGCCGATGAAAACCAGGATCCAGGTCGCGATGACTCCGTTGCGGATCAGAGGCGCGGTGATGTCGACCAGCGTGCGCAATCGTGTGGCGCCGAAAATCCGGCTCGCGTCTTCGAGCTCTGGATGCACCGACTTAAGCGACGCCGCGATTTGCTGGTAGCCGACCGGAAGTTCCTTGGTCAGATAGGCGAGGAAGATGATCCACAAGGTTCCATAGAGCACCAATGGTGGTTGCGTGTAACTCAGGAACAGGCCGACCGCGAGCACAATGCCGGGGATGGCGACGGGCGCCGTCGCGAGAAACGCGAGATAGCGATGGCCCCACACAAGCTTGCGCAAGCCCAGGTATCCGATCATCGTCACCAGGATTGTGGCGGCGGTCGCCGCGCTCACGCCGAGTACAAACGTATTTACGAACGCAGACTTAGTCTGGCTGAATTCGAAAAAGACGAAGTGCCAGTGCTCGAGCGAGAAGTTGCCGATTACCGGTCCGGACCAGTTCTTCACGAAGGCGGTGCGCAGCAGTACTCCGTAGGGTAGGACGATCGAACACCCGAGCACGATGACAAAAAGCGAGAGAGCCACGATCTTCCAGTTGCCGAGGCGAATCAGGCGCGTGCCCGAGCTCTTGCCGCCTATCACCGAATATCCACGTCGGCCCATGATGGCCGTCTGCGCCCTGAGCAGCACGACGGTGATGATCAGCAGCGGCAACGACGCCGCGGCGGCAAGCCCGAGCTGCGGTGGAAATTGAAACAGGCTCCAGATCTTGGTCGTCATCGTGTCGACGCCGGCGGGCAAAGCGAGAATCGCCGGCGTGCCGAACAGCGTCATCGACTGCAGAAACGCCACCAGAAATCCGGCCAGCAATGCGGGCACGACCAGCGGCAGCGTGATATGCGCCGCGGTTCGCCACGCGGGTGCCCCGAGGATGGCGGACGCCTCTTCGAGTTCGCTCGGGATTACATCGAGGCTGTTGGCGACAAACGTGAACACATAAGGAAACGTGTAGAGCGCCATCACGAACACCATGCCCCACGCCGAAAAGATGTTGATCAGGGAAGAGTCGACGAACGGCTTCAAGTCGAACAGCGCGTAGTACCACTTGTTCAAAAGGCCCGCGTTGGGTCCGCCGAGCAGGACCCATGCGAATGCGCCGAGGAACGGCGGCGTGACGAACGACGCGAGAATGAGCGTGCGCATCAGGCGCTTGCCCGGCAGATCGGTGCGCGCTACCAGCCACGCCATTGGAGCGGCGGTGATCACGCAGATCGTGCCCACCGCGGCCGACGTCCATAGCGTCGTCACCAACGGCTTGATGAACGCGGGGTCGATGAACAGGTGGCGGTAGTGATCGAGCGTGAATGCTTTTGCAGCGTCGCGCAGGCTGGTGACCAGCAGCCAGAACATCGGCAGCAGCACCAGCACTGCCAGCAGCAGCGCCATCGCGATCGAAACGGGCGCGGTCCAATCGATGGACCGCGCCCGTGGCCGGGTCGCGTGCTCGAGCGTCGCTTCCATGCCGCCCGTTGCGGCTCAGCGGGTCAGTTGCCGAACATCGCCGTATAGCGTTTCTTGATCTCAGTTATCTGCGGCAGCATGGCCACCGGATCGTCGGCCAGTGCCTTGATCTCGCTGATCGGCGTGCGTCCCGCGGGCTCTTTCACATCGGGATGAACCGAGCGCAAACCGCCCTCGTTGACCATCATCTGCTGGACTCTCGCTGTGAAGAGGAAGTTCTGCAGCACCCGCGCCGCGTTTGGATGCGGAGCGTCGGCGAAAATCGCCGAGGGTGAGGTCACAAACGGCGTTCCCTCCTTGGCGTAGATGATCTTCACCGGGCTCTTGGCGTCCATCTCGATGAACATGTTGTATTCGTTGCCGTCGACCATCACCGCGCGTTCGCCGCTCGCGATGCTCTTCGGCGTCGCCGTCGTCGACTGCAACTGCTGCACGCCTTGCTTGGAGAGTTTCTCGAGGTAGTCCCAGCCGAGCGCTTTCGAAATGGCAAATGTTCCGGTCAGGCTCGTGCCGCTATAGCTTGGGTGCGATTTGGCAAGCTTGCCTTTCCATGACGGGTCGAGCAGATCGGCGTATCCGGTGGGCGCGTTCGCGGTCGGGACCAGGTTGGTGTTGTATCCCATCACGCTGAAAGTTGCGCGCCAAACAGCGAAATAGCCTTCAGGGTCCTTGAACTGCGCCGGAAAGCGCTGGACGTCGGGCGGGGTGTGAGGCGCCAACCACTTCTGCTGCTTCCAGAAAATGAAGTGCGAGGCGTCCGACGAATTGACTACATCGACATTCTTGATGTTCGACTGGTACTCCTGGTTAATTCGCTGAAAAACGCGCTCCGATCCCGAGCGCTCGACCTCGATCGCGATATTGGGATAGGTGGCGCGAAAGACCTTGGCGACCCCCTCGGCAACCTTGACGTCGACTCCGGTGTACCAAACGACCTTGCCTTCCTTCGCTGCCGCCGCCAGCATCGCGGGGGTCGTTTCCTGCGCGGCGACGGGCGCTGCGATCGCAAAGGCGAGCAGCATGGCGGGGAGGGTCTTGCATGTATCCAATCTCATGATGTCTCCTTTTTTAACAGCGTGACATGTGATGCTTTTTAGCGAGCGAGGCCGCGACAACGCTCGGCACTAAATCTGACCCGGACCTTGGATCCGGCGGGAACGTCGAGCGCGGCCGGAGCAGTAACCAGCAGTTCCTGCCCGACATCGACGATGTAGTCGCGCTGACTACCAAGATACGCTTGACTGCGCACCACACCCGGCAGCGTGTTGGAGACACCCGAATTGCCGTCGGGCAACAACTCCACGTCATGCTGCTTCACGCAAAAGCTCATCGGCCTGCCGGGCCCCGGGAATTCGCCGTCGCCGATGTCGAGCGCGTGCCCGGCGACGTCCACTTTGTTGCCTGACATATGCTTCGCATCGAGGACATTGCTGCCGCCGATAAAGCGCGCGACGAACTTCGAGTTGGGGCGGTCGTAAACCTCCTGCGGAGTCCCGATCTGCTCGATCCGCCCGGCGTTCATGATGACGATGCGATCCGCCATGGTCATCGCTTCCATCTGGTCGTGCGTGACGTAGATCGAGGTGTAATGGAACTCATCGTGCAGGCGGCGGATTTCTACGCGCATTTCGCCGCGCAGATTGGCGTCGAGGTTGGACAGCGGTTCATCGAGCAGCAGGATATCGGGCTTGGGCGCCAAGGCACGCGCTAGCGCAACCCGCTGTTGCTGACCGCCGGAGAGCTCTGAAGGATAGCGTTCGGCTTGTGCACTGAGCTTGGTGGTCCCGAGTAGCGCATCGGTGCGGGTCTGCCGCTCCGCCGGAGGCATCGACTTCATCTTCAATCCGTATGCGACGTTTTGCCGTACCGTCATGTGCGGCCACACCGCATAGCTTTGGAAGATCATGCTCATGTTGCGCCGCTCGGGCGGAACGCCGGCGCTGGTCGACGACACCACTTTTCCGCCAACCCGAATCTCGCCGGCGTCAGGTTCGATAAAGCCGGCAATCATGCGCAGCGTCGTTGTCTTGCCGCAGCCCGAAGGACCGAGCAGGCAGACGAACTCGCCGTGCTCAACCGCCAAGCTGATGGCGTCGACCGAAACCACTCCCGGATAGTGTTTAGTGAGATTCTCCAGCTCGAGGGTGGCCATGCTTGATCTTAGCCCGCGCGATTTAGTGCACGCGACACGCGGCGCGGCTCGCGGTCATAGAATCTGCACGACTCAATAAGCAGCAACCAGCCTCGAGCGCAGCATGAAGATCATCGACATTCGCGAAGCGACCCGACCGATCAAGTCCGACATCCGCAATGCCTACATCGACTTCAGCAAGATGACGCTGAGTCTCGTAGCCGTCGTTACCGATGTGATCCGCGACGGCAAGCCGGTCATCGGCTATGGCTTTAACTCGAACGGTCGCTACGGCCAGGGCTGCTTGTTACGCGACCGCTTCCGGCCGCGTGTGCTGGAGGCCGACCCGCAGAGCCTGCTTGACGAACAGCGCGACACCCTCGACCCGCACAGAATTTGGCAAACGATGATGACCAACGAAAAGCCCGGCGGCCACGGCGAACGCTCGGTGGCGGTGGGCACGATCGACATGGCGGTATGGGACGCGGTGGCCAAGATTGAAGGCAAACCGTTGTACCAGCTGCTCGCCGAGCGCTACGGCAACGGCAGGGCGAATCGAACGGTGTTTGTCTATGCCGCCGGCGGTTACTACTCGCCCGGACAAGGCATCGACGGACTCGTCAGGGAGATGCGCAGTTATCTCGACCGCGGTTATTCGGTCGTGAAAAAGAAGATCGGCGGCGCATCGCTCAGTGAAGATTGCAATCGCATCGAAGCCGTGCTGCGCCTACTGGGCCCGGGCCAGAAGCTCGCGGTGGATGCCAACGGGCGTTTCGACTTGAAGACCGCGATCGAATATGCGAAGGCTCTTTCCGAGTACGGCCTGTTCTGGTACGAGGAGGCCGGTGATCCGCTCGACTACGCGCTGCAGGCCGAATTGGCGGGGCACTACGAGGGCGCAATGGCTACCGGCGAAAATCTGTTCTCGATGCAGGATGCGCGCAACTTGATTCGCTACGGCGGCATGCGTCCCGATCGGGACTGGCTGCAGTTCGACTGCGCGCTGAGTTACGGATTGGTCGAATACTTGCGCACGTTGACCATGCTGAAGGACCACGGCTGGTCTGCATCACGCTGCATTCCGCACGGCGGTCATCAGATGTCGCTCGCCATCGCCGCAGGCCTCGGCCTGGGAGGCAACGAGTCGTATCCCGATCTCTTCCAGCCCTACGGCGGGTTCCCCGATGGCGTGAAGGTCGAGAACAGCTACGTCACGCTGCCCGAACTTCCGGGCATCGGCTTCGAGGGCAAGACGGATCTGTATCGAGAGATGCGTGCTCT
>Ga0136614_10003546_pt1 | contig 10025 bp, 10 predicted proteins | sample AntDrymUQ2792106_2_FD_106643 | JGI IMG/M metagenome (GOLD analysis project Ga0136614, IMG submission 106643) | Polar desert sand microbial communities from Dry Valleys, Antarctica - metaG UQ279 (21.06) | ecosystem: Environmental > Terrestrial > Soil > Desert | place: Antarctica: Dry Valley... | reverse complement strand
CCCCATAGTCGGGCACTGGAGGTTTCGGAGAAAGAAATAAACGGCCTCGGCGATGTCGCCCGCATGCTGAAGCTGCCCACAGATTCGCCGAGCAACGCGCAGCAACACGTGACGATTCGACAGGTAACGAGCGGAACCGGGCTTTGGCGGCCGAGCCGCGACGCTGATGTCCTCTTGCTCGGCGATAGCTTTGCGAACATCTTCTCGCTCGAAGCGCTCGGCTGGGGCGAATCGGCCGGGTTCGCGGAACACCTGAGCGCCGCGCTCGGCGGCCGGCCGCTTGATTGCATCTTGCGGAACAGCGACGGCGCCTTCGCGACCCGCGAGATGCTGGCGAACGAACTTGCTCGCGGCCGCGATCGCCTCGCCGGCAAGAAGCTGGTCATCTGGGAGTTTGCGGCGCGAGAGTTGGCGTTTGGTAATTGGAAGCTGCTTGATCTAAAGCTCGGTCACGCCACAGCCGCGCGCTTCTTCTCACCGTCAGCGGGCGAAGAGGTCGAGGTGAGCGGAACTGTCGAAGCCGTGTCGTCAGTGCCGCGGCCCGGCACCGTCCCTACGCAGACCACGTCATGGCGGTGCAGCTTGCGGACGTCAGCGCGCCGGCCAAGCCGCAGGGCGGAGCGTTGCAGTCGCTTGTTTACTTTTCGAGCATGCGCGACAACGTCTGGACACCCGCGCGGCGCGACTTCGCCCGGGCGACCACATCACGGTGCGACTACGCGCGTGGAGCGATGTATCGTCGCAATACGAGCAGATCAATCGCAGCGAACTTGACGATCGCGCGTTACAGCTGGAGGAGCCCGCTTGGGGCGAGCTGGTGAAGTGATTGCGCCCCGCGCTTCCGTTGGTTGCAATCCTGCCGCGACGGTGTTGAATATGTGCCCGCTTCCCGGCTCCGCTCCTTGAGCGGTTCGAGCCGCCGATCGGCTGGCCCAACTTCCTCATGTTTATCGCCCTTTTAGCTCAAGCGAGCCCCGCGCCCGCCGGACCGAATCCGCTCGCGTCATTCGTGCCGATCATCCTGATCTTCGTGATCATGTATTTCCTGCTCTTCCGCCCACAGATGAAGCGGCAGAAAGAGCAGGCCGCCATGGCGTCCTCCTTGAAAACGGGCGACCGCGTGGTCACCGCGTCAGGAATTCACGGGATGATCTCGAATGTGAAAGAACGCACCGTGATCGTGAAGGTTGCGGACAACGTAAAGCTCGAGATGGAAAAATCTGCCATCACCAACGTCGTCAAAGCTGAAGCCTAAATGAGCCCCATTCTAACCTTCTTCGCCGGCCTGCTCCTCCTGATGCTTTTCGGGTGGTACTTCGCGACGGAGCACGGACTGCGAAAGCGTCTGATCGCGACGGTCCTCACCGCGTTGCTGGTCGTGTTCAGCATCCTGACCATCTATCCGCCTCAGAAAAAGATTGCGCTCGGCCTCGATATTCAGGGCGGCACGTCATTTTTGATCCGGCTGGTCGGCGCGAATCAGGAGGACGCGAAAGGCATGCTCGATCAGGCAGTCGAGGTCATCCGCAAGCGGGTCGACTACTTCGGCGGGGGCGAGCCGATCATCAGCCCGGTCGGCAATGATCGCATCCTGGTGCAAATCCCGGGTCTCGACACCACGAAGATCCAGGAAGCGCGCACGCAGCTCTCCCGCGTGGCCAAGCTGGAGTTCGCCCTGGTTCATCCCCAGAACGAAGAGCTGGTGCGCAAGATCGAAGCGGGCGAGAGCATCATTCCACCTGACCACCGCGTGTTGGTTTACAAATTCTCGACCGCGAAGGACGAGACGCGCGAGGAGAAGTTGCTCGTTCGCAAGCGACCTGACCTGACAGGCGATCGCATCACGAGCGCGTTCGCTGGCTATCAAAACGAGTGGCAGGTCAATCTCGAATTCGACGCTGAAGGAGCGAAGCAGTTCGACGACCTCGCAGCCGCGCATTTCCAGCAGCGGTTCGCCATTCTGCTTGATGGTGAAGTGCAATCCGCGCCGTCGATCAACGCGCGCTACTTCGGCGGACGCGCCCAGATCAGCGGCGGACGCATGGGTGAAACGGAGGCCCGTAACCTCGCCAGCGTGCTGGAGAATCCGCTTCAGACGCCCGTCAGCATTGAGGAAGAACGCAGCGTGTCGCCAACGCTCGGGGCGGACTCCGTGCGCAGCAGCGTGCTCGCCGGGCTCGTTGGCCTGCTGATCACAATGATCGCGGTGCTCGCCTACTACAGGCTGCTCGGTCTGATCGCGAACATCGTTCTCCTCACCAACCTCCTGCTGCTGATGGGTGCGCTGACGATGTTTAACTTCGTCCTCACGCTCCCGGGTATTGCCGGCATCATCTTGACGATTGGCATGGCCGTCGACGCGAACGTGCTCATTTACGAGCGACTGCGGGAAGAACTCGCACTGGGCAAATCGCTCCGCATTGCGCTCGAGGCCGGCTACGACAAGGCGTTCAGCTCGATTCTCGACGCCAACGTGACCACGTTGATTACGGCCATCATTCTGTTCTGGCAGGCAACCGGCCCTGTGAAGGGCTTCGCCATTTCGCTAACCCTTGGCATCGTCGCGTCCATGTTCGCGGTTCTAATTGTGGGGCGCACGGCGACGAGCTGGCTGGTCGACACAGGTCGCGTGAAGAAGATCACGATGGCCAGCCTGATCAAGCCGCAGAAGTTTGACTTCATGCGCGGCGGTGGCATTGCGACGCTGCTCTCCGTCGTCGTTCTGCTGATCTGTGGTGTCGTCTTCGGCATGCGCGGCGAGAAGAACTTCGGCGTCGACTTCCGCGGCGGCGATCTTCTGACGCTCAGCACTGATACGTCAGTAAATGTCGCTGATGTTCGGAAGACGCTCGAGCCGCTGAAACTCGCGGACGCCTCCATCCAGAAGTCGGAGCAGGCAGGCCGAAGCTACATCACCATTCGTAGTGAGCTGAACACCAGCGATGCGATCAACGCGCGCATTACCGAAGCAATGCCTGACGCGCGCTTCAAGGCCGAAGGTTCCGAGCGCGTGGGCGCATTGGTGGGCGGAGAGTTGGCCCGCAGCTCTCTCATGGCGCTCGGGCTCGGTCTGCTTGGCATTCTGATCTACGTCACGTTCCGCTTCGAACTTTCCTTCGCAGTCGGCGCGATTGTCGCCGTTGTGCACGATGTCTTGATGACAGTCGGCATCTTCTCGCTGCTTGGCCGCGAACTCAGCCTGACACTCGTCGGCGCGATCCTCACAATCGCTGGCTACTCCATTAATGACACCATCGTGGTCTTTGACCGTATCCGTGAAGGTCTGGGCCGCGGTCAGCGCGGCAGCATTGTCCAGATCATGAACGACTCGATCAACGCCACGCTCAGCCGCACCGTCCTCACCGGCGGCGCCACGCTGATCCCGATTGCCTGCCTCTTCCTCTTTGGTGGAACGGTGCTCCGCGACTTCGCTTTGGCCATTCTGTTGGGCGTGCTGGTCGGCACGTATTCTTCGATCTTCATTGCATCGCCGATCGTGCTCTGGTGGACAAAGATGCGGAGCGGGAGCGCCAGCGCGCTCCGCCACGAAGTGAGGCAGAAATCAGCCTCTGCCACCCCGACGACCGGCGCCTAGGAAACTTATTCACAGGAGTTGACGCTGGCGGGACCGCCGCTTAGGATCGCGTCACCGGCTCAGCCGGGCTTTTTTTCAACCCAGGAGACACACCATGCCAGAAGTAATCGTTCGAAAAGGGGAGCCGGTGGATCGCGCCTTGAAGCGGTTGAAGAACAAACTCGATGCCGAGGGCATTCTCGAGGAAGTGCGTCGGCTCCGGGCCTTCGAGACGCCGACCCAAAAGACTCGCCGGAAGGCGAAAGCGAACGCCAAGCGCGGACGGACGAAGTTCCGCTTTAACCCTTCGTAAGCCGAGCGAACGGAATCCGCCAGGCGCGGATCACCACTTTCCTGTTTTACCAGCTCCGGTGGCATAGCCTCGGAGCTTTTTCGTAATCAGGCCCATCACCACTGGTCGGAGCAGACTGGTCACTAGCCGCAGGCCGCCCATGGCCAGTCCAGCGGCGAGCATGCCCTTCTTCTGTTCCTTGCCCTTCTTCTTCGATCCGCCGCTCTCGACCATAACGGTCTTTTTCCCGCCGGTGCGAATGGTCGCGATGAGACCGAGAAGCGTCGCACCCGCGACCCAGACCTTGCTCTGCCGCTGGAAAGATTTCCTGAACTTCAGCGGGAAGTTCAGCTCGTAAGCGAGCCCAGTCAGGTCACGCCCAAGACGGTCGCGCGTGTGCGCGATCTCCTGCCTCAGGTCGTCCGTAGATTTTTCCGGTCGGTGCTCTTTAGCCATTCGCGATCTTTCTTCAGTTCATCAAGACTTGCGGCAAACATCGGCTTCTTCATCTGTGTCATGGCGAAGAACCCGCAGCCACCCGCGAGCAAGAGGTGCAGAATGGCCGCGAAAAACGCAATCCAGGTCCACGACACGCCCAGTGAATGCGCAATCCCGAAGATCACGCTCACGATCAGGAACACGTAACCTGCCGCAATTAACACCAGCGCACCCACCACCGCTCCTGCCATTAGCAGGATGTGCATGAGCGCGACTTTCGACTCGCGCGCGAACAGACCGATGCGGCACTCAAAGAATCCCGCCACCCCATTTGCAACGGAGACGAGGTTGTTGAGCAGACCCGCATGCCCCGCAGGGTTGCGGAACCGCATCGGTTCGCCAGCCATAAGCAGGCGTTAGCGGCGGAAGATGATGCCGAGAACGAACCCGATCCCCAGCGCCGTAAAGACAGCTTTGGTCGGATTGTCACGCACGTAAGCCTCGCCGTCTTCCTGGAAGGTACGCACGCGTCCTTGCGCATCTTCCCAAACCTGTTCGGCTTTGCCGCGATATTCCGTGGCGATGTCGGTTGCCGCGCCCTTCAGATCATCCGCGGCTTTGCGCGCGTTTGTCTTACTGCTCTCGATCTTGGACGAGCCCGACATTCCGCTGCCTGTATCGCCCGTCATGCCGCCACTTTGATTGCCTTGATTCTGTTCAGCCATGGTTTGTCTCCTGTGATGTGTGTTACGAGCTTTCGCAGGCCGGTTGATTGGTGGCCTTTAGCTAAAATGCTCTCAATGACCAGAAACGTAAACCGCTGGGCAACTGCGCTTACGCAGATGTATTTAAGTGGCGTTCGGCGCGTTACTTTTCGCGGAAAATGATCCGCGCTTTGGTCAGATCGTAGGGCGAGAGTTCAACTTCCACTTTGTCGCCGGGGACGATCCGGATGAAGTGCTTGCGCATCTTCCCAGAGATGTGGGCGAGCACGTTCCGGTTCCCCGGCAGCTCAACGCGAAACATCGTCCCAGGCAGCACCTGCGTCACAGTGCCTTCCGTGATGATCTGTTCCTCTTTCGCCACGGGCGGAACGTATTCGCCTCTGTCGTTTTCTCAAGCGGCGCTGTTGCTGCTAGCGTCCCTCCAGCGAGACGGGCCGAAGGTATTCGCGTTTCTCTTCCCGGTTCCACCAGTTGCCTGTCGCGCGCCGTTCTTCCTCAGTCGTAAATTGATATTCGTAGAGGATCGCGCGCACGAATCGCGGCGGCTTTTCCGGAAATGGGTTTTGCTCGAGCAACCGGAGCACGCTTTGTGAATTCGTAAGTAGCCCCTGTGCCAGACCAAGAAACCACGAATTCCCACGCACGCTTCCGAGCGCGGCAAACCACATTTGCCAGTCCAGCCGCGGCTGGTGCGGAGCCACCCAGCACGGCGCCCTGTCCAGATCGCCCGGCTTCCACTTGAATCGGTACGGCAACCAATCGATCCCGTCGCCGCTCCCTTCAATCACGATCTCAGGCCGCGTCTTGGTCATGACACGAAAGAGCCCGTATCCGTTGGCGACGCGGAAAGCCTCGACCTGCTGGTAAACGGCAGTCATCGGTCGCGGCCAGGAGGCGTCCGGCTTGAACGCGCTGAAGAGCAGTAAGCCGGTTAGCGGCAGCATGAGGACGGCTGCCGCCCAGGCGGCGTGCTTTGCGGCGCGACTCGCCGCCGTCTCCACACCTGAAATCACAAACGGCCGGCCAACGTCGCCGCCGCGCCGCCAGACGCTGTCGTCAATCAGCAGCAGGCAAAGCGCGATCGTGAGCAGGTTAAAGAACGCGTAGTTACCCGTGAGCCCGATTATCAGCTGCAGCGAGATCAAGAGTCCGCATCCGGCCAGCCGCAGACGGCGTGGCGCCCAGATCAGGAACGGCACCCCCATCTCGACGAAATGCGCGAACGCGACGCCAAAGCGCTTCAGCCACTCTGGCCCTTGATGCGCCCACCATCCCAGCATCGTCGGCAGTGGCTGCGTCTCGTAGTGATAATTCAACGCGGTCAAATTCCACCATGAATCGTCGCCGCTGGTGAGCTTCACCACGCCCGACATAAACATGAGCTTAAAGAGCAGCAGCTTGAGCAGGAAGAGCCCGACACGCGAGACAGGCGGCTCGTTGGCGCGATTCAATCGCCAACTCCACGGAGCGAAAAAGATCGCCAGAAATCCCGTCTCGAGGAGCAGGATATCCCATTGAAAGCTCAAGAACGCCTGGCCCGCGAGCGTAAGCGAAAGATAACAGACGTAGAGCACGGCGAGCGAGATCGCCGGGAGCAGACCAGCAATCAGCAAGAGCGAGAACGCAGCGCCCGTCGCGCAAAGCAGCTGCAGGAAAGCGTCGCTCGCATTCAACCAGCAGAGCGTGGGTAAAACAAGCGGTCCGCGTGCGCCGAGTTGCTCACCGGCGAGCGGTAAGTACTGCGCGACGGGTGAAATTCCATCGCTGCCGATGAGCCCCTGCACCTGCACCCAAAGTGAAAGAAACGCGATCAGGTAAACCACCCCCAACGCGCGCAAGAAGATGCGGCGCGTTTTGAGGTAGGTCGGCCTCCGCACATCATTGCCCCACAGCAGTCGCGTCCCTAACGAAGCTACCTGCCGGTTCCGAGCGACAAAACCGTAGGCCACTTCGGTGAGGGCCGCGAAGCCCGGCAGATGATCGCGCAGCCATGCGAGCCAGTTCCCGCCCGGAGCGTAGCGTAGCGAAGCAAACACCGCCTCGGCCCCGCTAAAGATGCGCCCATCTGGTTCCACGAATTGCACCGCTTTCTCGAACTCCGCTGGAGCAATTTCCGGGAATTGTCCGCCGGCTTCCTGTGACGCGACATAATCGACACGCTCTCCTGTTATGTCCCGCCAGCGCTCAATCCATCGTCGGCAGAAATGGCAGTGCCCGTCGAAGAGCATGAGCGGCTTCGGCGGCGCGTTGGCTACTTTCCGATGCGGCTGTTCCGTCATTTAGAAAGGCAAAACATCGAACATCGAACGTGGAACGAACACCCTGCGGTTAACTTCGATGTTCGGTGTTCGATGCTGGATGTTCGATGTTTTCCGATTCCGCAAATTCGGCCCAGATCGGCGCGTGATCGGACGGCTCCTTGCCCTTGCGCATCTCGCGATGAATCCCGGAATCGCGGCAACGCGCCGCTAAGGACTTGCTGGCAAGCACCGCGTCAATTCGCAATCCGCGATTTTTCGGGAACGACAGCATCCGATAATCCCACCAGGTGAACAGCCCCGCCTCCGGATGCTGGAGTCGAAGCGTGTCGACCAACCCGACGTTGCACAAATCCTGAAAAGCCGCGCGCTCCTCATCTGAGCACATGATCGAGCCGTTCCAGAGCAGCGGGTCGTGCACATCTTCATCGCGCGGTGCCACGTTGAAGTCACCACAAACGACCAGATCCGCGCCCGTGTTTTCGTGTTGCTGCAGGCAACTCCGCAACCGCCCATACCACTGCAATTTGTACTCGTAGGCAGGCGAACCGACCGCCTGACCGTTCGGCGCATAGACAGAGAAGACGCGAACGCCCGCGACCGTCGCCGCAATCACACGCGCCTGCGAATCTTCTTCCTCATCGCACAACGCTGTGCGCACTTCCTGCGGCTCGGTTCTGGAGAGAATGACGACTCCGTTGTATGACTTCTGTCCATGATATGCGGAATGGTATCCCGCCGCGCGGAGTTCGAGAGCCGGGAACTGCTCGTCGGTGCACTTCGTCTCTTGTAAGCAGACGACGTCAGGCTTCGTCTCACTGAGCCAAGCGAGCAGGCGATCCTGTCGCCTCCGCAGCGAGTTGATATTCCAGGAAACGATCTTCATTTCACCTCCTACTCCTGATCTTACTCTTAATCCTAATCCTCCTCCGAACAGCGCCTGGCGTGGAGACTAGGAGTAAGATCAAGATCAGGAGTAGGAGTTAGAGGTCCATCTCAACCCCAGGCGCGGGCACGATCACTTCGCTGTCCGGCAGCTCCGCGGCGACTTGTCCCCTCACCCACTCCACCGCGGGCGGATCGCCATGCACGAGCACCACCTTCCTGGGCGCCAGCTTCTTCACGTAAGCAACAATCGACTCGCGCGAGGCGTGCGCACTGAATTGAAACTTCTCCACGTTACAGCGCAATTCCTGGGGCGGTTCATCCGGGTCGAACGTTATCTGGTCGCCGGGGTTCGCAGCGCGCAGCACGCCTCCCGGCGATAGTGGGTCCGCATATCCAACAAAGAAGATGGAATGCTTCGGATCTTCGATGACCCGACGCGCGAAAATGTTCGATAATGTTTTCGGCGTCATCATTCCGCTGGAAAGCGCATAGATCCGGCCCGGCTTTGCCGGTGCATCGGCGATGGTCTGTCCATTGAGGATGAAAGGCTCCATTTCCTGCAGTAACTGCACACGCGGGAAGTTCCGCCGGCTGGTGAGCGAGAACCGATCGTAAATCTCGGTCATCTTCATGCTCAACCCGCCAATGTAGATCGGGAAGTCACCGAGCAATTTGTCCCGCCGAAAACGTCGGATCATGGCCAGCGCTTCCTGCGTCTTCCCGAGCGCGAAGACCGGCATCAGCACACAACCGCCGCGCTCGAACGCGTGCGCGATCGCCTCGGCCAGGCGCTGTTCCTCACCCGCGCGCGTGAATCCTTCCGGCGTCGGATTATCTCCACGCGTCGTTTCGATGATCAGCACGTCGATGTCGCTCTCCGGAAAGACCGCGCCCTTCGCGATTGTTTGATCATCGAAGTTCACGTCACCGGTGTAGAAAATGGTGCGGCCTTCCGCGCGCAGCAGCACTCCAGCCGAGCCGAGCACGTGACCGGCATCGACAAACTCGAAAGTCACGCCGTGCGACGTGCGCTGTCCGGCCCGCTCACCCGCGAGCGTGATCGGCTGACGGAAACGGCACGAACGCCACATGTCCGAGGCGCGGTTCGTCTCCTTGTGCGTGAAGAGCGGGTAGAGCGTGGTCCCGAGTTCCTCACGCTGCCGCGTCATTACATTGACGGAATTGTGCAGGAGCGTGCTGCCTATCTCCGCCGTCGCTTCGGTCATGAAGACACGCGCGTCCGGCTGTCGCCGCATCAAGACCGGCAGCGTTCCGATGTGATCCTGATGCGCGTGCGAAATAATAATGGCATCAACATCACGACCGCCGAGCACCTGTAGGTTTGGCAAGGCGCCGTCGCCTTCCTGCTTCGGATGCATCCCAGAGTCGAGGATGAGTCGCTCGTCTCCCACCTCCAGGTAGTAGCAGTTCGCGCCGATTTCGGTGCGGCGGGTGAGGTTAATGAACTTCACGTGAACCGTACTGACTTAGGCGATGGGCGGCGGGATGCCGACTTCGCGGGTGCCGTTCTCTTTCTTACGGAAGAAGAACGCGGCAAAGATGGAAATCCAGATGGCCCCGAGCGGAAGCACTCCCGGAAGCCACAGGTTCCAGCGCGACAGCGCCCCAAGCGCGATCAGGCAATAAGCCGCGCTAAACGCGATCCCGCACAGGACGAGATCAAAGCGGTCGAACCGCCGGCACCACGGCACTGCGGCCGCCACCAGCAGCAGGATCACGATCCCCGACCCGGTGGTCGCGCGGAAGTCGGCGGTCTGCGAGCGCTGCTCGTAGACGTCGGCGGCGACGTGCATCTCCTTGATGATCTGCGCGGCCTGCCCGAGGGCCTG
>Ga0136614_10003543_pt1 | contig 10026 bp, 8 predicted proteins | sample AntDrymUQ2792106_2_FD_106643 | JGI IMG/M metagenome (GOLD analysis project Ga0136614, IMG submission 106643) | Polar desert sand microbial communities from Dry Valleys, Antarctica - metaG UQ279 (21.06) | ecosystem: Environmental > Terrestrial > Soil > Desert | place: Antarctica: Dry Valley... | reverse complement strand
GAGGCCCTGTCGGGTGAGCGCCCCGCCGCGGAAGTTGACGAACAGCCGCCGCTCCGGCTCGCTTCCTACGAGCTCAGGGCGCCCGGAGCGCAGGTAGCGTGCGAGTGCGGCGCTCGCCTGGGAACCGACCGGCACGATCCGATCCTTGGAGCCCTTCCCGTGCGGGCGGACGAAGTTGCGCCGCAGGTCGAGGTCGCCGACGTCGAGCCCGACCGCCTCCGAGGCGCGCAGCCCGCAGCCGTACATGAGCTCGAGCAGGGCGCGGTCACGCAGCTCGATCGGCCCAGAGCCGCGGGCGCTCTCGAGCAGCTTGCCGACGTCCGAGTGGCTGAGCACCTGCGGCAGCTTGCGGCTCTTGGCCGGCGGGCTCACGGTCGCGGTGGGGTCCTCGTCGATCAGCTCCTCGCGGCGCAGGTGGCGGTAGAAGGACCGAAGGCACGCCGTCTTGCGGCTGATCGTCGCCGGCGAGCAGGGTGGGCGGCCACCTTCGCCATCCTTGTCCGCAGCGACACCTGTGGCGAGGTCGGCGAGGAAGTCCGCGACGTCCGCGCGCTCCACCTCGGTGGCGTCGCGCCTACGTCCGGCGAGGAAGGAACCGAACTGCAGCAGGTCGGTGCGGTATGCCTCGAGCGTGTTGCGGGCCAGGCCGCGCTCGAACTCGAGGTAGGCGAGAAAGTCGAGCACGTGCGCCTCGAAGCGCGCGTCGCTTCGAGGCCGCTCGGGGCGTTGGACCACGACGGCCATGCGGGGACGGTTCTCGCGGGCGCCCGGCGAACCTGCCGGTGCAACGCGGCTACCGCAGCAGCGAGCGAAGGATCAGCAGCCCGATCAGGGACTTCGAGTCAGCGCACTCCTCGATCGCCGGATCGAGCTCGGCGAGGGGCCAGGGGACGATCTCGATCCGCTCTTCGGGATCGGGCTCGTGCTCGACGCCGACGAGGCCGGTGGCGAGGTAGACGATCACCTCCTCCTCGGCGAAGCCCGGGCTGGTGAAGAAGCGCTTCAGCTCCCGCCACTGCATCGCCTGCTTGCCGATCTCCTCGAGCAGCTCGCGCCGGGCGCAGTCGAGAGGCAGTTCGCCGGGGACGTCGAGCTTGCCCGCGGGGAGCTCTAGCAGCGCCTCCTCGCCGACCGCCTCCCGCGGCTGGCGCACGAGCCAGACGTGCTCATCGTCGTGGGCGACCACGGCCACCGCGCCCGGGTGGGTGACGATCTGGCGTTTAGCCGTCGAACCGTCCGCGTAGCGGAACTCGTCGATGCGGACCGTGGCAATCGACCCCTCGTACTCGACTCGGGAGGCGATTCGCTTCAAGGACCCTCCCCCACCGCACCGGCCAGCGCCCGTCCCGCCGCCAGCGGCGCGGCGAAGAACAGCGGATCTTCCTCGAGCGAACGGCCCATCGTGCGGTCCGGAAGCCCACTCGCCGCATAGCCTTCTAGGTCGATCCGCTCGACCGCGATGTCGTGGCGGCCCGAGCAGATCTCGACCAGCGAGTCGAGCGCCGCCTGAGGCGATCCCCCTTCGGGCGCGTCGGCCGCGAGCAGCGGCCAGCCTTCGAGCTCCGCCTCGGGGACCGGCACCCGAACCGGGGCGAGCAGCAGCTCGAGCACCGTGGCACTGTGGTGGCTGAGCCCGCGGTGGCGGGGGCGCGGATCCGAGCTCGAGAGCCGGGGGCAGACGAGCGTCGGCAAGCCGAGCGCGAGCGCCGCGTGCGCAGCCTCGAGCGCCGCCATGCCGCCGTGACCGTAACGCGAGGCCGAGCCGAGAACCCCGGGCCCGGGGGCGACCAACCCCGCGTCCCACCCGAGTCCCCGAGCAGCCGCGTCGAGTGCCCCGACGAGGCTCATCGCCTCGTGCTCGGCGCCGTAGGCGGGCCCCACTGTGACGTGGCCAGCGAGCAGCCCTCGCTCGCGCAGGGTCGCGACGTCACGCGAGAGGCCACCGGGCAGCGCCGCTCCGGCCTGCTGAATGAAGCCGACGCGGAGCCCCGGGGCCGCCTCGGCCGCGGCCCACGCGGCCGGTGCCAGGTGCCCGTGCAGGGAGAGCACGAGGGTTGGCAGCGAGAACGCGGCGCGACCTTCGCCGCTGCCTCCCTCGAGCGGCGCGTCGACCTCGACCTCGATCGGGTCAACCGGGTGCTGAAGCGAGGTGTAGTTCAGCTTCATCACGTGCGACCCCTCCGCCCCGGGGGCGTCGAGGCCGCGGGTCAGGTTGACGTGGACGAGATCGAAGCCCCCCGAGCCGAGGTCGAGGTCGAGCGCCTCGACGTTGACGATCACCTCGTCGCCCTCCGCCGGCGAACCGATTAGGGTTTCGTCCGCCCACGCCGGGCGGTGCTCGCCGCCGACCTCGACGACCAGCGGGACCACCGAGACGACCGTACCGCGTCGCAGCTTCAGCACCGCCCCGACTCCCCTGCGATTGCCGCAATCGCCTCGCAGACCGCGAGCATCTCGACGATCCGACCCGCGGCCACCGACTCCTCGGAGGTGTGGTTCGCCTCGGTGCCATTCGCCAGCAGGACCGCGTCAAAGCCGCGGGCGACAAGCGCGTTCGCATCGCTGCCGCCTCCGGTGGCCGTTTCGCGGGGCTCGTGCCGGCAGCGCGCCAGCGCCTCACGTGCGATGCCCAGCCCCATGCTGCTCGACGCGAGCCGGTAGCCGCGGAAGATCTCGGTGACCTCGGTCTCGAGGTCGCAGCTTCGCTCGCTCGCCGCCCAGGTACAAGCGTCGAGCATCGCGGCCGTCGCCTCGGCCGCGCGGGCGTCGTCGAGCGAGCGGGCTTCGGCATCGATCCGGCAGCGTCCGGCGACGACGTTCGAGGCCGTGCCCCCCTCGATCACACCGACGTTGGCGGTCGTCTGCTCATCGAGGCGTCCGAGCCGCATCGCCCCGATCGCCGCCGCCGCGGCCTCGATCGCCGAGTGCCCATCCTCGGGTCTGATCCCCGCGTGCGCCTCGGCTCCCTCAAACTCGGCGAGCAGCCGCTGATACGTGGGGGCTGCGGTGATCACCTCGCCGATCGGACTCGCGTGATCGAGCACGTATCCGAACTGGGAGCGAAGCGCCCCGAGCTCGAGCGCCTGCGCGCCGCGCAGGCCGTCCTCCTCGGCGACCGTGAAGACGAGCTCGAGGCCGACCGCCGCCGGCTCGCGCGCATGCCGCGCGGCGAGCTCGACGAGCACGGTCACCGCGGCCTTGTTGTCGGCGCCGAGGATCGTCTCACCGCGGCTGCGGTAGACCCCGTCGATCAGCTCGACCTCGATCTCCCCCTCGTGAGGAACGGTGTCGAGGTGGGCGAAGAACCCGACCCAGCCCTCGCTGCCTCCGGGCACCCGCGCGATCAGATTCCCCGCGCCTGCACGCGCCGGGCCGGCCGCTTCGTCTTCGACCGCCTCGACGCCGAGCGCGCTCAGCTCGCAAAGCAGTTCGTCGGCGACCGCCCGCTCCGAGCCCGTCGGGCTCGGGATCTCGCAGAGCCGCACGAATCTCTCGAGCAGGCGATCCTCGCTCACGCGGACGAGGTTATCCGGGCGGCGACAGGGCAGTAAACGGAGGGGTTTGGCGACTTTCGGGTCCTATCGACCCGAAAAGCGCCAATGCTCAGCTCTTGCGGGTGACGCGAACGTCTAGCTCCGCCGGCTCCGCCTCGGCCGAGTCCTCCGTCACTGCCCCGTTGTCGCTCAACCGCGCGCGCCCCCGCTCCGCGGCCGCGCCGACGAAGTCGCGAAACAGCGGCTCGGGCCGCGTCGGGCGCGAGTTGAACTCGGGGTGGAACTGCGAGGCGACGAAGAACGGATGCTCGGGGAGCTCGATGATCTCGACCAGCCGCTCGTCCGGCGAGGTGCCGCTTGCGACCAGCCCCTCGTCCTCGAGCCGGCGGCGAAGCATGTTGTTGACCTCGTAGCGGTGACGGTGGCGCTTGTAGATCACGGCCTCGCCGAAGATCTCCCGCGCCCGCGTGGCGTCGTGGAGCTTCACCGGGTCGGCGCCGAGTCGCATCGTGCCGCCCATGTCGGAGACCTCCTTCTGCTCGGGCAGCAGGTCGACCACCGGATAAGGCGTCTCGGGGTCGAACTCGCCGGAGTTCGCGCCGTCCATACCGGCGACGTGGCGGGCAAACTCGATCACCGCGATCTGCATCCCGAGGCAGATCCCGAGGTAGGGGATGCCGCGCTCGCGGGCGATCCGCGCCGCCGCGATCTTGCCCTCGATCCCGCGCTCGCCGAATCCGCCGGGGATCAGGATGCCGTCGACGTCGTCGAGGGCTGCGGGGTCGAAGTCCTCGGAGTCGACGAGCTTGACCTCGACGTTCATGCCGTGATGCCAGCCGCCGTGGGTCAACGCCTCGGCGACGGACTTGTAGGCGTCGGCGAGCCCGACGTACTTGCCGACCAGGGCAATCCGGGTCGCCGCCGTGCAGGCGTCAGCTCGACGGACGAGCTCCTCCCACTCGCCGAGCTCCGGGGCCGGAGCGTCGACCGCGAAATGGTCGAGCACCAGGTCGTCTGCGCCCTCGGCGCGGTAGACGAGCGGCACCTTGTAGATGTTGTCGACGTCGCGCGCCGAGATCACGGCCTCCTCGGGGACGCTCGCGAAGAGCGCGATCTTGCGGCGGATCTCGCGGTCGAGCCCCCTGTCCGAACGGCAGAAGAGGGCGTGCGGCTGAATCCCGATCCGACGCAGCTCGTTGACCGAGTGCTGCGTCGGCTTCGTCTTCATCTCCCCGGCGTGCCCGATGTAGGGGACGAGGGTGAGGTGGATGAACATGCAGCGCTTCGGCCCGAGCTCGGCGTAAAGCTGGCGGATCGCCTCGAGGAACGGCAGCGACTCGATGTCGCCGACCGTGCCGCCGATCTCGGTGATCACGAAGTCGACCGCCTGGGACTCGGCGACGATCAGGATCCGGTGCTTGATCTCGTCGGTGATATGCGGGATCACCTGGACGGTCGCGCCGAGGTAATCACCGCGGCGCTCGCGGCGAATCACCGAGTTGTAGACCGCTCCGGCGGTGACGTTCGAGGCGCGCGATGCGTTCTCGTCGGTGAATCGCTCGTAGTGGCCGAGGTCGAGGTCGGTCTCCGCGCCGTCCTCGGTGACGAACACCTCACCGTGCTGGAACGGGCTCATGGTCCCCGGGTCTACGTTGATGTAGGGGTCGAACTTTTGAAGCTGGACCCGGAAGCCGCGGGAGACGAGCAGGCGCCCGATCGAGGCCGCGGCGATCCCCTTCCCGAGCGAGGAGACAACGCCGCCGGTGACGAAGATGAAGCGCGTCCCGCCCGGGTTCATCGCTGCTTCTGCGCCCGACTCACTCTGCCGAGCGAGTCTAGCCAGCGCAGTGGCGGAACGCTCTCGATCGCTTTCGAGATCGACCGAAACTCCCCGTAGATCGTCAGCCCAAGCACGACCGCCAGCGCGATCAGCCTGCCCTCGTCCCCCAGCGTGACCAGCAGGGAGATGCCAGCGAGCGCGCCGACGAGATTCGACCCGGTGTCGCCGAGCATCGCCCGCTCGCGAAGCGTGAACGCCCCGACCACGAGCACAGGTCCGATGAAGACCCCGAGCAGCTCGAGAGGGTCGAGCGTCCATGCCCCGAGGCAGAGAACGCCAAGCAGGACGGCGAAGACCTTCTCGACCCGGCCCGGGCGCAGGTCGAGCAGGTTGAAGAGGTTGGTCGCGAGCAGAAGCAGCGCCAGGTCGGCGACGTAATCGAGGCCTTCCCGGCCACGCCCGGAGACCGCGTAGGCCGCCAGCGCGAGGGCCCCGGCAGCCTTGATCGCGCCGGTCGAGAAGCCCCCGCCGAGCACCGCGCGGCCATGCCCGCGCCAGCCGCGCGGCGTGCCCGCGGCGGCGCCCCGCCCCAGGGCGTCGTCGAGCAGACCGAGCAGCGCCACCCCGAGCACGTAGGCGATCCATCGACGCAACTCCGGGTCGAGCAGGTCGAGCTCGGCGCGATCGTCGAGCACTGCGAGCGGCGCCAGTGCCAGCAGCGAGCAGGCGATCAGCGCTGCGCCGGCGGGAAACGCGGGCCGGCGATCTGCATAGTTCTCACGGACGAGGCCGGTCGCGCTCATATCGCGAAACCAGGGCCCGAGCAGGGCCAGCGCAAGCGCCGCCGAGAGCAGCAGGCCGGCGAGCATCGCTAGCGGCCCGCCATCAGTTGGACGGGACCATCAGTCGCGCCCCAGCAGATCGGGCAGCAGGCCGTCGGCGGAATCCTTAATGCCGAAGCTGCCGAGCGCGCCGCCGCGGAGCGCGAAGACGAGGGCTACGCGACCGGCCTGAAGATCGACGCTGTCGACGGTGGAGAGGCCGCGCGACTCGAAGAACCCGACCGAGGAGACCTCGTCGGTCGAGCGCTCGACCCCGGCCGCGGGCAGGTCGGTCGAGCGAATCCCGGCAAGCAGGCCGTCCTCGATCATCGCCGTCGTCACCTCATCGCCCGGCTCGAGCTCGGTGGGGCGCTCGCGGACGAGGACCGCGCCGTCCACCTTCCCCGGGCTGCCGCTGAAGCGGGCGAGCAGCGAGCCACGGAGCTCGTCGAACTCGGGGGTCCCCTTGACCAGCGCGCGGGCGGCTCGGCGCGCGTACCGGCTCAGCGCCACGTCTTCCCCGCGCGACACAGCGCGAGCAGGGCGCCCTTCGAGGGTCGCAGCGAGCGCGTCGAGTTGCGGCGGCTCGCGGACGACGGCCACCGCGGAGATCCTCGCCCCAGCCGGCCCGAGAGCCGCCTCGACGTCGTCGGTCAACTCGTCGCTGAGGCCGCCAAGACCGATCAGCGCGATCCGCCTGTTGCGCAGACTGCGCTCGACGACGGCCGGGTAGACGGCGGCGCCGAACTCCCGCTCACGCGCGAGCTCGGCCTCGAGCGCCTCGATCTCCGAGCGGGCCTGGTCCAGATCCGCGCCGAGGCTGCGCTCCAGATCCTCCGCGGTGCCCGAGACGACGTCGGATCCGAGTCCGACCCCGATCAGGATGCCGACCGCAAGGGCGAGGAAGACGGCCGCCAGCGAGGCCGCGTGGTACCGAGCCGAGTAACCCATCAGAGGTTCAGCAGGACCTTGATCTTGAGCCAGATCAGGTCGAAGAGCTCGGCGAGCGCGGGTGAGCTGAGCACCACGATCACGACCAGGATCAGCGACGCGAGCAGGAAGAACGCCATCTGGCGCCCGCTGACGCCGGGGTTGTAGAGCCGGCTCACCCCCTTTGCGTCGACGAGCGTCTCGCCGATCCGCAGGCGGGTGAGGAAGGTCGATGACATACCGGCTCGGTTCTTGTCGAGGAACTCGGTGAGGTTGAAGTGCGCCCCCACCGAGACGATCAGCTCGGCGCCGTTCTCGTGCGCGAGCAGCATCGCCACGTCCTGGCTCGTGCCGAGGGCCGGCACGAGCACCGCGCTCACCCCGAGCAGCTCGAGGCGGTCGCTGCCGGGGGCGTGACCGTCCCGGTAGGCGTGCACCACGAGCTCCGCGCCGGAGCGCAGGACGGCGTCGCTGGCCGAGTCCATGTCTCCGAGCACCATGTCGGGCCGAAAGCCCTCCTCGAGGATCGCGTCGGCGCCGCCGTCGACCCCGACCAGCACCGGCCGCGCGTCCTCGATGTAGGCGCGAAGCGTCTGCAGGTCGCGGCGGTAGGTGGTCCCGCGGACCACGATCAGGGCATGGCGCCCGCGAAACTCGGTCCGCACGGGCGGGAGCTCGATCTTGCCCGTCAGCAGCTCGACCTCCTCGCGCGCGTGCTCGATCGTGTTCTCGGCGAAGTCGCGCAACGCCTCGTCGATGCGGGCGCGCTGGCGCTCGAGCTGCTCGCTCGCCTCGGCGATCCCGATCGTGCGCCCCGAGGCAAGCACCGACCCGTTCGCGCTCACCTCACCCCCCTGGATCAGCACCTCGTCGCCGTCGGAGAGCTCCTCGAAGAGCGGCGCCGACGGCGCATCGACGAGCCGGACCCCGGCGCGGGCGAGCACCATGGGCCCGGCGTTTGGATATCGACCGGTGCTCGAGTGGGCGACGTTCACGACCGCACGGATCCCGGTCCCGACCAGGTCCTCGGCGGCAATCCGGTCGAGGTCCGCGTGATCGATCACCGCGATCTCCTGGGAGCCGAGCCGCTTGACCAGATCCTTGGTTCGCCGCCCGAGGCGGACGGGGCCGAGGATTGGTGCCTCGACCCGCGGGCGAGGGTGGATCTCGGGCCCGCGCAGATAGGCGCGCGCCCGGCTGCGAAGCGCCATTGGGATCGATTCTAGGACGCGTATGCCGGGCCGAAGCGCCCTCGGGCTCGGTTGGGCAGGCTATGCCGCCGCGAGCAGCTCCCGGGCGTGGCGCTCAGCCGCGTCGTCGCTTCGCTTCGCGCCGAGCATGCGGACGATCTCGGCGACGAGCTCCTCCCCACCGACCCGCTTCACCGTCGCCCGCGTCTGCCCGTCGGCAGCGCTCTTCTCGATCCGGAAGTGCGCGGAGGCGAGCGACGCGACCTGCGGCAGGTGGGTGATGCAGATCACCTGCCGGCTCTCAGCGAGCCGGCGCAGGCGCTCGCCGACCGCGCGTGCCGTGCTCCCACCCACGCCGGCGTCGATCTCATCGAAGACGAGCGTCCGCGCTTCGCCGTCGCTTGCAAGCCCGCTGAGCGCGAGCATGATCCGCGAGAGCTCCCCGCCGGAAGCAGCCTCCTTGAGCGGCGAGACCGGCATCCCGGGGTTCGTGGCGACGCGGAGCTCGACGGTCTCGGCCCCGACGGCCCCGAGCCCGTCGGGGTGAGGCGTGAGCTCTGCCTCGAGTCGCGCACCGTCCATCGCCAGCTCAACAAGCTCGGCGGCGACCCGGCGCTCGAGCTCTCCGGCGGCCACTCGACGAGCCTCGCTGAGGGCGTCTGCCAGGGTCGCCCGCTCGGCCCCGGCCACCGCGATCCGTCGCTCGAGTTGCTCGGAGAGCGCCCCCGCGTTCTCGAGCCGCGCGATGAGCGCCGGGCAACGCGCGGCGTGCTCGATGACATCGTCCAGGGTTCCGCCGTGCTTTCGCTTCAACCGCTCGAGCGCGTCCAGGCGTTCCTCGACCGCCTCGAGGCGGCCAGGCTCATCCTCCCCCGCGTCGAGATAGGAGCGCAGCTCGCTGAGCTCCCGGGCGATCCTGGTCACCTCGCGGTGCGCGGTGCGGTAGCGGCTCCTGCGCGCGAGATGCTCAGGGCCGGCGAAGCCGTCGAGGATCTCGAGCTGGGCGGAGCCAAGGGCCAGCTTTCGGTGCTCGTGCTGGCCGTAGAAGGCGAGCAGGCGCGAGCCGAGCGCGCGCAGCTCAGCCGCTGAGGCGGACCGCCCGGCGATGAAGGCACTCGTGCGGCCCGATGTGCCGATCCGGCGCCCGAGCGTGATCTCCTCCGCCCCCTCGGGCAAGCGTTCGGTGAGCTCGGTGAGCTCCGGGTTGTCGAGCATCCCCGCGGGGATCCCGAACACGCCCTCGACCCAGGTCTCCTCGGCCCCGGGTCGGACGATCTGCGCTCGCGCCTTGCCGCCCAGCAGCAGATCCAGGGCATGAGCGAGCACGGTCTTCCCGGCTCCGGTCTCGCCCGTGATCGCGTTGAGGCCTTCGCCGAAACGCAACTCGGCGCCCTCGATCAAAAGCAGGTTCTCGATCCGCAGCTCGTGAAGCACGCCACCCGTTGTAGCGGTGAGAGGCGACGGATTCGCCCGCGCGCGGAGGCGACGGGCCGGCGAGGTCAGTGGGCGAGCGAACCGAACTTGGCGTTGATCCGCCGGTAGAAGTTCGCCCCTGGGAGCTGGGCGAGCCGCCCGACACCGTCGCGGAAGCGGACCTCCATCTGCGAGCCACTTGCGAGCTCCCCGACATGGGCCCCGTCGAGCATCACGTCGACCGGCTCCCGCCCGGCGGCATTGAGGACGCTGAGGACGTCGTCCGGAGCGACCACCAGCGGCCGCGCGGTCAGCGAGTGCGGCGCGATGAACGAGACGACGTAACCCTTCACCCCCCAGGCGAGGATCGGTCCCTGGTTGGCCAGGTTGTAGCCCGT
>Ga0136614_10003541_pt1 | contig 10028 bp, 7 predicted proteins | sample AntDrymUQ2792106_2_FD_106643 | JGI IMG/M metagenome (GOLD analysis project Ga0136614, IMG submission 106643) | Polar desert sand microbial communities from Dry Valleys, Antarctica - metaG UQ279 (21.06) | ecosystem: Environmental > Terrestrial > Soil > Desert | place: Antarctica: Dry Valley... | reverse complement strand
TCAGTTCCTTCTTCTCGAGCGATTTCTTGTCTTGCGCCATCGCGGTCAGCGCGCCCAGGGGCAGGAACTCTGCGATCACCGCCGCGGCTGTCGTGCTACCCACAGCACGCAGGAAGCGACGGCGCGTTTCATCGCGCGGGAATAGCGCCTTTAGGAGCGCGGTTTCGACGACCCGCGCCGACAGCCGCTCGGGATTGGTGCGCACGCGCTCATCGACGACGGGCGCCGCGAAATTGTGTTCCTGCTGATTGCGATGTCGTCCGCAGGAACAACCGAGCGAATGATCATGACGATAGGGATCGTGCAGATAGGACATGACCGGCTCGCCGGATGTGTGGGAAACGTCCACGTTAACTGCACATCGCGTGCCACACGGCCATTCCGGCGTTTTCCGGGCAGCGCAGCCCGATTTCGCGCGTTCCTGATTCCTCTAGAGACCCGTATTGGTGCGTTAGCGACGAGCCGTGCACCGCTTCCGTGCGGCATCCGGCAAAGGTCTTGGTAAGGGGCGACGAAACGCCATGCGCGTAATTCTCAGCCTCCGGTCGTTTTAGCGGGTCGAATTCCGGTACGCGCAGCGAGCGAATGCAGGGCCGCAGTGGCAATGCTCGCGGCACTGACTTCAAAATAATCGCGCAACGCGGCTCGCGTATCGCTGCGGCCAAAACCGTCGGTGCCCAATGTTACGTATTCGCGCCGCACCCAGGCGCGGATCAGGTCCGGCACCGCGCGGACGTAGTCGCTCGCGGCGATCACCGGTCCCGCAGTGGCATCGAGGCACTGCTCGACCCAGCTCGTGCGCAATTGCGCTGCGGCAGCGTCTTCTTCGTTCTCGCTCGCGGGCAAGGTGCGGTTATGGCGGTCGCACGCAAGTCCATCGCGGCGCAACTCGGTAAAGCTCGTCACGCTCCAGACGTCCGCGGCAATGCCGTGCTGGTTCTCCAATGTCTCCGCTGCCGCCAGAACTTCGCGAAGGATGGTGCCCGAGCCGAGTAGCTGGACGCGTGACGCGCTCTCGTTGGTAAGCCGACTAGGCCGCAGCAGATACATCCCGCGCCTGATCCCTTCTTCCGCGCCCGAAGGTAACGGCGGCTGCACGTAGTTCTCGTTCATCACGGTGACGTAATAGAAGACGTCCTCCTGCTCTCCAAGCATTCGGCGCATGCCATCGTGCAGAATCACCAAGAGCTCGTAGCCGAAGCAGGGGTCGTAAGCGACACAGTTCGTGATCGTCGAGGCGATCAAGTGGCTCGTCCCGTCCTGGTGTTGCAACCCCTCTCCCGCGAGCGTCGTGCGCCCGGCGGTTGCGCCGATGAGAAACCCGCGCGAGCGCGAATCGGCCGCGGCCCAGATGAGATCGCCGATTCTCTGAAAGCCGAACATCGAGTAGAACGCGTAGAACGGAAGCATTGGCGTGCCGTGCGCGCTGTAGCTTGTCGCGGCGGCGATCCACGATGACATCGCGCCCGCCTCGGTAATGCCTTCCTCGAGGATCTGGCCGTCCTTCGCCTCCTTGTAATAGAGCAGTTCGTCGTGATCCTCTGGCTCGTAGAGTTGGCCGACGGTCGAGTAGATGCCGAACTGGCGAAAGAGCGATTGCATGCCGAAGGTGCGCGCCTCATCGGCGACAATCGGCACGATGCGGCGGCCGAGCTCCGCGTCCTTCAGCAGTTGCGTGAGCGCTTGCACGAACACCATCGTCGTCGACTGCTCGCGACCACGCGATCCTTCGAGCAGCCTCGCGAACGCGGCGAGCGGCAGCGCCGCGAGCGTGTGCGAACGGCTTGCGCGCGCCGGAAGGTAGCCGCCCAGCGCCTGACGGCGGCTGTGCAGGTATCGCATCTCCGGCGAGTCGGCGGCAGGCTTGAAGAAGCGTACTTCTCCGATGTCGGCGTCGGAGAGGGGCAGCTCGAAACGGTCGCGAAACGCGCGCAGCGCTTCATCATCGAGCTTCTTTTGCTGGTGCGTCGACATCTTGCCCTGCCCCCATTGGCCCATGCCGTAGCCCTTTTTAGTCTTGGCCAGGATGACCGTCGGTTGGCCTTGGTGGTGCACGGCCGCGTGGTAGGCGGAATAGATCTTGACCGGGTCGTGCCCGCCGCGGCGCAACCGGTCGATGTCGTCGTCCGACATGTTCGCGATCAGCGCTCGCAGCTCGGGGTACTTGTTGAAGAAGTGTTCGCGGTTGAAGCGACCGTCGGTCGCGGCATAGGTCTGGAACTCGCCGTCGACGGTTTCATGCAGACGCTGCAGCAGCACGCCATCTTCGTCTCGAGCGAACAGCAAATCCCAGTCGGCGCCCCATAACAGCTTGACGACGTTCCAACCGGCGCCGGCGAAGAGACCCTCAAGCTCCTGAATGATCGAGCTGTTGCCGCGCACCGGTCCGTCGAGCCGCTGCAAATTGCAGTTGATGACGAAGATGAGGTTGTCCAAACCCTCGCGCGCGGCGAGCGACAGGCCCGCGAGCGATTCGGGCTCGTCCATCTCGCCGTCGCCGACAAATGCCCAGACTTTGCGGCTGCCGGCGTCGAGGATCCCGCGTCCGGCGAGGTACTTCATGAAGCGCGCCTGATAGATGGCCAGGATTGGCCCCAAACCCATCGAGCCCGTGGGGAATTGCCAGAAGTCCGGCATCAGCCACGGGTGCGGATACGACGAGAGTCCGTTGCCGCCGGTTTCGCGACGATAGTTGGAAAGCCTCTCTTCGCTCAAGCGCCCTTCGAGAAACGCCCGGGCATAAATGCCGGTCGCCGAATGCGGCTGAAAGTAGACGAGGTCACCGTTTTGACCCGCGCGAAAGAAATGATTGAAGCCGACCTCGAACAGATCGGCCGCTGACGCGTAGCTCGCGATATGTCCGCCCAACTCGGGGGACGCACGATTGGCGCGAACCACCATCGCAAGCGCGTTCCAGCGCACGATCGACGACAGCCGCCGCTCGAGGGCGAGGTCGCCCGGATATTGCGGCTGCTCGGCAAGGCCGATGGTGTTGCGATAAGGCGTGCTCAGCACTGGCGGCATTTGCACATGCCGCTTGCGCGCGTGCTCGAGCAGCCGGCGCAAGAGATAAGTGGCACGCTCGCGTCCCTCGGCTTCTATCAACGCGTCGAGCGCCTCGAGCCACTCTTTTGTCTCGGCCGGATCGGGATCCTTGCGATTGACGCGCCAGAAAGCAGATGCGCCCAGGTCGGACAGGTCGTTCATGATGTGACTTCCAGGATCGGCGAGGTCGGAAAAGGCGATGCTAGCGCGATCTGCGGCGCTCCGACACCGAGTGTGCCTAACTTCCGCCACAACCATACCTTCCGGCCATTCCTTGTCGATCGCGCGTATCAACGCAGCGTCGCGATTGCGGCCTCGACGATCAGGGCTTGGCGAAAGATACGTTCAAATGACAGGCCCCAGCGCTGCGCGGCGGTGCGGGACGGGGCATTGAGCGCGCCACACTGTCCCGAGACTAGCTCCACGGAAACGGGCTATGGCTGACCGGATGCAGGCGGCCCTGTGCGTAGCGCGAAAAGCGGAACGGCTCGAGCAACGTGCGAGGCGTGCCCAGAAGCTCGTCGGCGACGAGCTCCCCGACGCCGATCATCTTGTAGCCGTGATTCGAGTCGGCGATCACGTACACATTGTCGCGGAAGCGGTCGAATACCGGAAAATTGTCCGGCGTGAAGCTGCCAACGCCGCCCGAAGGCTCCTGTTTGTAAACGCCATGCTTGCCCTCGAAGCGCTTCTGGCAGAACGCAAGCGCGGAGGTCCACATGTCGGCGAAATTGTCGGTGACGACGAACTCTGGCGACTTCGGACCATAAGGATCAACGCGCACGTCGTCGGGATCGCGCTCGACCACGGCCGGCATCGCGCCGCCCTGCACGCCGCCAAAATGAAAATCGGGCTTGTAGTAGATGCCCCATAGCGCGTCGGTGATAAGCCGGCCGTCACGGTCGGAAAAAAGCGGCGCATCGGTATCGACGTGAATTACCGGCGGCATGAGGCCGGAGTTGGTTTTCTGGTAGTTGGGATCGACGCCGAGCGTGCCCTCCTGCAGCGCCATGTAGTGCCACATGCGCACGCCGTCGTGTACTTTGCCGTCGCGTCCGGTGACGCTGATCGCCTTCGGCAAGTCGAGCATATTCCAGATCGAATTGACCCACGGCCCAACCGCGACAACGACTTCCTCGCACTCGATTGGCCCCTGCGTGGTTTCGACCGCGGCAATCGCGCCCGTGCCGTTGCCCGACCGGAAACCGGTGACGGCGACTCCGGCAACAATTTCCACACCCAGCGCTCGTGCCTTGTTGACGAGGCCCTGGACAGACGCCTGGTTGTTCGCGTAGCCGCCGCGCTTTTCATGCAGCACCGAAGTGATGTTCTGAGCTTGCCAGTCGTGAAAAATTCCCTGCATGTATTGACGCGACTCGGCCTCCCCTTCGATGAACACCGATTCGTAACCGATGGCCTGCTGCTGCTCGTAGATCGTGCCGACTTGCGCATGCATGACCTCGGGACTGATCTGCATGTAACCAACCGGGTGATAGCTGTACGCATCGGGGTCGCTCTCCCATACCGAAACCGAATGCGCCATCAGCTCGCGCATCGCCGGCTGGAAGTAGTTGTTGCGGACGACTCCGCATGCAATTCCGGAGGCGCCCGCGCCGGGCCCGGTCTTGTCGAGCACCACGATCCGTCCTCGGCCTTCGCCCACCGACACGCCTTTCGCCTTCAATTTTTGCGCCAGATGCATTGCGGTCGACAGACCGTGAATCCCGGCGCCGATAACGACGTAGCGCGCGAATGCGGGCAGTGCTGGCATGGTGCGGTCCTTAACGTGAGCAGGCTTGCGATCATCGCGGACCGGGCGGCGGGTCACCATCACGAAAGCGACTCTCGCTGGTGCGCAGACGACATCGCCGATCGCACAAACGCGGCATCAGCTGATCGGGCGGAGTAACTCGATTCCCGGGTGAACGCGGGCACGTCCGCGAACAACATCGGCGTCGGCGACAACGTTGTCGTGGCCGCGCTCGCCGTCATTACGCCGCCTGCTGGCTATAGCGCTCGATCAGCTCCCGCTTCACGACCTTGCCGCTGGGGTTGGTCGGCAGACTCTCCACGAAGACAATCTTTCTCGGCCGCTTGTATTTGGCGAGGTCGTCGCTGGCGCTGCAGAAGTCGTTGACCGCAACGGCGGTAAGGCTGGGCGCGCGCGGGACGATGAACGCCGTGACGACGCTGCCCCATTTCGCATCCGGCATACCGACGACCGCTGCCTCCTGGACGCCGGGACAGCGGTAGAGAATTTCCTCGACTTCGCGCGGATAGATGTTTTCGCCGCCCGACACGATCATATCGTCGACACGGCCGTGGAAATGAAAGAAGCCGTGATCATCCTTGCTCATCAAATCGCCGGTGTAGAGCCAACCATCGCGCAGCTTCTTTGCAGATTCGCCCGGATTGTTCCAATAGCCCCACATCACCTGCGGTCCGCGCACGATCAGTTGACCGACCTCACCGGTCGCGACGTAATCGCTGGGCGTTGCATCATCCTCGGCACGATGGGCAATGACCCGGCATTTGCTGATCAGCGTCGGCTTGCCGCACGAGCCAAGGTGCGACAGCGCATCTTCCGGATGCAACAGCAACGCGAGGCTCGCCTCAGTCATACCATAACCATTGAAGATGTTCGGGCAAAACTCGTTGATGACGCGTTCCATCGTGGCGGCGGCAATCGCCGCGCCCCCGGTCGTGATCAGGCGCAGGCTGCCGACATCGTAGTTGGCGAACTGCGGATGGTGCAGCATCTCCTGGATCTGTGTGGGCACGGCAAAAAGCGTGGTGACGTGTTCCGTCTGAATCATCTCGAGTGTTTTGACCGCCTCGTAACGGCCGAGCACGACGTTGGTGCCGCCGACCATCATGTGCGGGATGAAGAATGCCTGCATGCCGCCGACGTGATAAAGCGGCGCGATGTGCAGCGCAATGTCGGTGTGGCGCAGCCCGTACTCCATGACGCAATTCATCGCGATGGCGACGTCGTTGATGTGACTGTGCATCACGCCCTTCGGACGCCCAGTGGTACCGGACGTGTAGACCAGCGCCGATAAATGATCCGAAGAGGGAATCGGGCGCGCCTGATGGCTGTCGACAGTCTCTTCGGCGATCGTATCGAAGTGATGGTGGCCCGGGGGCACGTTGACCGGATCGTACGCGCACGAGATGTAGTCGTGGACGCTCCTGACGCGCTTTTGCACGTCGAGCACATTCGGCGTCAGGTAGCGGCCGTACACGAGAACGCGCGCGCCGGAATCCTGCAGCACGTAGGCAGCCTCGCCCGTCGCGAGGCGATAGTTGAGCGGCACGGCGACCGCTCCCAGCATCTGGCAGGCAAAGTACGTCGTGACCTGGTTCTCGGACGTCGTGACGTAAAACGCGACCCGATCGCTCGGTCGCACGCCGAGATCGGCGAGCCCCTGCGCGAACCGGCGCACGCGGTCATGCCATGCGGTGTAAGTCCAGCGCCGGTCCTCGAAAATCAGCGCGGTGTGGTTCGGATACCGCTCCACGGCTTGCACAAAGATACTGGCGATATCCATAGCTGGTGTTTGGCGTAACTGTTCGTGTCAAAGATTTGGCTTGAGCGACGGAAGATCGGCCGCGGCGATCAAGTACTTCGCCATCTCCGATGTACCGCCGACGATCGGCAGGGCGCGGGCGTCGCGATAGATCTGCTCGGCGCGCCCATACTCTTTGGTGATGCCGTCCCCACCCAGGATCTGCACCGTGCGGTCGGCGCAGAAGGTTGCGGTTTCCGTTGCGACGAGCTTCGCCATCGCGGCCGGCTTCATCAGATCCTTGGCGGCGGTTCCCGCATCGTAGAGCTTGGCGGCGCGGTAAGTGAGAAGCTCTGCGGCGTCGATCCGCCAGCTCATTTCCGCGATTTCGCTCCACACAAGTTGCTTGCAGCCAAGCTTCTGGCCGAATGCCTCGCGGCTCTGCGCATGCGCCCGCGCGATCTCGAAAGCGCTGCGTGCCACGCCGAGGCCGGAGCCACCCAGGATGATGCGCTCGAAATTGAACATGCCGAGCATGATGCGGTGGCCGGCGTTCGGCTCCCCGAGCAGGTGATCGGCCGGCACGCGGCACTTGTCGAACGCGACTTCGCCGACGACGCAACCGCGCCGGCCCATGAACGTGTAGCGGCGCGGGAACGAGAGGCCCGTGGTGCCGCTGGGCACGACGACCGCGCTCAAACCTTTACCGGGCGGTGCCGCCGCGTCGGTGACGCCGTAGACGATGTAGACGTCAGCCACGGCGGCATTCGAGATATAGCGTTTGCAGCCGCTTACGACATACTCGCGGCGGCTCTCGTCCAACTCGATCGTCGTCTGCAGCCGGGATGTGTCGGAACCCGCGTCAGGTTCCGTCACGCAGATAGCGCCGACCATGCGCCCTTCGACGATGTCCGCCAAGTAGCGCTCGCGGATCGACGGGCTCGCGTGACGGTGCAGCGGATACGCGCAGCTCAACGCGGTCGCGATCGTGGTCTCGAACGCGTAGTTGATAGACGCCGCCTCCTCGGAGAGGATTGTCGCGTGCGTCAGACCCGGCTCTTTGAGCGGGCCACGGTACAGATCGCGAAACATGAGCTTCAAGTATCCGGCTTGGCCGAGCGCTCCGACGACCGCCTTGATCGCCTCCCAGTCGCCGCGGTCTTCGATCGCCGCGGCACGCGGAGCGAGTTCGCGACCTAAGAAGTCTCGCACTTCGGCGCGAAACGCCCGGTCGGCTGTATCGAGTGTGAAATCACGCATCAGCCATTCGCCGTGGTCACTTGACCAGTCGGGTATCGGGATAGGCGGCAGACCATCCGAACTAGAACGCGCGATGCGCCGGCAGCCGAGAGGGCCCGTCGCCGCGCGACCGAGCGGCGTCCGACAACTCGACGCAACGCATCGCGCCGACCCAACGTGGAGGGCGCGCCGAATATGACGCTATCGTTCTGCCAACGGCCTTGGCCCATCAGATACGCTTGACGTAACGGGTAACGGACAGTATAATCCTGGCAGTGATCGTCAGCTATCGAGACAAGCGTACGTCTGACTTTGCCCATGGCAGGCGGGTCAAGGCGTTTGATGGGATCGCTCGCAAAGCTGAGATGAAACTGGACCAGCTGGACGCGGCTCTGTCCTTGCAAGATCTGATTCTCCCGGGTAACCGTCTTGAAGCCCTCAAGGGCGAACTAAAGGGTCAGTACAGCATACGCATCAATGACCAGTGGCGCGTTTGTTTCGAATGGCCCAAAGGCTCGTCTGGGCCAGCGCAGGTCGAGATCGTCGATTACCACTAAAGGCTTGAGCTATGGTACGCACACCGATTCACCCCGGCGAGCATCTCGCCGAACAGCTCGAAGAACTCGCCATGAGCGCGGCGGAACTCGCCCGTCAGCTCAAGGTGCCGACGAATCGGGTCACGCAGATTCTCAATGGCCAGCGCGCGGTAACGGGCAACACTGCATTGCGGCTCGGACACTTCTTCGGAACGAGCGGAGAGTTCTGGTTGAATCTGCAGAAGCTCTACGAGCTGCGCGTGGCCGAACTGGATTCGGGTAGGGCCATCAAGGTGCTTCCAAGACTGTCCGAACGGTACAAGAGATTCGGACGTCTGCGGCGGCGCGCTGCGTAGCGCCATCGTCGTCCAGCGACGAGCATTGAGGGACGAAATGATCGGATCAACGCAGCATTTGCAACCGAAGTCTCCGTCTGGCTCTAGCCTCCCGGCTGTGCCTGCGCTTGCATCAAGCGCTCGATCTCGCGGCGCAAAAGCGGCAGGTTCGAGTCGCGCAGCGTCGGCAACAGGTAACGGGCGCGTCGAACGTCGTCGAAATCGAGCTGCGCGCGCACCAGCTCTTCGCCGCTCCCCGTCGCATTGGCGAGCGGCCGGCCAAAGGGATCGAGGATACGAGACCCTCCCCAGAACGTCAGATCGCCTTCGGTGCCGACCCGGTTGGCCATCACGACAGGCATCCCATAGGTCAGCGCGTAGAAGCGGAGATTGGTATCCCACCCTTGCTGATTGTCGAACTCGACGCCCACGGCTTCGACCGCCGAGCTGATCGGCGCCAAGAGCAACGTGGCGCCGCGTAAAGCAGCCAGATGTACGAGCGCCGGGTTCCACGTGTCAGCACAGATCAGAATGCTCGCGCGCCATTCGGGGGCAAGGTCGAACGTTTCGACGTAGCCGCCGGTTGCAAAGTGCTTGCCATCCTCGAGCTTGCCGTAAGTGGCCAGGTTTATTTTTCGGTGCACAAAGACAACCTTGCCGTCGCGCACCGCGATTGCCGAGTTGTAGAACTGCGCGGCGGCACCTTCCTCGATGATCCCGAACACCGTGCACATCTCGCCCGCCGCCCGCGCGATCTCGGCAACGAACCGGTGGTTACGATCGATCGCGAGCCGAAGCGTCTCGGGGCCGGCACTATGGCCAGTGAGCGACATTTCGGGAAAAAGGAGCACCTCGACGCCGGCGGTCCGTGCGGCGTTGATCACGTCCAGATGCTTGCGCAGATTCGCCTCTAGGTTCCCCAGAATTGATGCGGTCTGTGCGACCGCGACGTTCAGGGTCGCCGAGTTCGACATGCGCTCGTATTTTCCGAGCATCGCTTAAAGAGGAGCCCCAGCAGGGGCCAATGAGGAGCCGCAGCAGGCCAGCAGCTCCTCTTGCGCGCCCGGTCGCCGATTAGATCAGCCCTTGCTGCTTCAAAAAAGTCTGGGCGACGTCCTCGACCGTTTTCTTGTCGACGTCCACGCTGGCGTTGAGGCGCGCCATCGTGGCATCGTCGAGCTTAGCGGAAAGTGAGTTGAGAATGTCCGCCAGTTTCGGATTGGCATCCAGAACCTGCTTCCTGACCACGGGTGTCATCGCATAGGCGGGGAAATAGCCCTTGTCGTCCTTCAGCACGACGAAGTTGAACGCGGGCACGCGGCCATCGGTGGCGAACACCAGACCGACATCGACCTGTTTTTCCT
>Ga0136614_10003540_pt1 | contig 10031 bp, 9 predicted proteins | sample AntDrymUQ2792106_2_FD_106643 | JGI IMG/M metagenome (GOLD analysis project Ga0136614, IMG submission 106643) | Polar desert sand microbial communities from Dry Valleys, Antarctica - metaG UQ279 (21.06) | ecosystem: Environmental > Terrestrial > Soil > Desert | place: Antarctica: Dry Valley... | reverse complement strand
GATCACGTCCGCGCCCTTGCCGATCTGCGAGACGGCCAGTTCCTTGCCCTTGCCCGGATTGTTCCACGCCGCGTCGGTGACGCCGACGTAGTTATCGATCACGCGGATATTCGGATTGACGGAGCGCGCGCCTTCTTCGTAGCCGGTCTCGAATTTGTGAATCAAAGGGATGTCCATACCGCCGATGAAGCCGATAGTTCCCGTCTGCGACTTCTTCGCTGCCAGCATCCCGACGAGGTACGAGCCTTGATGCTCTTTGAAGACGAGCGAGGCGACATTTTCAGCGAACTGTCCTTCGATGGGCTTTCCTTGCGCGTTGCGTTTTAAGATCACGCCGTCGATGATCGCGAATTTGATGTTCGGATAGTCTGTGGCGACATCCTGCATGATCGGCGTCTGCGCGAAGCCGACGCCGATGATCAGATCGAAGCCACGCTCGGCGAAGGCGCGCATCGCCGGTTCGATGGAAGTCGGATCGCCCGGCTCCACATCGCGCAAGACAATCGGGAAATCTTGCGCGGCGCGCTTGACGCCTTCCCACGCCGCAGCGTTGAACGAGCGGTCGTCCTTGCCGCCGATGTCGAACACGATGCCGACTTTGAGTTTGGATTTGTCGTCTTTAGCCGCGCGGCCTTGCGGATCGCAAGCCGGCGCGACGAACACGGACAGGAGACAGAGAGATAAGAGAACGAAGCGATACGAAAACTTCATGCGGTAATACAGTCCTTAATCAATTCAAGCGGTTGAGCCGGGGGAGCGTCGGTAATCGTGTATGCAGCGCGGATACGTGCGACGGCTGGAGCGGCCTGCGTTTCGTCGCGGCAGTAAAGAATGCCGAGGGCGTCGCCTTCGCGCAACTCGTCTCCGTGCTTTGCTTCGGCGACAAAGCCAACCAAAGGATCGATCTCATCTTCGACGCGGGCGCGGCCTCCGCCGATTGAGCTGACCGCGTAGCCGATTTCCGCCGCGTCCACTGCTGTCACAAATCCGGCGCGCGTGAATTCTACCTTAACCTCACGCACCGCCGAAGTGAACAAGCGCGACGGCTCATCGCACACGCGCGCATCGCCGCCTTGAGCTTCGACGTTCTGCCTAAACTTTTCCAACGCTTCACCTGAATCGAGAGCGCGCTCGGCCCTCCTGCGGGCGGCTTCGTTTGTCGCTTCGAGACCGGCGAGCCGGATCATGCGAGCCGTCAATTGGAGTGACAATTCCCGCACCGGCAACGCGCGTTCGTGCGCCTCGCCGCGCAAAATCTCGAGGCACTCTTTGACTTCCAGCGCGTGGCCGACGGCGCGGCCCAACGGCTGATTCATGTCCGTCACCAACGCTTCCGTCCGCACGCCGCACGAGTTCCCCGTTTTTACCAACACACGCGCCAACTCACGTGCGCGCTCTTCCTCACGCATGAATGCGCCCGTCCCCGTTTTCACGTCCAACACGAGCGCGTCAAGTCCCGCCGCCAACTTCTTCGACATGATCGACGCGACGATCAGAGGAATCGCTTCCACTGTCGCCGTCGCGTCCCGCAGCGCGTAGAGTTTTTTATCGGCAGGCGCGATCTTGTCAGTTTGTCCTGTCATCGCGAAGCCGACACGCTCCAGCACTGCGCGAAATTCTGCGAGCGAGAGCTTCACGCGATAGCCCGGAATCGCTTCGAGCTTATCAAGCGTTCCCGCCGTATGGCCCAAGCCCCGCCCCGAAATCATCGGCACGCAAAGACCCGCCGCCGCCGCCACCGGCGCGATCACGAGTGAAGTCTTATCTCCCACCCCGCCCGTCGAATGCTTGTCGGCCTTTGGCTGTGAGATGTCCGAAAAGTCGAGCGTCACGCCCGAACGCAACATCTCCTGTGTCAGAGCGCGCTGCTCGTCCTCGTTCATCCCGCGCCACAACACAGCCATCAACAACGCCGTCGCCTGATAATCCGCGAACTGGCCGTTTGTTACGCCGCGCACGAAAAACGCAATCTCTTCGTGCGTCAGTGCGTGACCGTCTCTTTTTTTTCGGATGACTTCCTGCGGTGTGATCATTTATACGTTCGAGAGGCAGCCCAACAGCATTTCACTTTTCAATCACGGCTAAGAGGATGATCGCCTGCGCCATCACCGCGCGTCCTTCGCCGACGGCGTCCAAGCCTTCACCGGTCTTTGCCTTGACGCTCATGCGTGATGCATCAACCTCCAACACTCCGGCCAACTTTTCGCGCATCGCCGGAATGTGCTGCCGCAGTTGCGGCCTTTCCAGTAACACCGTCGAATCGACATTGACTACGTGATAGCCGCTCTCCTTCGCCAGCCACACGACGCGCGCCAATAATTGCAGGCTCTCGACATCCTTCCACTGCGGATCGCGATCTGGAAAATGCTGCCCGATGTCGCCTGCACACAACGCGCCGAGAATCGCATCACAAATAGCGTGCGTCAAAGCGTCGGCGTCCGAATGCCCTTCTGCGCCTTTCTCAGAAGGAACCAACACGCCGCCCAAGACGAGCGGCCTACCCGCCGTCAAATGATGCGTGTCGTGTCCAATCCCGATGCGAAACATCTCTTAAGTCCAAAGTCCAAAGTCCAAAGTCCAAAGTCAACAAGCCTGCTTTCAGACTTTGGACTTTGGACTTTGGACTTTGGACTCATTCTCAAATTCTTTCAGCAAGATTTCCGCGAGCGCGAAGTCTTCCGGGCGCGTGAGCTTGATGTTGCGCGCGCTGCCTTCGACGATTGAGACGGATGCGTCGAGTCGTTCGACGAGCGCGCTGTCGTCGGTGGCGTCTAAATTGTCCGCGCTGGCTTGCTCATAGGCGCGGCGCAAAAGATCGTAACGAAAGCACTGTGGGGTCAACGCGCGGCAGAGCGCAGCGCGTTCGAGTGTGCGCGTCACGCGATTGTCTTTCACTTCCTTGATCGTGTCGATGGTTGGCGCGGCAAGGATCGCCGCGCCTGCTGCCTGCGCTGCTCGCACCGTCTCATCGATCTCTTCCGGCGTGACGAACGGGCGCACGCCGTCGTGAACCGCGACGATCTCAGCCGTCGCTGCGCGGACAGCTTGCAAGCCGCGCCATACCGATTCGCCCCGCGTCGTGCCGCCCGGCACAACGCGCACCACTTTGCGGAGCTGGTACTGTTCGATCAGCTTTAAGAATTCAGAAGACTGTGCGGCGGGAACGACTACGACGCACTCGCCAATCGTCGCGCTCTGCTCGAACCGCCGCAGCGTGTGGATGATGATCGGGACTCCCGCCAACTCCCGAAACTGCTTGGCCCCCTTGCCGCCGCCCGTCCCTCCGGCCCGCGTCCCCTGCCCGGCGGCAACGATGATGGCAACATTCATAGCAAGTTCAAAGTTCAAGGTTCAAAGTTCAAAGTCAACAGCCTGTCTCAAACTTTGAACTTTGAACCTTGAACTTTGAACTTAACATCAGTCTTCGTGTTCGATGCTGCGCGGGACGCCGGTAGCGGCGGAAGTGCGTGCGTCGCGGTAGCTGGTGCCGGTGTTGTTGCGGCGTGTGCCGCCGTTGATGATGCGGGAATCGCCGACCCCGTTCTCCGGCACGTCTTCCCAAAGGCGTCCGAAGATCATCTTGCCGGCGGTAGTCTGCAAAACGCTGGTCACGGAGATGTCGGCGTTCTTGCCGATCATTCGTCGCGCGTTATCGACCACGACCATCGTGCCGTCATCGAGATAAGCGACGCCTTGGTTATATTCCTTGCCTTCTTTCAAGATGAAGACACGCATCGCTTCGCCCGGCAACACGACCGGCTTCAAAGCGTTCGCCAATTCGTTGATATTGAGAATCTGGACGCCGTGCAGTTGCGCCACCTTGTTCAAATTGAAATCGTTGGTGACGACGACGGCATCGAGTTGCTTGCTCAACTCCAACAATTTGAGATCAACTTCACGCACCGCCGGAAAATCAGTATCCACGATCTGTATATCGAGCGAACCGTTTGACTGCAAGCGGTTGAGCATGTCGAGGCCGCGCCGCCCACGCTGCCGCTTCGACGAGTCGGGCGAGTCAGCCACCTGCTGCAACTCACGCAGGATGAACTGCGGGATCACAATCGTCCCGCTCAAAAAACCCGCTTCGGCGATGTCGGCGATCCGCCCGTCGATAATGACGGAGGTATCGAGAATCTTGTAATCGCGCTTCGTCGCCTTGTCGCTGAAGATACCGCCCAATGCCGACAGATCGAGATAGTCGCCCTTGGCCGCGCCGACGGTCAGACCGATGTAGGCCATCAAGAAAGTCAGCGCCAGCGTCAGAAAAGTTTTAGTCTCTGGCCGGACAGCGAGCGACTCTTGGCTAGAGATCAGCGAGCCGATCAGGTACGCGCCGACGATGCCCATGATCGAGCCAACCGCCGCGCCGATCAAAGTCTTCAACGACGCGCGCTGAATCCGCATCTCGAAACAGATGATGGCGAGAGCGATAAAGCCCCCGACGACAGCCGAGATCAACGGGTGGCCGGGGACCGGATGCAGCATGTAACCCGCCGCAGCGAGCAGCGCAGTGAAAACGACACGGATGACTAGCAAGTCCACGTGCATGATAATTTGATATTAACACGCTCTCTGAGAAAGCGTCACAAAAACCTTTTTGTAGAAACGAATTACCGGATGGTGAAGCGTCGTGGCTCAACGCGCAGACATGCGTGAGCAACACTTGAAGCGGTTATAAATCGGTTTCGGACTCAGCGCAAGCCGCCGACGACTAACGCGACTCGTTCAGCGACCCACGAAAATTTTGTCCGGGCATAAAAACAGAGGATAGAGGGTAGAGGGTAGAACTTAGAAGAGGCTTATTGCTTTCACTATCCTCTACCCTCTATCCTCTCCTCAGAATAACTCATCCAGAGCCTCTTCCACCGACCGCACGCCGACGACGCGCAGACCAATCAGTCGTTTCAAGTCTTCGGCGTTGGAGGCGGGGGCGAGCAGTTTTTTGAAGCCGAGGGCTTGGACTTCTCGGGCGCGCATTGCCGCTCCCATCGCGCCGCGCACTTCGCCGGTCAAGCCAACCTCGCCGAAGACGGCGGTCTCGGCGTCAATCGGCAAATTTCTAAAACTCGAAGCGATGGCGGCGACGACGCCGAGATCGGCGGCTGGCTCATCGATCTCTAAGCCGCCCGCGACGTTGAGGAACACGTCGTCGCCCAAGAGTTGAAGACCGACGCGCTTTTCCAACATCGCGATCAAGAGAGCGATCCGATTGGCGTCATAGCCTTGCGCCATGCGGCGGCCCGTGCCGTACTTCGAGCCGGAGACGAGCGCCTGAATCTCGACTAACATCGGGCGCGTGCCTTCCATACAGGCCGTCACGATTGAGCCAGCGACGTTCGTCGGTCGCTCTTGCAAGAACATCTGCGAAGGATTCGCGACGGGAACCAAGCCCGTCCCCGTCATCTCGAAGACACCAAGTTCATTCGCCGCGCCGAAGCGATTTTTCGTCGCCCGAACGATCCGGTGGTTGTGATGCCGCTCGCCCTCGAAGTACAACACCGTATCGACGATGTGTTCCAAAGCCTTCGGCCCGGCGATGGAGCCTTCCTTCGTCACATGCCCGATTAAAAAGACCGGCACGGTCTGATTCTTCGCGAGGATCAAAAACTGGCCCGCCACTTCGCGCACTTGTGAGACGGAGCCGGGCGCGGACTCGATCTTCGAGGAGAAGATTGTCTGGATCGAATCGACGATCACGACGCCGGGCGCGGAACGTTCAATCTCCCCAAAAATGTTTTCCAACATCGTCTCCGGCAGCAGAAAAAGATTCTTCGCGTCGAGGCCGAGCCGCTCGCCCCGCATCTTGATCTGCCGCTCTGACTCTTCGCCGGACACGTACAGCACTTTGGTCCCCTGCGCGCTCAACTTGTCGGCAACTTCAAGGATCAAAGTCGATTTACCGATACCCGGCTCGCCGCCGAGCAGCACGAGGCTGCCCGGCACGATGCCGCCGCCCAGCACGCGATCAAATTCCGTGATGCCGGAAGAGATGCGCGCCTCATCTTGCGATTCGATGTCGCCGTAAGCGATGGGCTTCACTTCGCGCAAGCGAAAGCCGCCGCGCGCCGCTGGGCCTTTCGGCGTAGTTGACGCGCGCTCTTCGACGAACGAATTCCACTCGCCGCAGTCCGGGCATTTGCCGAGCCACTTGCGCGATTGATTGCCGCAGTTCTGGCAGACGTAAATTGTTGCCGCTCCCTTTGCCATGTCTCTGAGCCTTCAGCTTTCAGTATTAGAAAAGCTGCACGCAGGCTTGCCGGTCGCTGAAAGCGACCAATTCAATAGCGTCGGGCAACGCCCGACGACAGCAGTCAACACCAGTTCCGACCCTGAAAGAGTCGCACAGCTCATCGCATGGTAGCAATTATCTAACAGTCGCTCAGTTGATGGCGGGCGGCCTCCGGCGTTAGAACTTTTTAGATCTCTGGCTTGGTGCGACGATCTCCACATATTCATCCAGCCGGCCCCGCAGTACATCGGCGCGCACTTGATCAAGCGTCATTGTCAATCTCTCAGCTAACGCTGGCGTGATTAGCTTAGCGTTGAAATTCTCGCCAACATCGATTCGCTGAACCGCACCGACGCGCGCGAAGGCTGCGGGCTTGAAGTCGTCCAAAAACTCATAGCGCAGAGCGACCGGCGCGGCGTCAGCTCCGCCCGCGCGTTTGATGATGTGCGCGACGCCGTTAAAAAACTGGAGCGGTCGCACGTCGTTCGGCAGTGTCTCGCCTTGCGGAAAAATCCAGAGCGCGCGAGCCGTGCCGCGTAGCAAGCCGGCGGCATAATCAACGCTCTCTGCCGCTTCGCGCGCGCGCTCACGCACAATCGAGAAAGCCCCGATCCAGCGGAACAACGGATAGACGCGCAACTGCTTTTCTTCCATCAACGCATATTGATCGAGCCGGCACGCGCGCCCGATCTGAAACACGATGAGGCCGTCCCACCAACTCGAATGATTCGCATACAAAATCAACGGTGCGTCGTGCGGTCGCTCGCGCAAATTACTCGCGCCCGCCACGCGCAAGCCCTCGAAGCGGCGCGCGATCAAATTTCGGTTGTAAGCGGCGAACGCGCGCTCGAACCACGCGCTCTTGCGTGCGGGAATCATTAAAACAGTGATGAGTGATGAGTGACGAGCAGAGACAAGTTTAGAGCTTTAACTTGTCATTCGTCACCGATCAGTTCTTTAATCTTCTCTGCCGGGCGGGCCAAGACGGCGCGCGCGCCGCGCTCGACGATGGGGCGTTGGAGCAGTTCGGGATGTTCAACTAACAAGCGGATAATTTCTTCGTCCATCAGCGTGCGCTGGCCGAGCTTTAATTCGCGGTAGGCAGGTTCGTTCGTCCGTAAGAGTTCGCGCGGCGCGATCTGCATCTTGCCAATCAAGTCTCGCAGTTTGTCCTCGCCTAAAGGCTCGACGAAGTAATTGATCTTTTCGTAATCGACGCCGCTCTCACGGAGCAGCCGGTCCAACTCGCGGCACTTCGTTCAAGTCGGCTTTTCGTAAACGATGATTTTCATCAGTTTTCAGTTTTCAGTTCTTAGCCTTCAGTTTTCAGTTGTACGATTATTCGTGGCGAGCTGAAGCCGTCATCCTCGCCACACCAAAGAGCCACTGAAAACTGAAAACTAAAAACAGTCACGGAAATATCCCGCGCACATTGGTCGCTTCGGCGACGCGACCGACGGCGAGGATGTACGCGCCGGTTCGCATGTCGGTCTCGTTGACTTGCGCTGTCGTATGTACCGCCTCGAAGGCGGTGTGAATCGTTTGCTCTAATGCTTCGTTGACCTGTTTCTCCGTCCAAAAATAAGAGTATTGATTTTGCACCCACTCGTAATAACTGACGGTGACGCCGCCCGCGTTGGCGAGGATGTCCGGGATGAGGAAAACATCGCGCGCGGCCAACTCTCGATCCGCGCCCGGCGTCGTCGGGCCGTTGGCGAGTTCGGCGATGATGTGCGCTTTGACGCGCCCGACATTTTCCAACGTGATGCTGTTCTCCAACGCCGACGGCAGCAGAATGTCGCAATCAGCTTCCAACACATCTTCCGGCGCGATCTCTGTGGTCCCCTGTAAGCCTTGCAAGGATTTCGTCTCGGCCTTGTGGCGCAACGCCGCTTGCATATCGATGCCACTCTCGGAATAGAGACCGATCTGCGAATCGGCGATGGCGACGACGCGCGCGCCTTCCTCCGCTACCATCCAAGCGATGTTCGCGCCTGCGTTGCCGAAGCCGTGAACGGCCACGCGCGTCTTGCTCAAATCGACTCCGCGAACGCGGCACGCCTCGCGCAGCGCGTAGAGACAACCGCGCGCCGTCGCTTCGGCGCGGCCTTGCGAGCCGCCGAGCGAGATCGGCTTGCCCGTCACGACACCGAGTTCCGTATGTCCGCGCACCATCGAGATGGTGTCCATGATCCAAGCCATCGTCTGTTCGTCTGTGTACACGTCGGGCGCGGGAATGTCGCGGTCGGGGCCGATGATCGGCGCGATCTCGAAAGCGTAGCGGCGCGTCAGTCTTTCCAATTCGCCCCGCGACATCGACTTCGGATCGCACACCACACCGCCCTTGCCGCCGCCGTAAGGAATGCCGACCGTCGCGCACTTCCAAGTCATCCAAGACGCGAGCGCCTTCACCTCATCGAGCGACACCTGCGGATGAAAACGAATGCCGCCCTTCGCCGGCCCACGCGCGATGTTGTGTTGCACACGATAACCCTCGAAGACGCGCACCTCGCCACCGTCCGTCTTCACCGGGATTGACACGATCAACTGCCGCTTCGCCTTCTTCAAGACCTGCCGCATCGACTCGTCGAGCTGCAAATAATCCGCCGCGCGCTCGAACTGCTGCACCGCAATCTTGTACGGGTTCAACTCCTCCCGCCCATTGGTCCCCTGCTGTTCGGCCATCAGAGTCCTCCCCAACTTTAGCTCAGAGTTCAAAGTCAAAACCGGCCTTCGACTTTGAACTTTGAACTTTTTTCATGGAACAAGAAAACGCGCGGCGGAGTCTAACACAACTGAGTCCGCTCCTTGCGACCCGTCGGCACCGGCCAGAAAAGAGAGGAACTCATTGTGATGTTCAACCAACTCGTCGAATCCCGCTCGCACCGCGCTGAAACCCGGCGCAACAGCAGATTTTTCCTCGGCACGCTCGGCCTCTATGCCCTGCTCATCGCCGCGCTCGGCGTTGTCAGCGTCTATGCTTATGACGTGCATTTAGAACAGGCCAGCGCGGAAGAACTGATTATCGTCACGCCTGTGCCATTGCTGACAGAAGACACGCCGTGCACAGCGCGACCTGATCCACCAAATAATGTCGCCGGCTCAAACAGCACGCGCGAGTTGCCGATGCGAAGTAACTTAATCGCGGATACGCGCACGCCGTTGATGCCTGATAAAGTTTCAACAATTCCGTCCAACGCCCTACCAATTCCAAATTCCGATTTCGTGCTAGGTCCTAAGGATACGAATCCCATCGGCGGCATTCCCGGCCCGATTAATGAAACGCGCTCGCTCACAGCTTCCGAAGGCGGCATCCGCATCAAAGAAGCTGAAATCATCGATCCACCGCCGCCCACGCCAAAGCCTACGATTGCACCGCCAAAGAAGCCTCTTAACTTGAGCAGTCTGATCACCTCAAAGGTCATCAGCAAGCCTGTGCCGCCCTATCCCACGCCGGCCAAAGCCGTCCGCGCGCAGGGACCAGTGACGGTCGAGATTCTGGTTGACGAGCAAGGCCGCGTCGTCTCCGCACGCGCCATGAACGGCCATCCGCTCTTGCGCCTCGCCGCCCAACAAGCCGCGCTTCAAGCGCGCTTTTCGCCGACCATCCTCGGCAACCAAGCCGTCAAAGTCACCGGCGTGATCACTTACAATTTCGTGCTGCAATAACACGAGTCCAAAGTCCAATGTCCAATGTCCAATGTCAAAAACACTGGTCTTTCGACTTTGGACATTGGACATTGGACTTTGGACTAATCCGAGGGACGCGCCGGCTGACGCCGCACGTGATTTCGTAGGAGAT
>Ga0136614_10003539_pt1 | contig 10032 bp, 5 predicted proteins | sample AntDrymUQ2792106_2_FD_106643 | JGI IMG/M metagenome (GOLD analysis project Ga0136614, IMG submission 106643) | Polar desert sand microbial communities from Dry Valleys, Antarctica - metaG UQ279 (21.06) | ecosystem: Environmental > Terrestrial > Soil > Desert | place: Antarctica: Dry Valley... | reverse complement strand
GTCTGATAGCGAGCCATTGCTGTAAAGGAAGGCGTGAGGCTCTCCGCCCGGGGTTAGCGAATAGCCGACCACTTGACCGGAGTCGTTGATGTCAACGGCCGTAGTTTGTTTGCCGCCGAGGGTGCCGAGAGATCTCATCTCGCCGTTGCTAAAAAGGAAGGCGAGTTCATAACCTTCATGGTGATCTTGATAGAAATGGCCGATCACCTGGCCCGCGTTGTTGATGCCGGTGGCTTTGGCGCTCGCGCCGCCGAACGTGCCGAGGTCTAGGAGTGAATTGCCGCTATAGAGGAAAGCGTGCGCCTCTTCCTCTTCGCCGGGGATGAGCGCATATCCGACCACCTGGCCGGAGTTGTTAATGCCTAATGCTGAACTGAACGGCCCGCCGAACGTGCCGAGGTCTATTAGCGGGCCGCCGGTGTGGAGGAAGGCACGGCCGTGCCCGTTACCGATTTGTGAACGACCGATCACGTGACCGGAGTCGTTGAGGGCGAAGCCATAACTGTGTTCCCCGCCGAGGGTGCCAAGGACCCTCATCCTGCCGTCGCTGTAGAGGAAGGCGCGGGTCTGCCCTCTGGAGGTCACCGAATAGCCGACCACTTGGCCGGAGTTATTGATGTCGAGGGCCACGGTGCTGCGCGTGCGGCCCGGCGGGTCTAGGGCGGTGATCGTATAGGTTTGGGCGACGGCGGTCCGTGATGCCACGGCGGAGACAAGACAGAAGAGGACCAGACTCATCAACGTGAGACCGACTCGGCGTATCTTAGACATTAAGTCCTCCTTACTGAAGGAAGGGATGCGGCGGAAGCCGTCGGGGCTTGCCGGCGCAGCAAGAATACTCGCCCCCGCCCTTTAAGGTTTGAGCGCGATCGTTTGGGTGATCCAATGGTTGGCGGCCCCGGACGCCACCGCCGTGCGCGTGCCTGTCGGACCCGCCGACGGGCGACTCTCATCATCGGCGGAGAACGACATAAAGCTTACTGAATTTGAGATGTCAAACCGCTCGGTCATCCCGGCAGGCGGCATGAAAGAGCCGGGGTCATAGTAGGCGAAGAAAGAGATCATACGCGTATTAGCCACCGTGGTCGTTACCGACGGCGCAGGAACGCTCGTTGACCCGTAAAAGGATTGATCTCCGGCAGACCTGTCAACGGGCGTTGTTTGGTTTACGCCCGAGTATGCGACAATTCCGCCTAGCAATCCCGGCGACGTGCTAAACGACCACGTATAACCGGCGGGCTCACTTGACGTCGCGACCTTGTAGTAAGTTACCAGCGCATCTAAGTTGTAGTAATTCTCATTCCGAACCAGCGTCCAGCCGGGCGGAGGCGTTATCGTGCCGATCTCGGTCGAGCCCCCCTTTATCCAGATCGCGGCGACCATCACATCACCGCTGACGACGGCCGTCGGTTTCGCCATTGTGATGGAAGACGAGTTGCCGGGATTCGCCGTCGATGCGCCGCGGAAATTAATCCCACTCGCTTGGCTTCCCGGAGTGACACTGACTTCACCGCTATAACCAGAATCGCCGTAGTTATTGCGCGCACGGACGCGGTAATAATAAGTGTTTCCGCTCGAGACGGTGTTGTCCTGATAGGTCGTCACGTTAGCGCCGACGCTTCCTATTTCCAAATAGGCGCCTCCTGCCCCTGTTTTCCGCTCAATCCGAAATGAGGTTTCATTGTCCGCGCTGTCATTCCATGCGAGGTCAACGCGCGCTCCGCTCACCACGGTTGCGCGCAAGTCTGACGGCGCTGAGGGGACCGATGCGGCCTCGATCCGAATAAATTTAGCTACCGAGGGCACCCCATTACCATTCAGTATGAACAGCATATAGTACCCCGGCGGACACAGGTTCGCGTTCGGCGGCGTCGTGACGTTCAGGCCGCCTGCCACCCGGGAGAAGCTCAAACGGTTGATTCGCTGGTTTTGGTTAAACGAGTGCGTTGCCGAGGAAAGCCCGATCCAAGTTATTTGAGCAATGTTCGCGGAGTCCGGCGTCCCCACAGAGAACGTCTGACCGTAAGTAACGCTCGCGGGGGCGGAAGTGATCGTGGGTCGCGCCCCCTTAAATAGATAAGGCGGCGAGTAAATCTCTGCGTCTTGCTGGGTAGCCCCGCCTCTCGGCTGGCCGGCGGCAAGAACGCGGCCGTCGGGGAGCAGCACCGCTGTCGAATGGTAAAGCCGCATCCTGCTCATGCTGGCCATCGTAGTCCAACTCTCCGTCGCCGGGTCCCACATCTCAGCGGCGTACACGGGGGAGGTTTCATTGTTGAACCCCGGCCCGCTGGTGCCCCCCGTCACGAGCACCTTGCCGTCGGGCAGGAGCGTGGCGTTGCTGTGGCGGCGCGGGTAAGCCATCGGCGCCACGTACCGCCACGCGGGAGAGGCATCGTTCAGGTTAATGACTTCAGCGGTCGCGGTCGGGGGATCAGCTCCGCCCCCGATCAGCACTTTACCGTCGTCGTACATCACCGCCCAAGTGCTTTGATCGCCGCGGTCGCCGAAGTTGGTGTTCGCCACCGTAGTCCAGCTTCCGGTCCCGGACGTGTCCAGGTAGCGCGTGATTTGGGTCGAGCCGGCGTAAAAAACCTTGCCGTTTGGCGCCACGAACATAAACGGGTAGTAGAACAGCTGCAGTTGAGCGTCGGATAGGTCTCGCCATGTGCCGGTCGCTTTCTGCCACACCTGAGGCACGTTATTCCACAAGGCGGCCTCATCGCGCCCACTTATCGCCAGCACATCTCCGTTCGGCAGCGTGGTGCTCGTTGGGTACCAGCGGCCAGCGTTCATGTTAGCCGTGCGGGTCCAGGAATCGGTGAAGGGGTCGTAGATGCTGGCGTCGGACGGACCTACCCCACTAGCAATATGCCCGCTGATAAAAAACAAGCGACCGTCGGGCAGAAATGAGTGGCCGGAACAATAAATGTTATAGCCGGGCATGGCCGCGGCGGTGAAGATGCCCGTGGCCGGGTCCCACAGACGGGGGTCGTAATCGGTGTCAGGGTTGGTGTTATTAGTATGGAACATCACCTTGCCGGTTGGAAGTACGTGCAAGTGTGTGCCACTAACTGCCGATGGGAAGGGGGCGGACCACTCCCCCACCCCTGCGCCGGCCGACGGCGTAGCACCCGCCTCATTGGAGTTGCCCGACTCACCCGCCGCATTAACGGCGCGCACTATGAAGTAGTAAGCGGTTCCATTCGTCAGCCCTGTGCTGGTGTAACTCGTCGCCGTGAGACCGGCGGCGGCGCGGTTACTGTCGTTAGGAGTAAAGCCGGATGAGGTGCCTCGGTACAAGTTGTAACTCGTCGCGCCTGACGAAGCTGCCCACGAGAGCGAGATTTGGGCATTGCCCGCCGCGGCGGTCAGGTTTGTCGGGGCGGGCGGGGCCACGCCGGGTGTGGCGCTTGCTTGCGCCGAGTTAGGACTCTCACCGGAAGCGTTAACAGCCGCAACGACATAGTAGTAAGTCGTCCCGTTAGTCACCCCTGTGTCCGCATAAGAAGTGGTCGTGACGCCGGTCACGATGGTCGTGTATGCGCCACCGGAGGTTGTCGCCCGCTTGACGTTATAGCTGGTCGCGCCCGTTGAAGCGTTCCACGCAAGCGAGACTTGCGCGTTGCCGGCTGTGGCGGTCAAGCCGGTCGGCGCCGCGGGGGCGGTAATAGCGCTCGCCTCCGCGGAGTTGGCGCCCTCGCCGTTCGCGTTGACCGCCGACACCACGTAGTAATAGGTAGTGCCGTTCGCCAGCCCCGTGTTGGTGTAGCCGGTCGTGGTCACCCCCGTGACGACTGAGGCGTAGGGGCCGCCCGCCGTCGTCGCACGCTTGACGTTGTAGCTGGTGGCGTTTGTTGAAGCCGCCCACGCGAGTGTAACTTGCGTGCCGCTCGGCGTGGCAGTTAAGCCCGTCGGAGCAGCCGGGGGCGTGCCGTTCGTGGTCGCATTTGCCTCATCGGAATAAGCAGAGTCACCTACGGCGTTATGAGCGCGAACGCGGTAGTAATACTGGGTCGCCGCAATCAGCCCCATGTCGCTGTAAGTTGTGACGCCCGCGCCGACAGTGCCGACCTGCGCGTAAGTTCCGGCGGCGTCAGTCTTTCTTTCGATTTTAAAGCCCGTCTCATTCGTGCTGTTGTCGATCCACGATAGGTTAACCTGACTTGAAGAGGCCGCGGCTGCCGTAAGCCCTGACGGGGCGGCAGGCGCCGTGTCATTCGTCGTCGCGTTAGCTTCATTGGAGTAACCGCTGTGGACCCCGGCGTTGTGTGCGCGGACGCGGTAGTAGTACTGCGTCGCCGCGCTCAGACCCGTGTCGTTATAGGTCGTGACGTTTGCCCCGACTGTCGTGACCTCCGCGTAGGAGCTGCCCGCCCCCTGCTTACGTTCAATCTTGAAGCCAGTTTCATCATTGCTGTTGTCCGTCCAGTTCAGGTTGATCTGGCTGGAGGAGGCGGCCGTGGCTGTCAGTCCTGTCGGCGCGGATGGAGGTGACTGGATCACTGTGATGCTAACCGCGCTTGAGGTTGTCGTTGCCCCACCGTTGTCTGTGGCTTTAGCCGTCAAAGTGTAATTTCCCACTGCCGCATCGCTCCACGTATAGCTGTATGGGGCAGAGGTGTCCTCACCCAGCTTGGCCAAGCCTTGGAAGAACTCCACCTTGCCGACAGTACCATCGCCATCAGACGCCGCGGCATCAATGGTGATTGTGGCCGGCGCGGTGAAGCTTGCATTATTGGCGGGGTTCGTGATGCTGACGGAGGGCGGACTGTTGATCGGCGTGGCGCTCACCTCATTCGAGCTTGCGCTGTCGCCGGCTGCGTTAGCGGCGCGCACTACATAGTAGTAAGTCGTCCCGTTAACGGCCGTGCTGTCTGTGTAACTGGTCGTGGTAATGCTGCTCACCAGGGGTGAGCTGTAGCTGCCTGGCGACGTGGCGCGGAAGACTTTGTAGCTCGACGCGCCCGCCGAAGCGCTCCACGCAAGCGAGACTTGCGCGTTGCCGGCTGTGGCGGTCAAGCCCGTCGGTGCTGCGGGGGCGGTCGTGGCGCTCGCCTCGGCGGAGTTGGCGCCCTCGCCGCTACCGCCGACGGCGCTGACCACGTAGTAATAGGTAGTTCCGCTGGCTAATCCGCCGTCCGTGTAGCCGGTCGTGGTCACACCCGTGGCGATTGAGGCGTAGGGGCCGCCCGCCGTGGTCGCCCGCTTGACGTTGTAGCTGGTGGCGTTCGCTGAAGCCACCCACGCTAGGGAGATTTGTGTGCCGCTGGCCGTCGCCGTCAGCCCATTCGGAGCAGCCGGAGGTGCGAGGGGCGTCGCGCTCGCCTCGGCGGAGTTGGCGCCCTCGCCGTTGGCGTTGACCGCCGACACCACGTAGTAATAGGTAGTGCCGTTCGCCAGCCCCGTGTTGGTGTAAGAAGTAGTTGTAACCCCGGTGGCAATAGTGACATGCGGCCCGCCGCTGGCTGTACTGCGTTTAACGTTGTAGCTGGTCGCGCCAGCAGAGGCAGCCCACGACAGCGTGACGGAAGCGTTGCCCGGCGAGGCCGTTAGCCCGGTCGGCGCTGACGGAGCAGTGCCCCTTGTCGTCGCACCGGCCTCATTAGAGTAGTTGCTGTTGCTAGTCCCGCTATAACCACTCACCCGGTAGTAGTAGGTAGTCGATGACGATAGCCCTGCGTTGCTGTAGGTGGTGGTGTTCGCCGGGACGGTCGCTATCTGCGAGTAGGCGCCGCCCGCTCCGGTCTTGCGCTCGATCTTGAATCCCTGCTCGTCATTCGAATTATCCTTCCACGAGAGATTGATCTGAGAGGAAGAAGCGGCGGTGGCTGTCAAGTTGGAAGGTTTCTTCAAACTAGGCTGCATCGCCACGGACGAGATGCCCAGTAAGAGGAGGAGGAGAATGACTGCGCTGAAGAACAGCCTTTTATGCTCTGGCACACTTCGCGCAGGAAAAGTAATGACACTGGTTTTCTGTAGAAAGCGAGTCATTGGGTGCGAGGGGGGCTGCATTTCAAGACTCCTATGCTGCTGGAGCGGTTACAATTCTGGCGGGGATATGCTGCCAGTGGGTTTACAATTCTGGTGGAAACAACTCTCGTCGGGTTGGGCGCGGAGAACATACATCTGTGGTTTGGAAATGTCAATCAAATAACTCATGAGGGCACACAATACCTATACGATCAGCCTCGTGCTAGCAATCTTTGCCGTACCAAGTCTTACGGTTCCGCAATCCGCCGCTGCTCAGGCGGCCCCGTACACTATTACCGACTTGGGCACGCTCGGCGGCGCGAGCAGCGCGGCTTCAGGCATCAATAATAGCGGTGAGGTGGTTGGCTACTCAGAGACAGCCGCCGGAAAGACTCACGCCTTCCTTTACATCGGCGGTACGATGAGAGACCTCGGCACGCTCGGAGACAGTGAAACTTATGCCCACCGTATTACCGACTCTGGTATAGTTCTCGGCCATTTACGAAACGCCATCGGACGCTACCGCCCCTTCATCACTAGTATCGGTAGTCCGCTGTTCGACCTCAGTTCGCTCGACCACAGTCTGGAGGGTCCGGTCAGCGCAGCCTCGGGCATCAACAACTCAGGTCAGGTAGTCAGCTATAGGCACATTCCCAAGGGCGGACACAGCGGCTTACAAAAACGCGCCTTCCTCTATAGCGACCACAAGATAATCGATCTCGGCACGTTCGGCGGCGCTGACAGCTTTGCTACCGCCGTCAACGACTCCGGCCAAGTGGTCGGTTACTTCAGTCCGACAAGAGACGTCGCTTACACGCCTTACCGTGCCTTCCTTCTTAGTGGCGGCACGGTGATCCATCTCGGGAACCTCGGCGGCAGGGTCACCGTGCCGGTCGATATCAACAACTCAGGTCAAGTGGTTGGTCATGCACAACTCCCCAGCGGGGAGACTCACGCCTTCCTCTATAGCGGCGGTATGATGAGAGACCTCGGCACGCTCCCTGGCGGCATCCAAAGCTTTGCATACGGCATTAACAGTTGCGGCCAAGTGGTGGGAGCATCGAACTCCGCTGCAGCAAGACTGCGCGCCTTCCTTTACAGCGACGGGAAGATGCAAGACCTCAACAGGCTGATTCCCGCTCACTCCGGCTGGGTATTATATGAGGCTAGGGATATCAATGATGCTGGGCAGATTGTTGGTAATGGGATGGTCAATAGTCAACAGCGTGCCTTCCTTCTAACCCCCCAATTAACTCCGTCTAAGATGATCAGCAATCTCGTTAATACCGTTAAAGTTTTAAATCTCCCCCGCCGAACTGCAAATAGGTTGAATGCCAGATTGCGAAATGCCTTAGATGCCCTCGATCCAACCAACAAAGGTGGCAACGCGCTTGCACTAAATATGCTCGATGCGTTCCTCAACATTGTAAAGGCACAGTGGGGCAAAAAACTCACTGATGTGCAGGCCAAGCCACTGATCGCAGCGGCCAACCGGATTAAGATGACGCTAAGCTCTCGCGACAGGTGAAGACCGCTGGCGGCAGGACCGACGGACCGGTCCTGCCGCGCGGTCTGCCAAGAAGAAGATTGATCTTGCTCTGCAAATTATTAGGAACACGCCGTATTGTTTTCAGGGTAGATTTGGTCGCCATACCTTTGCCTCCCCGTAACAAAGTTGGCTCATGTTCCCTTTAACCGCGCACCCAACTGGGAGAAACACATACGCTGAAGGATGAGAAGTCAATCATGACTGGAACCTACGCCGATTCGCAGTCAAAGGATACAGAAGCCTTCACTTCTTATTGTTAAAGCTGTCGCGCGGCGTTCCAGATGTGCAGCAGCGCACTCAACTTCTGACCGAAGCTCAGGTGCGCGCGCCGCGTGAACACTTGAAAGTCTGCCCTTTCGATCTCTTCGAGAATTCGCGCGTAGAGTCGGGCGGCGAGCAGCACGGTGAAGCGCGCGTCTTTGTGCAGGAGCGGGATACCAAGCTCCGCTTCGGTGTACAACTCGCGGGCGCGTGCGATCTCGAAGCGCATCAGCTCGCGGAATTCTTCGGTGACGCAGCCGCGTTGCAAAGTCTCTTCCGTCACGCCGAAGCGCCGCATCTCGTCCTGCGGCAGATAAACGCGATTCATCCTTAAATCTTCGCCCACGTCGCGCAGGATGTTCGTCAACTGCATCGCCAAGCCGAGGGCTTCGGCGTAGCGCAAAGTCTCCCGCCGTTCGTAGCCGAAAATCTCAGAAGACATCAGCCCCACGACCGAAGCCACGCGGTAGCAATAGACGCGCAACTCCGCCCAATCAGCGTAGCGATTCTGATACGTGTCCATCAGCACGCCACGCATCAGCTCGAGCAGCAACTCCGGCGCGATAGGGTAATGGGCCAGCATGTCCCGCCAAGCGAGCAGCACCGGCGCGTCCGGCATCTCGCCCCGATAAACTTTCTCCAACTCGACGCGCCAACGCTCGACGGCGGCGCGCGCCTGCGCCTCATCGTTGACACACGCTTCGTCAACCTCATCATCAATGTGCCGGCACAGAGCATAGACGGCATAGATCGCGCGCCGCTTTTCCGGCGGCAGAAACCACGCGCTGAAATAAAAACTCTTGGCATGACGCCGCGTCGTTTCGCGGCAATAAGCATACGCGCGCTCGATCTCGCCAGCGCGCGGCTGAGGCACTTCCGTCAGCCTTTCTGCTGGCATCGGTGATGAGGAGTCGTGAATAGACTGATGACGCATAATAAAACTGTAGGGGCAGGGACAAGTCCGCAGCCCGTCGCACGAATGTGCGTTGCTTGCTTCGACCTGCGGTCGGTGGGTAGAGACAAGCCTTGCCCCTACAATTTTTTCTCCTTCACGATTTTCGTGTGGCGATGTAATCGGCGAGCGCCGAAAGTAAGCGTGCGGGGCGGGTGTTGCCGAACTCGTCCGAGAGAAGCTGTTTGGCTTGAGCCGTCATCGCGGCGATGCAGACGCGAGATTGCTCCGGGCCGCGTTCGAGCGCGAGCGTAGCGCGGCGTTGGTTCCCTACGGCGATGGCAACATCTTCGCCGAGATCAATTAAGTCGTCGCCGATCTGATACGCCTCGCCGGTCAGGGCAGCGAAATTTGAGAGTGTTGCGAATTGGCGTTGGTTCGCGCCGGAGAGGATCGCGCCGAGCCGGAGCGCGAGACGGATCAACGCCGAGGTCTTTAAGTTGCGGATCGATTCGACGTTGCCGCGCACACCCCAGCCGTCGCTGTTCGAGAGATCGACAGTCTGGCCCGTCACCATGCCACTCGTCCCGATGCATTCGACGAGTTCCGTATGTGCGTCGATGGCTCGTTGCGGATTTTCCTGTTGTCCTTCAAAAACCAGTCCGTAAGATTTATTCAAGAGGCCGAGCGCGACCAGCACCGCCAACCCTTCGCCGTAACGCCGGTGCAGCGCGGGTTGGCCGCGCCGCTCGATGGCATTATCCATGCACGGCAGATCATCGAAGATCAGCGAGCTGGCATGGACGAACTCGACCGCCGCCGCCGCCGGTAACACGCCCGACGACTGACCGCCAACGAGTTCCGCGCCGAGCAGCGTAAGGACCGGTCGCAAACGCTTGCCGCCGGGAAACAGCGCGTCACGGAGCGCGTCGTTGAAGTGTGCGCCGACCGGCAGCGGCGCGAGCGGCAGATGGCGCATCAGCGCACTCTCGATCTCCGGGCGCACTCCGGCGACGTAGCCCCATAATTCTTCGCTCGTCTCGACGTTTGGCATATCGCCTTTCCTGACCTCGCTGTTCAGATCTTTCTCCCAAACGATCATTCGCCGCTGTCTTTGCTCTTTGCCTTAGCGACCCAGCCCGGGGGCCGAATCGGTTTTCTGTCGGAGAATAAGGTTGAGTTGTGCGGCATGATGCTGGACGTGGCGCATGTTGTACAGAAGTAATTCCAAGATGCTGCCGTCAATTGATCCGAATGCACAGTGTTGATTTCATTATGCGTTGTCAGTTTCACAGAAACTCACCAGCGGATTTTACCTAGGCGGAAATAATAACATCAATAGAAACATCAGAAAGGGTAT
>Ga0136614_10003538_pt1 | contig 10033 bp, 7 predicted proteins | sample AntDrymUQ2792106_2_FD_106643 | JGI IMG/M metagenome (GOLD analysis project Ga0136614, IMG submission 106643) | Polar desert sand microbial communities from Dry Valleys, Antarctica - metaG UQ279 (21.06) | ecosystem: Environmental > Terrestrial > Soil > Desert | place: Antarctica: Dry Valley... | reverse complement strand
GGGGCGCAGGAAAGAGCCGGCGTTTGATTGCGCTTACTGCCACCTGCCGCCCTTGAGCGTTGCGGCGGAAGTACCGCGCAGCCATTACGCCGTCGTCTATGATTCGGCGTTGAAAGAACTGAATGCGGCCAAAGCGGCGGGCGACGAAGCCGACATCAAACGCAAGCAGGGCGCACTTGATCGCGTGAAAGCCGTGATCCCGGATCAGTTTAAGGACATCATCAAAGAGTAAGCGGTGAGCGAAGTGAAGAGAGACACATTGCCAACGCTATTAAATGCATCACGACGGCCTATGGCTTTTGCCGCGCGGCGGCGATGGTTGTCCCTGGCCGTTCTCTTGACCGTGACGGCGGGCGCGAGTCTGTTCGTCATTATCAACCAGCGCGTCGCCGCCAACCCGCTCGGCGTGACGGTCGCCGCTCCACTACAAGGCGGAGCAAAATTCTCCAACTTCTCGCACAACAGCCCGCGCGAGCATGGCGCGTTTATGACCGATCCGTCGAGGTGTTCTTCGTGCCATCGCCGCGATCAGAATGCCGAGCCGCGTTTTCCGGGACACAAAGCCTGCACCGATTGTCACCTCGCGCAGTTCGTCCAGCAAGACATCCCGATGTGCGCGATCTGCCACGATACGTCGAAGCTGAATCAAGGTTTGAGCGTGCAGAATCCGGGACTGACGCGCTTTCCGCGTCTGCGGAGCTTCAACATGGAGTTCAATCACGACGTTCACGACGGTGGCGCAGCGCGTCCCGCCGCCGGTTGCGCTTCGTGCCACACTCCGATCAATCGCCGCGTCGCGATGTCGATCCCTGACGGCTTCGCCGCGCACAACAACTGCTACGATTGCCACAAGCCGAACACTCGTTCATCTTCCGGCAGAGACATCGGCTCATGCGCGACCTGCCACATGCAGCGACCTTACAGACGAAGCCCCGAAAGCGCGCCGGCGTTTCGCGCCGGCTTTAGCCACGCGGATCATGGCGCGCGTCAAGGAATGAGTTGCGCCAGTTGCCACAACGTGAACGGCATCGTTCGGCAAGCGCAGAATGTCCCCGCGCCGCGCGTCGCTTTCCACACCACGAGTACTCGCGCGCAGAGTTGTATGACGTGCCACAACGACAAGCGCGTGATCGGCGGCAAGGTAGTCTTCGGCGATGCGGATTTCAACGATTGTAAGCGTTGCCACACCGGCTCAACCTTCCGCATGGGGCCTTGAAGTAACAGGAGGCAGGAGCAGGAGGCAGACGGCAGGGGTGAGGCGATGGCGTATGTACCTGCCTCCTGCCGACTGAGAGCGCCTTCTGTGCGCGACGGGGAAAAAAGTTTGACAACGCTCATCCGCCTGACTATATTCTTGGCGCGATGTCGCCCGCTCCAAGCTCTGTTAGAGGCGCATCACGCGCGGCTCATTTTCAATCAATCTCTCCTTCTTGAACTTCGAGGCCGGCTATCCAGTTCACTTGAATTGAAGGACGCCAAATATGAAAAAGACCATTGTGCTTGCCACCGCCCTCGCTTATCTCTCGCTCTCTCTGGCCGGATATTTCTACTCGCCCGTCACGGCTTCCGCCCTGCTCGATAGCAAGGTGCAGCCGAAGGGCGACATCTTGCTCAACAAGAAAGCCAAGACGACGAAAAGCCCGGACAAGAACACCGTCGCCTTTAACCACGAAAACCACTCGCTGAAAAATTACAGCGCCGATCTCAAATCGGTTCCGCGCTGCGCCGAGTGCCATCACACAGACCAGCCGAAAGAGTTGCTGACGGGCGTGCTAAAGACTTCCGAGCGCGCCGCCGATCTGACGACCGCATTGTTGGAGAAGCCCGACTCTGCGCCCGTCAAGTCGTGCCTGACGTGCCACGCGCAGACCGATGTGAAACCCTCCGGCTGGCCGGCCAACCCGGTTGTCGAATATGAGGACGAAGGCGAAGTAACACTCAACAATGAGGAAGCCTACCATCGCAATTGCATCATCTGTCACGAGGCGGTGAAGAAGATCAAGCCCGACACTACCGCCGTCACCAGTTGCGCGGGTTGCCACAACGGCAAGTAAGACTTTCAACGAGTTGAAATTTACCGGCGCGGCGTGTAGTTTTAACGCCGCGCTTTAACTTTGGACAGAAGCTCGACAAATAACACCCAGCAGAAAATCTTTAGCTTATGAAGACTTCCATCATCGCCTTTTCTCTCGCTGCTGCCGGCGCGCTCTCCGCGTGCGGGACGGCCCAGACGAACGAGAACAGCGTCGCCAACTCAAACCGTACTGCGGCTCCGCCTGCTTCCGCGAACCAACAAGCAACAACGCCTGCAACCAACAGCGCGCCGCCGATCTCTTCGGCTCACGGCGGGCCGATTGCGCCCGCAGCGCCGGGCAACGCTGCCACGACAGCGCAGCCCGACATGGACACCGCGATGCTCGACGCACAGATCGAAAAGGCCGAAGCGAAAGCCAAAGCCGGCGGCGCATCAGACGCCGATAAGCAGGCCGCCGCCGCCGCTTACGTCAAGCGCGGCAACATCTTCTACGACGCCGGCCAACCACGTCTCTACAAATTTGCGCTCCGCGATTTCAACCGCGCGCTGAACTACGATCCAAGCAATGAGGAAGCTCAAGAAAAGGCGGATATGATCGTCTCGATCTACAAATCGATGGGCCGTCCCGTCCCCATTATCGAGTAGCTAAGTCGCTTGCTGAATAAACCAAAAGAGAATCGCGGCAAAAGAAGACTTTTCTTTTGCCGCGATTCTCTTGGTGGCGGAGACCCGGAGCGCCTTCAGCCGATCTTGATGCCGATGGATTCGAGGAACTTGGTCGGGCGGTCGCCGCCGATCATGGCGAAGATGAAATCGTTTTTGATTGTGGCTTTCTCTTCTTGGGTGCGGGCGTTCATCAGCACTACTTCGTCGTCGCGGATTTCTTTGATGCCGGTCCCGAAATAGACTTTGATCACGCCTTCGTCAATGCAGTCATAGATCTGCTGCTTATTACCGAACTTGAGATCGTTTTTGAGGTCGCTGCGGACGATAAGCGTGACTTCGTTGCGCTCTTCCGGTGGACGGAACTCGATGTCGCTACCTTTGCGGCGGGCGACCAAGTCGACTGCCGCTTCGATGGCTGAGTTGCCCGCGCCGACGACGATGCACTTCTTCCGGCGGTAGGCTTCCGGGTCGGCCAGCTTGTATTTGACCTTATCTTCAGTCACGTCGTCGCGCGTCACCTTCATCTCCTCGCCGGTGACTTTGAGTTTCATCGGCGTGCCGCTGTTGCCGATGGCGAGGATGACGCGGCGGGCGCGGTACGTCATCTTCTCTTTCTCTTTGCCCTTCTCGGTCTGGACAGCGAAGTAATCGCCGTCTTCGGCCTTCTTCACCGCTTTGCAGCTCTCGTTCTCGTTGATGACGACATTGTTCTCCTTCATGTTCATGATCCAAGTGTTGAGGAGAACTTCGCGCTGGTCGCCGGCCACTTTCGCGCGCACGGCGGCCAAGGCTTGGAAGCGTTCGGCGTCGAGCCGCCCCGACGCGATCTCGGCTTCGAGGCTGTCGCCATACTGAGCGCGCGCGAGATTGAGCTTGTCCTTTTTGCCGACCTCTTCTTCGGCGATCTGGCCGGCCTTTTCTTCTTCCAAGAGTTGGGCGAGAGTCGCTTTGTCTTCCGCTTCGAGCAGGGTCTCGAACTTCCGGCGCGCGTTGGCGAGGCGCGTCCTGCCACCCTCGTCAATCGTTCCCGTCAGTTCCGCTTCGAGCAGGGCTTGATAGCGGTCGCGCGCGTCGGCGAGAAGTTGTTGGTCGTCCGCCGCGAGCGTGCCGGCGCGCTCCGCCGCGAGCAGTTCCTGCGCGCGTGACTTGTGAGGTCCGTCCAAAATCTCTTCGACCACTTCTTCGACGTACTCTTCCAGACCCGGCAGCCGGATGCCACCCGCCCACTCCATCGTCTCCGGCTTGAGGAAGACGTATTTGCCTTTCGGATATTTCACAATCGTGGACATCACGGTGTCCTGCTCGATCCCGATATATTTGAGATCGAGCCGCTTCGCCATCACCGCCGCCGACAGCCCGGCGGGGCCGGCCCCGATAATCGCGACATCGTAATCTGCTTCCTGCTGCGGCTGATGCCCGTTGCCGTTGCGGAGCTCCTGCGCGACGCGGATCGCGACCGCCGAGCCTTCATTGGCGGCGTTCTTAATCAGCGGCGTCCCCGATACGTCGCCGATGATGAAGCAGCCGGGGACGTTGGTCTCGAACTTCGCGTTGCGCGCCGGCACTTTGCGCGGCGGAATCTTCTTCGTCGTGTTGACGACGATGCACGCCTTCGGGTTGACGGGGCATTCGACCTGACAGGAGGTGTCTTCCATGCACTGATCGGGAGCAATCGGCGTGGAGATGCCGTTGACGATGGCGAGGACGTCGTGCGGGCAGGCATCGACGCAAGCATGACAGCCGATGCAGCGCTCGGCGACGATCACCGGATGCGGGTAATTCGGCCCGTCCGGATCGTATTTATCCAACAACTCTTGCGAGAGTTGCGCGCGCTGGCTCTCTTCGTCTTGTTTGACGGGCAGCGGTTCTTCAAGCAGTTGACGCGCGCGCGCCGCATCGCGCAGCGCAAAGCCGATGCCGACCGCGACGAGAAAAGCGCTGACGCCGGCCCAACCGTACCACGGCAGGCCGCCGAAGAATTCTTTACCAGCAGCATCCTCGCGCGTCACGAGATTGATCACGGCGAGCAGCGCCATCAGAGCGAGAATGATAAATAGTTGCGACTTTCTCATATTTCAATCCATGCCCTGCTTTCTCAGCAGGGTGAGACGCCGTTAAATCTTTAACGCCGATGAGACGAAGCGAGCAGCGGAGTCATGCCGGTTAGGGGACTAACCGCCACTTTCTGCGCTGGCTCCGTGAGCAGCGAAGGATTCCAGTGGCGTTTATCCTTAATGTGCTGAACGTGACAGGAATTGCAGTTGGGCGCGTCGGGACCAAGCACGATGTTTTGAGTTTGACTATCAACTTTTCCATTGTGGCATTGCGCGCAGGTCATTCGGGGCGTCTCTACGTCGAGGTTCGCGCCGAAAGTCTTGTGGCAACTCGAACAGGACATCTCGCCGGATTCGTTGGTCGGCATTCCATTGATCGCGCGGACGCGGTGCATGTGCAGCGCATGAAATTGCGCCGAACGTAAGAGCTGCTCGTCGCCCTTCGGCCACGCGGCCAGCATCACCTTCATGCCTTCAGGCTTTTGCTCCCACGCGGTTTGGCTCAAGCCTTCCCACTTCCATTGGCCGTTGACCACCGGATAACCAAACGTACCGCCGTGCGGCGTGAAGACGCGCTTGCCGTTATAACTTTTATCGTTGGCGTCGTTGTGACAGCCGGTGCAGGTGTTGGCCGGCACGACTTTGCCGGGTTGGAAACTGGCGTTGATTGGCGCGAGGCCGGGACGAAAGTCTGCGCCTTGATGCTCGGTGTGACAGGCCACACAGCCGATCCCAGCGGCGGTGTGCGGCTCGATCACGGCCGAGTCAAAAGCCTGCGTCTGATGGCACGAAGCGCACTGTGATTCCATGCTGGCCGTCAGCGAGTGACAGGTCGTGCAGGAGTTGGCGTTCGGTTCTTTGGCAATCGCGGGCGTTAAGTTCATTGTCGAGCGCGCGTGCGGGTTCGAGAGCGGCGCGGGTGAGAAAGCCGAGGTGTAACTGAAGGCGGCGACGATGGCGAGCAGTCCGATCAGCGCCACGCCCCAAGTGAAGACCGAGAACGGCCACGGGCGCGAGAGATCGCGCGTCGGGACCCAATTGAAGCGCGCCTTGCCGAGACGCGGCGGCGTGCGCGGGCGCAGGGCCGAAGCGCGCGTGATCTTTCCGGCCTCGCGTTTGCGTTTCTCCCAGAAGACGTTAAGGGCTTCGGCCCCGGCTTCCCCGCTAGGGGCGGCGGCCTCACCTTTAGCGTCTTGTCTGATGGTGGCAAAGCCTTCCGCCTGATCCGGTTGCGAGTGGGCGTGTATTTGATGCTGAACAGCTTCGCTCAAGATTTCGGCGTCGCCAATCCGCACCGCCGTTTGATAAACGACGCGGATTGAAAGTGCCTTGTCGTCGCGATCAATGTAGAGAAAGAACGGGCCGATCTGCACGACATCGCCAGCGGCGAGCGCTTCTTTTTCTTCGACGAGATTGCCGTTAATCGTCGTCGAATTCGAGGGGCTCAGGTGGAAGATATAAAATGTGTCATCAACTTCTTTAATGCCGGCGTGGATGCGCGAGACGGTCGGGTGATTCAACACCAACTCGCAGTCCGGCAAGCGACCGATGGTCAATCCTTCCGTGAGCAGCGTCACCGGATCGACGGCTCGATCCTCCCGCACGATGATAAAAGCGCTGTCTTTGGGCTTCATAGTTCTTGGAGTTTGAGGTTTGAGGTTTGAGGTCTGAAGTCAGAAGATATACTTTCGACTTCAGACTTCAAACCTCAAACTTCAAACTATCTGACGGCGAAGTAAATGACCTGAATAATGTGGACCAACATCAACATTAACATCAGCGAGGTAGCGACGACGTGCGGCGCGAGCCAGAGCTTGAGCAGTTGATGCAAGTAGATCAGCGAATCGACGCGGCGCAGGGTGACGGTCGCTTCGACCGCTTCGATCAATTGGTGGCGCGACTTGGGATCGCCGAGGCGGTCGGCTATCGGCTCGATCTCCTCGCGCGCTTTCGCTTCGAGCGCCGATAAATCTTCGCGCCGGATGTATTGCCGCAGCAGGTAGTTAAACGAGAGAAAGCGGCGGCGCACTTTATCTTTAATCACTTGCCGCAATTCCTCGCTGCTCTCTTGGCCGATCCTGCCGAGAGTCTCGCGCAACTCTTCGCGCCGCGCGCGCAAGTCTTCGATCAAGAGCGGCTCGCCCTCGATGCTCGTCATAATGCGCGGCACGATGAGGTAACACGCGATGCCGAACAAGCCCGTCATGATCACGAGATCGAAAGAGATCATCAGCAGGGAAGTCAGCAGCCCGCCGGTACTCGTTCCGCCGTGCAGCAAGAGCAGGATACCTGCGATGATCCCGAAATAGACGTGCGCCAGCAGCCAGTAGCGGAGCGGCCCGGCGCGGCGGCGATAAATCTGTTTGCGCGCCGGGTAAGCCATCACGACGCCGATGCCGACCAGCCCGACCAGCCCTGTGATCCAGCGAATCGTCAGAAACGAAATGCCGAGCCGCCCGTCGAGGCCGTACTCAAAAAGTCCCCAGATGGTCGCCACGGTTAAAGCGATAGTGGCGATGATGCCGCCGACGTGCCAGAGTTTCGCCGTCGGATCGCTCTTGTGAATGTTGCGCCCGATGGCGTGCGTCTGATCTTGGAAGACGAGGCCGACGCGCTTCTCAACTTCCGTAAAGTATTCACGCGGGTTGACGCGAACGAGCGCGCCCGTCGGGCAATTCTCTTGGCAGGAGTAGGCTTGCGTCTTTGATCCCGGCGGATTGAGCGGCGTGTTGTTACAGAGATTGCATTTGACGGCGACGAGATTCTCCGTCTCCGTGATGGGCGTCGGGAGCGGTTGCGGCGAGAGATCAAACCAGTGGAATAGCCGCGTCTTCCAAGTCTCCGGTTCAGTTGCCGGCGGGGCTTTGCGCGGTATCATCGTGATTGCGTTGTAGGGACATTGGGTCGCGCAGTCGCCGCAGCCGATACAAGTCTTGGGATCGATGTCGATCTGTCCGCCGCTGAAACGGCCAATCGCGCCGGTCGGGCAGCCGGTCAAGCACTCCGGGTCTTGGCAGTGCATACAGACTGAAGGCGACAGAACGTGTTGTGTGGAAGAACTGCCGATCTTGTTCGGACGTTCGACGTGGATGCCGCGCCGCAGCAGCCGCGACTTGCCGTGCATCTTGTGACAGGCGAGCGAACAGTTGCCGCAACGAATGCACAAATCCATGTCCATGACGAGCAGATTCGTGCCGTCCACTAAACCAGTCGTGATCTCTTTCTCCGTCGCCACGACGCTGCGGTTATCCGCCGTCCGCAACAACTCAACGTCGTCATCGGAGATGGAAAATTCGGGAAAACTCTTGAGTACCACGTCGCGCAAGTGCGGGTTGGCGCGCAGGTGCGGGACGGAGATTTCCAAGATTTCAGTGCGCGCGAGGATCGTCGCCGTGTATCTCCAAGTGTGGTCGGTCGTGACGCCCTCCAAGCCGAGACAATTGCCCGCGCCGAGAAAATCGATGCCGACATCTTCTTCGGCGAGTCCCGACGTCATATCGAGGATCGCCGGATTAAAGTCGATGCCGCGCACCCGCCGCACCCAGCCGTTCTTGACGAAGCAGACGCGGTCAATCGGCTCGCCTTCACGATGCAGGACATGGTTTTTGCCATAGACCATGAAGCGCGCGGCGTCGCCGAGCTGCTTGATCATCTCCGGGCTGAAGGCATTGTCCGCAACGAGCCGTACATCTTCGAGCGTGCGCCCCAGTCCGTGCTTGCGGTACGTCATGTTGAGCGCGTGGCCGAATTTGGGGAGCTTGCGGAGCAGGCGCAGCGCAGGACGGGTAACTTCTAACACGGTCGCAGTCTGACCCGGCGGCACAACGACGGTGGCGTTTCTGGGAACGCCCGCGAGAATTGCCATCTCGCCGAAGCTCATGCCGATGGGCAACTCGCCGACTTTGTTCTGCTGCCCTTTGTCATCGGCCACATACACATCGAGCTTGCCATCAACCGTGATGTAGAAAGTATTGCCGCCCCAATCGCCTTGCCGGATGATCTCTTCGCCCGGCTCGAACTTGAAGAGCCGGATATAAGGGCCGACCTTCTTCCCGTTGTAATTGCGCCCGTAGGCAATCACTTCCAGATCAAGCTCGTAGCTGTAATGGCTGTCATGCTTCTCCAACAGCTCAGAGATAATATCGACCTTGCCGATTGATTCAAGGATAGTGCTGTGCTTCGTGATCTCTTGAGGCATAAAGATTGATCCGATGTTTGAAGAGCGAAATGTCGAGCGATGCCGAGAACAGAGAAGCCGGCATCATCTGCGGAAAGCTGCGAATTGAACGCGGCGCGCATTATAGCATCAGGCCGGAGTAATGAGGCAAGAAATTAGTGAGTAGAGATAGAGGATAGAGGGTAGTGAAAGTCAGGAACGAGTTTTCATACCATCTTCTATCCTCTATCCTTTACCCTCTATCCTCTATTTTCGGGAACCGAAAGAGGTGTCTGGCGTGTATTTGCTGGGGGCGACTTGTCGTCGGGTGTATAATTTCGTTGTCGCAGGCCGCCCGCGCGCCGCGCGAAAGTTTGCGTTGCTGCGCGCCGGATCACGTAGGCGAGCCTTCCTTTCTTGATGGGCATCTTGACCACACTCGACGAGTTTGCGCTCCAGCCCGCGCCGGCGGCGGTTGGGACGTCGCCCGTTTCGGCGGCGGCGGTTGAGCCTTTGTCGGATCATGCTTTGGTGGAAGCGGTGCGGGCGGGCGACGAGGCGGCTTTCGCCGAACTGGTCAGGCGTTATCGCAATCAGATCACGAATTACATTTATCGTGTGACGGGTGATTACGATTCGGCAGTCGATCTGGCGCAGGAAACTTTCTTGCGCGTCTATCGCGCCGCCGAACGTTACCAGACGAGTTATGCCTTCTCGACTTACATCTATCGCATCGCGACAAATCTCGCGATCAGCGAGTTGCGACAGCGCAAGCGGCGGCGGCTCGTCTCGCTGACCGGCTTTTTTCTAGCGCGCGACGGAGCGAGCGAGCCTGCCGCGTTTGATCCGGCGGACGGGCGGCAGTTGCCAGACGCCGCGTTGGTGGAAGGCGAGCGGCGCGCGGCGATCACGCGCGCGATAAATTCACTGCCGGAGAAATATCGCGTGCCACTCGTGCTGCGCGACGTGGAAGAGCGGAGTTACGAAGAGATCGCGCGAATTCTGGAGATGAGCGAGGGGACGGTCAAATCGCGGATCAGCCGCGCCCGTTCGTTTTTGCGCGACAAGCTGCGGCAGTATTTGTAGGAAGGCGTGAAAGATTTATGAATTGCCAACAGTGCC
>Ga0136614_10003537_pt1 | contig 10033 bp, 9 predicted proteins | sample AntDrymUQ2792106_2_FD_106643 | JGI IMG/M metagenome (GOLD analysis project Ga0136614, IMG submission 106643) | Polar desert sand microbial communities from Dry Valleys, Antarctica - metaG UQ279 (21.06) | ecosystem: Environmental > Terrestrial > Soil > Desert | place: Antarctica: Dry Valley... | reverse complement strand
GTTGTACTTGTCGGCCGTCTCGCGGGGGGTGAGGCCCTCCTGGTCCGCCTGGACGAGGATCGGCGTGCCGTGCTCGTCCGTGCCCGAGATCATCAGCACCCGGTTGCCCGCCATCCGCTGATAGCGCGAGAAGATGTCGGAGGGCACACCGAAACCGGAGACGTGGCCGATGTGCCGCGGTCCGTTGGCGTAAGGCCACGCCACGGCGGTCAGCACGGAGTCGCTCATCTCTCCACCCTATGGCGGCGCCGATCGGGGCGCGGATGTGGTCGCCCGCGCCGGATTCACGCCCCGATTCGCGCGAGGGCTGCGAGGATCACGTCGACGCAGTGGTCGGGCCGGTGCGCGACGTCATGCCAGGTGAACCGGAGCACCGTCCAGCCGGCCAGGTGGAGCTGGTTCTGCCGGGTCCGGTCGCGCTGGAACCTGTCTGCACCGCTGTGCCAGGCCCAACCATCCACCTCGATCGCGAGCATCGCGGTCGGGAAGGACAGGTCGAGGGGTCACCGACAGCCCGTCGAGCCATAGGCGGAGACCGGTCTCCCATCCGGTGACGCCGCGGCGACGCAGCGCGCGGACCAATCTCCGTTCCCCGTCGGACACGGCGCCGGGCTCGATCTGAGCGACGAGCCGCGCCGAGCGCGCGGCGCCGCTGCGTCCCGCGGCCTCAGCCTGCCGGTTCACGAGCTCGGCCACGGAGACCCAGCGCTGCTGCAGCGCCCTGTCCAGCAACGTCTGCGCCGCTTCCTCCGGCAGTGTCATGAGACAGTCGTGAACGGTGCGCCCCCGCGAGGTGATCGGCAGCCCGTCGAGCTCCCGGATATCGGTGTGAGGCGGGCCGCGCACAACACCTGTCCCCGGACGCGGCGCCACTCGCCGCGGTGAATCCGTGCCCGGACCCGGTCGTGGCTCACGCCCGCTGCCACCGCCTGGGCAACCGTGAACACGCCGCCTTGGGCGCGGGCGCAGGACGCCAGCAGATCGTCACCTGTCACGACCCCAGCGTCGACCGCGACCCGTCCTGCGGTGGTCCCGGCTGCGGCACCTGTGGACAGGGTCCCGGTTGTGGACAGCCGACGAGTCGGGGCGCAGAAGTGGACACTGGTGCCTGATCTCCGCCCCGATCCGCGAGTGGTGCTCACACCCCCGCGTCGGACCCGATCTAGCCGCGGGCGGGAGGATGGGAGACGTGCACGTGCGCGTGGCGGTCGTCGGGGCGGGGTTCGCGGGCCTCGGTATGGCGGTGCGGCTGGCGCAGGAGGGCATCGACGACTTCCTCGTGTTCGAGCGCGGCGACGACGTCGGCGGCACGTGGCGCGACAACACCTACCCCGGCTGCAGCTGCGACGTGCCCTCCAACCTGTACTCGTTCTCGTTCGCGCCGAACCCGGACTGGTCGAGCAGCTTCGGCCAGCAGCCCGAGATCCACCGCTACCTCACCGACTGCGTCGACCGCTTCGGGCTCCAGCCGCACCTGCGCCTGCGCCACGACATGCTCGACGCGCGGTGGGACGACACGGCGGGCCGCTGGGTGCTCGAGACGTCCCGGGGGACGGTCACCGCGACGGTCCTGGTCTGCGGCACCGGGTCGCTGAGTGAGCCGTCGATCCCCGCGGTCCCCGGTCTCGCGGACTTCGAGGGCGCGGCCTTCCACTCCGCGCGCTGGGATCACAGCCTCGACCTGCGCGGCGCCCGCGTCGCGGTGATCGGCACCGGCGCGTCGGCGGTGCAGTTCGTCCCCGAGATCGCCCCGGACGTCGCGGCGCTGCACCTGTTCCAGCGGACCCCGCCGTGGATCATGCCGCGGGTCGACCACACCCGCCGCCCGCTGGAGAACCGGCTGTTCCGCGCGTTCCCTGCGGTGCAGCGGTGGCTGCGCGCGGCCAGCTACTGGGGCCGCGAGTCCACCCTCGTCGCGCTGGCGCGCCCCCGCCTGATGCGGGTCGCCGAGGTGCTCGCGCGGGTGCACCTGCGGCGCCAGGTCGGCGACCCGGAGCTGCGTGCCGCGCTGACCCCGGACTACACGCTCGGCTGCAAGCGGGTCATCGTCTCCAGCGCGTTCTACCCGGCTCTGCAGCGTCCGAACGTCGAGCTGGTGGCCTCGCCGCTGCGCGAGGTGCGTGCGCGGTCCGTCGTGGCGGCCGACGGCACCGAGCGCGACGTCGACACGATCGTCTTCGGCACCGGGTTCCGGGCCGCGGACCCCGCCGTGGCGCGCCGGTTGCACGGCCGCGGCGGCCGCCGGCTGGCGAGCGAGTGGGCGGGTGGCGCGCAGGCTTACCTCGGCACCGCCGTCGCCGGGTTCCCGAACCTGTTCCTGCTCGTGGGGCCGAACAGCGGGCCGGGCCACAACTCGACGCTGCTCACCATCGAGTCGCAGGTCGGCTACGTCCTGGACGCGCTGCGCGTGATGGCCGAGCGGGACCTCGCGACGGTGGAGGTCCGCCCGCAGGCGCAGTCGGCGTTCGTGGCCGACGTGCAGCAGCGCATGGCGGGCATGGTGTGGACCACCGGCGGGTGCACCAGCTGGTACCTCGACGGCAGCGGGCGCAACACCACGCTGTGGCCCGGCTCCATCCGCCGGTTCCGTCGGCTCACCCGGCGCTTCGACCCGGAGAGCTATGTGCTCCGACCGGCGCTGCTGGAGGCGGGCGCCTGACCCGCCTCGCCGTCCACCCACTGGACGGGGATGCGGAACCGGAGCGGGTGCTGCGCCGGCTCGCCGCGAGGGCACGGCACCACGGGCTGCCGCCGCCTGCCGCGTTCGTCGGGGACTGGTACTCCTCGGTCGCGGTGCTCGCGCCGTCGGTGTCGCTGCGCCCGGTGGTCGCCGTGCCCCCACCGTTGTCGCCGGTCGACGGTCCGGCCGGGGCCGTCGGCGGCGGCTGGGTCGGTTACCTCGGGTACGGCCTCACGGATCCGGTACCGCGCCCGCGGCTGCTGCCGGGCGCCGTCGCCGGGTGGGCGGACCACGTGCTGCGCCGCGACGCCGCGGGGCGGTGGTGGTACGAGGAGCTCGGCGACGGCGACCCCGCGCGGCGCGACGAGCTGGCCGCCCTCGTCGCGTCCGGCGCCGACCCGCCGCCTGCTCCGTGGCGGGCGTCCGGGCTGCGCTGCCCCGACCCGGAGCGCTACCGCGCCGCGGTGCGCGCCGCCGTCGAGGAGATCGCGGCGGGCGAGGTGTACCAGGTCAACATCTGCACCCGGTACGAGGCGCGGTTCGCGGGCGACCCGGCGGAGCTGTACGCGGCAGGGGTGGCGCGGTGGCGCCCGGCGCGCTCGGCGCTGCTGGCCGGGCCGTGGGGTGCGGTCGTGTCGTTCTCCCCCGAGCTGTTCCTCGCGCGCCACGACACCATCGTCACGTCGAGCCCCATCAAGGGCACCCGCCCCCGGCGCGGCCCGGGCGACGACAGCGGGGCCGCTGCGCTGCGGGCGTCCGCGAAGGACGTCGCGGAGAACGTGATGATCGTGGACATGACCCGCAACGACCTGGGTCGGGTGTGCACGACGGGCTCGGTGGCGGTGCCGCGGCTGCTGGAGGTGCAGCCGCACCCCGGGGTGTGGCACCTGGTGTCGACGGTGACGGGACGGCTCGCCGCGGGGGTGGGCGACGCGGAGCTGCTCCGGGCCGCGTTCCCGCCGGCCTCGGTCACCGGGACGCCGAAGCACCGCGCGCTGCGAGTGATCGGCGTGTTGGAGGACCAGGCGCGCGAGGTGTACTGCGGTGCGGTCGGCCTCGCCTCACCGGTGGCGGGGCTGGAGTGCAGCGTCGCGATCCGCACCTGCGAGATCGCCGGGGACCGCCTGTGGCTGGGCATCGGCGGCGGCATCACGGCGGACTCGGACCCCGACGCCGAGTGGGCCGAATGCGAGACGAAGGCCGCGCCGATCCTCGCCCTCCTGCACCCCTCGTGAGTGGCGTTGCGAGCCATGGCTCGCAACGCCACTCACAGAGCACTGAGCGGGTGGACTGGGTGAGAGTCACAGGAAGATCCCCTCCCGCAGCGCGAACGCCACGGCCTGGGAGCGGTCGTTGACACCGAGCTTGCGGTAGATGCCGCGGACGTGGGTCTTGACCGTCTCGTCGCCGAGCACGAGCCTGCCGGCGATCGTGTGGTTGGAGTGTCCCCGCACGATGAGCTCGAGGACCTGGCTCTCCCGCTGGGTGAGGCCAAGGTGCGCGCCCGCCCAGAACTCGCCGCTCTGCAGCCGCGCCGCCGTCCACGCGACCCGGCCGGCGAGGGACGAGTCGATGACGACCTCGCCTTCGAGCACCCGCTCGAGGTGGCCCACCAGCTCCTCGGCCGTGACCTGCTTGGTGAGGTAGCCGCTCGCCCCGGCCCGCAGCGCCTGGAACACGTACTGCTCGTCGTCGTAGACGGTGAGCACCACGACCCGGGTCTCCGGGGCCGCCGCCAGGAAGGTCCGGCACAGGTCGAGCCCGCTGACGGCGCGCATCCGGACGTCGACCAGCACGACTGCGGGTGCCTCGGCGCGCAGCAGGGACAACGCCTCGTGCGGGTCGGTCGTCGACCCGACCACGACGAGCCGCTCCGCGTACGGTCGGAGCATCGCGCGCAGCCCGTCGAGCACCATCTGGTGGTCGTCCACCAGCAGCAGCCGGATGGGCTCCATCGGAGCAGCGTAGATCGGCGAAGGGCTGTTGCGGGGGCCGTTCGCCCGCGATGCCGGCCCGCGTGAGCACGCTGAACCAGCTCCGGGTCTTCGCGGCGGTAGCCGACGCCGGTCGGTGCGTGCCGCCGCCGAGCGGCTCGTCGTGACGCAGCCATCGGTGTCGGCCGCGCTCACCGCTGACGATCGGTTCGACCGGCGCCATCCGGGAGACGCTCGCCGCCGGGCTCGGGGTGTCGCGGACGTGGTGCGTCGTCGCCCACCGCGAGGGCGAGCTGCCCGCGACCGCGGGGCCTGGCCTCCCCCGCCGGTTCCATCCCACGGGGGAGGACGGGACGGCACGCGCTTCGTAGCGTCGTGGCGACGACGGCAGCGCATGGGGCCGCCGTCGCCAACCTCACGAGGTGACCCGCCATGGTCGAGCGGTTCGTGATTCAGCGGGCGTTCGCGGGCGCCGACCGGCCGGTGATGCTCGCCGTCGCGGGGGACAGCGCCACCGGTAAGACCACCCTCACCGCGGGCCTCGCGCAGGCGCTGGGGCCGGACCGCGTGACCGTGCTGTGCGCCGACGACTACCACCGCTACGACCGGGTCGAGCGCGTCGGGCTGCCCTTCACGCCGCTGCACCCGGACTGCAACTACATCGACATCATGGAGCAGCACCTGCAGCTCCTCGCCCTCGGCAGGCCGATCCTCAAGCCCGTCTACGATCACTGCACCGGCCGGCTCGCGCGCCCGGAGCTCGTGGAGCCGACGGAGTTCGTGATCGTCGAGGGGCTCCTGCCGCTGCACTCCCGGCGCACCAGGGCGTGCTTCGACGTCAGCGTCTACCTCGACCCGCCCGAGGACGTCCGGCGCTCGTGGAAGCTCACCCGGGACTGCCGCGACCGCGGACACACCCCGGCGCAGGTGCTCGACGAGCTGCAGCGGCGGGAGCCCGAGTCCGAGGCGCACGTCCGCCCGCAGCGCAGGCACGCGGACATCATCGTCCGCTTCGCCCCGATCGCGGAGCGGGGCGAGGACATCGACGATCCGCTGTCGGCGACGCTGCTGCTGCGCCCGACGATCCGGCACCCGGGCCTCCACAGCATCGTCGAGAGCCTGGCCACCAAAGCGATCCACCTGAAGCTGGTACGCGACGTGGACAACCGGCCCGTCGACGCGCTGCACATCCACGCGTACGCGCCACGCGAGGTCGCCGAGCAGGTCGAGCGGGCGATCTGGGCCGAACTCGTCGAGCCGGGGCCGGTGCCCACCGCGCTCGGCGCACTCGGGGACGCGGAACGCAGCGAACCTCTCGCGCTGACCCAGCTGCTGCTGCTATACCACCTCGAAGGCGCCCGCACGTCGCGCCCCACCGCGACCGTCTGACCGCGACATGGATGGTTGTCGCGGTCACGGGGGCCGTTTCGACCGCGACATGGATGCTTGTCGCGGTCAGCTTGGGCGGCGGTCGCGCAGCACGGCCTCGTACAGCTCCCGGCGGGAGACGCCGTGCGCCGCGGCCACGACACCGGACGCCTCCTTCAGCCGCTGCCCGGCAGCGGTGCGGGCGAGCACCGCGGCAACCAGCTCGGCCGGCTCCGGCGGCGCAGCAGGCGCTGCCCCGGCGAGCACGATGGTGATCTCCCCGCGCAACCCGTCCGCCGCCCACGCCGCCAGGTCGCCGAGGTCGCCGCGGCGCACCTGCTCGTAGGTCTTCGTCAGCTCCCGGCAGACGGCGGCGCAGCGGTCGGTGCCGAGCACGTCCGCGGCGTCGGCGAGGGTGTCAGCGATGCGGTGAGGGGACTCGAAGAACACGCACGTGCGCGGCTCGGCCGCCAGCGTGGCGAGCCAGCGGCGGCGCTCCCCCGGCTTACGCGGCGCGAAGCCCTCGAAGCAGAACCGGTCGCTCGGCAGCCCGGACAGTGCGAGCGCCGTCGTGACGGCCGACGGCCCCGGCAGGCACGTCACCCGCAGCCCCGCCGCGACGGCCGCCGACACCAGCCGGTAGCCGGGGTCGGACACCGAGGGCATCCCGGCATCGGTGACGACGAGCACGGTGCGGCCGTCGCGGACCGCGTCGAGCAGGCCGGGGATCCGGGCGCTCTCGACCGCCTCGTAGTGCGACACCACCGAGCCGGTGACCGTGACGCCCAGCGCCGAGGTCAGTGCCCGCAGCCGCCGGGTGTCCTCGGCCGCCACGACATCGGCGCTGCCGAGCGCGGCGACGAGCCGGGGTGACGCGTCGCGCGCATCGCCGAGCGGGGTCGCCGCCAGCACCAGCGCGCCGGGTTCGGGGGTGTCGCGCATTCGGAGGAGCCTACGAGCCCGTGCCACTACGATCGCATTGTGACCGTGGCGCCGCAGGTGGTACGCGGGCGGCCGCCGGTGCAGCAGGCTCCGCCCGGCCCCGGTCGGCGGCTCCTCCCCCGCCCGCTGGACGACCGGGGTCGCGCCTGGCTCGTCACCCTGGCCGTGACACTGATCGCCGCAGTCGTCCGGCTGCAGGACCTCGGGCGCCCGACCGACCGCGGCACCCCCGTGTTCGACGAGAAGCACTATGTGCCGCAGGCCTGGCAGATGGTGCGCAACGGGGGCGTCGAGGACAACCCGGCGTACGAGCTGATCGTCCACCCGCCACTGGGCAAGCAGCTCATCGCGCTCGGACAGCTGGTCTTCGGCTACACGCCGTGGGGCTGGCGGATCTCGGCGGCACTCGCCGGGGTCGGCTGCGTGCTGCTGATCGTCCGGATCGTTCGGCGGATGACACGCTCGACGCTGCTCGGCGCCATCGCCGGTCTGCTGCTGATCGCGGACGGCGCGAGCCACGTGCAGTCACGGCTGGGGATGCTCGACATCTTCCTCGCGGTGCTGGTGCTCGCAGCGTTCGGCTGCCTCGTCGTGGACCGGGACCAGGTGCGCGAGCGGCTGGCCGTCGCGGTCGACGAGGGACGGGTGGCCGACACGGAGTCCGGGCCGCGGCTCGGTGTGCGCTGGTGGCGCTTCGGCGCGGGTGTGCTGCTGGGTCTCGCGTGCGGCGCGAAGTGGTCCGGGGTGTACTTCCTCGCCGCGTTCGCGCTGCTGTCCCTCGCGTGGGACGTGAGCGCCCGGCGCGCCGCCGGAGTACATCGGCCGTGGGTGGGGACGCTGCGCCGTGACCTCGGGCCGGCGACGTGGGCGCTGGCCGCGGTGCCGATCGGCGCGTACCTCGCCACGTGGTGGGCGTGGTTCGGCAGCGAGACGGGCACCGACCGGCACGCCGCCGCGGGCGCACTGCGGTCGCTGGGGTACTACTCGAGCCGGGTCCTGGAGTTCCACGCCACGCTGGCGACGCCCGCCGAGCCGCACCCGTGGGAGTCGAAGCCGTGGAGCTGGCCGATGGGGTTGCGGCCGATGCTCTACCACTACGAGTCCGGGCAGAACGCCCCGGGCTGCGGCCGGCCCGACTGCGTGAGCGCCGTGATGCTCATCGGCACCCCGGCACTGTGGTGGGCCGCGCTGCCGGTGCTGGCGTGGGCGGCGTGGCGCGCGGCCACGTCGTTCGACTGGCGGTTCGCGGCGGTCCTCGTCACCTACGCCGCCGGGTACCTGCCGTGGTTCACCAATCTCGACCGCCAGATGTACTTCTTCTACATGACCCCGCTGGCGCCCTTTCTGGTCATCGCGATCACGTTGGCGCTCGGGGACGTCCTGGGGCGTGCCAGGGCCGGTCCCGAGCGTCGCGGCACCGGGCTGCTGGTGGTGGCGCTCTACACCGGACTCGTCGTGGCGAACTTCCTGTGGCTGTGGCCGATCCTCAACGGGGACTCGATCACGCCCGCGCACTGGAACGCCGAACTGTGGCTGCCCTCGTGGCGGTGACCCGTGAGTGGCGCGTGTCCGCCGGTCCGGTGGCGCGTGTCCGCCGGTCCGGCACGGACCTCGACCGTGGTCACGGCCGCGTCGCCGAGCCGGCGAGCGAGGTCGTCCATGCGAGACACCGCCTGGGTACCCGCCATCCGTAGGTACCCAGATGGCCTCGGCACGAACAGCTCACGGCCGATCGACAAGCTCATCCCGGTGACGGTCACCTGTCAGTCGTCCTTGTTGGGGTCACTCCGGCGACCGGTTGCGTGCGATTCTCTCGGATCGACACGTATGACCCTACAGACACACGTTCCGCAGCGGGCGGGTTGCCGTGCGCACGGTGGATCGTGACGCGACGAGCCGCCGGAGAGCCTGTCACGCAGCGTAACCGATGGGTGGCAGCAGCCACCTTGATGCAGGATAGAGTGATCCTCGAAGATCCGTAGGGTGGTCGGGACCTACCGGGAACCGAGGGGGAACAAGGCGTGACCGACGAAGCAGTGTGGATTCCTCGCGGCGTGGACACATCGAAGTCCAGCGCAGCGCGGCTCTACGACTACCTGCTGGGGGGTGGGCACAACTTCGCGGTCGACCGCGAACTGGGCGAGCGCTTCGCCGTCGCCCTCCCCGGTGCGCGGGACATCGCGCGGCTGAACCGGGCGCTGCTGCGCCGCGCCGTGCTGACGCTCGCCGAGTCCGGCATTCGCCAGTTCCTCGACGTCGGCTCAGGCATCCCGACCGTGGGCAACGTGCACGAGATCGCGCAGCAGGCGGACCCCGGGGCCGAGGGTCGTCTACGTCGACAACGAGCCGGTCGCCGTCGCGCACAGCGACCTGCTCCTGGAGGACAACGACCGGGCCGCCGCGATCCAAGCCGATCTGCGTGACCCGGCCGGCATCCTGGATGCTGCCGCGACCCGGAGACTGATCGACTTCGAGCAGCCCCTGGGGCTGCTCATGGTGGGGGTCTTTCACTTCATCCAGGACGCCGATGATCCGCTGGGGTTGATGGCCCGCTTCCGCGAGGCGCTCGCACCCGGCAGCCACCTGGTGCTGTCGCACTTCACCGCCGACAGCAGGCCCGAGGAAATGGCCGCCATGGTCGAGGTGATGAAGCACGGCAAGGACCCGATTTACCCGCGCAGCCACGCCGAGGTCACCTCGCTGTTCACCGGCTTCGAGCTGCTCGAGCCCGGTGTCGTGCCGACCGCGCTGTGGCGGCCGGCGTCGCCGGGAGATATGCACGACGGGCCGGAACGAGACCAGATCTATGCCGGTGTCGGTGTGAAACGCTGACGTGGGTCCCGAGTACAACACCTGGCAGGCCGATGCCTCCCGGCGGTGGGCGGAGACGATCAGTACCGCCGTCTACCTGCCGATTTCCGGTGACGAGGTCGAGTGGCTGCTGCGCGAGATGCTCGGCAGGCTCGTCGACGCGCTGGGCGATGGGGATCCGCAGGCCGGCCTCGATGTCGGTGCTGAGCTGGTCGATGCCGGGCTCACCGGCGGGCAAGGGATCCGCCGGACCATCGAGGTGCTCGGCGCGGCGCTGCCCAGCCATCCCGCACTACAG
>Ga0136614_10003536_pt1 | contig 10034 bp, 9 predicted proteins | sample AntDrymUQ2792106_2_FD_106643 | JGI IMG/M metagenome (GOLD analysis project Ga0136614, IMG submission 106643) | Polar desert sand microbial communities from Dry Valleys, Antarctica - metaG UQ279 (21.06) | ecosystem: Environmental > Terrestrial > Soil > Desert | place: Antarctica: Dry Valley... | reverse complement strand
GGTGCCGCAACCTGCGATGGTCGATGACGTGCTGGTCATCGCCGGCCATCCCGACCTGCCGGTCGAGGGCAACCTGGTGCTCGCCGCGACGCGCGGGCTGCGTGACTCGGCCGGTCCTGCGGGACGGTCGCTGTCCGGTCTGGCGATAGTGCTCGAGAAGCGCATCCCGGTGGCCGCTGGGATGGCCGGTGGGAGTTCCGATGCGGCCGCCGCCCTGGCCCTGGCCGGGCAGGCCTGGCAACTCGATGTGGCAGTCACCGAGGTGGATCGGCTGGCCCTCGGACTGGGCGCCGATGTGCCCTTCTTCCTGGCCGACCTGGATGCTGCCCTGGTCAGCGGTGTCGGCGCATCGGTCGAGCCGCTCCCAGCCATCAAGGGCGGTGTTGGTTTCCTCTTGATGACTCCGCCGCAGGGCCTTTCGACGGCCAACGTCTTCAGCGCCTATGACGGGCTGCCAAGGTCGGGTCAGGGCGCGCGCGGCGCGGTGGCACGACTCGCTGACGCGCTGCGATGCGGCCTGGACGGCGGAGGGCTGACCGGACATGCGGCCGACCTGGCCGAGGCGAATGACCTGTGGCCGGCGGCGTCTGTGGTCGATCCCGGCCTGCCCGAGCTTCGCGCCCGACTGGCTGCGCTGTTGGGACGGCCCATCCTGCTGACCGGGTCCGGACCGACCCTGGTGGCTCTGTATCCTTCGGTCGCGGCAGCACTGGAAGCCGGCCGAGAAGTAGCTCACGAGCAGTCGGACCAGGTGTCCATCGCGAGCATGGCGGCGGTCGATCAGGTCGCTACTCTCGCATCGTGGAGGTTCTCATGACCCGTCGAAGTCTCAGCACGGATGCGGCACCCGCCGCCATCGGCCCGTACAGCCAGGGCATCGATGCTGACCCGATGATCTATACCTCCGGTCAGCTGGGCATCGACCCACGGACCGGCGAGCTGGTCGCAGGCGGCATCGTCGAGGAAGCGAGGCGCGCGCTCGATAACCTCGGCGCCGTATTGGACGCTGCTGGCGTGAGCTATGCGGACGTGGTGAAGACGACGGTCTTCCTGGCCGACATCGCTGACTTCGCGGCCCTCAATGGTGTCTACGGGAGCTACTTCTCCGACTCGCCGCCAGCACGTTCGACCTTCGCCGTGGCAGCGCTGCCGAAGGGTGGACGCGTGGAGATCGAGGCCATCGCAGTCCGCCAGCGCGTTTGACACGCGCCCCGGCTGACCCCTAGAGTCAGCCAGACTCGATGCCCAAGACGCCTCCATCACCCGCCGGCGGGGACGCCCCGTCGTGACCGATACGGATCCAGACCAACGGACGACGGCGGTCGTCCTCGCGGCCGGGCTCGGCACGCGCATGCGATCGCGACTCCCCAAGGTCCTCCACCCGGTGTGTGGCCGCCCGATGCTGGCCTATGTTCTCGATACGGCCACAGTGGCGACCGCCAGCCGGCCCCTGGTCGTCTACTCACCTGCCGTGTCAGCGATCCGGGAGGTCTTCGCCGAGCGGGCCGACTTCGTCCTCCAGGCGGAGCCTCGGGGCACCGGCGACGCCCTGCGGGCGGCCGTCACCGCGCTGCCGGGAGACATCAAGCACATCGTCGTGCTGTCGGGTGATGTCCCGCTGGCCCGGCCGGGCATGGTCACTCAGCTGGTCGGGGACCTGCGGGCAGGCTCGGCCGTGATGGGCCTGGTGACCTACCACGCCGTCGAGCCCGGCGGTCTCGGCCGGATCATCCGTGACGACGATCGCCGGATCGTGCGCATCGTCGAGGAGAAGGATGCCCGGCCAGACGAGCTGATGGTCAACGAGGTCAACGCCGGCATCTACGCTTTCGACCTTGCCTGGCTGCGCGGCCGGATGGGGGATCTCCGACCTTCACCGGCCACGGGCGAGATGTATCTGCCCGACCTCTTGCTGGTGGCCCGCCAGGACGCCCGCCCGGTCACCGAGCTCCAGGTCCAGGACGAAGGACGGCTGATGGGCATCAATGATCGCGTCCAGCTGCAGATCGCTGAACGGGTCATGCAGATGGAGATCGTCCAGGCCCATCAGCGGACCGGCGTCACCATCGCGGACCCGGCCGGGACGCTCATCGAAGCGACCGTCACCATCGCCGAGGATGTGACCATCGAACCGGACGTCATCCTGCGCGGCGAAACGTCCATCGGCCGCGATACGGTCATCCGGGCCGGCTCACAGATCGCCGACTCGATCATCGGCGAGCGCTGCCTGGTGTGGGCCAGCGTCATCGAGGAGTCGACCATCGAGGACGATGTGCGCATCGGGCCGTACAGTCATCTGCGCCCCGGGTCGTACGTGGCCAACGGGGCGGAGATCGGCAACTTCGCGGAGATCAAGAAGACCCATCTGGGCGCACGCTCCAAACAGCATCACTTCAGTTACCTGGGTGATGCCGATATCGGGGCCGATGTGAACATCGGGGCGGGCACCATCACCGCCAATTACGACGGTCACGTGAAGCACCGCACGCGCATCGATGACGGCGCGTTCATCGGCTCAGACACCATCCTGCGGGCGCCGGTGACGATCGGCGCGGGGGCCTCGACAGGGGCCGGCTCGGTCGTCACGCGCGACGTGCCAGCGGGCAAGATCGCCGTAGGGGTGCCGGCCCGGATCCGCGATAAGCGCGGGCCTGGTGCGCCGAGCGAGGGCGGGGAGGGAGAGGCCCGGTGAGCGCAGAGTTCCTGGAGATCCTGCTCATCGGACTGCTCATCGTCCTGAACGGCATGTTCGTGGCGGCCGAGATCGCGTTGGTCACTGTGCGCAGGAGCCGGCTGCAGGCGCTCATCGACGAAGGATCGCGCGGCGCTCGGAGGGTCCAGCGGCTGGTCAACCGGCCGGGCCGATTCCTGGCCGTCATCCAGTTGGGCATCACCTTCATCGGCTTCCTCGCCGCGGCCTTCGCCGGGGCAAGCACGGCGGACCGTTTGAGCGACTTCCTCATCTCGCGCTTCGCGTTCGCGGTGGCTGAGGCAGAGGTGGTCAGTCTCGTGTTCGTCACCCTGGCGCTGAGCCTGGTGACCATCGTCTTCGGCGAGCTGGTGCCCAAGACGCTGGCGCTCGCCCACAACGAGCGTTACGCGCTGCTGTTCGCCGGCCCGGTCGAATTGGGTGGGCGTGTCTTCGCACCTGTCGTTTGGGTCCTCAACGCCATCACCGGCGCGGTCACCCGGCTGCTCGGCGTGCGTGATGGGATGGCCCATGAGCGGCTGACCACCGAGGAGCTGATGATCCTCGTCGAACGGGGCGGTGAACAGGGTGTCATCGAGGCCGAGGAGGAGCAGATGATCGGCGCCGTCCTGGAACTTGGCGAGCGGCGCGTCCACGAGGTCATGGTGCCGCGCATCGACATCGTCGCGGCACCCGTCGATGCGTCACTGGATGCCATCGTGGATGTCATCGTGAGAGAGGGCCACTCGCGGGTGCCCCTCTATGAGGGCACGGTGGACGGCATCGTGGGCATCCTCTACGCCAAGGACCTGCTGCCCTACCTGAAAGGCCCGGACCAGCCACCGGACCTGCGGGCGCTGATGCGCGAGCCGTTGATCGTGCCCGAGTCGAGGTCGGTCGATGACCTGCTCCATGACTTCCAGCGTGGCAAGGTCCATCTGGCCATCGTCCTCGATGAATACGGCGGCACGGCCGGCCTGGTGACGATCGAGGATGTCATCGAGGAGATAGTGGGCGAGATCCAGGACGAGTACGACGTGGAGGAGCCGATGATCCTGGCCCTGTCCGAGGATGAGGCCCGCGTGGACGGCCGGATGAGCGTGGATGATCTGGTCGATCACTTCGACGTGAAGCTCAACGGTGCCGACAGCGAGGAGTACGACACGGTCGGCGGTCTGGTATACCACGAGATCGGCGGCGTCCCGCTGGTCGGTGACGTGGTCGAGCTTGACGGCCTGACGCTGACCGTGGAAACGACCGATGGTCGGCGGGTCGGCAAGGTCCTGGCCGTCAGGCGCCGACAGCGCGAGTCGGAGCACGCGTCGGTCGCCGGCGACGGCTGAGCGCGCCTTGTTCATCAGCCGTTCGCATCGGTCGGCTTTCTTCGTCGCGCGGGCGACTCACCGTCCCAAACGATCGTCGGTCGACCGGCCGCACTGCAGAAAGCCATCGGATGACCAGCCCGGACATGGGTGGCCCCGCCGACGTCGTACGCGGCAGGTGCATGCCGGGAGCGGACTACTTCGTGACCGTTCATCGTGGCCGGGAGTTCCCGAACTACATCTACGGCACCACACGGGCCGGTGGTCGCTTCCACGCGCCAGGCGACGAGCAGCTGCGGCTGGACGCCAAGGTCGACCTGTTCTGCTCTTACAGCGGCCTCGACCGCCTGGTCATGACGACGGAGGTCCGACCCTAGTCCCGAACGGGTGATCTCAGGCGTCGATGGCGGATACGACGATCAGGCGCAGCCGCTCGAGCGCCTCTCCATCGACCACGCCGGCGCGCTCCAGCTGGGCCATCGCCTCATCCCGGTAGGCGCGCGCTCGTGATCGCGTGTAGTCCTGGGCGCCCAGACGCTCCATGATCTCGCGCGCCTGCGCTACCTGGGCCGGATCGGGCCGCGGCTCGCGGACGATGGCCAACAGGGCGACTCGATCATCGTGACCGGCCCGCTCGAGGGCGTACAGGACGGGTAGCGTCTTCTTGTGCTTGGCGATGTCGGTCGACTCCTTGCCGGTCGATCGTTCATCGCCCCAGATGCCAAGCACATCATCGTTGAGTTGGAAGGCCAATCCGAGCGCCCAGCCAAAGCGCCGGAAGGCGTCGATCACCGCCCCGTCCTCCGTCGCGAGCATGGCCCCCGCCTGGACCGAGCCGGCGATGAGGGCAGCCGTCTTGCGCCCGATCATGTCGAAGTAGTCCTCCACCGACATGGCCATGTCGTGCTCCGAGGTCCAGATGTCGATGAACTGACCTTCACACAGGGCAAGACAGGTCTCGTCGTACAAGCGCATCAACGCCAGCACGCGTGCGTCAGAGAAGCCGAGCTCGGTCAATCGATGGAGTGCCATGCGCGAGAGCGTGAAGAGCGTGTCGCCGGTGTTGATGGCCTGGGGCACGCCGTAGATGGTCCACAGAGCCGCCCGGTGCCGGCGCTCGATGTCCCGGTCCTCGATGTCGTCATGGACCAGGCTGAAGTTGTGGCCCAGCTCCACGGCCGCCGCGCCTGGCAGCGCCCGCTGATGCTCACCGGCGATGGACTGGTAGGCCAGGAGGCCTAGCAGTGGACGCATCCGCTTGCCCCGATCGCCCGCCCGATCGAGTCCCAGGTGGTAGCGCACCATCGTGTACAACTCGGTCGTGCGCTCGTCTTCGGCAGCCGCGATGACGCGCCTGATCTCGTCTTCGATATCGGCTATGAGCCGATCGAGGTGGGTCGTGGTGAGCACGCTAACAGGATACTCGTTGCTAGCAAGTTATGCGCGTGGTCCGTGCCGTCAGGGCGGACCTTGCCTGCTCCGGGCATGGATGGGCGCCGGTGTGGGGGACGCGACCGCACCGGCGCTCATGGACGATTACGCGATCGGCCGGACGTTGGATGAATGTCTGGCGCGATATCCGGCGGGCGCTACGCTGAGCGTGATGCCCGCCCCACGGACCTACAAGACCCTGGCCATCGTCCTGTCGCGCTTCGAACTGGGTGAAGCCGACCGAGTGCTGACGCTGCTGACCCCCCACGACGGCAAGCTCAAGGCGATCGCCAAGGGGGTGCGCCGGCCCAAGAGCCGCATCGGTGGATCGGTCGAACCATTCGCCGAACTCGACCTGGTCCTCGCTCATGGCCGGACCTTCGATGTCGTCGTCCAGGCCAGTGTGGCGGAAGCCTGGTTGAGCCTGCGCGACCGGCTCGAGTCGGCCGCCACGGCGTGGTACATGGGCGAGCTGGCCGAACGAGCGGTGGAAGAGCGTGCGCCGGCCTATCCCGTCTACGCCCTGGTGCGACGTGCATTCCGGCTGCTCGATGATGGCATGACGCCGTCGCGGGTGGCGCGCTGGTTCGAGTGCGGTCTGGCTGACGCGCTGGGTATGCGGCCGGAGGTCGACCGCTGCGCGGAATGCGATCGGACCCTATTCGAGGCCGAGTCCTTCCGCTGGGCGCCGATGGTCGGCGGCGTCCTGTGCGAGCGTCACCCGCCGCCTCCGACGGAGCACGTCGAGCTGTCCCTGGCAGCGCTCAAGCTCCTGCGCGCCTATCGGCGTCTGGACATCGAAGCCCTCGCCGCGCTCCGGCTGCCGAGGGTGGTGGAGGCTGAGGTCGAGGATTGTCTGCGCCGTTTCACGCGCTCCATCCTGGAACGCGAGGCCCGCTCGTTGGCATTCCTCGATGAGGTCCGCGGGACCGCCGTGCGGTCCGAGCCCCGCCAGGCATCAGGCATGGAGCGCCCGACAGTGGGCAGGCCCACTTGGTGAAGCTGGCCACGGTCGCTCTCGACGGGCTCGACTTCGTGCGCGACCGAACGCTCGATGATCCGGCCTTCCCACCCGGCTTCTTCGACCGGGTCGACCCAGCCGTCGACGTCGCCTTCTATGCCTCGCCAAGGCTGGTCACCCATATCGACCGGGCAGCCATCGAGGCGGTCGGTCGGATTTATCGCGAGCTGGGCATCGAGGGCGAGGTGCTTGACCTGATGAGCTCGTGGATATCCCATTTCCCGGCACCGCCGCGGAGGCTGGTGGGGCTGGGTCTAAACGGTCCCGAACTGCAGGCCAATCGGATGCTCGCCGAGCGGGTGATCCAGGATCTCAACCTGGCGCCGCGCCTACCCTTCGGTGACGAGGCATTCGATGATGTCGTCTGCTGCGTGTCGGTCGACTATCTGACCCAGCCGGTCCGCGTCTTCGCCGAGGTGGGACGGGTCCTGCGCCCCGGCGGCCGATTCGTGGTCACCTTCTCCGATCGTTGCTTCCCGAGCAAAGCCATCCGGGGCTGGCTGGCCACCGACGACGCCGGTCGAGTGGAGATCGTGCGCGGATACTTCCGCTTGGCCGGATCGTTCCAGGAAGCGTCGGCCGAGCTGGGGACGGATGACGGCGACGGCGGTGATCCGCTGTATGCGGTGTGGGCTGAGCGCGGCTTGACAGCGGACCGGTCAGATCTTCCGTGACACGGTGCTCGCGGAGGCACAAGATGGCAACGGTCAATGGGGGCACCATCAAGGGAGAAGGAGGAACAAGGGTGTTCAGATCCATCAGGACATCGGTCGCACTGGGCTGTGCGATGTTGGCGCTGCTGCTGGGGGTCCAACCGGCTGCTGCCGCGGTCATCATCAATGAGACCGGGCGCGTCGGCTCCTACCAGCTCAACGACTTCCAGATAGGTCAGCGCGGCGCTAACTGCACTTACGAGAGCAATAGCTTCGATCTGGACGATATCTCGGTCCGCGCGCCGTTCGTGCACGGCGACTACCAGCAGATGACCTGGGTCGGCTGGGAGTTCCGCATCCAGCGCGACGCGCCGCCCTTCGACGGCGCCTTCGGGACCATCTTCAAGAGCGCCATCGAGAAGTCTCGCGCGAACGACGAGTTCATCGCCGACTTCTCGCGCCGCAAGTGGATCGCGCCGGAAAACCCGACCGGGCAGTACCGAGTGCTCATCAAGATCTACTGGTACGAGCCGGGCTCGAAGACAGCGGCCGAGGGCCGGACGCTGGCCCGCTACGAGTGGTACAAGGCCAAGCATGACGCTGACACGTACGTGATCATGGATCTGTGCCTGCCCCACTATTGAGCCGCTGCGGAAGCTCCCCGCGGAGCTGATGCCCGGCTCGCGCTGAGCGGCGGGCGTCTGATAGCATGGCCGGTCCGCGCGACCGGCCATGCCACCGCCGGCGCCCCGAGTCGAGGACCGCTCCCGTGACCGTCACCCCCGTCCAGCCCACCGTCGCGCCGGCTGTCGCCGACCTGGAGACCATCGTGTCGCTCTCCAAGCGGCGCGGCTTCATCTTCCCCTCGTCAGAGATCTACGGCGGTATCAACGCCGTCTGGGACTACGGCCCGCTCGGAGTGGAGCTCAAGAACAACGTCAAGCGGGCGTGGTGGCGGGCCATGGTCCAGGAACGCGAAGACATCGTGGGACTGGACGCCGGCATCCTGATGCATCCCCAGGTGTGGGTGACCTCCGGGCACGTCGGCTCATTCAGTGACCCATTGGTGGAGTGCGCCACCTGCCAGCGGCGCTACCGCCTGGATGAGCTGCCCGGGGCAGAGGGTCTCAGTCAGACCGACCAGCGCGATCCGGACATCATCGAGCGGACCGGCTTGCGCTGCCCCAACGACGGAGGCCCGCTGTCGCCGCCGCGCCGCTTCGATCTGATGTTCAAGTCGCACATGGGTCCGGTGGAGGAGGACGCGGCCATCGTCTACCTCCGGCCCGAGACGGCACAGGGCTCGTATGTCAACTTCAAGAACGTCCAGCAATCGACCCGCAAGAAGTTGCCCTTCGGCATCGCCCAGATCGGCAAGAGCTTCCGCAACGAGATCAGCCCCGGCAACTTCGTGTTCCGGACCCGCGAATTCGAGCAGATGGAGATGCAGTATTTCGTCCGGCCAGAAGAGGCGGCCGACATCTTCGAGGCGTGGCTGCCCCGACGCTGGGATTGGTACACCAAGTACGGTGTCGACCCGACCCGCCTCCGCTTCCGCGAACACGCGGCCGATGAGCTGGCCCACTACGCCAAGAAGGCCATCGATATCGAGTATCGATTCCCCTTCGGCTGGAAGGAGCTGGAGGGCATCCACAATCGCGGCGACTTCGACCTTGGCAACCATGCCCGGGCGTCGGGCGAGAACCTGACCTACTTCGACCCGGCCACCAACGAGAGCTTCATACCGTTCATCGTGGAGACCGCTGCCGGCGGTGACCGCGCACCATTCACATTCCTGATCGATGCCTATCGCGAGGATGAGGTGCGGGGCGAGAAGCGCGTGGTCCTGAGGCTGCACCCGGAGCTGGCGCCGTACAAAGTGGCGGTGCTGCCGTTGCTGAAGAAGCGGCCCGAGATCGTGCAGCTGGCGCGGCGCATCCGAGCCGACCTGGCGCAGGATGTGATGGCCGTCTACGACGACACGGCCGCCATCGGCAAGCTGTACCGCCGCCAGGACGAGATCGGCACACCGTGGTGCGTGACAGTGGATGTCGAGTCGCTCGAAGACGGTGCCGTGACCGTCCGCGAACGCGACTCCATGGCCCAGCAGCGGGTGCCCGTGGAAGGCGTCAAGCGCCTGGTGCTCGATCGACTGACAGCCGCTCGTGGAGGAGCACCGTCCTAGGCCAGGCCGGGCAAGCTGGCTGGCGCGAAGCATGGACGGCTCGACGCGCTCGGATGTGGCTGGGGGCCGCCGCGCTGGCCGCCTACCTGCCGCTCCTGGGTATCCCGCTGCGGGGTTGGGTGGACTTCAGCGCGTTCTATGCCGCTGGGTCCCTGGCTTTCACGCCGGGCGTGATGGACCTGGCCGCTGTCGTCCGGTGGCAGGCCGAGAGCGGCCTGCCCATCACGCCCTTCCCGTACCCTGCCACGGTCGCGCTGGCGTACGCGCCATTGGCCCTGCTGCCCTACGGTGTGGCTGCCGCCCTGCACGTGGCCATCATGTTCGGTGTGCTGCTGCTGGCGGTCCGTCTCGGGGCAGACCTGCTGGGCATCCCGCAACGCTGGGCGATGCTTGGCACGCTGGCGTGGGCGCCAGCGGCGGCCGGCGTCATATCCGGTCAGAACACGCCGCTGGCGCTGCTGCTGGTGACCCTCGCGGCAACCGGTCTCGTGCGCGTCCGGAGCGGCCTGACCGGACTGGCCATCGGCATCCTGGCCTACAAGCCTCAGCTCGTTGCGCCACAGCTGGGCTTCCTCGCGCTACGCGGCCGGTGGTTGGCCCTGCTCGTCGCGCTTGGAGCGATAGGCGTGCACTACGCGCTGGGAGTCGTCGCCACCGGCGGTGACACCGGCTGGCCGGCCCGCTGGCTGGCCACCATATCGCAGTACACGGCAGCTGATCACCTGGCCAATGG
>Ga0136614_10003535_pt1 | contig 10038 bp, 9 predicted proteins | sample AntDrymUQ2792106_2_FD_106643 | JGI IMG/M metagenome (GOLD analysis project Ga0136614, IMG submission 106643) | Polar desert sand microbial communities from Dry Valleys, Antarctica - metaG UQ279 (21.06) | ecosystem: Environmental > Terrestrial > Soil > Desert | place: Antarctica: Dry Valley... | reverse complement strand
GTGCAGGCTTCGCGAACCGTGTTGCCGTCGCCGATAACGAGCTCGGTTTCCTCTCCCGCGTATTTCTTGTCCTGCGGAGCGCCACCGATCACACAAAATGGAAAAAAACGATTGTTGCTGCCGATTGTGGTGCGACCGCTGATGACAACGTGCGATCCAACGACAGTACCGGCGCCGAGGGTGACCTTTGCGTCGATCACGCAGAAGGGGCCGATTTCGACGTCGTCCGCGATCTCGGCCGCGCGATCGATGATTGAAGATGAATGGGCGCGCAACTAACGCCCCTCGGGCTTGACGTCACCATTGCGGTAAGCGCACATCAACTCGGCCTCTGCTACCAGCGCGTCGGCGACTAATGCGCGCGCCTTGAACTTTCCGATGCCGCGCATCACGCGCGTCATATGCACTTCAAGTCGTAGCTGGTCACCGGGGGACACAGGCCGCTTGAAACGTGCTCCGTCAATTCCCGCAAAGTAGAACAGTGTGCCGTCGCCCTGATGCAGGTTGAGCGTCTTGTAGGTGAGCAGGGCCGCAGCTTGAGCCAGCGCCTCGATGATCAACACCCCGGGCATTACCGGAAGCACGGGAAAATGCCCCACGAAATAGGGCTCGTTGATCGTCACGTTTTTCAAAGCGACGATGCGAACACCCGGCTCGAGCTCGAGAACGCGATCCACCATTACGAACGGATAGCGATGTGGCAGGGTTTTAAGGATTTCCTGAATATCCATTACTTCACTTCTTGAAGTTTCGATTCTGCGCCCTCGATTCGGATTCGGATTCCAGTTGTCGCACCCTGCTGCGCAGTTCAGGCAACTTCTTGAACACGGCCGCCGCCCGTTCCCACTCGCGATGTTCCATCAAAGGCACGAACGAGGTGTAATGACCCGCCACCTTGACCGAAGAATGCACCGCGGTGGCCGGTCCGATAATGGTTCCATCAGCAATGGACAGATGCCCGGCGATCATCGCGGCGCCGCCGATGCGACACCCGCGCCCAATTTTTGCACTGCCGGCAATGCCGACGCAGGCAGCGATCACCGTGTGCGCTCCAATCACGCAGTTGTGTGCAATCTGAATCTGATTGTCGAGCTTGACGCCGTCCTCAAGTATGGTGTCGCCCATCGCGCCGCGATCGATCGTCGTATTGGCACCGACCTCGACGTCGTCGCCGAGTGCGACGGCGCCTAGTTGCGGAATCTTGATCCATCGGCCTGCCAGCGGCGCGAAGCCAAATCCATCGCCGCCGATCACTGCGCCGCTGTGAACTACGCAGCGGTGTCCGATCTTGCAGTCGTTCAACACCGCAGCGCGCGGAAAAATCCTGGTGTCGTCACCAATCACCGCTCGGTCGCCAATCGTGGCTCCCGCACCGATCCAAACACGCTCGCCAATGACTGCACCTTCGCCAATTGATGCACCGAAATCAATTTGCGCCGATGCAGCGGTCCGAGCGTTCCGACCGACGTGGGCGCCCGCATGGATGCGCGCCTGCAGCGCCGGCGCGGGATTCAACAGCTGAGCTGCGGAAGCGAACCACGCCAACGCGTGCTCACACACCACGGCGGACGGAATAGAGTCGGAAGAAAACTGCAGCTCCGCGTGATCTGCTGCACTTAGAACGATGGCACCGGCGCGCGTGGCGGCCGCATCGGCGCGATACGCACGATGGCTCAGGAACGCGAGATCGGATGGCGTAGCGGCTGACAGCGCGGCGACATTGGTCAGCCTGATATCGGTAGACCCGACGATCGCAGCGCTAAGCGCACCGCCGCATAACTTTTCGACAGCGCTGCTAAGTTCGGCCAGCGACCAACTGACCGGGCTCATCACCTACCGGGCAGTATTGAGCGCCCGCAGCACTCGCTCGGTGATATCGATGCGGGGATTGAAGTACACCGCTTCCTGGACGATCAGGTCGTATTTCTCCTGCTCGGCAATCTGGCGAATGATGCGGTTGCTTCGCTCCACGAGCCCTTGCATCTCTTCGTTGCGGCGCTGGTTCAGATCTTCGCTGAGCTCACGGCGCTTGCGCTGGAATTCGCGATCGAGCTCTGCAAGTTCGCGTTGGCGGCGCGCGCGATCATTCTCGGTCATCACCGGCGCGTCTTTCTCAAAGCGCTCGGCAGTGGCTTTCAGCCGGGTTCCCATGTCTTCCATTTCTTTCTGACGCTTGGAAAACTCGCCTTCCAGCTTTTGCAAAGCAGCTCTGGCCGGAGTGGATTCACGCAGCAGCCGGTCTGGGTTCACGACACCAATCTTGAACTCTTGCGCTGAGGCGAATGGCGCGGCCACGCTCAGCACAACAGAACACGCCGCTATCAGGCAGCTTCGCCACGTACTCGCCATCAATCGCATCTCCCTCAAGGCAAAGGATTTTCGCATATTAGAAGCCGGTTCCGATCTGAAACTGGAAACGTTGAATCCTGTCTTCAGGTTTCTTGTTAAGCGGATAAGCATACGAGAGCTTCAGCGGTCCGAGCGGTGAAATCCACGCGACTCCAATGCCGACCGAGTACCGCAGATTGCCAAGGTCTAATTTTTCCTTGTCGTATCGGGGGCGGCCGCGACTGTCGCCGATCGGGTTGCCTGCAGCGTCACGTCGTACCTCCAGTCCCCACACCTGTCCTGCATCGACGAACGACAATGCGCGCAACGTGCGATCGGCGCCCGGGATTGGCACGTAGGCCTCGAGCGAAAAATTCAGACGGCGGTTGCCGCCCAGAGGGCTGTCGTCCACATCGCGCGGACCGAGGCTGCCCGTTTCAAACCCGCGGACGCTACCAATGCCGCCGACGTAATAGTTCTTGAAGAACGGATACGGATCGCCGCTGTAGCCGTCGCCGTAGCCGATCTCGCCGTTAAAGGCGAGCGTTACGCGCGAGAAGAGCGGAAAGAATTGCTGGTACTGGTAGTTCAAGCGGTAGTACTGCAGATCAAGGCCCGGCAGCCCGACTTCACTAAACGCCCTCTGGTATCGACCGCGGGTCGGTACCAGCAGATTGTCGCGATCGTCGCGCGACCAACCGGTAGTCAGGGCCAAAGAATTTGATTCCTCACCAAACTGCTCGACGTACTGGACGTACCGGAACGGCGAAAAGGCCGTCAGGTCAATCGTGGTGTTCTCATAGCGCAGCCCGAAAAACACGCGGTCGTATTCGGTGAATGGAACACCGAAGACGACCCCCGCGCCGCGCGTTGAATATCCGACGCTGGATAGACCAAGCTTCGCGAGATCGGACTTGCGATCGAAGATCTCGATGGAGCGGCTGATGCCTTCCGGTGTGACATACGGGTCCGTGTGCGCGATTGCGATTACGCGATTGGCCTTGCTCGTGTTGATCTCGAGCGACAGCGCATTGCCGGAACCGAACAGATTCTGCTGAGCAATACCGCCACTGAGGACAAGTCCTTCGGAGCTCGAATAGCCAGCGCCAATCTGGATATTCCCGGTCGCCCGCTCCTTGACCGTGACGTTGACATCGACCTGGTCAGGAGCCGACGGCACCGCGGGTGTTTCCATCGTCACCGTTTCGAAAAAACCCAGCCGATCGATGCGGTCGCGTGACAGCCTGACACGGTCGGAATCAAACCATGCGCTCTCGAACTGTCGCACCTCACGGCGGATCACTTCATCGCGCGTGCGATTGTTGCCGGCGATGTTGACGCGGCGTACGTAAACACGGCGCCCCGGGTCGACCACGATAGTGAAGGCGACCTCGCGCTTTTCGCGATCTGCCTCGGGGTTTGGATTGGCCGTTGCAAACGCATAACCGAGCGTGCTCATGCGATCAGTTACGCGCTTTGCAACCGCGTTGATGCGCTCGGCACTGAACACCTCCCCGGGCTTCACATCAACCAGCGGCTGAAGCTCTGCATCCAGACCGAGCAGCTCACCCGTCAGCTTGATTCCGGAGACGGTGTACCGGTCACCCTCGGACACATTGACCGAAACGAAAATGTCGCGCTTGTCCGGGCTGATTGAAACCTGCACCGAGTCGATCTTGAAATCCAGATAGCCGCGGTTCAGGTAGTACGACCGCACCGATTCAAGATCGGCCGAGAGTTTCTGCCGTGAATACTGATCGCGCTTCGTGTACCACGACAACCAATTAGGCGTGGAAAGCTCCATTTGACTGCGCAATACGCCGTCGCTGAATACCGAATTTCCGGTAAACGTGATCGAGCGAATGCGCGAAATTTCACCTTCAATTGCGGCCACCGAAACATTCACCCGATTGCGCTCAATAGGCGTCACCGTGGTTTTGACGTCCACGCCATAGAGCCCGCGCGATAAATATTGACGACGCAGTTCCTGCTCGGCACGTTCCAGCAGCGAGCGATCGAAAATGCGGCCTTCGGCAAGGCCGACGTCGCGCAACGATTTCAGAACCTGGTCCTTATCGAACTCGGTCACACCGGATAGATCGATTGCCGAGATCGCCGGACGCTCGTCAACGATGACCACCAGCACGTCGCCGTCGACTTCAAGCCGAACGTCCTTGAACAGACCGCTTGCGTACAAGGCGCGAATCGCCTGAGTTCCTCGCTCGGGATCAAATCGATCGCCGACACGGATTGGCAAATATGAGAAGACGGTGCCGGCCTCGGTGCGCTGCACGCCTTCGACCCGGATGTCGCGGACGACAAACTCCTGCGCGGATGCGCAGATGCACCAGGTAGCAACGACGGCGACAGCAATACGGCGCAGAACCGGGCGCAAAGTTGCGGGTATGCGGCGCCGGCATTCAACGCGGCGATTCAACTGGCTTGTCCCCGTCTGAAATTATTCGAAGAAGTCTGGAAGCAGCCGCAACAGATCGTTGTAAAGCGCCAGCACGGTGAGAAGACCGAGAAGCGCAACACCGGCACGTTGCCCCCACTCAACGACCCAGTCTGCAGGCGGGCTGCCTTTGATTATTTCGATCAGATAATACAGCAGGTGTCCACCATCGAGCATCGGGATCGGCAACAGGTTCAACACTGCGAGGCTGATCGAGACAAGAGCGAGAAAACCAAGAAACGCCGCGAGCCCGATGCGCGCGGTTTGGCCCGCATAGTCCGCAATCGTTACGGGACCCGAAAGATTTTTCCACGAGGCCTCCCCTGTTAGCATCTTGCCGAGCATCTTCAATGAGAAGACAGCGGTATCGACAGTCCTCTGCACAGCGCGGGGAATGCTTTCAAGGGGGCCGTATTGCACCTTGATCGGCGGCAGCCGATCGCTGAGCTCGGCCCCAATGCGCCCGAAGGTCTTTCCACCTTCGGTGATCCGGGCTGGCGTGATCTGCACGGGAATCCTCGCCACTTTGCTCTCGGCCGCGTCGCGTTCGACTCCGAAGTCGATGCGGCGCTCGGCGGACTCGCGAATCAATGCGCGGAGGCGGCTCGCCGATCCAAGCGGTTCTCCATTGACCGACACAATGCGGTCGCCCGTTTGCAGGCCCGACTGGAATGCAGGACTGCTTTCGGTGACTTGGCCAATGCGTGTGGGACCGCTGAACAAAACAAATCCAAGCCGTCCGACGAGATCACCGTCGAGATCCTCGGAAGAAACTGGGTCAGCCTGAATGGTGAGTGCACGCCGTCGCTTGTCGCTGCCTTCGACTTCGAGCTCGATCGGATCGGTTGCCACTGCGCGCTGCAACAGCAACCAGCGCAGTTCGTTCCAAGACCGCACCGGGTTGCCCGCGACATCGATCACAGTGTCGCCTGCCAGCAGACCGGCTTTCGCAGCCGCGCTCGCCTGAGGCGGAGTACCGACGACCGCCGCGGGTTCGAACACGCCGACCACGCTTAGAAACCAGTACACCGCCACGGCCAGAAGCAGGTTGGCGACCGGACCCGCCAGCACGATCGCAATTCGTTTGTAGACCGATTGTCGATTGAACGCCCGCGGCAAATCAGCCGGCGCAATGGGCAGGCACTCCGGGTCGCGCTCGTCGAGCATCCGCACGTAACCGCCGAGTGGCAACGCGGCGAGCACCCATTCGGTTCGATCCGGCCCGCGCACCCAGCGCGCCAGCGGACGGCCAAACCCAATCGAAAACCGCAGCACTTTGACCCCGGATTTTTTCGCGACCCAGTAATGGCCGTACTCGTGGATCACCACCAGGACTCCGAGGGTGATCAGAAACGCAGCAATGGTGGTCAGCAATGTCATGGGACTTTGTCGGTTACAAGTTCGCTCGCTCGTTCGCGCGCTTCATGATCAATGTCGAGCACATCGCCGATAGTACTGGGCGGCGGTGGGTCGTAACAGTCGAGCATGCGCTCGATCGTCGGGGCAATTTCGGTGAATCGCAAACGCTGATCGAGGAACGCTTGGACCGCGATTTCGTTGGCTGCGTTCAATACGACGCTGGCGCCACGGCCGTGTTCAAGCGCTGAGTAGGCGTATTGCAGACAAGGAAAGCGCGTGCGGTCGGCGGCCTCAAATGTCAGAGGACCCGCGCTCTTCAAATCAAGCCGCCGTGCACCGCTGGTTATCCGTTCGGGCCATCCCAATGCGTATGCCAGTGGGGTGCGCATATCGGCTGTTCCCATTTGCGCGAGCACCGAGCCATCGGGCAGTTCAATCATCGAATGGATCACACTCTGCGGGTGGATGACGACGTCGATGCGATCGGCGCATGTCTGAAACAGCCAGCTTGCCTCGATCACCTCGAGCCCCTTGTTCATCAAAGTGGCCGAGTCGACCGAGATCTTTCGTCCCATGACCCACTTGGGATGGGCGCATGCTTCATCGGGTGTCACATCGTGCAGATCATCGCGGTTCAGAAACGGACCGCCCGACGCGGTGAGGACAAGCCGGGCGGCCGCGCGCTCACTTTCGGGCAAGCCGGACAGGCACTGATGAATCGCGTTGTGCTCACTGTCGACAGGCAACAACATTGCCCCGCCCCGGCGCACTGCGTCCATCAGTAGCGCACCGGCGCAGACAATGGCTTCCTTGTTTGCAAGCAGCAATCGCTTTCCCGCTTCAGCGGCCGCGATTGTCGGTTCGAGACCCGCGGCCCCGACAATCGCTGCAAGCACTGTGTCGCACTCGGGCGCCTGCGCGGCTTCAACCAGCGCGCGCCGGCCGGCGTGTGCAATCGCGTTGGCTCCACGAGAGCGCAGCGCATCGTGCAGCGGTCGCTCCAGTGTTGGATCGCCAATTACGGCGACCTCGGAGTTGAACCTCGCCGCAATGTCGGCGAGGTCGTCCACATTCGTTTGCGCCGTGACTGCGTGCACGCGAAATCGCGGGTGACGCGCGATGACGTCGAGCGCACTTGCGCCGATCGACCCGGTTGCGCCTAGGATTGTGATGCTTCGCATGCCGCTCGACTTCACTGAATCAACCATTGAGTCAACACGGCGGCCGGCAATAGCGGCACCAACGCGTCGACGCGATCGAGCATGCCGCCATGGCCTGGGAGCATCTGTCCGCTGTCCTTGACGCCCGCCTGTCGTTTTTGCAGGCTTTCGAACAAATCGCCAACCACAGAAAGTGCGACCAGCCACGCCATCACGAGCAATGCGGGAAGAATGCCAATGCCGGCAAACAAATGATTTGTATAAAGCGGCGCCGTCGATACAAGCTGCCGCACCAGCAATGCCACCACCATCACTGCGAAGATGGCGCCAACGACGCCAGCCCATGTCTTGCCAGGGCTGATATGCGGGGCGAGCTTGCGGCGCCCGTAAGCTCGGCCCGCGAAGTATGCGGCGGTGTCGGCGATCCAGACGATCAGCAACACCGACAGCAGCATCGCCGCACCCTGCAACAGCAGTTGCATCAACGCGAACCAGCCGGCAACCACGAGCAACAACGCGAGTGCCATTCCAGCGACACGCGGCAACCGAAATGTCATTGCCTTCGGATGAAACAACATCGCGGCAATCAGCAACCAGATCACCGTGGCCAGCGCGCTCAACGGAAACGCGACGCGTGGTATCACGCCGCGCTCGATCACGCCGATATAGAGCAGCACGACGCTCACCATCGCAGATAGCAATACCGACGCTGAACGGCTTGCTCCTGTCAGTTGCAACCACTCCATCAGCGCGAGACCTAGCACGGCGGTCGCTACGACTGCGAATGCGGCGGGGGACCAGGCCAGCGCGACCGCCATGATCACGACCAAAATTGCAGCCGTGATCACCCGTTGCTTCAGCATGCAGCCGCCTTACCCCGGCTGTGCAACATCAGCAATCGACGCGCGGCGTTCCAGTTGCTCACCCGTATGGCCAAAGCGACGCTGCCGCGTTGCGTACCATTTGAAAGCCCGATCAAGTTCGACGGAATCGAACTGCGGCCACAGAACGTCGCAAAAATACAGCTCGGTGTAAGCAAGCTGATACAGCAGAAAATTGCTAACGCGGCGCTCGCCGCCAGTGCGTATCAGCAAGTCAGGCTCGGGCGCAAACGACAATGCGAGGTGCGGTTCAATTTCCGCGTCAGACAGCTCGACCCGATTTGCGCCCGCCGCAAGCTGAGCATTTGCCGCCATGCTTGCCGCCTGAGCGATATCCCAACGCCCGCCGTAATCCGCGCAAATGGTCAATTGAAGCTTTTGGTTTTGTGCGGTTCGATTTTCGGAATCGGTGATCAACCGGCGCAGCTCGGGATCGAATTGCGCCCGCCCGCCTACCACTCTGACGCGCACTCCGAGCTCGATCAGCTTGTCTATTTCGCGCTGCAGGGCAAAGACGAAGAGCTTCATCAACACTGAAACTTCGTCCGGCGGGCGGCGCCAGTTCTCCGAGCTGAAAACGAAGAGCGTCAGAAATTCCACGCCGCGCTCTCCGCAAGCCTGCAGTGTTTCACGCACCGCGTCGACGCCACGCGAATGTCCAGCAACGCGCGGCTTGCCCTGCGCCACTGCCCACCGGCCGTTGCCATCCATGATGATGGCAACATGGCGCGGAACTGGAGGCGCGGACTCTACCTGGGTCGACGCAGCTTTCGCATGCACGGTGAGTGAATCCCGGAAACGAGTGACCGTCAAACGGTCATCACCTCGTTTTCCTTCTCGGCGCCGAGCTTGTCGATTTCGATAACGTAGCGATCGGTCAGCTTCTGTATCGCGTCTTCCGCACGGCGGTCGTCATCTTCGGAGATCTCCTTTTCCTTGAGCATCTCCTTCACCTGCTGATTCGCGTCACGCCGCAGGCTTCGCACCGCAATCTTGGCGTTTTCAATTTCGTGCTTGACGATCTTGACCAACTCTTTGCGCCGCTGCTCGGTCAATAGCGGCATCGGCACGCGCACGATGTCCCCTGTGGTGGAAGGGTTGAGCCCAAGCTCGGACTCGCGGATCGCCTTCTCGACCACTGGAATCATCTTCTTTTCCCACGGCTGAATCGTGATGGTGCGCGCATCACCGAGGCCCACCTGAGCAACCTGGCTCAGTGGCACCATCGAGCCGTAGTAATCGACCTGAACATGGTCGAGCATTCCAACGTGTGCGCGCCCGGTGCGGATCTTGGCGAAATCGTGTTTCAGTGCTTCGACCGACTTCTGCATCTTCTGCTCCGCCGACCTTTGAATGTCTGCAATGCTCATCGACTGTCCTCAATGCCTATACGTGCACCAGTGTGCCTTCGTCTTCCCCAAGAACAACGCGCTTCAGAGCGCCGCTTTTCGCGATGTTGAAAACCTTGATTGGCAAACCCTGATCACGGCAAAGCGCAAATGCGGTTGCATCCATGATCTCCAGCTTGCGCGCGAGGGCCTCATCAAAACTGATCGTCGCGTAGCGCGTGGCCTTGGGATCTTTTTTGGGATCGGCCGAGTACACACCGTCGACCTTGGTGGCTTTCAACACGATCTGCGCGCCAATTTCGGCGCCCCGTAACGCAGCGGCTGTATCGGTCGTGAAAAACGGATTACCGGTGCCGGCTGCGAAGATCACGACCTTTCCTTCCTCGAGGTAGCGCAAGGCTTTGGGTCGGATATACGGCTCGACTACAGCCTCGATATGGAGCGCCGATTGCACCCGCGCCTCGACCCCGGCGCGACGCATCGCATCCTGCAGTGCCATGGCGTTC